>VOFJ01000074.1_pt1 | contig 83972 bp, 126 predicted proteins | sample 5384081 | NCBI WGS metagenome assembly VOFJ01 (sample SAMN12384729, study PRJNA508395) | human gut metagenome | isolation source: healthy gut I | host: Homo sapiens | reverse complement strand
AAGGACGAGGGCGATGATAGCGGCAGAAATCATAGTAAGGGGCGCATCATCCTCTTTGAAAGCTCATACCGGTGGAGAACATCGCAATAATTTCGGAGTTTTCTGCCAGTTTGGAGGTAAAGAAAATAACAGCGATGAATACGAACAGCGGACTGAACAGATTGGAGAAATAGGGGATAAAGTTCATGTAGTATTCAAAGATGATCTTGTCCCAAGGGGCTTCATGCTCCATCAGCTTGTCCATCTTCTCGTTGAAGTCGAACACCACCGCAATTGAGATAATCAATGCAATGGCAAATACGTATGTCCCCAAGAATTTCTTGATGATATACCCAATCCAGCCGTTTTATTAATCGATTGCTTTTCATTCTTTATAATCTTGTTGACACTCTTTTTACCATCATCGGCTTCCAGGTAGAGAAAATCTCCGGCAATGATATGTTTCCGGGCTTCACCTACCAGCCACAGATAAAAAGCCAAATTATGGATAGATGCAATTTGCATAGCCAGCAATTCTTGTGCATGGAAAAGGTGACGCAAGTATGCTTTTGCTGTATAGCGTGTCTACAGCAGAAGCACCGTCCGCCTCGATGGGAGAGAAGTCTGTTTCCCATTTCTTATTGCGCATATTGATGATACCGTCTTTGGTAAACAGCATACCATTCCGTCCGTTTCGGGTTGGCATCACGCAGTCAAACATATCGACTCCGCGTTCAATGCCTTCAAGGATATTTACGGGGGTACCGACTCCCATCAGATAGCGGGGCTTGTCTTTGGGAAGAATCTCGTTGACAACCTCTATCATCTCGTACATCTTATCTACCGGTTCGCCTACGGCCAGTCCGCCGATTGCATTTCCATCCGCTCCTTTGGAGGCGACGAATTCAGCGGATTGCTTACGCAAATCCTGATAAACACATCCTTGCACGATGGGGAAGAGAGACTGGTTGTAGCCGTATTTCGGTTCAGTTTCGTTAAAACGCTGAATACAACGATCAAGCCATCTGTGTGTCAGCCCTAATGACTTTTTGGCATATGCATAATCTGAATCTCCCGGAGGACATTCGTCAAAAGCCATCATGATATCAGCGCCAATGGTACGTTCTATATCCATCACCTTTTCCGGAGTAAAGATATGTTTGCTGCCATCAATGTGCGAGCGGAATTCGGCTCCTTCTTCCCGAAGTTTTTCGTATTCCTGCTAATGAGAATACCTGAAAACCACCGCTATCGGTCAGCATAGGACGATCAAAACCATTGAAGCGATGCAGTCCGCCTGCCTTTTCAATAACGTCCAGTCCCGGGCGTAAGTATAAATGATAGGTGTTGCCCCAGAATAATCTGTGCCTGGATATCTTCTTTCAGTTCTGTTATATGTACTCCTTTAACAGTGCCCAGTGTTCCCACAGGCATGAAGATAGGTGTTTGTATCTGCCCGTGGTCTGTTGTTATCAGACCTGCACGGGCATTACTTTTAGTGTCTGTATATTGTAACTCAAATGTCATTCCTGGCTGGGTTTCTTAACAGATAAATCAATAGGATCCGCTACTTTCTCGTTAGTCAATGCAATAGCGAATACCTCTTTAATATCGTTTACATAGTGGAAAGTCAGTCCTTTTAAATAAATATATTGAATTTCATCTATGTTCTTTTTGTTCTCGGCACTCATGATGATTTCCTTGATTCCGGCACGTTTGGCTGCCAATATCTTCTCCTTGATGCCACCCACAGGAAGCACTTTGCCGCGAAGAGTGATTTCTCCCGTCATAGCCAGGTTGGCTTTTACCTTTCGTTGTGTCAGAGCAGAAGCTAAAGAAGTGGCCATGGTAATACCAGCTGACGGTCCGTCTTTCGGAATGGCACCTTCGGGCACATGGATGTGTATGTTCCAGTTTTCAAAGATGTCTTCGTTCAAATTGAGGATTGAAGCGTGTGCCTTGATGTATTCAAGTGCCAGCATAGCAGATTCTTTCATTACATCTCCCAGATTACCTGTTAGTGTAAGACGTGCACCTTTACCACGGCTCAGACTCGTTTCTACAAAGAGTATTTCACCGCCGACGGCAGTCCATGCCAGTCCGGTGACTACGCCTGCATAGTCATTTCCCTGATATTTGTCACGAGTATACTCCGGTGCTCCCAGGAATTCATACAAATCAGTCGGTTTAATTTCTGATTTGGCGAAATAACCGTCTGTTGCATATTGACGGGCAGATTTGCGGAGAATCTTGCCGATTTTCTTTTCCAGTTCACGGACGCCGCTTTCACGGGTATATGATTCGATAATCGCTTCCAAAGTATCTTTCGGAATCTTGATATCCGTCTTTTTAAGTCCGTTTGCTTCCAGTTCTTTCGGCAACAGGTGGCTTACGGGCTATTTCAACTTTTTCTTCTGTGATGTATCCGCTTACTTCAATCAATTCCATACGGTCGAGCAATGGACCGGGGATTGTATTCAGATTATTGGCTGTTGCAATAAACAATACCTTGGAGAGATCATAGTCTACATCCAGGAAGTTATCATGGAAAGAGGTATTCTGTTCCGGATCAAGTACTTCCAGCAAAGCTGATGACGGATCGCCCTGACGGTCGGCACTGACTTTGTCGATCTCATCCAGTATAAATACAGGATTAGAGGCTCCTGCCTTAATCAGACTCTTGATGATTCGTCCGGGCATAGCGCCAATATAAGTTTTGCGGTGACCGCGAATTTCTGCTTCATCGTGCACACCACCCAAAGACATACGGACATATTTTCGTTTCAGTGCCGATGCGATGGATTTTCCGAGGGATGTTTTACCAACTCCCGGAGGGCCGTACAAACAGATAATAGGTGATTTCATATCGCCTTTCAGTTTTAATACGGCAAGGTGTTCCAAAATACGTTCTTTTACTTTTTCCAGTCCGTAGTGGTCTTTATTCAACGTCTTTTCTGCATTTTTCAAATTCAGATTGTCTGTTGTATAAACTCCCCAAGGCAGGTTAAGCATTGTTTGCAGGTAGTTGAGCTGTACGCTGAAGTCCGGTGATTGCGGATGTGTACGTTCCAGTTTCGCTAGTTCCTTCAGGAAAGTATCTCTGACTTCCGCATTCCAGTGCATTTTAACTGCTTTCAGACGCATCTCTTCAATTTCCTGCTCCTGACCGCTGCCGCCCAGTTCATCCTGAATCGTTTTGATCTGTTGCTGGAGGAAGTATTCACGCTGTTGCTGATCGATATCCTCACGGGCACGCATTTGGATGGATGCCTTGATTTCTGCCAGCTGTACTTCGCGATTCAAGACTTCCAATAGATGATAAGTACGCTCTCTTAGTGAGTTGATACTTAATAAATCCATCTTCTCATCTTTCTTGAATGGCAGGTTGGCACAAATGAAATTAATGAGGAACATCGGATTACTGATGTTTTTTATAGCAAATGACGAGTCCTGATGCATTTCTGATGATTTGATATAACGCATCGTCAAGTCCTTGCATGTTTCCACCAGAGCCTGAAACTCTTTATCGTCTTTGTTTGGAACATCTTCTTCCAAAAGTTCGACCTCGCCCTTCAGATAAGGGTGTGTATCTACAATATCTTTCAGACGCAGACGTTTCATTCCCTGAAGGATGACTGTTGTTGTCTGGTCAGGCATTTCCAGTACCCGTACAATTCGTCCGACAGTGCCGACATTGTGCAAATCTTCCAGTTTGGGGTCTTCCGTGTGTGCCGATCTCTGGCAAATCACTGCAATATCTTTGTGTTTCTTTTCAGCTTCGCGAACCAGCTTTAATGAAGCCTTTCTGCCTACTGTAATAGGTAAAAATACTCCGGGAAACAACACCATATTACGAAGGGGGAGAACCGGAAGAATATCACCGGATTTTATATTCACATCAAACACATGTTCGTCATTGCCATCATAGTCGGTAATCAGTGAGAAGCCGTTCTCACCAACTTCTTCTTCCAATAAGTATCTTTCTTTCATCTTTTTTCGTTTTAATTTAGTTTATGTCATATATGATATGCATAAATCGTTTGCAAAGTTAATTGATTCTCTTTAATAATAAAGCACAGTGTGGAATAAAAACACAAAAACAATGCCAAAATATCGGGCGTTAATGGATTTATTCCATAATAATTATTTATTTTTGACGGTTTTCAGCAAAGATCAGTAAAAACAGGTTTAGATGGCTAATAAAATGGCGAATCCTTTCTTTCAGTTTAAGCAGTTTACAGTATGGCATGACAAATGTGCCATGAAGGTAGGTACGGATGGGGGTACTCTTAGGGGCGTGGGCTTCTGTTCAAGGGGCTCATCGAATTTTAGATATTGGAACCGGGACGGGGTTGGTTGCTTTGATGCTGGCTCAACGTAGTATGCCGGATGCAAATATTGTGGCGCTGGAAATAGACGAAGCCGCTGCCGTGCAGGCTAAGGAAAATGTGGCCCGTTCTCCCTGGAAGGATCGGATAGAAGTGGTGAAGCAAGACTTTCTGTCCTATCAGTCTCCGGATAAATTTGATGTGATCGTTTCCAATCCTCCTTACTTTGTGGATTCACTTAGTTGTCCGGACCAACAGAGAAGCATGGCGCGGCATAACGATTCTCTGACTTATGAAGAATTATTGAAGGGTGTGGCTGATTTATTGAAGAAAGAGGGCACTTTTACAATCGTAATACCGACAGACGTGGCTGACAGGGTGAAGACTGCAGCTTCCGAATATCATTTATATGCAACTCGCCAGCTAAATGTAATAACCAAGCTCGGAGGAACTCCCAAAACGGACCTTAATTACTTTTTCTTTTGACAATGGAGGATGTACTGTTTGAGGAACTGACTGTTGACTGAAGTAGCCCGTCATCAATATAGTGAGGAATATAAAGCATTAACCCGCGAATACTATTTGCACCTGAAATAATATTTTTGCTTGAATTTCAACAAATAAAAAAGGAGCTACTTAAATGTAACTCCTTTTTTCGTCGGGGTAGCGGGATTCGAACCCACGACCCCCTGCTCCCAAAGCAGGTGCGCTAACCGGACTGCGCTACACCCCGAAAACTTTTAACCGAACTCCCTTTTTCTTTGTAGTCGGGGTAGCGGGATTCGAACCCACGACCCCCTGCTCCCAAAGCAGGTGCGCTAACCGGACTGCGCTACACCCCGCTACTTTTAAAGGGTTGTTCTTTTCAAAAGCGGTGCAAAGATAGGGAGTATTTTTTAATTATCAATAACTAAATGAATGTTTTTTATTGATTAAATTACAATCGACTGAAATTCATCTGTTTGCAAGTCAATTTTTTTTCTTGGCAGAAATAAGAAGCATCATTGGACGCCGAAGTTCGTCTTGCATTTCCGGAATAGTATCCAGCATCATTTCACTTGGTTGGGGCTCTATCAATTCACAAATTTCAAATCCGGTCTGAAGAAGACTATTAATATATGTAGTTAAAGTCTTATGATACTTCACGACTTCTTCTCCTAAAAAAACAGCAGTACGTTTACCTTCACTGAAATAGCGGTCTACAGGCCAGTGAGCACGTTTTCCATCCTGGTCGTAATACCAATCCTGATTACCATAGGCTGTGAATATAGGATGCTCTACTGAAAAAACAAAAGAACCTCCTGCTGTGAGACAGCTGTTGACTTTACGGCATATATTAATAAAAGATTCCAGATAATGAAAGGTCAAGGAACTGATTACGATATCATAAGTATCCGGTTGAAAGTCGAAATCCTCGATTGCCATACATCTATATTCGATGAGTGGTGAAGAATTTCTTTTTTGAGCTTCTTCCAGCATCTTCCCGGAAATATCAATTCCTGTAACATACTTTGCTCCATGTTCAATGGCATAGATACAGTGCCAGCCAAATCCGCAGCCTAAGTCCAGTACTCTCTTGTCTGTAAAGTCTGGTAGCATTTTCTGTAATATATGCCATTCTCCGGCACCTTGCAATCCCTCTACAGAGCGTGACATTTGAGCATATTGGCTGAAGAAGTGCTCATCGTCATATTTATTTTCTTTCATAACTTCAATGAGGTTCATATTAGATTGGGCAAATATATGCATTTATGTGATATTGGGACGAATTAACTGAAAATAAAATCAGATAGGATGAACCATCTTTTGCTGTTTTCTGTTTTCAAAGTATAAAACTAAAAATGAAAAAGCCATATGAAAACGGAAAAACAAAAAGAAACGAATGAAAAGGAAGTTCCTTTGTTAGAACAAAAAGGATATGAAAGAATGGTCAATGAGATTGTTCCGGTACAACAAGCGGAAACTTACCGTAAACCGACTCAGAAAGCGGTAAAAGAAGCTGTAAAGGAGTTGAATCCTGATACAAATAGTTTGGGTAGCAGAGGATGATTGAGTCCTCTGCTATTTTAGTAGACGATCAGCAGAGTTAATGAACATTCCGGCTATACCGGACTCAGGTTCGTTTATTCGATTAGTGAAAAAACGATCATTCTGAAAAAAAGAATATTTAAACAGGGAGGAAGGGCTACTGTCATAAGCTAAGAATCAATAAACGCCTGCATCTTTAAATAGGAAAGTACATAATTTCATTAATTGTCTGATATACTGATCGACTTGAACTGTTCTTTCCCTTGTTGCTAATCATTAAGCTGGATGAATGGCTTAATGATAATCATTATGCTACTTTTCACCTTGCTTGTAAATCTGATAAGTTAGATGAAAACAAGCACTGAATCGCCTTTTTATCTCTTTCCCCATCAAGGAAAAATAAGTTCCTCGGTGAGAAAGGTAGCGTTGGTTTAAAACCAACGAGGTGTTCCTTTTTAAACCAATAAGTGTTTTGTACATACGAAAAGATGTATATATTATGCCGTTTTATGCAATATCAGGCTGCGTTTTCGCATATTATTGCATTTATTTATGCAGTTTATTTTCTGGTTTGTTGCTTTTGGTACAATAATTTTTCGACGTAATCTTAAGAATAGCACATCAAGATGCAAATATCAAAGGGCTCTTATTTAGGAAAAGTAAGGATAAAACTGCTTCCTTTACCCACTTCCGACTTAACATTAATACTTCCTTCATGCAAAGTCATGATTTGCTTGCATAAACTTAATCCGATACCCGAACCGGATGTTTTGGTGGTAAAGAAAGGAACAAATATTTTATCCAGCACATCGGGCAGAATACCTTCTCCATTATCAGATATCGTTAATGTCGTATTTCCGGCAGAAAGTTTTCTTGCTTTTACCTGAATCTTCTTATCTGATTTCCGACTGCATGCTTCACGGGCATTTTTCAGCAGATTAATAAGAATCTGTTCTATTTGTGTTCGGTCCAGCATTTAATTTCAATTCGGGTGTGGGCACCTCAAACTGAAACTCTTCTTCCGGAAACAACTTCTTTAAATCCGTGAATAATTCCGCAATAGAAATCTGTGTACGAATAGGAGCGGGGATTCGTGTGAGCCGGCGATAGTTCTCTACAAATTCCAGTAATCCTTTGCTTCTTCTGTGAATGGTCTGCATGGCTTGCAGCATAACAGAATATTCTTTTTCTCCCAGTTGACTGGGGATTCCTCTCTCGCTTAATGTTTCCGAAAGAGAAATGATTGGTGTGATAGAGTTCATGATTTCATGAGTCAGCACGCGTATCAGCTTTTGCCAGGCTTCCATTTCATTGCGTTCCAATACAGAATGAATGTTTTTTAAACTGATTAACTGCTGTTCTCTACCTTGAGTGGCAAATGTAGTGCGTGATATGGCCATTTCCAGCACAGTGCTATTTTGTTCGATACGGATGACGGGGGTGTCATTGGCAACGGAAGCCTTCAGTAATGTTTCCGGCAATTGTGATATTTGTCCTAAGTGGGTAACGGCCGCCTGATTCATCCATTCTATATGTCCGGCTTTGTCGGCAACAAGCACTGCCGTATCAACTTTGTTCAATAAGTTCTCGTAATATTGATGCTTGATTTCTTCTGCCAGCAATCTTCCCCGAAAATCTTTTAAAGTATCCGAAAGTTCTTCCGCCCATTCATTCATTATTTTATTTTTGAAAGGTGGATGGAAAGTTTGCATCATGTCATTATAGCGAAGGCCGTCTGTCAGTCGTCGCAACAGGGCAATTTGTTTGAACTGCATACGGTAAAGATGTACAGCGGTAGTTATCAGTAATATAATGCAGATAGTAGTACTGAACCATAACTGTTTTTTTTGAAATAACAGATAGCTACCGATAGAAAGCAATACTATCAATAAGATATGTAAAATTACTCTGAATGCAAATCGTCTCATAAGCCTAGTTTTTCAAGTTTGCGATATAAGGCAAAGCGGGTAATGCCTAAATAGTCGGCAGCACGGGAAATATTCCCTTCACTAAGTTTCATTGCTTTTTCAATGGTTTGCCGTTCCAGTTGTTCAAGGTTCAAAACAATTTCTTCTTCCTTTTTTTGTTTGGGGGTGACGTGGAACTGGAAGTTTTCGGGTTTTAATAAAGAACCGTCTCCCAAGATTACGACACGTTCCATTGTGTGTTGTAACTCCCGTACATTGCCCGGCCACGTATATTTCAGCAACTTATTTTTGGCTTCCCGTGTCAAGCCTCGCATTTCCTTTTTATATTTGCGTGCATAACGGTCCAGAAAAATATTCGGCAAGCAGAATGATATCATTCCCACGTTCGCGGAGTGGGGGAATATGTATTTCAATTGTGTTAATACGATAGAGTAAGTCCTGACGGAAGCTCCCTTCATCCACCATACGGCGGATATCCGCATTCGTTGCGCAAATCAGACGAACATCAATAGGCACGGCCTGTGTGCTTCCTAAGCGGCTGATCTGCCGTTTTTCGATCGCAGTGAGCAGCTTCGATTGCATGGGAAGCGAAAGATTACCGATTTCATCGAGGAATAAAGTACCATTGGTGGCAACTTCCATCCGTCCGGCTTTTGACTTTTTAGCATCGGTGAAAGCTCCTTTTTCAAATCCGAACAGTTCACTTTCGAAAAGTTGTTCGGGGATACTTCCTAGGTCGATGGTAACAAAAGGTTTGCCGTATCGGGGGGAGAGCGGTATAGCAGTCGGGCAATCACGTCTTTTCCCGTTCCGTTTTCTCCCAAAAATCAGAATGTTGGCATCTGTACTGCTAAGTTTGTTTATGGTTGCGAATACTTCCTGCATGACCGGAGATTCTCCGATAATGTCCCCTTCCGGAGAACTTTGTCCGCTGAGTGCTTCCACTTGCTCTTTTTAAGATGTTTACCTCCCGTTGAGATTGGCGCAGACGCATACCGGAGGTGAGAGTAGCCAGCAATTTCTCCTTCTCCCAAGGTTTGGGGATAAAATCTGTTGCACCGGCTTTAATGGCCCGTACAGCTTTATCTGTATCCGCATATGCAGTCATGAAGATGACAATAGCTTGCGGATCAATCTGCAAAATCTGCTTCAGACTTTCAAAACCTTCCTGACCGCTAATTGCATCACGGCTGAAGTTCATATCTAATAAGATAAGATCGGGCTGAAAGGTAGTCATAAAATGCTCAATCCGGTCGGGAGTGGTAGCTACCTTTATCTTTTCTGTATAAGGTTCGAGTAGTAGATTGAGGGCAAAGAGCACATCTTCGTTATCATCTACAATGAGTATCTTTCCTAGTTTGTTGACTTCATCCATAGGGTATGGGGTATATGATTCGTTACTTATCCTAAAGTTTTAATGCAAGGGCAAAGATATGGATAATAATCATGTGTTGTATGTGCGATTGCGCACTAGATTTGTGCGTATTTGCACGCTGTTTGTAATAGTGTGGTAAATGTAAACAACTGAATTAGAATGAAATATAAGAATGGCACAGGTTTTGAATAGTAAATAACAAATAAACCTAAGAATGAATCTGAAAATACTCTATATAACACTCGGAATCCTGTCGACTGAACTGCTGGCTGCTCAAAATCAAACAATGGAGATGTCGTTGGAGCAGGTGGTGAAAATAGCCCGTCTGGAATCACCCGATGCACGAACTGCACGACATAGCTTTCGTTCCGCTTACTGGAACTACAAATATTATCGGGCTAACTATTTGCCATCTTTGAGTTTGTCATCCGATCCTAATCTGAATCGTGCCATCAATAAGATTACAATGGGGGACGGTTCCGTTAAGTTTGTCGAGCAAAATCTGTTGAATACCGATCTGACTTTGAACCTGTCGCAGAATATTCCCTGGACCGGAGGTTCTCTTTTTCTCGAAACATCTGCGCAACGTATGGACTTGTTCAGCGAACATAAATACTCATGGCAAACTTCTCCTGTCATGATAGGAATATCGCCAGTCGCTTTTTTGGTTATAATAGTCTGAAATGGGATAAACGTATAGAACCGGTACGCTATCAGGAAGCCAAGAAAAGTTATGTGGAAACACTGGAACTTGTTTCCGCCAATGCAATTAATAAATTCTTCGCTTTGGCTACCGCTCAAAGTAATTACGATATTGCTTCTTTCAATTATGCAAATGCCGACACGCTCTATCGTTACGCTCAGGGGCGCTACAATATAGGCACGATCACAGAGAATGAAATGCTGCAGTTAGAATTGAATCGTCTGACCGAAGAAACAAATCGTATGAATGCCCGTATAGAAATGGATAATTGTATGCAGGAACTTCGTTCTTATCTGGGCATTCAGGAAGATCGGGAACTTCGTGTGCATATCAACTCCCAAGTGCCGGATTTCAGTGTCAATCTGGATGAAGCATTGGCATTGGCATACGAAAATAGTCCGGATATACAGACGATGAAACGAAGAAAACTGGAAAGCGAGAGTGCTGTGGCAAGAGCCCGTGCCAATGCGGGACTGAAAGCAGATATTTATCTACGTTTCGGACTGACGCAGACTGCCGAAAAGCTGCCGGATGCTTATCGAAATCTGTTAGACCAGCAATATGTAAGTCTGAGTATCGCTCTACCTATTTTAGATTGGGGAAGAGGGAAAGGACAAGTGCGGGTAGCCCGTTCCAATCGTGATCTGGTATATACGCAAGTGGAGCAAAATCGGACGGATTTTGAATTGAATGTCCGCAAACTGGTGAAACAATTTAATCTGCAAACACAACGGGTACGTATTGCTGCCCGTACAGATGAAACGGCTCAACGAAGAAATGAAGTTGCCCGCAAACTTTATATTTTGGGAAAATCCACTATTCTCGATCTGAATGCTTCCATTGCCGAGAAAGATAGTGCCCGCCGTAATTACGTGTCGGCTTTGTACAATTACTGGAGTTTATATTACACACTTCGAAGTATGACACTCTATGATTTTGAACGAGATAACACGCTGTTGACCGAAGATTACAATCTTCTGATAGAATAGCAACTTACTCATTCAGCTGTAATAAATAAAAATATAAAATACCTGATAAAGTCATGGATATAAAATTAGAAAAGAAACCTTGGTATATTCGGTACAGATACTATCTGATAGGCGGACTTTTGTTTGCTGCCTTTCTGATTTATGTAATTGTTCTGTCATTAGGCCCCCGAAAATTACGTATTGATGCCGAAAATATTCAGATAGCGAAAGTGAAAGAGGATAATTTTATGGAATATGTAGATGTGGAGGGTTTGATTCAGCCTATACTGACTATCAAAATCAATACCCGCGAAGCGGGAAGCGTTGAAAGCATCATTGGTGAGGAAGGAAGTCTGCTCCAGCAGGGGGATACCATCATCGTCCTTTCCAATCCGGATTTGCTCCGCAGCATCGAAGACCAGCGTGACGAATGGGAAAAACAAATGATTACCTATCAGGAACAGGAGATTGAGATGGAACAGAAAAGTCTTAATCTGAAGCAACAGGCTCTGACGAATAATTACGAACTGGAACGACTGAAAAAAGAGCATTGCCCTTGATCGGGAAGAGTTTCAGATGGGAGTAAAAGAGTAAGGCTCAACTACAAGTAGCCGAAGATGAATATAACTACAAACTAAAAAACTGCGGCATTGCAACAAGAAAGCCTGCGACATGACTCGGCCGTTACGATGATTCGTAAAGAACTGATTCGCAATGACCGTGAACGGGAGCGCAAGAAATATGAACCTACCCACGAGCGATTGAATAACCTGGTGGTGACGGCTCCTATAAAAGGGCAACTAAGCTTTGTCAGGGTTACTTCAGGGGCAGCAGGTTTCTTCCGGCGAAAGCATTGCCGAAATAAAGGTACTCGATCAGTATAAGATACATACTTCGCTAAGTGAATATTACATTGACCGGATCACTACCGGACTGCCTGCTACCGTCAATTATCAGGGAAAGAAATATCCGCTGAAAATAACGAAAGTAGTCCCTGAAGTAAAAAAGACCGTATGTTTGATGTCGATCTTGTCTTTACCGGTGATATGCCCGATAATGTGAGAGTCGGCAAAAAGCTTCCGTGTACAGATTGAATTAGGTCAGCCGGAACGGGCGCTTAGTATTCCACGGGGTAATTTCTATCAGTCTACAGGAGGACAGTGGATTTACAAAGTGAATGCTTCGAAGACAAAAGCAATCCGTGTGCCATTAAGTATTGGGCGGCAGAATCCGCAGCAGTACGAAATTACGGAAGGTTTGCAGACGGGAGATTGGGTAATTACGACAGGATATGATACCTTTGGCGATGCAGAGGAGTTGATATTGAAATAAGGAATATATAATATTATGAAGATAATACGGTTGGTAATTTATTAAGGAACCGATTTATTTCTCATAAAAACGAATAAACACAATAACTTTTAAATATCATAATTATGATCAAGACAATTAATTTGCAGAAGATTTTCAAGACCGAAGAAGTAGAAACTTGGGCGTTGAATAACGTAAGTATCGAAGTGAAACAAGGAGAGTTCGTTGCCATTATGGGACCTTCCGGTTGTGGAAAGTCAACATTGCTCAACATTCTTGGGTTATTGGACAATCCGACAGGAGGGGAATATTACCTCAATGGAACAGAAGTTTCCAAGTACACAGAGTCACAGCGTACCAGCCTTCGTAAAGGAGTGATCGGTTTCGTCTTTCAAAGCTTCAATCTGATAGATGAATTGAATGTTTATGAAAATATTGAATTGCCTTTGCTTTACATGGGTATCTCAGCTTCCGAACGCAAAAAAAGGTGGAGACTGCTATGGAACGAATGGCTATCACACATCGCAGCAAACACTTCCCGCAACAACTTTCCGGAGGTCAGCAGCAGCGTGTTGCTATTGCCCGTGCAGTAGTTGCCAATCCTAAGCTGATCCTGGCCGATGAGCCTACCGGTAATCTGGACTCAAAGAACGGTAAAGAAGTGATGGGGCTATTGAGTGAACTAAATAAGGAAGGAACCACCATCGTCATGGTGACCCATTCACAGCACGATGCCGGTTATGCTGACCGTATCATTAATTTGTTTGACGGACAGGTAGTAACGGAAGTCAGTATGTAATATATTCATAAAGTACCATGATTAAACACTATTTGAAAGTAGCCTTTCGCAATTTGGTAAAGTACAAGACACAGAGCCTTGTCAGTATCATTGGCCTAGCTGTTGGTTTCACTTGTTTTGCGCTGTCTGTCTTATGGATTCGTTATGAAATGACTTATGATACTTTCCATAACGGGGCCGACCGTATCTATATGGTATGTGCGCATTATACTGATTCCCCTAGTAGTACATCCAATGTTACTCCTTACCCTTTGGCGAACTATTTGCAGGAGAAAATGCCGGAGATAGAAGCTACTGCTTCCACTTCCATATATCGGGATATGAAATTCCGTCTGGGAGATAATGAACAGGAAGTAGTAATGGCTACAGCAGATTCTGTTTTCATGAACTTTTTCAATATACGGCTGCTGAAAGGAACTGTCAACTTCCTGAAAGAAAATGATCCGGAAATCGCCATTACGGAAGAGTTTGCCCGAAAGCTTTTCGGCAGTGAAGAGGATGCTTTGGGGGAAAGAAGTAGCACTGAGCGGACGTCCCCGTAAGATAGGTGCCATTGTGAGCAGTTGGTCCCGTCATTCCAATATACCGTATAGTGTATTGAGTTCGGCAAGGCGCTATCCACGTTGGAGTAGTAAGGGAGAACAACTGTTTATCCGTGTTCGCGCAGGTGTGGATAGGGATACTTTTCAAAAGAAGATGGAAGATATTGATATCTTGGATATTCCCAAAGAGAGCGAGCTTGCGAAACTTCTGATCACGCCCATTTCGGCTTTGCGTTATTCGGATTATGTTTCTAAAGTAGATGTAGTCATCTCCTTCAGTTATATTTTCTATTTCTCTTTAGCAGGCGGACTGGTCATTATTTGTTCCTTATTCAATTACCTGACGCTTTATATCAGTCGGCTTTGTATGCGCAGTCGTGAAATGGCGCTTCGTAAAGTAAATGGTGCAAGTAATACATCTTTGTCGATTCAGTTTGCCATTGAACTGTTATTGATTCTATGTATCGCCCTGCTATGCGGATTGTTGATGATAGAGGTGAGTATGTCCGGCTTCCTGAACTTCACACAGATAGAGACAGGTTCATATTATGGAGAGATCATTGCATATCTTTTTGATTGTAATCATTCTGTCTTTCCTGTTTGCACAGATGCCTTTATCTTATTTTCGCCGCCGGACATTGCAGGAAGCGATAAAAGGAAAAGTGGTAACTACCAGACCTTATCTGTTTCGTAAGATAGGAATTATCATGCAGTTAGTTGTCAGTCTTGCTTTTTATCTTCTGTGCGGTTGTTATGATGAAGCAACTCTATTTTCTGAAAAATACGGACTTAGGAATGGAACGTCATAATGTCGGTAATGTAGCCTTGTGGAATGGAGATATCAAGCAATGGGCGGGGAAGATAGCTGCTTTGCCCATGGTGACAGAGACTTTGCCCCCTTCGTATTTCCCGATTATTCCTACAGGACCGATGATGTATGCCGAAATAAACAACTGGGATGATTCGCCGAAAGCGGTTGAAGAACCTTTAACTGTTGGTATGATGCCTGCTAAAGAAGAAGTCTTTGAATTCTATAAATTGAATTTATTGGAAGGCGAGTTTATTTCGGACAAGAATCAAGAAAATGAAGTAGTGATAGATGAAAATACATGCCGTAAATTTGGATGGAAACGGGCTTTGGGCAAAAGTTTCTATCATGAATATAATGGTCAGCGTAGCTTATATAAGGTTGTCGGAGTAGTCAGGAACTTTAGCTATCGTTCTCCTACGAGTGAACCGGGACTGATTGCTTTTCAGCATCCTAAAACGCAAGATTATCTGTTGAATCGTCCCAGCATTTTGTTTAAATTTAGAGGAGGGCACTTGGAATGAATGTCGTGCGACTATAGAGAAACTATACAGAGAGGAATTTCCAAATTCTTATATGCGATTGTTCAATGAAGAAGAAGAATATAACAAGTACCTCCGTTCCGAAGATGCACTGATGAAATTATTGAGTTTTGTATCATTGGTTTGCGTCATTATTTCTGTATTCGGAGTTTTCTCATTGGTAACGCTGTCTTGTGAACAGCGTCAGAAAGAGATTGCTATACGTAAGGTGAACGGAGCGCAAATCCATCATATCCTGCAGATGTTCTTCCGGGAATATTTATTGTTATTGATCATAGCTGCTGTTATTGCATTCCCTGCAGGATATGTTGTAATGAGGAGATGGATCGATAGCTACGTGAGACAAACATCGATAGATAGCTGGGTATATATAAGCATCTTTGTTGTGATAGCTATTATTCTTTTGCTTAGCATCATTTGGAGAGTATGGAAAGCTGCCCGGCAGAATCCGGCAGAAATTATCAATAGAGTGAATAACGTAAACACAATATCATGATATATCATTATTTAAAAAATAGCTTTTCGCAATCTGATCAAGTACAAGACGCAGAGTATTGTAAGTATAGTCGGCTTGGCAATCGGTTTCATCTGTTTTGCATTGTCTGCCTTATGGATACGTTATGAAATGACATACGATACGTTTCATGAAGGGGCGGAACGCATCTACTTGGCAGGTAACAAGTTTGAATTGCAGGGGGACGGATTCTCTTATTTTTCTCCTAATTTATTGGCTGATTATATAAAAAAACAAATTGTCCGGAAGTAGAGAAGGTATGTCATATCCGTTATGATTCGAGCAGAAAACCGATGAAATATAAAGATACAGAATACAAGATGTTACAGATGGAAATTGATTCCACTTTTTTATTTCTATGTTCAATATTAGTGTGTTAGATGGAAAAAGTCGTTTAATATTAGATAAAAAATGAAATAGCCATTACAGAGGAGATAGCAAAACAGATTTTTTGGAAAAGAAAATCCGATAGGTAAACAATTACTCTTTTCCGCAGAGTAATAATTCTGAAAAAAACTATCGTGGCGATTGTAAAGTCATGGAAAGGGCATTCTTTACTTCCTTTTGATATTTTATTGTCCTATGAACCTGATGATCTCAATTGAATAGATCAGAAAGCCAAACTTTTTACGTGTCTATCCTGATAGTGATATAAAAAAGTACTGGAACAGAGACTGACAAACTACGAGATAGAACAAGATTCACATAAATGGTTAAGATCAACGCCAATTGCTTTATTGTCAACATTGAGAAGTACTCACCCAAGGAAGGATGTAAATGTCAAGTTGAATCATGTTCGTCTTTTTGCCTGTATGGGTGCTTTGGTTATTATTTGTGGATTGTGCAACTATTTAACGATGCTTGTTACTCGTATCCGAATGCGTAAACGTGAATTGGCATTACGAAAAGTAAATGGAGCTTCTAATGCGAATTTGCTATCGTTACTACTTTCGGAACTGGCCTTGATACTTGTTCTTTCTGCAGGGATAGGTGCTATGTTAATGGAGTTGATTCTGCCTGTTTTTAAATATTTATCTCAAATAAATGAGAATACTTCGTTTTTTTTTATAGCGAAGTACTGATTTATATCTTGTCTTTAGTTGTAATCACCGTAGGCATTGCTGCTGTGCTTATACACTATATCAATAAGCAGACTTTACTTGAAAATATCAGGCAAAAAGTCAAATCTTCATCTTTCTGGTTGGCTTTATAAAAGCAGTATTCTGTTGCAACTCTTTGTTAGTATTGGCTTTATTTTCTGTACTTTTGTTATGATGAAGCAATTAAACTTTCTACAGAATTCAAGAGAACTGGGGCTTGAACGTCATAATGTAGGAGTGATTGCCCATGCTTTAGGCTGTGAGAGTGCCGCGGTAAAACAGATAGTAGATCAGATACCTGATATCACAGAACATTTGGAGGGATTCTATACCCCGATTCCAAAAATGTTATATTCTACTTTTAAAGTGTGTGATTGGGAAGGGAAGTCAGATGAGGAGCAAAGTTTCAATATGGAAGATGAAACTATAAATCAGGATTTTGTCGATTTTTTTCCAAATCGAGTTTTTAGAAGGTAGCATACCGGATGAGAAAGATGAAAAAGGAACAGTTGTCATTAATGAGGCTGCTGTAAAGGCTTTTGGATGGAACGAACCGATAGGAAAAAAAGTTTAATAAGGAATATAAAGTAAAAGGTGTTATCAAAGATATATATTATAATGCTCCCATACATCCGGTGGCTCCCGCTATGTTTTCTTTGCAAAAAGGTCGTGAAAATGGACATATTATTTTTAAAGTAAAGGAAGGCACATGGAATAAAGTATCACAGAAATTGTATGAGGAGGTGAATAAGGTTAATCCTAATGCGATAGTAGATTTGGTAAATATGGGAGATACCTACAATGAATACATGAAGTCAGAAAACACATTAAGCAAGTTATTGAGTGTTGTTTCTCTTATCTGTATAGTGATTGCCGTATTTGGTATATTCTCCTTAGTGACTTTATCATGCGAACAGCGTCAAAAGGAGATTGCCATTCGGAAAGTAAACGGTGCAAGTGTTAAAGTTATTTTGAACTTATTCTTTAAAGAGTATTTGATTTTACTTGTCATAGCGTCATTCATGGCCTTTCCATTAAGTTACCTTATCATGAAACACTGGCTTGAAGGATATGTAAAACAGACGCCGATAAATCTTTGGATATATGGAAGCATATTTGCAGGTATGTTACTTATAATATTCCTTAGCATCATCTGGAGAGTATGGAAAGCTGCCCGACAGAATCCGGCGGAAGTAATCAAAAGTGAATAACATCCTTATTATAAAAAGCAATATGAAGAACCAATTATCTGCTATCAGGACTTTATCCCGTTTCAGAACATACACGATGATCAATATTATCGGGCTTGCAGTCAGTGTGGCTGCAACGCTGATAATTGTACGCTATATCCACATCAGGAGATAACAGTTGACCATTTCTGTAAGGACCTGGACCGATTGTATTTGCTGACTATTCAAAGAGAGTAATGGCAGCATTTCGATCACAGATAATACAGACAGGAATAATGATCCTAATTTTATAGACCCTTTAAAGAATCCGGAAGTAGAAAGCATATTCTTATAGTGTTTCTTTTGACGATGATTATATTGTAGTCGATAATCACCGTTACCGGGCCAATGTTTTGGTAACTGATAGCTTGCTTTTGCAGTTGATGGACTATCCGATAGTTTCGGGAATTAAAACTATTCAGAAACCGGATGATGCAATTATTACCCGGAAATATGCACGGCATATTTTTGGTGACGAAGACCCGATAGGGAAACAATTAACTTCATCGTCAGGTTCTGTACTTACCATTCGTGGCATTGTGGATGAACCGAGTACCAAGGCTTCTTTACAATTCGACCTGATAGCTCCGGTGAATCAGGGGAAATATGCAGACTGGAGTCGGGTGGGATTCTGCATGGTCCGGCTGGCAAACGGAACAGATCTGAAAAAGTATAATGAAAAGAATTTTTCCAAGCCACAGTCATTAATATGTTACAGTCATTCCCCCTATACAGTATGGGCTTACTCCCTTGAAAGGATTGTATTTCAATAAGATTGTCGAACCTTCGGGAACTTCTTTTTTGCGAGGGAATATCAACCATGTGATGATTTTGACTGTAGTGGCTTGTATGCTGTTGTTGGTAGGAGTCTTTAATTTTATCAATATCTACACGGTTATCGTTCTAAAGCGGGCACGTGAGTTTGGTGTAAAAAAAGTATATGGCGCAAGCGGCTTTCAGATATTTACCCAGATTTATGTAGAGAATATATATATGGTGGCAGTCGCCTTGCTTATTATCTGGATGCTGATCGAAACTTCAGCCGGGATATTCGCCTCGGTATATGCAATTCCTGTAAAACCGGATATCGTTTTTGATCTGTCGCTGTCTCTCATTTTATTATTCGTGTTGCCGTTGGTGACGTCTGTCTTTCCTTTCTTACGTTACAACTATTCTTCTCCGATCACTTCTTTGCGTTCTGTAAATGCCGGAGGAAATTCAATTGTTTCTCGTGTAGTATTCTTATTTATTCAATATGTCATTACGTTTAGTCTGATAGTAGTCGCATTGTTTTTGTTCGACAGTTGTACACAATGCTGAATGCGGATTTAGGATATCAGGCAAAGAATATCATTTCATGCCAGTTCCTGTCATTCGAGACACAAAACAGAAGATATGCAAATGATGAAGAATGGCAGAAAGAACGTGACTTGGAGCGGCATAAAATACAAGTTACCAAACAAAAGATGGATGCATGCCCTTTATTCATTTCATGGGGATATGGTGAAGCCCCTATCAATCTGGAACCATACGTCAATGTGGAAAGTAACGGAGAGAAACATAAAATGGCTATCATGTATGTTAATAATAATTACATGAATATGTTTGGCCTGAAGCTGAAAGAAGGAAGAACGTGGAATGATAAAGACCAGTTTGCCCAATATAAAATGATGATAAATGAAACAGCCAGAAAGCTCTTCCGGATAAAAGATATTAATGAAGCTTCACTGCAAACTGAGTCCGTCTATGGTGGAGTGTGGGGACAGATGAGAGTAAAAATCCTGCTTATCAGGTAGTAGGTGTGATAGAAGACTTCCGGACCGGACACTTATCTATGGGGGATGCACCACTGGCTATTCTGTATGATGAAGGAGAAAACCCTACCGAACCTTTAATGGCTAAAATAGCCGAAGGTAAACGCAAGGAAGCCATTCAATTCTTGAAGGAACTACACAACGAAGTAATGGGTGAGGGGAGTTCAATTACTCCTTCGTCGAAGATGAAGTTGAAAAACTGTACGATGATGACAAGAGAACGACCCGCATCTACGTCACCTTTGCCGGATTGGCTATCTGCGTTTCCTTTCTCGGACTGTTCGGATTGTCATTGTATGACATTCGTCAGCGCTATAGAGAAATTGCATTGCGTAAAGTGAACGGAGCTACAGGCAAACAGATCACTTTGTTATTGGTCAGGAAGTATCTATCTATTTTGGGAGCCGCCTTTGTTGTCGCTATTCCTTTGGTTTATTATATTATTAATGACTATACCAAAGACTTTGCGGTGAAAGCTCCGATAGGAGCAGGGATTTTTGTGACAGGCTTCATCCTTACCTTGCTTATCTCACTGGGTACATTACTCTGGCAGGTACGCAAAGCTGTCCGCATCAATCCGGCATTGATCATGAAGAACGAATAAGATTAAAAATGACTAAGATTACAACGAATGGAACGAACTGCTATGGAAAACCTCGTACTATTAAAACTTATATTCAGAAACTGGTGGCGCAATAAACTTTTTTGCGGTCATCTCTTTGGTCAGTCTTGTGGTCGGTATTTCCTGTACCAATCTTTTGATCTCGTTTGTCATCCATGAATATACGATAGAAGGGGAAAATCCAAAGAAGGACCGTATCCTGCGCCTGACTCAGCGACTGCCATCCATGCAGAGCACCGGACAAGTATCATTTGTCTACGGAGGATCGGTTGCCGGAATGATAGCTCCGTTTCCGGAGATTGAATCTTATCTCCGGCTGACCGAGAAGGAGGCAACTCATATTGAAATTGAGAACCAGCGCTTTCCTCAACAGGTCATTGTTGAGGCCGACAGTTCTTTCTGCCGTTTTTTCCCGTACCAGATATTGTCCGGCAATATGAAAGAAGCCTTGACCAAGCCGGACTGTATTGCTTTGAGTGAAGAAAAAGGCCATGCAATACTTCGGGAAGTTCGATTGTATCGGGCGAGAACTTTCTGTGGTATATGGAGATAAAGTTGAAATGAAAAAGGTATCTGCCATATATAAGTTTTATGCGCAGTCAGCACTCCGTATTGATTTGCTTGGTAATTCTCAGAACCTGCAGGAAGAAGGAACTTCCTGTATGATTCTTCTCAAAGAAAAGACTGACGTGTCAGCCTTTTTGCGAGCGTTTTGAGTCAACAGAACTGCCTACAGTGACAGGTCCCGGTTATTATAAACTCCAGACATTACAAGAATCCTACTTTGACACAAAACTGGCTGATTCCGTGAAAACATTCAGTCATCGGCAGATCGCTTTGTTGAGTATCGGTTTATTATCAGCTTTTCTTGTCTTATTCATCGCTTGCTTCAATTACGTAAACCTAAGCTTTTCGCGCCTGCTGAAACAAGTAAACATGATTCATGTAGAGACATTGATGGGAGCTTCCCATTCATATATTTGCCGGCAACTTTTTATTGATACATTCCTTACCGTATTTATTGCTTTCATCCTTTCCATTCTTGTAATGGGGGACATACTTTCTCTTTTCAATTATTTCTTTGATGCCCGTCTGACTTTCGGTTTCATTCTTTCATGGAAAGTCTTTCCATATATTCTTCTGTTTGTTTCTCTTTTGGCCATTATACCGGCCACCTATATGACGACAGAAACTGAACCGCATTTCTATCAGCGGATATCGGCAATTTTTTCAAGGGAGAAAAAGAAGAAGACTGGTAGCGACCCTTGTAGGCGTGCAAATGGTTATCTCCATCGGATTGATGACTGCCTTTATGATGATACGTACGCAACTTTCAACCATAGAAGAGCAGGGTGAACGCTTTAAAGGAATTTTAATCTTAGGTAATGAGGGGACTGCCCTGACCGTCCCTTTGTATAATGACATTAAAAACCTGCCCGGTATCCAAACTGCCCTGTTATCCAAAGGGCGGATAACGAGTCCTTTTAATATCATCATTCCACTAAACAGGAACGGGCAGGAAGTAATGGTAAATAAAGTTTTATTGACCGAGAACTATGAACTGCTGGACTTATTCAACATAGAACTTCTCGAACCGGAACGAACGAAGGATTTATTTTCCAAGGTAGCCCATCCGGTAGTTGTTAATGAAGCCTTTGTGCAGTTTTTTGTGCCGGCAGGAGAAGACCCGGTGGGGCAGGCCTTAAGCAAATATGCGCAGGACAACGCCGGTGAAGGAACTATTATTGGTGTATGCAAAGATTTCAGACTGACTTCTTTCAACTCTGCCATTACTCCGATGCAGATCATTCTTCAAGAGATTCCGGTTGATCAGGCAACCTACCTGTCTTGTCGTATAGATGAGAGCAGACGCAATGAGATAGTAAAAAATCTCCGGTTGCTGTGGGAGAAACACGAGCCGGGACATTCTTTTGTTTACATAGACGCCTATCAGCAATATATATCCAACAATACAGATATGGTGAATTTCTCCCGATTATTACTGGCTTATGCTATAATCAGTTTGTTCCTGACCCTTTTTGGTATCTTTGGAATTACATGGTATGCGGTAGAACAACGAAAAAGAGAAATTGCGATTCGTAAAGTACACGGTGCCTCTTCCCGCCAAATTCTATTGTTGTTGAACCGTCCGTTCTTCTATTATATTCTGATAGCCGACGTGATCGCTGTCCCCTATCGTATATGTCTTGATGAAACGGTGGAGGGAACAGTTTGTGTATCCTGCGAATTGGGGAATAGAAGTATTTATAGTACCTGTCGTTTTATTAATGCTTGTAACTTTTGTCACAGTTGTCCTTAACGGATATCATACGGCATTAAGTAATCCGGCTGAGACTATTAAAAACGGAATGATCACTATGAATATGTAGTTCTTCAGTATCCAGTTTCTAAGAAGATAAAACGTTCTTCCTTTGCCGTCGACTTTGAAGCTTAATCAACCGTTGGAAAAACAGGAAAGGTGGCATCGGACAAAATAAAAAGCTACTCTCTTTTGGGGGAAGAGAGTAGCTTAACTTCAAGATGCACTATAGAGTGCACTTGCTATAAAATACCTATCGAATGCTCATGTGTCAGTTAATAATAGTGCCCTTGACATCTAGTTCTCTGATAGCAGCGACAGTACTGTTTCCTCCGTCATCGGGGATCGTGAGTCTGATGTAACGTGCTTTGATCGATTTTACATAATATTCCAGGGCGGCATCCTGATTCGTGAATCCGAATCTGCCGATAGGAGTCCAGTTCACGTTATCTTCACTAGCTGCAAACTCGACCACTTTGATAGGATTGTTTGAACCTCTGCCGCGCGGAAGCAATTCCACCTGTGCTATTTGTATGTTTTGCTTCATATCTATCACAATATCATACGGTAGCGGGTCGCTTCCACCTTGCCATTTGGCATGCCAGAATGTTTCAGTGTCTCCGTCTATCAGACATTTGGCTAATCCATTGCCGGCTCCTTCTCCCGAAGCTTCCTGTGTCGTAAAGGACAGAACTTCCCAGCCGCTCTTTGATATTTTCGTTCCTTCTTTTATGATGCAGAATCCTGTGTAGGTGTCTTTATCCGCACGGATAGTGGCATCGGAAGTAACTTCGCCTATTTGTACAGGAAGCATATAATTTCCCGGAAGAATGTTATCTTTCAGCTTGTAACTGACTGTGGTCTGAATCAACTCCCTGAGACAATGACGGGGATTCGGGTTTGGTATAGCACTCTGCCGGCAGAAGACTGAAATAAGTCTGATTGGCACTGTTGTACGTATCTACTACCGACTGGTTGTTGACTAAAGTACAGTTGATGTTCCATTTATTGCTAAAAGGTACTCCAATGGTAATCGGCAACTCTTTTTACATTGTCGACATTGATTTCCTGTATACCATCGTTTATGATAGTTACAATGGGTTCGGAAACTTTAAATCCCAGTAGGAGGGTGGAACGGTCGGGGTTCAACTTCTCTCCTGTAGTGCTTGCTTTGAGTGGGAGAATGTATTGAACATTGTCATAGCCGCACAACGCATGAATCTTTGTCGGGTCGTATACGATAGTGCCTTTTGCCAGTCTGTCACCGGCAGATACGTTAACCGTTGTGTTAGTCATTTGATAACAATCTTCCGGAAGTATCTGGTAACTGGTTCCGTCGGCAGTATTGAGTGAGTCGAGCAGGCTTTTGTCTACGGTGAAGGTGACGGTACTGTTATTCAGTTCCAGTCCTCCGTGTTGTATCCATAAGTCAGCATTGTATTTTTCTCCTACATTATACGATTGCAGAATAGTCAGTCTGTTTTCAGACAATGACAAAATCCCTTCGGATGTATTGCTCGTATCAAAGGTTTCATCACAACCGATAATAGAGAGAGTGATGCAACCTGATAATAGTATATAACTTATTTTTCTCATAATGCTCATTGATTTATTGTGCTTATACAATTACCATCCCGGATTCTGGACGAGGTTTTGTGTCTTTCTCATTTCGTGATCCGGTATTGGCTGTAAGTACATCTTTCTGTTGAATACAATTTTTTCAGTTTCCACTACGCGGTTGAACTCTTCGGTATCATTGATAGTTCCCCGAACATTCATACCGTGTGCATATCCGTTCTGGCGTCCTTCACCGTCTTTGTCGGCAATCATCCAGCGGCGTACATCGAAATAACGTTGACCTTCCGTTGCCAGTTCAATCTGACGTTCGCGCTGAATGGCTGCTCTTTGCAATTCTTTATTACCTACGATACCGGGATTCAGTATTTCTACTTTCGGCAAGCCTGCCCGTTCGCGTACGAGGTTCAGATAAGTCAGTACGCGTGAGTCGCTCGGATTTACTTCGTTGGCAACTTCTGCATATATCAGATAGAAATCCGCCAGACGGAAGATTATGGAAGGACGGTTCTGACTAGCTACACCCGGACTGGTCTTGCTGATTGACCGGTTGAAGCGCTTGAAAAGCATATATCCGGTTGTAGTGGCTTGTCCTTCTTGAACGCCTGCATTACCTCCATTGTAGAACTGGACTTGTTTGCAGGTGACAGGCCATTGGCGTCCGTTGAAGAAGACAGTGTTGTAGAAACGTGCTTCACGATTCAGATAGCGGTTACTGACTGTTACGTTGGTGTAGTTCTTAGAGTATTTTCCGTCATTCTTATCCTTGTAAGTTCCATAACCATCTTCTTTATAAAGTGTTGATTTCGGCAGATAGTCGGTTTCCTTGATAGGAAGTCCGTCGTTCATATAGAAGGCATCTACGAGTTCTTGCGTTACTCCGGTCGAACCCAAACCGTTCTTTTTCGCAGCGAGGAACGATTCTTCGGTCGAATGCGTCACCGTCAAGTCCTCCCCAGTCGTTGTTGGCGGTGCCCCAGATGATTTCTTTATTGTATTTCTGAAAGAGGTTGTAAACGGAGGCATCTACGTCTAGAATCTGTTCACCGGTGCTGCTTGTTGTATATTCTTTATACAGTTCGTAGCGGTTTCCGGTTTCTGCGTAATCGATGAAATCTTTGCAGGCGTTTAATGCAGTATTCCATTTGTTGTCATCACGATCCGGGAAGAGTCTTGTACCGTCTGGGTTGGTCAGAGACAGCGCTTCTCTGTATCCTCCGTTGAGAAGGGGGCTGGCTGCATATAGCCACAATTTGGCACGTACGGCCAAAGCGACACCTTTGGTTGGCCATGCGCGGTAAGATTCATTTTCGTGCATCGGTTCCTGTGGCAGTTCATTAGCTACTTCACGTAGTTCCTGATCAATATACGTGATAACTTCATCTACCGTATTTCTGGGAACATCCTGAGTCTCTGTCGCCTCGTATACCTTATCTTTTACGAGGATAATAGGACCGTATTGTTCCAATAGCAGATAATTGTAAAATGCACGCATGAAGCGTACGTTGGCACGCATCTCATTCAGTTCGTCTTCTTCCAGTCTGTCGCCTTGCGTACCGCTGGTTGTAATCACATGAGCTTTCTCTAGGAAAATGTTAGCCTGCCGGATGTATTTATAGCAGTCGCCATAGCGGTGAAAACCAGCGGTCGCCGCATTCTTGTCCGAGTTGTTGGCCTTGGCAGCATTTCCATAACCTACTACTAGTTCATCGCAGATTGCAGCCCACGGATTTTTTAAAGGCTCCTACATTCAGGCTGTTTATTCCCGAATAATCGGGGATTCCTGCAAAAAGACATTGGCATACCATCGTTTGGTATAGGCTACGTTTTCAAATATTTGATCTGTATTTTGCAAGCCTCCTGACATCTGGTCCGAAACAGCCAGATAATCACATGAACTGACGGAGAAGAATAATCCCATCAGCAACATATATATGTGACTTTTACTTTTCATATTTTTTATCTTTTTATGGTTTTTAGAATGTGAAATCAAGACCGATTGTATAGGTTCGCGGCAGCGGATAGTTAAGTCCGGCATTCGCATTTCCGGCTTCCGGATCGAAATATTTGATATGATCCCATACTGCCAGGGTTATATCCCATCAGATAGATACGGGCAGCTTCGAAGCCGATCTTGCTTAAGAATTTCTTAGGTATCTGATAGCCGATTTCTATATTCTTCAATCGGAGGAAAGAGCCATCGCGCAGCCACCATGTACTGGCAACGCGGTTATTAGCATTGTTCGCATTGCTCTTGTGCAGACGGGGAATAATTACATCCTGGCTCGGATTGTTCTCTGTCCAGCGGTTTAATGCAAAGGTACGATAGTTGGACTGGTCGACACCCCATGAGAACGGATACCATCCTTCGGAAGTCTTTCCACCCAATAATACAGAAGTGTTTCCTGCTCCCTGAAAGAAGATGCTGGCGTAGATTCCTTTATATTCGGCATTTAAACCGAATCCGTAGATAATTTCCGGAGTTTCCGGATGACCGATTCCTCTTACACGGTCATAAGAGTCGATGATTCCGTCTCCATTGACGTCGGTATATTTGATGTCACCGGGACCAAGGAGTCCGCCTAAGGTTGGTTGTGGAATTTCCGAACGGAGTTTATAAGTCTTCAGACCGTTAGCGTTAGTGCTTACGGTAAAGTCGTCTTCGGTATAAAGTCGTTCTGCGATGTAATAGAGGTTATCTTTATCACTGACACGTTTGCCCGTAATAGCCTGGTAATCATACTTTGGAGGAAGTTCATCATATTCCAGAATTTTATTGCGGGTGAATGTGAATGTACCTCTTGCGCTAAGTTTTACCTTGCCTATATTTTGATGAGCGTTCACAGACATGTCAACACCTCTGTTGCGAACCTTACCGAAGTTTTGCCACGGATCGTCTCTCAGACCGCCAAGCTGGGGAACAGTCTGACGTTGCAGCAGAATCTGGCTTCTGGTAGAATCGAAGTAATCAAAGATAACTTCAAGACGGTTGTCAAACAAGCCGATATCGAAACCGTAGTTTTGTTTGTCTTCTACTTCCCATCCCAAGTAAGGAGCTGCAAAACGTCCTTCTATGATACCGTTGCCGATACCGTTCAGACCGCCTCCGGTATCATTGTAACCTTGCGTAAAACCTCCAGCATCCATTTTGTAGGTCGGACGGTACAAGAAACGGGTTCCTCCTCAGTATTGTCGTTACCGGCACGTCCGACAGAGGCTCTTAATTTGAGTTTGGGGACATACTTTTTGATCACTTCCGGGTAGAAAGACTCATTGGAAATGTAGTAGGGCGAGACCTACTGCCGGGAAGAAACCGAAACGGTTGCCCGAAGCAAATGCTTCTGAACCGGTGTATCCGAAGTTGCCTTCAATGAAATAGCGTCCGCCGTAACCGTAAGTTAAACGTCCTACCAGACCTTGCTTACGATAGGGAAGTGCTACATTGTGATATTGGGTTTCCTTTTGCATGTACAATAGCATGGCACCCACTTCGTGCTGGTCGAACGTACGTTTATAGTTGATGGCAGCATCTATGTAAATCTTCTTGGTTGCGCTTGTCGCACTATTCTTAGGGTCCTGCAATTCAGGGTTTCCGGATACGACTGTGGCAAAATAATAGATTGCCGTTTTCATCGCGTCCCGTAGCATGATATCTTGTCGGATTATATTCACGGCGAACGATCATTTCACTATCATAGTCATAACTTGTGTTCAGGCGTACAGACAAACCTTTGGTGATAAAATCCAGTTTCTGGTCTACATAAACTTTGGATTGAATGGCAGTACGGTATTCTTTTGGCGTATCCGGAGTTCATCAATAAGTTGTACGGGTTGCGCATGTTAGCGTCACGTTCCTGTGAGTAGGTTGAATCAGTACCATCACTGTACACAGCCGGAAATGTATAAGGAGGAGTAATCAGCATGGAACGGAATATATTGGCAGTTCCTGTTCCCGGATAATTATTAACCAGATACTGAAGTGCAAGGTCAACTCCTACAGTTGTAGTGCTTGATACGTTCATATCAATATTTGAACGAAGGTTGATACGGTCGATGCCGATGTTTGTATTATATTGTTTGGTAGGACTTCCTTTGAAAATACCACTTTCGTTGTAATATGCTGCCGAAACAAAGTATTTTGCTTTTTCTGTACCTCCACGTACATTCAAGGTATATCTGTGTGTGAATGTGTTTTTACGTAACATTTTGTCGATCCAGTTGGTATTTGGATATAGGTCCGGATCGTCATTGTTCCGGTAATGTGCAATTAAGTCATCCGAAAACTGCGGTAATTCCCCATCATTATGGAGTGCTTCGTTGAACAGGTCCAGATAGTCGGCCGAACCAACGAACTCGGGAAGACGGGTGGGGGAAGAAATGGTGTGTTCTGTCTTGAATGAAATCTTTGCCTTCTCTACACGTCCGCGTTTGGTAGTGACAAGTACTACACCATTGGCTCCCTCGGCACCATAAATGGCTGTTGCAGCGGCATCCTTCAAAACCGAAAACGTTTCGATTTCGTCGGGTTCAATATCACTCATGCTTCTGGGTACACCGTCCACAAGTACCAGCGGAGATGTACCACCCGCAAAGGTACTTACGCCTCGAATCCAAAACTCTGCGTTATCATATCCGGGTTCACCCGAACGTTGTACCGCAATCAACCCGGCGACTTGTCCGGCAAGACTGTTATTCAGGCTTCGCGAAGGGACAACGATATCCTTTGGTTTGATGGAACTCATAGAAACGACTACGCTTTCCTTTTTCTGCTGTCCGTAGCCGACTACTACAACTTCGTCCAGCGCTTTGGAGTCTTCGTTCAGCATCACATTGATGTTGCGGCGCCCTTTTACTTTTATTTCTTCGGTTACGTATCCAAGATATGATACTTGCAGAATTGCATTGTCGGAAGGAACCATAATCTGATAACGTCCTTCCACATCGGTTATTGCTCCGACGTTTGATTGTCCTTTTTACTACAACATTGGCTCCGATGATAGATTCTCCTTTGCTGTCTGTTACTACACCTGTTATTTTAATCTTATTTTGTTGCGTTGTTTCTGAACTCTCTATGCCATTCATCGGCTTTTCTGCATTGCCGGCATTTATGAGTGGAGAAAAAACATAAAGAAAAAAGAACAGAACACCGATTCGCGCGGTTGTGTGCACTTTGTTTGAAGTAAATAAAATGTTTTTCATAATTTTGATTTTAAAATAATAACTAGTTTACCGGTTTTGTTTGTAAACGATAGGGATGGTAAATCATAATACTGTAATATTTCCATAGGCATTGATTGTGTGTTGATTTTTGATTAAAAATTAGGTTGTGAAATATAGAATTTAGTAAACTCTAAGGCGGTATAAGTTCATGGAGAACTTGGTGGGATGAGTATTATGAGTACATATTAATTTCAAATACCTCCTGAAATATTACTTTATCAGAATTATAAAAGGAAAAGATAGGGTAAACGAAGAAATAACTTTTAAAAAAAGACATCAATTTATAGCGTATTTCTGAAAAATATAACTATTTTTGTCGCCAACAAAGCAAATAGAATCATTCAATATTTGTAAACCTTAAATTTTCAAAAGATGAAAGCTTATTTTTCTAAAATCTGCTACCAAGTTCTCCATGAACTTATCTAAATATATCCTTAATTTGTCTATTATTTATTTGATTATTAATATATTGTGTGTTTGGTCGGAATGAGCGTAAAATAGTGTTTAACATATTCCTGTTTTGTCTGTCTTATCCTTATTTTACGTTTTGTATAATTATATATGTATCATTATTTTGTAATGAGCGTGTGCCGGTATAGAAAAACTTTTAATGCCTTATTTCAATTAATTTTAAGCAGGTTCATGGGAAAAACAATTTTAAAAATTACCTTTGCAATATTCTAAGTTTTATCTCAAATAAAAAAGCATATGAACAAAATGAGAGTTTTTTTTATTGTTTGCTGTTTTGGTTGGTGTGATAAGTGCTTGTCAATCAAAGAGCGGACAGACTGCGGGACAAGAGCAGGATACTATGGATGATAGTCTGGCTGTTGCTCCTACAGAAGATGAGAAAACAATCTTCGGGGTAGTAGAAGATGCTTCGATGAATAATTTTATGTTGGTTACTTCGAAAGGAGATACAGTGTTCGTCAGTACGATGGATCAGGAACCGAGTGAAGTCGGTGGCTTCGAACTGGGAGACACCGTACAGGTGAATTACATAGAAGAAGAGGAAGAGCCGGGATCGAATACGATACCAACTGCAAAGAAAGTGATTGTAGTAGGGAAGAAGGCGGACCGGACTAATGACTAATTAATAATCTAATCAGAACTACAGAATGAAAAAAAGAAAATGTTGGCAGCAACTCTGTTGATGGGTTTATTGGCTGCATGTGGAGGTAACTCTGCCTCAATTGTTGGCTCATGGGTAGAACCTGTGCCGGGACTGGAAGGACAAGTACAAGGTATTAAGATGGAAGAAGGAGGCGTTGCTTCTTCTGTCAATATGGCTACTTTGGTTTATGAAAGCTGGAAACAGGAAGGAACTAAACTGATTCTGACAGGAAAAAGTATCGGTAATGGCCAGACGATTGAATTTGTGGATACGATGGATATCAAGAGACTGACGGCTGATTCTTTGGTTCTGGATAACCAAGGAATGGAAATTCGTTACGCAAAGCAGAAGTAATTTGTTTGCTGTAGAATTAAAAAAGCTACTTTCCTGATGATTTGTCTTTCGGAAAGTAGCTTTTTATAGCTTTTCAGAGATGCAGCTTACAAAAGGTCTAAAGCTTTGAAAGCTTTCACTAACTTTTCTACAGCACTGTCTATTTGTTCTTTGGTGTGAGTAGCCATCAATGCTACGCGTACCAGCGTATCTTGCGGTGCACAAGCGGGCGGAATAACCGGATTGATGAATACACCTTCGTCGAAAGCTAACTTAGTAACCATGAAAGTCTTCTCCGTATCGCGTACATAAAGAGGAATGATAGGAGACTCAGTAGCACCGATCTCGAAGCCTGCTTCACGGAAACGTCTCAGAGCATAGTTGGTTGCTTCCCACAGAGCGTTCAGTCTTTCCGGTTCATTCTGGATGATATGAAGCGCTTCCAGAGCAGCTGCTGTTGCAGCCGGAGTGTTGGATGCACTGAAAATATAAGTACGTGCATTGTGTCGCAGCCAGTTGATGATAGAAGAATCAGCAGCGATAAAACCGCCGATAGAGGCCAGTGACTTACTGAAAGTACCCATGATCAGGTCTACTTCGTGTGTCAGACCGAAATGGTCGCATACACCACGTCCCTGTTTTCCGAATACGCCCAAGCCATGTGCTTCGTCTACCATGATGGTCGCGTTGTATTTATGTTTCAAGCGTACGATTTCGGGCAAGTTTGCCAGGTCGCCTTCCATAGAGAACACACCGTCTACTATGATGAGCTTCACTGAATCCGGGTTGCACTTTTGAAGTTGCTTTTCCAGATCCGCCATATCGTTGTGCTTATATTTCAATTGCTGTGAGAAGGAGAGACGACGGCCATCTACGATAGAGGCGTGGTCGCGGTCATCACATATTATATAATCATTTCGGTCCCGGTCAGTTGCATGAGATAACTCCGGAATTAACCGTAAAACCGGTAGAGAAGCAAAGTGCTTCATCCTTTGCCAACAAAAAGGCAGCCAGTTCTTTTTCAAGTTGAACATGAAGATCGAGCGTACCATTCAGAAAACGTGAACCGGCACAACCGGAACCGTATTTGCGCATGGCTTTGATACCTGCTTCAATCACTCTTCCATCTCCCGTAAGGCCAGTGTATGCATTGGACCCGAACATTAACACATGTTGGCCGCCCATTGCTACTTCTGTACCCTGCTTTCCCTCAATCTCACGGAAATATGGGTAAACGCCCTGTGCCATAAATTTCTGTGGCAGGTCGTACTTAGCTAACTTCTCTTGTAATAATCCCATGAATTATAATTTATTATACTCATACTCAGATCATTCGCTGATGATCCAATTTCCTTTTATCTTAACAAGTGTTTAAAACAGGGGGCAAAAGATAACAAAATTTGCTTTTATCTGTTCTTTTTAAAAGAAAAAAAAGTTGCTCCCATGAGATTAGAAACCTCTAATAGATCAAAATTTAATATATTTGTATTACTTTTGTCGTCTACAATTGACAAAGAATAGCATGAACGAAAGAATGAAAAGAATAATATTCGTCGTCAATCCTATTTCGGGAACACAAAGTAAAGAATTGATTCTTAACTTGCTGGATGAAAAAATTGATAAGGCGAGATACACTTGGGAAGTAGTGTATACGGAAAGAGCCGGTCATGCAGTAGAGATAGCTGCCAAAGCTGCGGAAGAGAAAGCTGACGTCGTTGTGGCTATCGGGGGGGACGGAACAATTAATGAAATAGCTCGTTCGCTGGTACATACTGATACCGCATTGGGAATTATTCCCCTGCGGATCGGGGAATGGACTGGCGCGGCATCTGCACATACCTATGGAACCTAAGAAGGCACTGGAAGTGCTCAATGAGGGATGCCTGGATACCATAGATTATGGTAAGATTAATGGTACGGACTTTTTTTCTGTACCTGTGGAGTAGGGTTTGATGCATTTGTCAGTTTGAAATTTGCTCATGCCGGAAAGCGCGGACTATTGACTTATCTCGAAAAGACGTTGCAGGAAAGTCTTAAATATCAGCCCGAAACATATGAACTGGAAACGGAAAACGGAGTTTCCAAGTATAAGGCTTTCCTGATTGCCTGCGGAAACGCGTCACAATATGGAAACAATGCATATATAGCTCCACAAGCCACATTGACGGATGGTTTGCTGGATGTGACCATCCTCGAGCCTTTTACCGTTTTGGATGTACCCTCTCTTGCTTTCCAGTTATTTAATAAAACTATTGATCAGAACAGCCGGATCAAGACATTCCGTTGTAAGAAGTTGTGTATTCGACGGGCTGTGCCGGGAGTCGTGCATTTTGATGGTGACCCGATGGAGACGGAGGCGGATGTAAATATCGAACTTATTAAAAGCGGATTGCGCGTAGTTGTGCCGAAGACAGAAGAAAAAGATGCGGCCAACGTTCTTCAAAGAGCACAGGAATATGTGAACGGAATAAAACTGATTAACGAGGCGATTGTGGACAATATAACAGATAAAAACAAGAAAATATTGAAAAAGCTGACAAAGAAAGTCTGAAATAAATGCCGATTTCTGATTTATTGTGTACTTTTGCAAGCTACTTAACGAAAAATATCATAAATATTAGAAAATATGTTCAGAACGCACACATGTGGAGAACTGAGAATCTCCGATGTAAATAAACAAGTTACGCTGTCTGGATGGGTACAGCGCAGCCGTAAAATGGGAGGAATGACTTTTATCGACCTCCGCGACCGTTACGGAATTACCCAGTTGGTTTTTAATGAAGAAATTAATGCTGAACTTTGCGACCGTGCCAATAAACTGGGTCGTGAATTCGTGATTCAGATCACAGGAACAGTGAATGAGCGTTTCAGCAAGAATGCAAACATCCCTACCGGAGATATTGAAATTATCGTTTCCGAACTGAACGTTCTGAACACGGCCATGACTCCTCCGTTCACTATTGAGGATAATACGGATGGTGGTGATGATATCCGCATGAAATATCGTTACCTGGATTTGCGTCGTAACGCTGTCCGCTCTAATCTGGAATTGCGTCATAGATGACGATCGAAGTTCGTAAGTATATCTGGATAGTCTGGGCTTTATAGAGGTAGAAACTCCTGTGCTGATCGGTTCTACTCCTGAAGGTGCACGTGACTTCGTGGTACCTTCACGCATGAATCCGGGACAGTTCTATGCACTTCCGCAATCTCCGCAGACATTGAAGCAGTTACTGATGGTTTCCGGGTTCGACCGTTACTTCCAGATCGCGAAATGTTTCCGTGATGAGGACTTCGTGCCGACCGTCAGCCGGAATTTACGCAGATAGACTGCGAAATGAGTTTCGTTGAGCAGGAAGACATCATTTCTACTTTCGAAGGAATGGCCAAACATCTGTTCAAGACTCTTCGGGGTGTTGAACTGACCGAACCGTTCCAGCGTATGGCTTGGGCGGATGCTATGAAATATTATGGTAGCGACAAACCCGACTTGCGTTTCGGCATGAAGTTCGTGGAACTGATGGATATCATGAAAGGTCATGGTTTCTCTGTATTCGATAATGCCGCATACGTTGGCGGTATCTGTGCGGAAGGGGCTGCTACTTATACCCCGTAAACAACTCGATGCCTTGACTGAATTCGTCAAGAAACCGCAGATTGGTGCAAAAGGTATGGTTTACGCTCGTATAGAAGAAGACGGAACTGTAAAATCGAGTGTTGACAAATTCTATACACAGGAAGTGCTGCAACAGATGAAGGAAGCATTCGGCGCTAAACCGGGTGATCTGATTCTGATTCTTTCCGGCGACGACGTGATGAAAACACGTAAGCAACTTTGTGAACTTCGTTTGGAAATGGGTTCTCAATTGGGATTGCGTGATAAGAATAAGTTTGTTTGCCTTTGGGTGATTGACTTCCCAATGTTCGAATGGAGTGAGGAAGAAGGCCGTCTGATGGCTATGCACCATCCGTTCACGCATCCGAAAGATGAAGATATTCCATTGTTGGATACTGACCCGGCCGCAGTGCGTGCTGATGCATACGATATGGTAGTCAACGGTGTCGAAGTCGGTGGAGGTTCTATCCGTATTCACGATGCCCAGTTGCAAGCCAGAATGTTCGAAATCCTAGGTTTCACACCGGAGAAGGCACAGGCTCAGTTTGGCTTCCTGTTGAATGCCTTCAAGTATGGTGCACCTCCTCACGGTGGTTTGGCATACGGTCTTGACCGTTGGGTGTCTCTTTTCGCCGGTCTGGATTCTATCCGTGACTGTATCGCATTCCCCAAAAATAACTCAGGGCGCGATGTAATGTTGGATGCACCGTCTGAAATTGATCAGACTCAACTTGACGAACTCAACCTGATCGTTGATATCAAAGAAAATAAGTAAACGATGAACAAATATCGTTCTCTTTATAATACCACCCTGTCACTCATAATTAATTTATTATTAGTGATGGGGTGCTTTATTCTCTGTCGTGTCATCTTTCTGATAGAAAATTTGAAGGCTTTTTCCGATCTTTCAGCCGGACGAATCTGGAGAATGTTCGAGGGAGGATTCCTTTTTGATACTTCTGCCATTCTTTATACGAATCTTCTGTATATTTTCCTAATGCTGATTCCGCTTCATTATAAGGAAAATGTAATATATCAGAAGATTACAAAGGGGATTTTTGTGACAACCAACCTGATTGTCATTATTATGAACCTGATGGATACGGTTTATTTCCAATATACCCATCGAAGAACGACTGCGTCCGTATTCAGCGAATTTAAGAATGAAGGGAATCTGGGAGGTATTATAGGGACAGAATTATTGAATCACTGGTATCTGACGTTGTTTGCCATTGCTTTTGGTTATGCTTTATTTAAGTTGTATCGTAAGCCGAAGCCGGTAAAGGTAGAGCGTATGCCAGTTTATTATACGGTTCATTTGCTTACTTTGGGGCTTGGAGTGTACTTGTGTATCGGCGGAATGCGTGGCGGATTTACCGGCATGGTGCGTCCAATCACAATCAGCAACGCCAATAAGTATGTAGACCGGCCGATGGAGACGGGGATCGTACTGAATACCCCTTTTTCTATCTTCCGCACGTTTGGAAAGAACCTCATTTGCCATACCTCAGTATTTCGATAAAGAGAAGATGGAAGCTTTGTACACGCCGGTGCATATGCCTGCGGATAGTGTGCAATTCAGGCCGTTGAATGTGGTTGTTTTTATTCTGGAGAGCTTTAGCAAAGAGAATAGCGGCTTTCTGAATGAAGAATTGGACAATGGAACCTATAAGGGATATATGCCTTTCCTTGATTCGTTGATGGCTGAAGGTCTGACTTTTAAATATTCATTCTCTAATGGTATGAAGAGTATCGACGGAATGCCTTCCGTATTGTCGGGTATCCCGATGTTTATAGAACCGTTCTTTCTGACACCATCTTCTTTGAACACGGTATCCAGTATAGGCGGGGAGTTGGGCAAAAAAGGATATTACACCGCTTTCTTCCACGGGGCGGACAATGGCTCTATGGGATTTGAAGCTTTTGCACGTACGGCAGGGTACACCAATTACTTTGGTCGTACGGAATATAATGAGGCTAATCCGGGTAACAAAAGGATTTTGATGGGCATTGGGGAATTTGGGATGAGAAATTCTTCCAGTTCTTTGGCAATACTTTATCCGGTTTTCAGCAGCCTTTTGCAGCTGCGTTGTTCAGCCTTTCTTCCCACCATCCGTTTGCAGTTCCGGCAGAATACGAAGGCGTTTTTCCGAAAGGGAATAAAGCTATTCGTCAGTGCATCGGATACACGGATCATGCTTTGAAGTTGTTCTTTGAAAAGGTTTCGAAAGAACCGTGGTATAAAAATACGCTGTTCGTATTTACAGCAGATCATACCAACTCGCCGGAACGTCCGGAGTATGAGACGGAAAGCGGGTTGTTCTCTGTTCCTGTAGTGTTTTATCAGCCGGGAAGTAATTTGAAAGGTTTCCGTAAAGATGTGATAGCACAACAAATTGATATTATGCCTACTGTATTGGGGTATTTAGGGTATGATAAACCATTTGTTTCCTTCGGGTGTGACTTATTGAATACGCCTGCTGAAGATACGTATGCCGTAAATTATATCAATGGAATATATCAATTCTTTAAAGGTGACTATTTATTGCAGTTTGATGGCCGGAACGCCGTAGCCATGTATGCGTTTAAAACGGATAAGTTGCTGGAACATAATCTTCTGGGACAGATTGATGTGCAACAGTCGATGGAAGATGAGCTGAAAGCAATCATTCAGCAGTACATGATACGAATGAATAACGACGAACTTGTTGTGAAATGAAAGAATCAGTGCGCATATTTCGCTTTATAGTAATCGGAACGATGAATGCTTTGATCATGGCCCTTGTTGTGTGGCTGATGATGAGAGAAATGTCATTCGAAGGTGACTATATGGTGGCTAATGTAACTGCGTATATTATAGCCCAGATTCATAACTTTATCTGGTGCAAGTATTGGATATTCCCCGTAGAAAAAAGAAAGAACAATGTCTGGAAACAGATACTGTTCTTCTGTTCTGCTTTCGGGGTTGCTTACACTGCGCAGTTTTTTATTCCTTATTTTGTTGGTAGAAGGTCTGGATGTCAATGAATATCTGTCCCAGTTCCTTGATTGTTTATTTACGGAGCTGCCAACTTTATTGCTAATAAGAAGATTACTTTCCAATAAAAAAGGATATAATACGGAGGTCCACAAGAGTTGCTATTCCGGCTTTTTACTCTTGTGGACCTCTTGTATTATTTCTATCGGTGATCAATTGTGATTCTGCTCGTTAATCCAAAAAACGTTTGGTGAGTCCGTCATATTCATCAATTCGACGGTCACGGAGGAAGGGCCACCAGCGGCGAACGTTCTCCGAACGTTCCATGTCTATTTCAACTACCATGTTTTCAGGATGATCGTTGCTTGCCTGTGCCAGAAACTCTCCTTGCGGTCCGGCTACGAAGCTGTTTCCCCAAAACTGTATGCCATTCGTTTGACCGGAAGGGTCGGGCTCGTGCCCTACACGGTTGACAGAGATAACCGGAAGACCGTTTGCAACGGCATGAGCACGTTGTGAGATAATCCAGGCGTTGAGTTGACGCGCTTTCTCGTCATCCGTGTCGCTACTTTCCCAGCCGATAGCTGTAGGATAGATTAGAAGTTCGGCGCCTTTCAGTGCCATCAGACGGGCAGCTTCCGGATACCATTGATCCCAGCATACCAGTACACCCAACTTTCCGAGAGAAGTCTGGATAGGTTCGAAACCTATATCTCCAGGGGTGAAGTAGAACTTTTCATAATAGGCCGGATCGTCGGGGATATGCATCTTGCGATATTTTCCGGCAATGCTTCCGTCACGGTCAAAAACGACAGCTGTGTTATGATATAGGCCCGGTGCGCGTTTTTCAAAGAGTGAAGCAACAAGCACTACCTTATTAGCCGCTGCCAGTTCGGAGTAGAAACCTGTAGATGGTCCTGGGATAGGCTCGGCAAGGTCAAACAGATTCGTATTTTCTGTCTGGCAGAAATAAAGTGAATTGTGCAACTCCTGCAGCACGATTAGTTGTGCTCCGTGAGCAGCACAGGGCTTCAATGCTTTTAGCGAGGTTCATCAGGTTGACCCGAATATCTGCAGTATTGGATTGTTGGATTAATCCTACTTTTATCTTTCTCATGATGAATAATTATTTAATATACTACTGAAATGTCCGTTATTGGATAACACCTGACGGATACTGCATGGTGACGCAATGCAGAGAACCGTGTTGCTTGATCAATGCCCGGCAATCAATCCCGATGACCTGATGTTTAGGAAATGCTTGTTGTAATACTTCTCCCGCTTTCCGGTCATTATCCGGCTGTTGATAGGTGGGGTAAAGAATTGCATCATTCATAATCAGAAAGTTGGCATAGGTAGCAGGCAGTCGTTCACCGTCTTCTTCTATCTTGTCTGCCATTGGCAAAGCCAGCAGGCGATAGGGCTCTCCTGCCAATGTGCGGAATGTTTTTAATTGTTCCTCCATGGCATGCAGTGCTTCATAATGTTCGTCTTCGGTATTGTCGCATTTTCACGTAGGCAATGGTGTCGGTGGAACAGAAGCGTGCCAAGGTGTCGATATGACTGTCGGTATCATCGCCGGCCAGATAACCGTGATCCAGCCAGAGGACTTTCTGCAGGTGGAAAGTTGATTTGAGATATTCTTCTATCTCTACTTGATTCAGTTTACCGTTCCGGTGGGGAGAGAGCAGGCATTCGGAAGTGGTAAGCAATGTACCCATTCCGTCGCTTTCGATAGAACCTCCTTCGAGAACGAAGTCAAGACAGTCTATATACTGGCCTTTCAGCGCTCCGGCTTTTACAGCCTGTCCGGTAATCAGATTATCCAGTTCGGAGGCGAACTTCAATCCCCAGCCGTTGAATGTGAAGTCGAGCAGGGAAGGGTTGCCGGTATCTATCATGGTGATAGCTCCGTGGTCGCGTGCCCATGTATCGTTTGTCTCACATCTCAGAAAGCGGACATTGTCCATGTTTACGGTAGCCACTATCTGTTTTTTTACTTCTTCGGGCTCGGGAGTCACGATTAATAATAACTCACGTTTGGCAATTTCTTTGGCTATGTTGACAAAACATTCTTGTACTTCTTTCAGCATATATGCCCAATCTGTACCGGCATGCGGCCATGTCAACTGTATGCCGCTTTGCAGATGCCATTCGGCAGGCAGGTGAGGAGCTCTCATTTCTACCTGTACAGTCATATTCTTTCCAAAGTTTAATTGCAAATTTTTTTTTCCGAGCCACTGGGGCTGGGAAGTCCAACCATGATTCCCATCAGACTATATTATATTTAGTTATAAAATCAGTTTATAAAATGAGCAGGTACCAGTCTTTTTGACACATACCTTATGCTTTGGTTTCCTGTTTCGGCTTCCGGTCAAAGAATGGATTCTTTGAAGAGGCGCTCACCGGAATAGCCATAACCATCTTGCAGTCTTTCAGCCAATTGAGGTGTTGTGCTGCCAATCCGGCAGAGAACATGACACGGGTATCTACACGCATATCGGCTGCTGTGGCACAAGCGGAACCGATGGCGATGCCAACGTCAATACTGTTCAATGCACAGGGGACGTCTTCCGTGCGTCCGGCACATGTCGCAAATCCGCAATGTCCGCAATTCAAACCTTGTGCCTGTTCGCGTGTTCCTATCAATACAACACATTCGGCACTCAAACTGTTGTCGGCATCCCGAAGGAAAAACTTCATTCTGTGTTCTTCTACCATAGCTATCATTTTGTCCGACAACAGTTTAATATCTTCATCGGTAATCAAGGCCACTTCAATGATATCAATCCCTTTTCCTTTCGGAGCAGTGCGTGCGGCGGTCATCATTTGGCGTGCTACCTGTAATATATGCTCATGACGGGCATCTCTTTCATTCAGTATCATAACTTTTCTCGAATTAATTAGTGAGGCAAAGATAACGTTTTTCAAGAAAATACTACCTTTGCCGGAAAGAAAGAATTGAAAACGCCATGCTACATATCAACAATGCTTGTATCGCTTTTGGGACAGAAGTACTTTTTCCGGATTAAATCTGAATCTGGAGAGGGGAAAACCGCCTGTATTGTAGGGCAGTCCGGCTGTGGAAAGACTTCATTACTAAATGCGGTGATGGGCTTTGTTCCGTTAAAGGAAGGGACCATAAAAGTAGGAGATACCTTGTTGGATAAATCAACTATAGACATAATCCGGCGGCAAATTGCATGGATTCCACAAGAACTGGCCTTGCCTTTTGAATGGGTAAAGGAAATGGTGGCTCTTCCGTTTGATCTGAAAGTAAATCGTTCCGTCCCTTTTTTTCGAAGAAAGGCTCTATGAATATTTTGATGATCTGGGGCTGGAACATGATTTGTATACTAAAAGGGTGAATGAAGTCTCAGGCGGACAACGTCAGCGTATCATGCTGGCAGTGGCTGCGATGCTCAACAAACCTTTGATCATTATTGATGAACCGACATCAGCGTTGGATGCCGGGTCAACAGACAAAGTGCTGGCTTTCTTCCGGAGGCAGGCAGAGAAAGGGGCGGCTGTGTTAGCTGTATCACATGATAAAGACTTTGCTTCGGGCTGTCATTATTTAATAGAACTATAAACGATATTTAATACTAGCATAAAGGGAATTTATTTTGGAAACCATCGATATTTCATATTATAATTTATTTATCGGCTTGCTATTGCTTGCCATTCCGTTCTTTTATCTTTGGAAGTTCAAGACGGGTTTGTTGAAGCCTGCCATGATAGGTACGCTTCGAATGATTATTCAGCTGTTTTTTATCGGTGTATATCTGAAATATCTTTTCTTGTGGAATAATCCTTGGATTAATTTCCTTTGGGTGATTATCATGATATTTGTTGCCGGACAAACAGCGTTGGTAAGTACTCAACTGAAACGGAGCATCTTGCTGATACCGATTTCTATAGGTTTTTGTGCAGTGTAGTAGTGGTTGGATTGTACTTTATCGGTGTTGTCCTCCAGTTAGATAACATTTTCAGTGCTCAGTATTTTATTCCAATATTCGGCATTTTAATGGGGAATATGCTTTCAAGTAATGTGATTGCATTGAATACTTATTATAGCGGGCTGAAGCGGGAACAACAATTATACCGTTATTTATTAGGAAATGGAGCTACACGCCAGGAAGCTCAGGCACCATTTATAAAACAGGCTATCATCAAGTCATTCAGTCCTTTGATTGCGAATATTGCAGTGATGGGATTAGTGGCACTGCCGGGCACAATGATCGGACAAATTTTGGGAGGAAGCAGTCCGAATGTGGCAATCAAATATCAGATGATGATTATGGTTATCACCTTCACGGCTTCCATGCTATCACTGATGATTACTATTTCACTGGCTTCCCGAAGGTCATTTGATGCATATGGGAAGTTATTGGAAGTAACGAAAGAAACGAAGAAATGACTGTTACCGACCGGATATTCCAAAATGTGGCGGAACTGTCTGTTCCGAATTTTTTTCATTACTGTAGAGTTCTCGGTAGTGGGGAAATGAAATGCCGGAACATATCGAATCCTTCATTTGGGAAAAAATATCAGGCTATTCTTCATGGCGCAAACGGACGCAAATTTGTCTATACAGAAGGAGAGTGGCGTCTTGTTTTTTTTTCACTTTCTTTCCTACAGACAAAGTGGTAGATGAACGGTATGCACTAAAGAATAAGGTGCAGATGAAGTTTCACAAATAAAAAAAGATTCCTCGTTTCTGATTGGGAATCAAATAAGTTATTTACCTTTTAGTTTTTCCCCCACATGCAACGAAGCTGAACGAATTGTTCTCCTGTTTGTATATACCCGCCTTCCAACATTCGTTTTGAAATTTGGAATTTATCAAGATGATGGAGTATATACTTCTCTAAATCTGTTGACTGCTTTTTTGACGAAAGACTGAAAATCGACTTTTCCGTCTTCATGGACAAATACTTTAGCTTTAACAGTACGGAATCCATATTCTTTGCAATGCTTGACTTCTGATTTTTGTCTATCCAAAAGATAGCTGTAGCTTTTACGGTATCTACCATACAAGTTTCTGTATTATCAACGCTCATGTTTTCATCGATTGACTCATCGGAATTCTGATTCTGTTTCATTTGGCAGGAAACAGCCAGAATAATTAGCTAAACAGCAGGATAGAATTGTTTTCATCGTGTTCTAATTTTAAGGATATGCGACAAATTTACTAAAAAAACGATAAGATGGGAGCTTATTCCTATTTTATTTGCTATATTTGCAACCAAATTTTCTCTAAATAATGAAAATTAAGGAAATAGTAAGCGCCCTTGAACGATTCGCGCCTCTGCCATTGCAAGACGGTTTTGATAATGCCGGCCTGCAAATCGGATTGACAGATGCGGAAGCAACAGGGGCTTTGTTGTGTCTTGACGTTACTGAAGCTATCTTAGATGAAGCTATCGCGTTGGGGTATAACCTCGTCATATCGCATCATCCTTTGATATTTAAAGGTTATAAATCCATTACTGGCAAAGATTATGTGGAACGCTGTATGCTGAAAGCAATAAAAAATGATATTGTGATCTATTCAGCACACACTAATCTTGATAATGCACAGGGTGGGGTAAATTATAAGATAGCCGAAAAAATCGGGTTGAAACATCTGAAAGTGCTCGAACCGAAAGAAAATAGCCTGATGAAACTGGTGACTTTTGTCCCCATTCGCTCAGGCGGATATTGTAAGCGAACGCACTTTTTTGCTGCCGGTTGCGGTAATATTGGTAACTATGATTCATGTAGTTACAATCTGGAAGGGGAAGGGACATTCCGTGCCAAAGAAGGAACACATCCTTTTTGTGGAGCGATTGGAGAACTCCACCGTGGAAGGAAGGTGAGAATTGAAACAATTCTTCCTGCATTCAAAAAAAGTCGGAAGTAGTCAGGGCACTATTGTCTGTTCATCCTTATGAGGAACCTGCATTCGACTTGTATCCGCTGCAAAATGAATGGGCACAGGCAGGATCGGGAATCGTTGGCGAACTGGAAGAACCGGAAACGGAGATGGAATTCTTGAAACGTATAAAGAAAACGTTTGAAGTAGAGTGTCTGCGTCATAACAAACTGACCGGGAGAGAAATACAGAAAGTGGCATTGTGCGGTGGTGCCGGAGCATTTTTCCTTCCGCAGGCAATTCGGACGGGAGCGGATGTCTTTATTACGGGAGAAATCAAATATCATGATTATTTCGGTCACGAAGGGGATATCCTGATGGCGGAAATTGGTCATTACGAAAGCGAACAATATACAAAAGAAATTTTTTATTCCATAATCCGGGATTTATTTCCTAATTTTGCGCTCCAATTGAGTAAAATAAATACGAATCCCATAAAATATTTGTAAGTAAAATGGCTAGAGAAGCAAAAAAAGATCCGAATGAGTTGACAGTAGAACAGAAGTTGAAGACGCTGTTCCAACTACAAACGATGTTGTCTAAGATTGATGAAATCAAAACATTGAGAGGTGAACTTCCGTTGGAAGTGCAAGACCTTGAAGATGAAATTGCTGGTTTGAGTACCCGTATCGACAAGATCAAAGCTGAAGTGGATGAACTGAAATCTGCTATTGCCGGTAAGAGAGTAGAAATTGAAACGGCAAAGAAGCTTCAGTAGAAAAATATAAGTCACAACAAGACAATGTTCGCAATAACCGTGAATATGATTTCTTGACGAAAGGAAATCGAATTCCAGACATTGGAAATCGAACTTTGCGAAAAGAGAATCAAAGAATTCAGTGCGGACAGAGAAGAAAAAGAAGCTGAAGTAGTAAAGAACGAACAAATACTCAGCGAAAGACAGAAAGACCTTGAACAGAAGAAGAGCGAATTGGACGAAATTATCTCTGAAACTAAACAGGAAGAAGAGAAGTTGAGAGACAAAGCCAAAGATCTGGAAACTAAGATTGAACCGCGTCTGTTGCAGTCATTCAAACGTATCCGTAAGAACTCCCGCAATGGATTGGGCGTTGTATATGTACAACGTGACGCGTGCGGTGGTTGCTTTAACAAGATTCCGCCTCAGAGACAGTTGGACATCCGTTCTCGTAAGAAAGTGATCGTTTGCGAATATTGCGGACGTATCATGATCGACCCGGAATTGGCTGGTGTACAAATTGAGCATAAAGTAGAGGAAGCTCCGGCTACTACTACCAAAAGAGCAATCAGAAGAAAAACTGCTGAATAAGATACCATATTTGAATATGTATTCGAAAGCCTCGCATTATTGCGGGGCTTTTTTTATTTCTTCTAACTTTACTACCCCTTTAAACAAACCTAACCTTGAATTGTTATCTTTTCATTTCATAAAAACCTGAACCGAATATGAATGTACGAGCGTGGGGCGTATCGCTCCTTTTGTTTCTTTCAACTGTAACTGCGGTTGGACAGACAGTGAACCGCTATTTGAATACTCCCTCTTCCTAAAGAATGGGAAGAGAGTGGAGAAGTGTTTCAACAGACTCTTCCGGTGGATCGACCATTGGTGGAAGTCTTTTCAGGACACCAGACTGGACTCTTTGATTGCTTTGGCAGTAGATCGCAATTATTCCTTAGCGATGGCAATTAATCGTATAGCTGCTGCACGTGCCAATCTTTGGGCAGAACGTGGAAATTTCTTTCCATCTATCGGACTGAATGCCGGATGGACCCGACAGGAAACCAGTGGAAATACCAGTACCTTACCTCAGTCTACAGATCATTATTATGATGCTGCACTCAGTATGAGTTGGGAAATCGATGTCTTCGGCAATATTCGCAAACGGGTAAAGGCGCAGAAAGAAAACTTTGCCGCCAGCAAAGAGGAAATATGCGGCGGTTATGGTTTCTCTGGCATCAGAGGTAGCCTCAGCTTATATTAACCTGCGGGAATTGCAGCAGGAACTTGAAGTGGTAAATAAGAATGTAGCTTCTCAGGAAGAAGTTTTGAAAATCACGGAAGTACGGTATAATACCGGACTTGTTGCCAAGCTGGATGGGTGGCACAGGCCAAATCCGTTTTATACAGTACTAAAAGCCTCTATACCACAATTAGAGGCAGGTATCAATCAATATATTACGACACTGGCTGTTTTGCTGGGTATGTATCCGCAAGAAATACGTCCTGTATTGAAACTACTGGAACATTACCTGATTATATGGAACCTATCGGAGTAGGTATGCCGGTTGATTTATTACTGAGAAGACCGGATGTGCGAAGTGCGGAGAGAAGTGTGAATGCCCAAGCTGCATTACTTGGCGCTTCCAAGTCCGATTGGCTGCCGAAGATCTTTCTGAAAGGTTCGTTTGGCTATGCAGCCCGTGATTTGAATGATCTGGTGAAAAGTAAAAGTATGACCTATGAGATTGCTCCGTCATTGAGTTGGACTATTTTTAGCGGAGGACAATTGGTGAATGCAACAAGACTGGCTAAAGGCACAGCTTGGATGAATCTATCAATCAATTTAATCAGACAGTTCTGACTGCGGTACAGGAAACGGATAACGCCATGAACTCCTACCGGAACTCGATCAAGCAGATTGTAGCTTTGAGGGAAGTGCGTAATCAAGGTGTCGAAACTCTGAAACTTTCACTGGAACTTTATAAACAAGGGCTTTCTCCTTTTCAGAATGTGCTCGATGCACAACGGTCTTTGTTATCTTATGAGAATCAACTGGTACAGGCGCAGGGTAGCTCGTTACTGCAACTGATAAGTCTTTATAAAGCGCTGGGAGGCGGTTGGAGAGAATAAAAGAATCTATAAATAAAATATAACCTAACGGATATGAAAAAACTAATGTATATTTTTCTTGTGTTGTCGGTATTGACTGGTTGCAAGGAGAAAAAGACGCCGGAGCAATGAAGGGAATGCCGACTCTGGCAATTAGCGTAGCGAAACCTATAGTGAAGGACATCACTCTGACGAAAGATTATCCGGGCTATCTGACAACGGAGAAAACTGTAAATCTTGTGGCCAGAGTGAACGGAACATTACGGTCTGTCTCTTACGTACCGGGTGGACGGGTAAAAAAAGGGCAGTTGCTGTTTGTAATAGAACCTACCTTATATAATGATAAGGTGGCACAAGCGGAAGCTGAACTGAAAACTGCTCAGGCACAATTGGAATATGCCCGTAATAATTATAGCCGTATGAAGGAGGCTGTGAAAAGTGATGCTGTGAGTCAGATACAGGTGTTGCAGTCAGAATCGTCTGTGACAGAAGGAGTAGCAGCTGTCAGCAACGCGGAAGCTGCTTTGAGTACAGCGCGTACAAATTTAGGATATTGTTATGTTCGTGCCCCTTTTGACGGGACAATCAGCAAGTCGACAGTGGATGTCGGCAGTTATGTCGGCGGTTCTTTGCAGCCGGTTACGCTGGCTACCATTTATAAGGACGATCAGATGTATGCGTATTTTAATGTTGCTGATAATCAATGGCTGGAGATGTCGATGAACAATCAGCAGCCAACGAAGGAGCTTCCGCGAAAAAAGATATCACATGGTTCAGCTGGGGAAAGAAGGTACCGAATCCTATCCGGCAACACTGGATTATCTGTCACCGAATGTAGACCTGAATACAGGAACTCTGATGGTACGTGCCAATTTTGATAATCCGCAGGGAGTACTGAAGAGTGGATTGTACGTCAGCATTACCTTACCTTATGGAGAGGCCGATCATGCAATTCTTGGTGAAAGAGGCTTCCATCGGAACCGATCAGCTCGGTAAATTCCTGTATGCCGTCAATGATTCGGACATAGTACACTATCGGCATATTGAAATAGGACAACTGATTAATGATACCTTACGGCAGGTGTTGGGAGGACTTTCACCACAGGAACGATACGTTACCGAAGCTCTGATGAAGGTCAGAGATGGAATGAAGATAAAGCCGATACCCTGATGCGGTCGGCTTGTTGGTTATCTTCAGACGATGCAGGAAACTGTTTGTCCTTATATAAATATTAATCGTAAACTTATATATTATGTTTTCTAAGTTTTTTCATTAACCGACCAATTTTTGCTACCGTACTTGCCCTGCTCATTGTGGTAGCCGGTTTGGTCGCACTCAATATATTGCCTGTGGCGCAATTTCCGGAGATTACACCTCCGACGGTTCAGGTATCGGCTGTCTATCCCGGTGCGAATGCTGAAACTGTAGCCCAAACGGTAGGGCTCCCCATCGAACAGCAGGTGAATGGGGTGGACGGTATGCTCTATATGTCTTCAAATTCTTCTTCTTCAGGGAGCATATTCGCTGACAATTACATTTGCCGTCGGTACAGATATCGATATGGCTACCGTACAAGTACAGAATCAGGGTAAGTGTTGCGCAATCATCCTTGCCGGAACCGGTAGTGGTGCAGGGGGTAACTGTGCAGAAACAGTCTTCGAACATTGTCATGTTCCTGACAATGACTTCGAAAGACTCCGTCTACAACAGTCTCTATCTGACTAACTATGCCAAATTGAATTTGGTCGATCAGTTATCACGTGTGCCTGGCGTAGGAGCTGTTAATGTCATGGGAGCAGGTGATTATTCCATGCGTATCTGGCTGGACCCTGAAGCCATGCGTATCCGGAACATTTCTCCGGCACAAGTATATCAGTCTATTCAGTCTCAGAATATGGAAGTGTCCGCCGGCTATATCGGTCAACCGATCGGACAGGACAATAAAAATGCCTTTCAATATACACTTAATGAGCAGGGGCGACTTACTTCTCCGGAGCAATTCGGGAATATTATCATTCGTCGGGGACAGGATGGGGCAATGCTTCGCCTGAAGGATATTGCGCAAATAGATTTGGGGTCTGCTTCTTATAGTGTAGTATCACGATTGAAGGGGATGCCTACCGCAGCGATTGCTATCTATCAGCAGCCGGGTTCCAATTCGCTGGACGTTTCAAAGGGGGTGAAGGCTAAGATGGAGGAACTGGCGACCAGTTTCCCTACAGGAGTAGCCTATAACGTAACTTTGGATACAACGGATGTAATTCATGCTTCTATTGATGAAGTAATGGTGACATTTTTTGAGACAACGCTGCTGGTAGATACTGGTTATTTTCCTGTTTTTGCAGAACTGGAGAGCGGTTATTATTCCTTGTATCACAATTCCTGTATCGCTGATCGGTACATTGGCAGTTATGGCGGCATTTGGTTTTTCGATCAATACGCTGACTCTGTTCGGATTGATTCTGGCAGTTGCCATTGTGGTGGATGATGCTATTGTGGTGGTTGAGAACGCTTCGAGATTGTTGGAAACCGGACAATATTCAACTCGTGAAGCAGTCACGAAAGCTATGGGGGAAATTACGGGGCCGATTGTCGGAGTGGTGCTTGTTTTGCTTGCCGTGTTTATTCCGACAATGATGATCAGCGGTATTTCGGGACAGTTGTATAAGCAGTTTGCACTGACAATTGCTGCTTCTACCGTATTAAGCGGTTTTAACTCACTGACACTGACGCCTGCTCTTTGTGCTCTATTCCTCGAAAAGAGCAAACCGTCTAACTTCTTTATATACAAAGGATTTAATAAAGCGTATGATAAGACGCAGGGGTCTACGATAAAAGTGGTAAAATGGTTGCTTCAACGTCCGCTTATCTCTTTTTGTATCTTTTGGCTATTCTGACAGTGATTGCCGTAATACTCTTTTTTTATGCGTTGGCCGTCGACATTTATTCCGGATGAAGATGATGGATTATTTTATTGCTGTTGTTCAGTTCCGCCTGCCGCCAGCCTTGAGCGTACGCAAGCAGTGGGAGATAAAATCAATGCTATTCTGGATTCTTATCCGGAAGTGGAGAATTACATTGGAATCACTGGTTTCTCCGTGATGGGCGGAGGTGAGCAAAGTAACTCCGCGACCTATTTTGTTGTCTTGAAAAACTGGGACGAAAGGAAAGGGAAGGAGCATACGGCTGCTGCCGTTGTCGACCGTTTTAATGGCGAAGCGTACATGGAGATACAAGCAGGACAAGCATTTGCTATGGCATGGTTCCTCCGGCTATTCCCGGGTTGGGTGCTTCCGGTGGCTTACAACTTCAATTGGAAGACCGGAGAAATCTGGGACCGACAGAAATGCAGCAGGCTATTGACGCATTGCTTGCTTCTTCTCATTCCAAACCGGCCTTAGCTTCTGTATCCAGTCAGTATCAGGCAAATGTTCCGCAATATTTTCTGAATATCGACCGTGATAAGGTGCAATTTATGGGCATCGCTTTGAATGATGTGTTCTCTACATTAAGCTATTATATGGGTGCGGCATACGTTAATGATTTTGTTGAATTCGGCCGTATTTACCAGGTGAAGATTGAGGCACGCGATCAAGCACAGCGGGTAATTGATGATGTCTTGAAGCTAAGCGTGCCGAATTCGGCAGGAGAGATGGTGCCTTTTTCTTCTTTCACCAAAGTGGAAGAGCAGTTGGGACAGGATCAGATCAATCGTTACAATATGTATTCAACAGCTGCCCTGACTTGTAATGTAGCGCCCGGAAGCAGTTCCGGACAGGCTATTCAAGAAATAGAAACTTTGTTTAAAGAACAGCTGGGTGATGAATTTGGTTATGAATGGACGTCAGTAGCCTATCAGGAAACGCAGGCTGGGAAATACGACCACCATTGTTCTGGTCATGGCCTTGATTGTGGCATTCCTTGTTTTGGCTGCACAATATGAAAGCTGGACGAGTCCGGTGGCGGCTGTTATCGGATTGCCGGTAGCATTATTGGGAGCTATGATAGGCTGTCTGGTAATGGGAACTCCGGTCAGCATCTATACACAAATTGGTATTATCCTGCTTGTGGCACTGTCGGCAAAGAATGGTATTCTGATTGTAGAGTTTGCCCGTGATTTCCGTGCGCAAGGCAACTCAATTCGTGAGGCTGCATACGAAGCAGGACACGTCCGCTTACGTCCGATTTTGATGACTTCTTTTGCTTTTGTATTGGGAGTAATGCCTTTGCTGTTTGCTACCGGAGCTGGTGCGCAGAGCCGTATAGCGTTGGGTACTGCGGTTGTTTTCGGTATGGCGATGAATACTTTATTAGCGACAGTCTATATTCCTAATTTCTATGAATTGATGCAGAAACTGCAAGAGAAGTTTAGCAGGAAGAAAAATGATGATGTGAAAAAAAACACAGATATGTAAAAAAAGAATATCGATTGAAAAGCTTTCGGAGACAAGAAAAAGATGGTGTCACTATGTGCTTGGGATACTTACACTATGTGTGTGGTATAGTGTAAGTATCCTGACCGGATAGTGACATATTTTTAACGTCGTTATAATCGGGAATATCCTGAAGAAAGGTATAGCTCTGATGGGCATAATCCATCCGGCAACAATAATGCTGCATTCCATTACTTACTATCAGATAGTCAACTTTCAATACCATATTATAGCGGGTTATCTGATCGAATACCGCTTGTGTGATCTCGATGTGCGGAGCTTTGTATTCTACGATCATTCGTGCTGAAAGGTCTCTCCGGTAAAGTACTGTATCACATCTTTTAGTTGTGCCGTTCAGCTTAACCATTACTTCGTTAGCAAGGAGTGCGTTCGGATATCCTTTGTGCGCAATAAGAAAGTGAACGAAGTGTTGACGCACCCATTCTTCCGGAGTGAGAGCGACATATCGTTTGCGAATCACGTCGAAAATTACATTTTTTCCGTTTCGTACGTTTATTTTAGTGTCGAATACTGGTAGGTTTAACGATAACATTTATTATTTTTGTAAGTTAAATAACGGTTTCCATTATTGGAACCACAAATTTAATAGATAATTATGAAAACGAAAGAAGAAATCGTAGCTAATTGGCTGCCTCGTTACACAAAACGTAACCTAGAGGATTTTGGAGAGTATATTCTGTTGACTAACTTCAACAAGTATGTCGAGATTTTCGCAAATCAGTTTGATGTTCCTATTTTGGGTAGAGATGCCAATATGATTTCTGCTACAGCCGAAGGTATTACAATGATCAATTTCGGTATATGGGGAGTCCCTAATGCCGCTATTATCATGGATTTATTAGGAGCTATTCATCCGAAAGCCTGCTTATTTTTAGGTAAATGTGGTGGTATCGACAAGAAAAAATCAAATTGGCGATTTAATCCTTCCTATTGCCGCTATTCGTGGTGAAGGAACATCCAATGATTATTTTCCACCTGAAGTTCCCGCTTTGCCTGCATTTATGTTGCAGCGTGCTGTTTCTTCGTCCATTCGTGACTATGGCCGTGATTATTGGACAGGTACCGTATACACCACCAATCGCCGTATTTGGGAACATGATGAAGCATTCAAGGAGTATCTGAAAAAGACACGGGCTATGGCGGTCGACATGGAAACTGCAACTTTGTTTAGCTGTGGCTTTGCCAATCATATTCCGACAGGAGCATTGTTATTGGTATCTGATCAGCCTATGACTCCGGATGGAGTGAAAACTGATAAAAGTGATAATTTGGTTACCAAGAACTATGTAGAAGAGCATGTTGAGATAGGTATTGCTTCTTTGCGTATGATTATTGATGCAAAGAAAACTGTAAAACACTTGAAATTTGACTGGTAACTGCCGGTCTTTCTAAAAAATATATATGGCAAAACAAGAGCTGACCTGTGATGATATCCTCAAAGGAATTAAGAGGCAAAAGCAGTATCGTCCTATTTATTATTTAATGGGAGAGGAATCGTACTATATCGATGATTGCCGATTACATTACTGATAATGTCTTGAACGATACGGAAAAGAATTCAACCTGACTGTAGTGTACGGTGCTGATGTAGATGTAGCGACTATCATAAATGCTGCAAGCGCTATCCTATGATGTCCGAACACCAAGTGGTGGTAGTCAAAGAAGCGCAAGCGGTCCGGAACATCGAAGAATTATCGTACTATCTTCAGAAGCCGCTTCATTCAACTATCTTGGTAATATGCCATAAGCATGGTACATTGGACCGCAGGAAGAAGCTGGCCGCTGAGGTAGAAAAGACGGTGTTTTGTTCGAATCCAAGAAGATAAAAGATGCCCAGCTTCCGAGCCTTTATAGCTTCCTACATGAAAAGAAAAGGAATAGATATGGAACCTAAGGCAACGGCTATGCTGGCTGATTTTGTCGGCTCGGATTTAAGTCGTTTGACAGGTGAATTGGAGAAATGCTGATTATCACTTTGCCTACGGGACAGAAACGTGTTACTCCCGAACAAATTGAGAAGAACATAGGTATAAGCAAAGATTATAATAACTTTGAATTGCGAAGTGCTCTGGTTGAAAAAAGACATTCTGAAAGCAAATAAAATAATAAAATATTTTGAGGAGAATCCGAAAAACTAATCCAATTCAAATGACATTGTCTCTGCTGTTTAGTTTTATTCAAACTTGATGTTAGCATATTATGCTCCTGACAAATCGGAGCAGGGAATCGCTACAATGCTAGGACTAAGAACGCCCTGGCAAGCTAAAGATTATATGGCGGCAATGCGTAAATATAGTGGAGTTAAGACGATGCAGATCGTTGGTGAAATACGATATGCCGATGCAAAATCAAAAGGAGTGAAAAATAGTTCCATGTCGGACGGAGATATTCTGCGTGAATTAGTGTTTAAAATTTTGCATTAGTAAAACTGAATACTCTAAATAAACAAAAGGCATATACTTTTACTGTAAAACAGATTAAGTATATGCCTTCTTTATATACAGTAAATTAGTTGTGTCAGACTCATAACCAAATCTTCTTTTATAGACGAATATTTTACAATGGATCTGTTGTTCTCTTTTTTTATCCTGACTTTTATGAATGGAAAGGAATTTGAAGATCTTTTTGCCCCGTTCTCTTCTTTAAGTTCGATTTTGGTAATTTCTCTTTTTCTAGTTTTTGAGGTTATGTTATATTCATTTTCAAAATTGAAAAAATCTGATTTAATTCAGACTATAAATATAGAATGGCAAATCGTATTAGCATAAATGGTTTTTTTATAAATGGGGAAGGATCATCTTTCTTTTCCTGAACTGATAAAATGTCATTTTGATAATTTGTGGGATAATTGGGATATTTTGCTGTTATTTTTTTCTCTAGTTGATCTTAATTTGGGTATTGATAAAATAGGTGTAATTTATTATAATTACAGGTGTTTAAAAATTTTAGAGCTTCTAGAATTGAAAAAAAACAATTGATCGACTGAATGTGCGGAAATATGGCAAGGATTTACGATTTGCGAGGTACTTCAGAAGAAAAAATGTAAAAAGAAGATTTGAAGAGTTCTCAATATACATAAGTAAATAATGCATTTTATTCCCTTGATTTATTGTTTTTGCAACTATTGATATTTACGTTTGTGTAATCATGCCTGTTTGTTTGTGAAGTTTATATCTGTGAATAAGATACAAATGTGAGCGATCTAGCCGAATCACACAAAAGTATATTGATTGTTTTACAGTAATAATATATAGTATATAAATGTAATAGGAGAGTGGTTAACAATTTGTTTTTATATGTTATATTATTGTATATCATATAAATATGCTCTAATATTGAATAATCGCTCTAAAATTACTGTCTGAGTGGAGCGTATTTTTTTGTGAATATCGTATTTCTTTTTGTTGCTTGCTTATGTATATTCTGTTATAAATCAATGTAATATGTTATTTTGTTAAATCTGGAATATCATCGTGGTTTATGTTTTATTTTGTGTTTTACAAACATATTAGTCCAATTGTAATGATTGTTACACATCTGTAATATTGGCATTTTTATATTTGTAATTTGCATTTGTGATTTGTAATATTTACCTTTGTATATCCGTAGTGGTTATTAGTATTTTTTTGTGAAACCAACGTTTAATACATACAATTGTAACAAGAAAGAAGCTGTATGGAGATAAAAAGACAGAATCAGAATGATAATGGAGAGAGAAAAAAAGTCCTCCAAGAGTTTTTGCTGAGACAATTGGAGTGCAGCAATCTACTCTCTCGCATATTTTGAATGATCGGAATAAACCAAGCTTGGAGGTTGTAATGAAGGTACATCAGACCTATAGTTATGTAAATCTTGAATGGTTGCTTTATGGTAAAGGCGAAATGATAACATCTGCAGAAGATGCTTCTACGGTTTCTTCCAATGGAGATTATCAGCCTTCTTTGTTTGATGAGAATCCTGTGAATCCGTCCAAAGAGACGATTAATCCGGAAAATCGCAAGGAAATGGCATTAAGAACAGCCGAAAATGCACCTAAAGAGATTGTAAAACAGGAGATTAGGTACATAGAAAAGCCTGCCAGAAAAATCACTGAAATAAGAATTTTCTTTGATGATAATACCTATGAAACGTTTAGACCTGAAAAATAAGTGGTAAAATCGCAGGTTTGAGCAATTTCCTGTATCTTTGTACCCGGAATACGAATTTATACTTTTTATATCCATACATGAAGAAATTTATTTTAGATCTGACGGTTACGGAGAATATCAAACTGCATGCTAACTATGTATTGCTAAAATTGACTTCTCAGTCATTGCTGCCCGAAATGCTACCGGGACAGTTTGCCGAACTTCGGGTGGACGGTTCGCCTACTACATTCTTGCGTCGTCCTATTTCTATTAATTTTGTAGACAAACGACGAAACGAAGTGTGGTTCCTTATTCAGTTGATTGGAGACGGAACAAGACGTTTAGCAGAAGTAAATTCGGGCGATGTGATCAACGTAGTACTTCCTTTGGGGAATGGCTATACAATGCCTCAAAAGCCTTCTGATAAGCTTTTGCTTGTGGGCGGAGGTGTCGGAACAGCCCCTATGCTTTATTTAGGTGAGCAATTGGCTAAAAATGGTCATAAACCTACCTTCCTTTTAGGTGCCCGTAGCGACAAAGATCTGTTGCAACTGGAAGAATTTGTCAAATATGGCGAAGTGTATACCACCACGGAAGATGGCAGTCATGGAGAAAAAGGATATGTTACCCAACATTCCATATTAAATAAGGTGCGTTTTGAACAGATTTACACTTGTGGTCCCAAACCAATGATGGTAGCGGTGGCAAAATATGCCAAAAGTAATCAAATAGAATGTGAAGTATCTTTGGAAAACACAATGGCTTGTGGTATCGGAGCATGCTTATGTTGTGTGGAAAACACGACAGAAGGTCATTTGTGTGTATGTAAAGAAGGTCCTGTTTTTAATATAAATAAACTACTATGGCAGATTTAAGTGTAAACATTGGTGAATTACAAATGAAAAACCCGGTGATGACCGCATCGGGTACATTTGGATATGGCGAAGAGTTCTCTGATTTCATTGATATTACGCGAATAGGTGGTATAATTGTAAAGGACGACCCTTCACAAACGTGAAGGAAACCCATATCCGCGTATGGCAGAACTCCATCGGGGATGTTAAACGCTGTAGGACTGCAAAATAAGGGAGTTGATACTTTGTAGAGCATATATATCCTCGTATAAGAGACATCCAAACGAATATGATTGTAAACGTTTCGGGATCTGCCATCGAGGATTATGTAAAAACAGCTGAAATCATTAATGAACTTGACAAAATTCCTGCTATAGAGTTAAACATCTCATGCCCTAATGTAAAGCAAGGTGGTATGGCTTTTGGTGTGTCAGCAAAAGGGGCTTCTGAAGTAGTAAAAGCAGTACGTTCAGCTTACAAAAAGACACTTATCGTAAACTCTCTCCGAACGTGACTGATATTACAGAAATAGCCCGTGCAGCAGAAGAAAGTGGTGCAGATAGCGTGTCATTAATCAATACATTGCTGGGAATGGCGATTGATGCAGAGCGTAAACGCCCTATCTTGTCGACTGTAACTGGAGGAATGTCCGGTGCTGCCGTAAAACCGATAGCATTACGCATGGTTTGGCAAGTTGCTAAAGCAGTAAATATTCCGGTCATAGGATTGGGAGGTATCATGAACTGGAAAGATGCCGTTGAATTTATGCTTGCCGGTGCGTCAGCTATCCAGATTGGTACGGCAAATTTCATAGATCCGGCCGTTACAATTAAAGTTGAAGATGGTATAAATAATTACTTGGATAGACATGGATGTAAGTCTGTGAAAGAAATTATTGGTGCGCTTGAGGTATAATTGAAAACACATGATAACTCTTCGCATATAATACGAAAGAAAAATGCTATTTTACTTTTTTTAAGTATACTGAAAGTAAAATCAATGCCGGAATGATAGATGAAAAGAAGATTCCCAGTGCGAAGAGTAAAATAACAGATTTGTCTTTCTTATAGAACATAAATAAAAACGACGGTGAAAATTCTCATATTTTTCACCGTCGTTTTTATTTACATATATCTTTTAGTCTTCCAGTAAGTCAGGGCGAAGTTTTTTGGTTCGTTCTAAAGATTGCTGTAGCTCCCATTCTTTTATTTTTGCTTCATGGCCGGATAACAAAATATCGGGTACTTTCCAGCCTTTATAGTCAGCAGGACGAGTATATACAGGTGCCGCCAACAGATTATCCTGAAAAGAATCAGAAAGTGCCGACTGTTCGTCTGAAATCACTCCAGGGATGATACGGACAATTGCGTCCGCCATGACTGCTGCTGCCAGTTCGCCTCCTGTCAGCACATAATCTCCGATACTGATTTCTTTGGTGATCAGGTGCTCGCGAATGCGATAATCAATACCTTTGAAATGTCCGCAAAGAATAATAAGGTTCTGGGCCAAAGAAAGGCTGTTGGCCATTGGCTGATTGAACTGTTCTCCGTCGGGGGTCGTAAAAATCACTTCATCATAGTCGCGTTCAGCCTTCAGAGCGTTAATGCAGCGTTCGATAGGCTCTATCTTCATTACCATACCGGCAAATCCGCCAAAAGGATAATCATCCACACGACGATATTTATCTTCAGTATAATCGCGGAGATTATGGATATGTATTTCTGCAAGTCCTTTATTTTGAGCTCGTTTCATTATCGAACAATTGAAAGCCTTCAATCATCTCTGGCAAAACCGTTATAATATCAATGCGCATAATCTTTAATTTTTCGCAAAAGTACAAATATTCAAAGATAAACATGTATTTTTGCCTTAAACAATCGAAGAAATATGGATATAAAAGAAAAAATAGAGGAATTGCGTGCCGAACTTCATCGGCACAACTATAATTACTACGTGTTGAATGCTCCCGAAATATCCGACAAGGAGTTTGACGAGAAGATACGTGAACTTCAGGACTTGGAGCAGGCTCACCCGGAATATAAAGATGAAAATTCGCCTACAATGCGTGTCGGCAGTGATATTAACAAGAATTTCACGCAGGTTGCGCATAAATACCCTATGTTGTCTTTGGCAAATACTTACTCTGGAAGCGAAGTGACAGATTTTTATGATCGGGTTCGCAAAGCATTGAATGAAGATTTTGAGATTTGCTGTGAGATGAAATACGACGGAACTTCCATTTCTCTGACCTACGAAGATGGAAAACTGGTTCGTGCCCGTCACACGCGGAGATGGAGAAAAGGGCGATGATGTGACAGATAATGTAAAGACAATCCGTTCTATTCCACTTGTGCTCCGTGGTGACAATTATCCTTCTTCTTTTGAGATTCGTGGGGAAATCCTTATGCCCTGGGAAGTATTTGAGGAGTTGAACCGCGAAAAAAAAGAAGCACGTGAGGAGCCGCTTTTCGCTAATCCGAGAAATGCGGCCTCAGGAACATTGAAGCTTCAGAATTCTTCTATTGTAGCTTCTCGCAAGCTGGATGCGTATTTATATTATCTTTTGGGAGATAATCTGCCTTGTGACGGACATTATGAGAATCTTCAGGAAGCCGCAAAATGGGGATTTAAGATTTCTGATCTGACACGTAAATACAAAACACTGGAAGAGGTTTTTGAATTTATCAATTATTGGGATGTTGAACGGAAGAATTTACCTGTAGCTACTGATGGTATTGTTTTGAAGGTAAATAGTCTGAGACAACAAAAGAATCTCGGTTTTACGGCGAAATCACCCAGATGGGCAATTGCCTATAAATTTCAGGCAGAACGTGCATTGACACGATTGAATATGGTAACCTATCAGGTAGGAAGAACAGGGCGCTGTAACTCCTGTTGCCAACTTAGATGCTGTTCAGCTATCCGGAACGATTGTCAAACGTGCTTCATTACATAATGCGGATATCATCGAAGGACTTGATTTGCATATCGGAGACATGGTTTATGTGGAAAAAGGTGGTGAAATTATTCCTAAGATTACCGGAGTAGATAAAGATGCACGTAGTTTTATGCTTGGGGAAAAGGTCAGATTTATTACCAATTGCCCCGAATGTGGCAGCAAATTAGTCAGGTATGAAGGGGAAGCTGCTCACTATTGCCCTAATGAAACAGCGTGCCCTCCTCAAATCAAGGGCAAAATAGAGCACTTTATTAGTCGGAAGGCTATGAATATTGATGGGTTGGGTCCTGAAACGGTGGATATGTTCTATCGTTTGGGATTGATTCATAATACGGCGGATTTGTATGAATTGAAAGCCGATGATATCAAAGGGTTGGATCGTATGGGAGAAAAATCTGCTGAGAACATTGTTACGGGGATTGAGCAGAGTAAGACCGTTCCTTTCGAACGTGTCATCTTTGCTTTGGGAATTCGGTTTGTTGGCGAGACGGTAGCAAAGAAAATAGCCAAGTCGTTCGGAGACATTGACGAGCTGCAACAGGCTGACCTTGAAAAGCTGATAAGTATCGATGAAATCGGGGAAAAAATAGCGCGAAGCATTCTTCTGTATTTCTCAAATGAGTCTAACCGAGAGTTAGTTGGCAGGTTAAAAGAGGCTGGGTTACAGCTCTATCGTACAGAAGAAGATATGAGTGGATATACGGATAAATTAGCCGGTCAGTCTATTGTGATCAGCGGCGTATTTACGCATCATTCACGGGACGAATATAAAGACCTTATTGAGAAAAATGGCGGTAAGAATGTGGGAAGTATCTTCTGCTAAGACCAGTTTTATCCTTGCCGGTGACAATATGGGGCCAGCCAAACTGGAAAAAGCAAAAAAACTTGGAGTAACCATATTAAGCGAAGACGAATTTCTGAAACTTATATCGTAAGATAAGAAAAATATTCGTACTTTTGCGGCTAAATAAATTAGAGATTATAATTAAAACTCATGATACAGACTAAATTGAAAGGAATGGGGGTAGCACTGATTACTCCTTTCAAAGAGGATGAGAGCGTTGACTATGACGCGTTGATGCGTATGGTGGACTATCTATTACAGAATAATGCGGATTTCTTGTGTGTGCTGGGAACTACGGCCGAAACACCGACTCTTACTGAAGAAGAAAAGAAAACCATAAAAAAAATGGTAATCGACCGCGTTAACGGAAGAATTCCTATTCTGTTGGGGGTAGGTGGTAATAATACTCGCGCCATTGTAGAAACATTGAAAAATGATGATTTCACAGGAGTTGATGCCATATTGTCTGTAGTGCCGTATTATAATAAACCTTCTCAAGAAGGTATTTATCAGCATTATAAAGCGATTGCGGAAGCAACGGAGCTCCCCATTGTATTGTATAATGTTCCGGGACGTACGGGGGTAAATATGACCGCCGAGACTACCTTTGCGCATTGCCCGTAATTTTAGTAATGTAATCGCTATTAAGGAAGCATCCGGTAATATTACGCAAATGGATGATATTATCAAGAATAAACCGGAAAATTTCAATGTTATTTCCGGTGATGACGGTATTACTTTTCCATTAATAACCTTGGGAGCTGTTGGAGTGATCTCTGTAATCGGCAATGCTTTCCCGCGTGAATTCAGTCGTATGACACGTTTGGCGCTTCAAGGTGATTTTGCTAATGCACTCACTATTCATCATCGATTTACTGAGCTATTTGATCTTTTGTTTGTGGATGGAAATCCGGCAGGAGTAAAATCTATGCTGAATGCAATGGGGATGATTGAAAATAAACTTCGATTTGCCGTTGGTTCCGACTCGAATTACGACATTTGAGGCAATACGTAAAGTCTTGAACGAACTGAATATTAAATGCTGATCTGATATACTGAGAAGTATCGATTCTCCATACATTTTATAAATAGGTATTCCTCCTTCACCTTTTTGTCATGTCTCCCATGAACAGGCAGATACAAGGTGAAGGGGGATTTTTAGTTCTTTTTCTATTTTTTTTTTGCTATTAGCATAATTTGATTAGCTAATAGCAAAATCCGATAACCTAATAGCATATTTGATAACCTAATGTAGTATAAAAGTGAAACGCTTTTCCTTCATCCTGTATCCACTTGTTTATAGTGCTTTCGAGCAAAAGGTGAAGATGAAAGTGCATGTTTCAACATATGTTGCCATGCACTCTTTAAACTTCCCAATGTTTGAAAATAAACTTCTTGATGTTTGAAAATAACTATTAAAGTGTTTTTATAAAACATCCTATTGATTGTACATAATTATACGGTCGTTTGATTTAAAATATCGGACTGGGCCGAAATGACCGCTCGATTTAGATAACACAACCGCTTGATTTATGCAAAAGTTGCAGTCATTTGTGGTAAAACGACCGTTTAATTTTCTTTCTCGTGATGCCGGATTTCTTCGATGGAATGGGGTAAAAACAAAAATCCTCCACAAAAATGCAGAGGATTTTGGTGATCGCGACAGGATTCAAACCTGTAACCGGCTGATCCGTAGTCAGCTACTCTATTCAGTTGAGCTACGCGACCTTGTTAAATGTTGGTAGAAGTGACCGCGACAGGATTCAAACCTGTAACCGGCTGATCCGTAGTCAGCTACTCTATTCAGTTGAGCTACGCGACCTTGTTAAATGTTGGTAGAAGTGACCGCGACAGGATTCAAACCTGTAACCGGCTGATCCGTAGTCAGCTACTCTATTCAGTTGAGCTACGCGGCCATTCTGTTTTTCCGAAAAAGTGATCGCGACAGGGATTCAAACCTGTAACCGGCTGATCCGTAGTCAGCTACTCTATTCAGTTGAGCTACGCGACCATTGTTTCGTTTTAACGGGTGCAAAGATACGTACTTTTCCCGAATTAGCAAGCATTCGGCGACTTTTTTTTGTAGAAAATTATTCGATGAAACGGTAATTAAACAGTTGGAAACCGATACTCAGCCCGACATTCCACTCCCTTCTCGGTGAGCTATAATGATTTACATATGCAGAGATATCTCCAAAAGGCAATTGACATACAACAGAAATTTCTCCTAAATATTCAAACTTGGAGAAAGCTTTTCCATAATATGCCTTATTTAATGAGTTTCTTTCAATCGGATATATAGGCATAAAACCATAAAATTCACCTCGCAGATGGAACATTTGATTGAGGCGATAGATGGGACGAATGCCGGCTCCCACAAATTGATTGGCGCGGAAAGCTTCATTATAGGTGAGTTTGCTATGTAGAGTAGGTGAAAACTCACCTGCTTGCATCATAGTCGCCGTATAATTCTCGGAAAAGTTCTTGGAAGCGTACAAAGCTTTTTAAATACCATCCCAAAACCCAGTGTTCGCTCATTGTATGGTATTTTTCTTTTCATATATGATAATTGCAGCCAGGAATGGTGTTCTTTATTTATTTGAACTCCTTTGGTCTCTTCACCGGATAGAATCTTTCCCGTCCCATGAATATCTGTGCAACAAGAGCTTCTTTGTAGCCTTGTGTCGGGTATTGCCGTGAATTAAGTGTGCTTCCATTGAAGCTGATAGAGCCGCCGAATAAATCATAACGGCTTCTGTCGAATCTGTCTTTCTCAAAATCGATGATATTTCTCTGGAAATATTTGTCTTCTATTCTGGCGATTCCTATTCCAAATTCAGCTCGTTTACTTAAAAGAAAAGGTAGTCCGACCTGAAGTTTAAGGAAGCGTTTGTCTTTCTGATTAAATGCTTGCTTGTCATTTCTGGAAAATAACTTGTCCTTTCTTAAAATAGTCGAAAGTAGTAATAGATGCGATAAAGCGGTAAGAGGTCGGGATCGCAGTAGAAAAGTCTATTTTAGCCATAAACTGGGCATTATTGTATACCTTTCCAAGTTGGCCGTCAAAAACAAATTCCTTGGCATAGTAATTTAAATCCTGATAACTGAGACCCAGATAAATCTGGTTCGAGTTGGATGTGGAAATATTCCCACCTAATCGTACGGCAAAAATTATTCTCCAGTTTGACTTTTAAATGCAGGTCATATGTTTCATCCTTCGGATTGTATACGGCATGCGGGATGATCTCGAAATCATGTTGTCTGAAAGCAGCCGGAAATAGCCTTCTTTCAAGTTTTCGTAAGTGAATTCCTTATTGTCAGAGCTATGAAATTCTTTTTTTTTAATATATGCCTGTTGTTGGGGATTGGCTCCGTCAATAATGATGTTTTTTGAAGCGTAATTCCGGATAGTTGCTTCGGTATACCATTCTTCTCAAACGTTATATTATCCAAATTAACCCTCCTTTGTATACGGCTTTTTATAGAATCCATCATGCTTATGGTTCGGTTATATCCGATATCATGCAATTCATCTATTCGCTGAAAATCCATCAAGCTGACATTGTCATATTTAAATGTCATCAAAATCCCCATTGAATCCGGAATAGAATAGTCCGTCTTCTGCATCACCATATTCTCAATCTGACTCATAAGGTCATTTTCTTTAGGCTTGGTGGGATTAGTAGATACCACACTACCAATGATAATATCCGGATGAAAATCGTCTCTCATAACGTCTGTTGGGAAATTATTGTAGATTCCTCCGTCATATGCCAACACATTGTTTATTTCAATAGGCTTGAACATGAATGGAAAGCTCATTGAAGCTCTGACCGCATCTCCTAAATCTCCGTTTCTCATTACGAGTTGCTTTTTATTGTAGACATCAGAAGCTATGCATCGGAAAGGAACGAATAACTTGTCGAAATCGCCTTTACACGAAGCTGTAGCGCGTGCATACAAATCTACAAAAACCAGATTCATCTGTATGGGATTTACTACGCTTGTGGGCAGAAATTGTGGTTTGAAGTTTTTTAATGAGTCTTTGAATGAGAAACGGATATTAAAAAACTCCGGTGTCGGGACATTTTTCTTGAAGTGGTATACGTATTTCTCTTCTATTTGTCCAGAATACCATCTTTTAAAAGTCTTCTGACTTCAATAATTCTTCCATATCATCAGGAGAATACCCCATCGCATAAAGAGAGCCGATAATGGCTCCCATGGATGTACCGGTAATATAATCGATAGGAATGTTATTTTTTCTTCTAAGGCGCGAATGATGCCGATGTGTGTCAATCCTTTCGCACCACCACCACTCAAGACAAGACCTACTTTTTGGGCACAGACAGTCGGCATGAATAACCATATAGCAATTAACACTAAAAGTATTTTTCTCATAACCCAAATCAAACAATTGAAGTATTTATCATTTAGTGTTCAAATATATACAATACTTTCCAATTTATCGATATTTTAGCGTTCGTTTTATGATGAAAAAAGAGCATTGCAACACGTTTTTAGTGTTGAATGCTCTTTCATTGATTTATGTTATAAATAAAGGGGCGGTATTAAATCAGCTCAATACTGCGCTTCACGAAGTTGTTCAGAGCTTCACCTTTTAGCATATTGTTTTGCAATAAAGCCAGGTCGATGAGTTGACGGATTACCTTGTTGTTGCTGGCATATCCTGCAAAGATGCCTTCTTTTTTATTTTTCAGTTCATCCCATTTTTTATCCAGCTCATTCAATTCATCTTTCTCTGCAGTAGGAATATCTTCTTCCTTCTTGTCTTTTTTGGCTGATCTTTTAGTTCATTGCGACGCTTGCTGACACTATTCATCTCTGTTTGTATAGGAGCTACTTCAGGGTGACAAGCTGCTTCTTCTTCGTCAAGCACTTGCTTGATAAGCTTATGGTCGGAGTTCAGAACCAGATTGAACATATCCGGCATCTCCCCATAGAAGCTCATTCCGGCCTGAATATTTGCCATTTCTTTCATACGACGCATATATTCGCTTTGAGTAATCATGACCGGAGCCGAATTGTCTCCCAACGCTTGCGTCATCACATTGAATTCAACTTATCCATTTTAGGCAACTGGCTCTTGAAGGCAGTTGTGATAGCTTCTTGCTTTTCTCCTTCCAGTGTCTCGTTTTTCTTGTCTTCTTTGATGATAAGATTGTCGATAACATCGCTATCTACACGGGTGAAGCGAGATTTCTCAAGCTTCTGCTCCAACATACTTACCATAGCTACATCTAACTGACCATCCATAAGCAGAACATTGTATCCCCTTGTTGGTGGCAGCCTCGATATAACTGAATTGTTCATCTTTATTATTAGCATACAAATAGATCAGATTTCCATCTTTGTCTGTCTGATTATCTTTAATAAGAGTCTGGTATTCTTCGAATGTGTAATGTTTGTCATTCGTATCGGTGAAAAGGGCGAATTTCTGCGCTTTATCGTAAAAATCCTCTTGTGTGAGCATTCCATAATTGATAAATATTTTCAAATCATTCCACTTTTCTTCAAACTGTTTGCGATCATTCTTGAAGATCGATTGCAAACGGTCGGAAACTTTCTTCGTGATATATGTTGAAATCTTCTTCACGTTAGAGTCGCTTTGCAGATATGAACGGGAAACATTCAACGGAATATCCGGAGAATCTATTACTCCATGCAATAAAGTTAAAAAGTCCGGTACAATGCCTTCAACTGAATCTGTCACATACACCTGGTTGCAATATAATTGAATTTTATTCTTATTCAGTTCAATATTGCTTTTTACTTTCGGGAAATAGAGGATACCCGTCAAATGGAATGGGTAATCCACATTCAGATGAATCCAAAATAATGGCTCGTCTGACATCGGATACAACTTACTATAGAACGACTTATAGTCCTCATCCGAAAGTTCACTTGGTTTGCGTGTCCACAAAGGAGTAGTATCATTAATGATATTATCTTCGGCTGTTTCTACTTGTTTGCCATCTTTCCATTCTTTCTTTCTTCCGAAGGCAATAGGAACAGGAAGGAAACTGCAATATTTTTTCAAAAGCTCAGATACACGGGATTCTTCAAGAAACTCTTTGCAGTCATCATCAATGTATAAGATGATATCTGAACCACGACCTGCTTTATCTACTTCTTCAATAGTAAATTCTGGGCTACCATCACAAGTCCATTTTACAGCTTTTGCACCATCTCTATATGATTTAGTGATAATCTCGACCTTTCTTTGCAACCATAAAGGCAGAGTAGAAGCCAAGTCCGAAATGTCCGATAATGGCATTTGCATCGTCTTTATACTTCTCCAGGAAGTCATTAGCTCCAGAGAAAGCTATTTGATTAATGTATTTTTCGATTTCTTCTGCAGTCAGACCAATACCGTGATCGGAGATAGTAATAGTGTCTTTACCTAATTCAACGTGAATTGTCAGATCGCCCAGTTCACCTTTAAACTCACCAATGGAAGCGAGGGTATTTAGTTTCTGAGTGGCATCTACTGCGTTAGACACTAATTCGCGAAGAAAAATTTCATGGTCACTGTACAAGAACTTTTTGATGATAGGGAAAATGTTCTCTGTTGTAACCCCAATATTACCTTTTTGCATAATAACGTATATTTTTTTGGTTTATTTATTAGAATGTTTTTAATTGATATTTGTTCAGATAGAGACAAAAAAAATGCCAGACCCTAAGGTCTGACATTCTGGCATATTTTATAACTTATCTTATTTAAGTAATCTTCTTTCAAGATGCAATAACTTTCATCTCCAATTCACCTTTTCTCTTTATTCAGAGAGACTTGAATGACATCTTTTTCTTTCAGAGAAGAAGTTATAATGAGTTCTGACAGTCCATCCTCTAGATGAGTTTGAATAGCTCGTTTTAAAGGGCGGGCTCCGAATTGCACGTCGTATCCTTTTTCGGCCACGAATCTTTTAGCTTCATCATCAATAACTAGCTTATATCCAATAGATTCAATACGATCATATAGTCCCTTCAGCTCAATATCAATGATTTTCGTGATAGCTTCCAAAGAGAGTTGGTCAAATGTTATGATTTCATCGACACGATTGATAAATTCTGGCGCGAATGATTTATTTAATGCTTTTTGTATAACACTTCGCGAAAACTCTTTGTCATCCAGACGGCTTTGTGTTGCAAAACCGACCCCGCGACCAAAATCTTTCAACTGACGAGTGCCAATATTGGAAGTCATGATAATAACCGTATTTTTTTAAAATCTACCATTCTGCCATAACTGTCAGTTAGGCGACCTTCATCCATTACTTGAAGAAGGAGATTAAACACATCGGGATGTGCTTTCTCTATTTCATCAAGCAGGACGATAGAATATGGTTTACGACGCACTTTTTCTGTTAATTGTCCGCCTTCTTCATATCCTACATATCCCGGAGGAGCTCCACCAGACGTGAGACAGTGAATTTTTCCATAAATTCGCTCATGTCTATACGAATCAGTGCATCGGAAGACCCGAACATATATTTTGCCAATTCTTTGGCTAAATGGGTTTTACCTACACCAGTCGGGCCTAAGAACATAAAGGTTCCAATGGGCTTATTGGGATCCTTCAATCCCACACGGCTTCTTAAAATAGCCTTGACCAGTTTCTCTATCGCCGGATCCTGTGCGATTACTTTCGATTGCAGATCCTCCTTCATGCCAGCTAGCTTAATTTCCTTCGGCTTGTGCCATACGCTGTACCGGAATGCCGGACATCATAGAAATAACATTGGCAATTTCCTCTGCATCAACAGTCTGTCTGTTCTCTTTCAGGCTGTTTTCCCATTCCCGTTTCATTTCGTCCAACTGAAGCGTAAGCTCTTTCTCTTTATCGCGGAAACTGGCGGCGAGTTCGAAATTCTGTGATTTCACAGCTTCATTTTTCTTGCTTTTAGCTTCTTCGATGAGTTTTTCCTGCTCTTCGATTTCCTTGGGCACATTGACGTTGGTCAGATGTACACGTGAGCCTGCTTCGTCCAAAGCATCAATAGCCTTGTCGGGGAAATTACGGTCTGTAATGTAACGATCTGTCAACTTGACACATGCTTCTAATGCTTCATCTGTATAATACACATTGTGATGATCTTCATACTTATCCTTGATATTACGCAAAATCTGCAGAGTTTCGGCAGCAGTAGTCGGTTCCACCATTACTTTTTGAAAACGACGTTCCAAAGCACCATCCTTCTCAATATTTTTACGATATTCATCAAGGGTTGTAGCACCAATACATTGTATTTCTCCTCTTGCCAATGCTGGTTTTAGCATATTGGCTGCATCCATTGAACCGGCTGCAGAACCTGCACCTACAATGGTATGAATCTCATCAATGAACAGGATCACATTCGGATTCCTTTGTAACTCGTTGAGAATGGAACGAATACGTTCTTCAAACTGACCACGGTATTTTGTTCCTGCCACAACTGCGGTCATGTCAAGAGCTACTACTCGCTTATCAAACAAGATGCGTGAGACTTTCTTTTGAATAATTCTCAAAGCAAGACCTTCAACAATAGCTGATTTTCCTACGCCAGGTTCTCCAATCAGAATTGGATTATTCTTTTTCGACGGCTTAAAATCTGCGCCAGGCGTTCTATTTCTCTTTCTCTGCCAACAACCGGATCCAACCGGCCTTCTTCTGCCGCTTTTGTCATATCAGTGCCGAAATTATCCAGTACCGGCGTATCATTAGACGTCTTTTTTGAAGCGGTTTGCGCTTGTTGCTGGCGTTCTTCAGAACCGCTTCCACCAGATCGGGGAGATGACATTTCTTCATCATCATCGTCTTCCGGGAATCCCATGCCGGAATTTACATCCGGTTGCAATGTGGCTTGTTCCAACACTTTCACGTAATTAACGTCATTAGCTTCGAGCACGGAAGCAGCAGGCCATATTGTTTCTTTCTCTTAGGATCGCTAACAAAACATGCTCTGTATCAGCTATATTACTTTTCATTCCACGTGCTTCTAAAATACACATTTTTAATATTTTTGCCGCGTCATTAGACAACGACACTTCTGCGTCAGGCAATAGCATATCATCAGCTTCTGTCTTCAGCCGAGCTTCAATCTGCTGCTTTACTGCAGCTAAATTGGTGTTGAGTTTTGACAATATCTCGATAGCTTTTCCTTCACCGTCACGAAGCATTCCCAGAAGTAGGTGCTCAGGTCCGATATGCCTACTCCTCAACCGGTTAGCTTCTTCCTTGCTATAGACGATAATGTCGGAAACTCTTTGTGAGAATTGATTATTCATACTTTTTCCTTTTCTTCTAAGGGGTTATTTACTGGCAAATATACGTATTTAATCAAGTTTGTATTGCATATTTGCTTTATTTCTTATATCTACAAATGGCGTGCCATAAAAACAATGCTTTGTATTATATATATAAGGTATAACAAATACCACTCCCTGTTTTTCACAAATATAGTCTCCTTAATGGTAGTATTTATTCTTTTTCTCATTTCTTTTTCGTAATATTAATGGTTAGAAGTCAATTCGCTCCTTGAAATTTTTAATTTTAATAACTAAATATAGACAAACAGACTGTCCTTCAAGCAGAAAAAAACTTTCTTCCTAAAAACTTTCGTATATCGGGGAAAAGTAGTACTTTAGCGTGGTTTTTCACAAACCGTAGAATGTATAATTAATAATCATTTTAAATGCTTGAACAAGACAGAATTATAAAGATTAACATCGAGGAGGAAATGAAGTCATCGTACATTGACTACTCCATGTCGGTCATTGTTTCACGTGCCCTTCCGGATGTTAGAGATGGATTTAAGCCCGTTCACCGTAGAATTCTATACGGAATGATGGAACTGGGTAATACTTCAGATAAACCTTATAAAAAATCAGCCAGAATCGTGGGTGAGGTACTGGGTAAGTACCACCCTCATGGAGATTCTTCAGTTTATTATGCAATGGTACGTATGGCGCAGGAATGGGCAATGCGTTATCCCTTGGTAGATGGACAGGGAAACTTTGGTTCTGTGGATGGTGATAGCCCCGCTGCTATGCGTTATACAGAGGCTCGTCTAAACAAGTTGGGTGAAGCGATGATGGATGACCTGTATAAGGAAACTGTAGACTTCGAACCTAACTTTGATAATACGTTGACAGAGCCGAAGGTGATGCCGACCCGTATTCCTAATCTTTTGGTTAATGGTGCTTCCGGTATTGCGGTTGGTATGGCAACCAATATGCCTCCTCATAATCTTTCGGAAGTGATTGAAGCATGTGATGCATATATTGATAATCCGGAAATTACGGTAGAGGAACTGATGGAATTTGTTAAAGCACCGGATTTCCCTACTGGCGGATATATATATGGTATCAGCGGAGTACGTGAAGGATATCTGACAGGTCGTGGACGTGTAGTAATGCGTGCAAAAGCGGAAATTGAAACCGGACAGACACATGATAAAATCGTAGTGACTGAGATCCCTTATAATGTTAATAAGGCAGAACTGATCAAGTATATTGCTGATCTTGTTAATGATAAGAGAATAGAAGGTATCTCGAATGCCAACGATGAGTCTGACCGTGAAGGTATGCGTATCGTTATCGACATGAAACGTGATGCTAATGCTAGTGTAGTGTTGAATAAGCTCTATAAAATGACTGCTTTGCAGACCTCTTTTGGTGTTAACAATGTTGCATTGGTTCACGGGCGTCCTAAGACATTAAATTTGAGAGACCTGATTAAATACTTCGTAGAGCATCGTCATGAGGTTGTTATTCGTCGTACTGAATTCGATCTGCGCAAGGCGAGGGAACGTGCACATATCCTTGAAGGCTTAATCATTGCTTCTGATAATATTGATGAAGTTATCCGTATTATTCGTGCAGCTAAGACTCCTAATGATGCTATTGCTGGCTTAATAGAACGTTTCAATCTGACAGAAATACAGTCACGTGCAATTGTAGAGATGCGTTTGCGTCAATTAACTGGACTGATGCAGGATCAGCTTCACGCTGAGTACGAAGAAATCATGAAACAGATAGCTTATTTGGAAAGCATTTTGGCTGATGATGAGGTATGTCGTAAGGTGATGAAAGATGAATTATTGGAAGTTAAAGCGAAATATGGTGACGAACGTCGTTCTGAAATCGTTTATTCTTCCGAAGAGTTTAATCCGGAGGACTTCTATGCTGATGATCAGATGATTATCACAATATCTCATATGGGTTATATCAAACGCACGCCATTAACAGAATTCCGTGCGCAGAATCGTGGTGGAGTAGGCTCAAAGGGAACAGAAACTCGTGATGCGGACTTTGTAGAGCATATATATCCGGCTACTATGCACAATACGATGATGTTCTTTACTCAAAAAGGTAAGTGCTATTGGTTGAAAGTGTATGAAATACCGGAAGGAACAAAGAATGCTAAGGGGCGTGCTATCCAGAATTTGCTGAATATTGATTCAGATGATGCTGTAACTGCATACTTGCGTGTTAAGAGCCTGAGATGATTCACTGAATATATTAATAATCATTACGTATTGTTCTGTACCAAGAAGGGTGTTATCAAGAAAGACGTTACTTGAGCAATATTCACGCCCGCGTCAGAATGGTGTAAATGCTATTACAATTCGCGAGGATGACAGTGTAATTGAAGTTCGAATGACGAATGGTAATAATGAAATCATCATTGCTAACCGCAATGGTCGGGCAATTCGTTTCCATGAAGCTGCAGTTCGTGTAATGGGACGTACGGCTACAGGTGTACGTGGCATAACATTGGATAATGATGGACAGGATGAAGTAATTGGAATGATATGTATCAAAGATTTGGAAACAGAATCCGTAATGGTTGTTTCCGAACAAGGATATGGTAAGCGCTCTGAAATTGAAGACTATCGTAAGACGAACCGCGGTGGCAAGGGTGTGAAGACCATGAATATTACTGAAAAGACAGGTAAGTTGGTAACAATTAAATCAGTGACTGATGAGAATGACTTAATGATTATCAATAAGTCTGGAATAACAATCCGTCTGAAAGTAGCAGATGTCCGCATTATGGGACGTGCTACTCAAGGTGTTCGTCTGATAAATCTTGAAAAACGTAATGACCAGATTGGTTCTGTATGTAAAGTAATGACAGAAAGTCTTGAGGATGAAGTTCCCGCAGAAGAAGCAGAAGGTACTATTGTCAGTGATCTGACTACTGATCAGGATGTTGACAATGCAGATACTGCTACAGATGTTAATGAAAATAACAACGAAATTGAGGAATAGACATAATATTAATAATTAATCAAACAACAATCATGAAAAGAGTATTATTTTCAATGGTTTTATTGATGGCTGTAAGCTTATCATTCGCTCAAATGAAGAATGTAAAAGAAGCCAAAAGCATTGCCAGTGATGTAAAACCGAATTTTAATCAAGCTGAAAAGCTGATTAATGAAGCCATTAAGAACCCTGAGACCAAGGATCTTCCTGACACATGGGACGTTGCTGGATTTATTCAGAAACGTTTTATCGAAGAAGAACGTGATAAAAAGGTGTTCTGAAACAGCCGTTTGACACATTGAAGGCATACAACAGCATTTTAAAAATGTTTGAGTATTATACTAAATGTGATGATCTAGCTCAAGTACCTAATGAAAAAGGCAAAATTAAAAACAAATATCGGAAAGCAAATGCTTCTAGTATGTTGGCTGAACGTCCTAATTTGATTAATGGTGGTATTCAATTCTTTAACCTTGATAAGAATAAGGAAGCTTTGCAATTCTTTTGCAACATACGTAGAATCAGCTTCTTATCCTATGTTGGCAGAGCAGAATTTGGCTAAAACAGATACTCTTTTGGCACAAATAGCATATTATGCAACATTGGCGGCTGATAGAGTAGGCGATAAAGATGCAATTATTAAATATGCTCCTGCTGCATTGGATGACAAAGATGGAGGTAAATTTGCTATGCAGTTAATGGCTGATGCTTATAAAGCTAAAGGTGATACTGCTGCATGGATTAAGTCTTTGGAAGAAGGTATTCTAAGTTTCCCTGGAAATGATTATTTCTTTGCAAATTTGGTAGATTACTATACTACTCTAATCAAGCTTCTAAAGCAATGGAGTTTGCTGATAAGATGTTAACTACTGATCCTAATAATAAGTTATATTTATATGTAAAGCATATCTTTATCATAATATGAAAGAGTATGATAATGCAATCGAGTACTACAAGAAAGCTATTGCTGCTGATCCGGAATATGCAGAGGCATATTCTAATGTAGGATAGGTAGTGTATTTGATGAAGGCTCAGGATTATGCTGATAAAGCTACAACAGATATCAATGATCCTAAATATGCAGAAGGCACAAGCTACAGTGAAGAAATTCTATGAAGAAGCAAAGCCCTTCTATGAAAAAAGCTAGAGCTTTGAAAACCTGACCAGAAAAGATTTATGGTTGCAAGGTGCTTTACCGTGTATACTATAATTTGAACATGGGTCCTGAATTTGAAGAAATCGATAAGATGATGAAATAATTATATTAAGTCAGTTATTATAAAAAGACTATCCCAAAATTTAAATTGGGATAGTCTTTTTTTTTTATTCAATAAAGAAGCTTGAAAGAAGCGAATGATGATTCTGATTTTTTATCAAACTATATAATGATGATTCTCTTTTTGTTGAGAAAATATAAAAAGAGGCTATACCAATTTTTTTTCTATTAAACATAATAAGTATTATTCCCTAAACGTAAACAGCTTATTTTTCGTTCTTTCTCATCATCCGTTAATAACAAGCAATGGCGTATCAGAATGGAAAATCATTTTACGAGCAATGCTCGGGTTAAATAATCGTGCAAATATATTCCTTTTGTAAGAAGTCAAAGTGATTATATCTATATGATTATCTTTGATATACTGATCAAGTCCTTTTAATAAATTATCATTCATCACTACGTCATAATGAATTTCAAGCCCGGGATATTGTTTTTGGAAATAGTCTTTGATACCTGCAAGTTTAATTTCATTCCAAGTATCTTTGGATTCAGCCAGATGTATTAATGAGACTGAAAAATGGAAAGATTTCCATGTGTTGAAAAATGCTTCAAAAGCAATCAAGTCTCTCTGATCAAAATTGGTTAAGAAAGCAATACGTTTTACTTCATTGAATTCTTTTGAATGGAGTATTTTCCGGAATTGCTAATACTGCTGTGCGGCTTCGATCAATAATTTCAGCTGTTACACTGCCAATTAAGTCAATGTCTTTCTGGCTTTTTCCACGCGTTCCCATAATGATAACCTTAGGACGCTGCTCCTTGGCATATCTTAAAATTTCTTCTTCTGGAATTCCTTCTCGCAAAATGCAACTATATTTGATATCCGGAAATTCTCCAGATGCAACTTTTTTCCTTAATCTTATCAGATAGTGCGTTGAGATCTGAATGGACCTGTTGGATGATTGTTTTAACAGATTCTTCATCTCCGATCTGATAATTGAATACATCGCCATATGGTAATGACGAAGCGTATATCGGTGTAAAGATAAACATGTAATAGAATCACTTCAGAATTCTCAGTTTTGGCCAAATTAAAGCCAAATTCACACGCTTTCATCGAATAATTGGAGAAGTCGACAGGTATTAAAATTTTGTTCGATTTACTATCTACCTTAGGTGTCTTCTCTCCCACTATACTTTCAGATAACCAAGTAGAACTTTCCGTTATTTTTAATGCACGTGGTAGATCACTTTCTTTAATTCGCAGACGTACTCCTGAAGATACAACAGGTTGTATTTGATTTACGTTATGAATGTATGTTTCTATTCCTTCATTTTCGAGGACATTCTTTAGAATCTGAGCTTTTGTATAAGTCAGAATAGCTAAGGTTACTAATTTATCTTCCATAATAATCTGTTTTTGAAGGTGAAAACAAATAAGAAATCCCAATTGTTTAAGCAATTGGGATTTCTGTTTTATATTTTAAACTTGCACAGATTCGGTAGCCTGTTCTTTTTGCATACTCATATTCAATTCATCTAGGATTTTTAAAGCCCGATCAAGAACGGTCGTGTCATCCAGCATTACAAGCCCGCCATCTGGACCGGGCTCGAGATGTATTCCGACGCTTTTTCCCTCCTTGAAATTGTGTCCTCCGAAGAAGTTGCGCACTGTATCTACGTGCAAACCAAGTTCGTCTGCTATTCTATGCATGCTACCGCTAGGCAATGAATCTTTAATTTTGCGAAGTTCATTAAACGTTATTGTTCTCATGTCTCATAAATTTAATGGTTAGTACTATATTGTAATTTTTTATCACGCTATAAACTTAAGCAAAAAAAAAGATAAAACAAATTATTTGCTTATCTTTTTTTTTTCCTAAATTCCTAAATTCTGTTTACATGAATTTTATATCACTTCAATAGCGGAAGCCGGCACCCACCCGACTTTTCCATCTTCCAGTCGAATTTCTTTCCATTCTTTCATAGAGTTGTCTTTGACACTTACCTTTACGTCCCTCATGAAGGATGAACAAACTTGTTCCACTTTCACTCGGAGTGCTGCGAACTGTTACACTAGGATTCATGACGATCGCTTCGCTTCTATTTACTAAACGTTCTTTTTTTGCTCTGAAGCAAAAAGATTAGAGCATATCACAACGATTAAGAAAACATGATACCTGATATAAATCCTGTTTTTTTTAGTATAATCTGCTTGGAGAAAATAAAGAAGTAAAAAGCGATGATAAATAGAATAAAGGAGACAATTCCCCCATGTAGCCCATGCGTCTACACTCATACTGTTTATCAAGGCTTTGGTCCATGATACAAAGAAAACTTCCGGAACAGGTTCTACTTTATCTATTGTTTTAGCGCGTGCCACTTCCAGATTGGCACGGATGTCGCTGTTTCCTGGTTTCATAAGCAAAGCACGTTCGTAGTTGAGTACGGCTTTTGCAATTTCTCCAGCTTTGTAGTAACTGTTTCCTAAATTATAGTACACATCCGCAGATTCCCCATTTTTTAATAAGGATTCATATATTTGGATAGCAGTTGCATAATCATCTTTTATATATGCGGAATCTCCTTCGGCTTTTGTTACATCTTCCAATTTCGTATCAGAAAATGTATGTGAACCCGCATGGATAGAATCAGCTTCAGTTATTTGTATAGAATCAATGCTCTGAGTTCCCTGTCCGAAGCAAGTAACTGACATTGATAAGAATATAAAAAATAATATCTTTTTTTCATGACATAATCTCTTCTGGGTTAATGTTTTATTGAATTCTCCATTTTGCTTATTACTTCTATTGAAGATGAATAAACTTTATCCATTGCCTGATTTTCATCTCCCGGAGCGAAACGGGCAAATTCACAATCATTCAATGCATTCAGGAATTCTTTAATTAGTTCTTCACTTACTCCATGGTTTCTCAGCTTCTCTTCAATATTGTCTTTCGACAAACGGGAAACCGGAATACTCAGTTTGTCACTGATATATCCCCACAATGCTTTCAGTACTTCATCATAGAAGGCATCTTTCTTGTTTTCAGAGAGCAACTTACCGGCTAGTTTCATGCGCTTGGTTGCTACCTTATTAGCTTTCTTTGTTTTCATCTTAGCAACATTGGCATTTGTAGCGGCTTGTTTGCGGTAGATGATAAAGAAGATGATGAAGGCTAAAGCAGGAATGATATAGAATAGCCAATAGGTCATTGAGCCATAGAAGAAGCTACCCTTAGGTTGGAGAGTAACTTCATTTTGCTTAATGTAACGGATATCTTCACCCAATACTTTCAAGTCTTCTTTATTGGTGAAATTGGCAATCACCTGATCAGCATTTCCTGCACCTTTCTCAACATTGATTACATAGTCTTCCGTTTTCAACGTTTTGTAAGATTTTGAACGGATATCGAAATAGCTGAAAGATACCCCCGGGATTTTATAATTGCCAGCATGTCTTGGAATAGCCAGATACTCAATAACTTTATTTCCTGTTAGACCTTCCTGAGTTAATCTGACTTGGTTGTCCACCTTTGGATCATATACTTCAAAGTCATCCGGGAACTTAATTTCCGGATTAGAAATCAGCTTCAGGTTCCCAGTTCCGGAGATGACTAGTTTGATAGTAATAGCATCATTGGTTTTCAGTTCCTTGCTATTGATGGAAGAAGATATATTGAACTCTCCCACTCCACCTGAAAAATCTGCAGGTTTACCCGTAGGAAGCGGATTGACATTTATTGCTATTTTAGGAGTAACGATAGATTTCGGTACTTTAACTACATTGCTTCCACCATTGAAAAATGCATCAAAAGGATCGTCAGATTGTACAGCTTTACCTACCGTCATCTGGAACTGTGCCGGTTCTATAAATAACTTACCTGGTTGCTGGGGAAATAATACGAATTGGCGATAGATTGTCGTATTATAGTTACGTCCTTTATAATGCTCCTGTGTCCATCTTGCATTTGCATTCATTTCAATTTCTTGAGAATGAAATCCTTTAAAGTCAGGCAGTTTGGCATTATTTAATTGCAAGTCATGCTCTCTGGTGTATATTTTATAGGTCAGGACAAATGCTTCCTGCTCGTATACATTCGTTTTACTGGCAGTTGCCGTAATAAACAAATCCTGATTAGATACACTTGTACCAGATGAAGAGCGTGCAGATGAGCTACCGTCATTTTGTCCTCCATTACTAGCTTGGTCTTGTGGCAAAACCTTCACCTTTACGGAGTTTGAAACCATCTGGTTGCCATCAGCTACAATAGAAGCTCCGGGGATTGTATATTCACCGGCAGTATTTGCCATCAATATATAAGTGAATGTAATACTACTTGTAGAGGTGACATTACCATTCATTATCTGTGTACTGCTTTGCTGAGAACGGCTTGGCCCCATCAGGACGTCGAATCCTTTGATAGACGGTGCCTGAAAGTCTTTAACTTTTTGTGTAGTTACTGTATAAGATAGCCTGAATTGATCCCCTACCACCACTACATCGGGAGCGGAAGCAGTGAATGACACCTTGTCGGCAAGCGCTTGGGTGCTATATGCTATCAATGCCATCAATATAATAATCAGTTTTTTCATTGCTTATGAAATTTATATCATCAACTTTATATTACCAATCTTTTTCCAAGCGACCGCCTTGCATAACCTTCTGTTGCTTCTTTACTTTATCCTGCACATCTTTTTCATCTTGCATCACAGAATTAAGTAATTGTTCAGCATTTTCCTTTGACATCTGATTATCTTGTTTTTCAGGCTTCGGCGGTTGTTGCTGATCCTTTTGTCGTCTTTTCTTCTGATCGTTCTGTTTATCTTTGTTTTGGTCCTGTTTCTGGTCTTGTTTCTGCTGCTGATCTTTATTCTGGTCTTGATTTTGATCTTGATCCTGCTGATTCTGTTGGTCTTTCAACATCTTTTGAGCGAGTGCCAGGTTATACCGTGTTTCATGATCTGCAGGATTGTTGCGCAGCGACATTTTGTAGGCATCCACTGCTTTTGCATAATCTTTACCAGCTTGAAAAAAGCACTCCCATATTATGATAAATATGAGCCAATTTCATTTTATCCTTTTCTATTTTGCTGGCAGATACATATTGTTCCATGGCATCCTGAAACTTTTGTTGCTGTGAGAGAGTATTTCCCAAATTGTACATGGATACAGCAGATTTAGGATTAACTTCCAAAGCCTTGCGATAATTAACTTCTGCATCTACGAATACACTATCATTGAACAGACGATTTCCTTTGCGGATATAGTCACGCTCTGCTTTCTGTGCCGAAACGCCGGCAGCCGATAACAGAAAAGCAGCAAACAGGATATATTTCATTTTTAACATACGCATAGCTTACTTCTTATTAGAGAACAGATGAACGTTTTTGAATAATGGATTCTTACGATCCAAAATTAACATCTCAGCTAGTAACAATAGTAAAATGATCCATGCAATAGCCTGAAACTGTTCGTTGAAATCCGTATATATTTTCGATTCCACATCAGACTTAGCCATCTTACTTATTTCCTGACTGATAGCCTTTTGAGCAGAATTAGAATTATCTACCCGTACATAGATACCCTTTCCGTCTTTGGCTATTTCTTGACACATGCCCTCATTCAGACGGGTTACAATTACATTACCTTCGCGGTCACGGCGATAATCATTGGTACCTTCTACAGGAATAGGGAGCACCTTCGGGCATACCTACTCCCAGCACACTTACCTGAATCCCTTTTTCGGCAGCAGCTTTAGCAGCTTCTACAGCGCCACCTTCATGATTCTCACCATCCGTGATGACAATGATAGCACGTCCCACTCCTTCTTGCGGAGTAAAACTGCGGGTTGCCAGGGTTGATTGCCTCTCCGATTGCTGTACCCTGCTTGAGAAATCAGCGATGGGCTGATAGATTCCAAAAACATTTTGGCGGAAATATAATCGCTCGTGATCGGTAGCTGGGTAAAAGCATCTCCGGCAAATACGATCATACCGACTTTGTCGTTATCTAATTCATCTACCAATCTGGATATTAATCTCTTGGCTTTTTCCAAACGGCTGGGCTGCACATCCTGTGCCAACATCGAATTTGAAATATCCAGAGCTATAATCACTTCCACCCCTTTACGTTTCACCGTTTCCTGCTTGGAACCAAATTGCGGACGAGCCAGCAATACTGAGAATAAGCCGATAGCGGCAAAGATGAGCCAAAATTTCACATCCGGTCGATATTTAGATACATCCGGCATTAATTGCGCTAACAATTCCGGATCTCCAAAACGTCGGATATTTCTCCGTCTCCTGTAATTGGAATACAAGTAGAAAACTGCTAAAAAAGGTAATAGCAGCAATAAATATAAATATGCAGGTTCTTCAAATCGAAACATCTTCTTCCTATTTTACGTTACAAATCACGATTGACGAAACATTCCTACGGAATTTTCTTGAGTATTGAATTACGCAATAAAACTTCCAGTAGTACACAAAAAGGAAAGCAGCCAGTGCAAACCAGCGATAGTCTTCTTCCCGTTTGCTATACTCTTTTACATTCAATTTTGTTTTCTCCAGCTTGTCAATTTCTTCATATACCTCTTTCAGTTTCGAGTTGCTCGTAGCTCTGAAATAGTTACCATCGGTAGTACCGGCAATCTGAGTCAGTGTTTTCTCATCGATTTCCACCGGCATATTGATATACTGTACTGTATTACCGACCGGATAAGGATATGGAGCCATTCCATTCGTACCCACTCCGATGGTATACACACGGATACCGAAAACTTTTGGCAATCTCAGCGGCTGTCAATGGCGAAATATCTCCTTTATTATTGGTACCATCCGTCAATAAGATGATAACTTTTGATTTCGCTTTACTGTCTTTCAGGCGGGTTACAGCATTTGCAATACCCATACCGACAGCAGTACCGTCATCGATAAGGCCACATTTGATATTATGAATCATATCCAATAAAACAGCATGGTCGACAGTAAGCGGACATTGAGTGAAAGTTTCACCTGCAAATAGAGTTATACCGATATTATCGTTAGGGCGGCCGTTAATAAATTCGGCTGCTACATCTTTAGCAGCTTCCAGTCTGTTTGGCTTCAAGTCTTCCGCCAGCATACTGGTAGACACGTCGATAGCCAGCATAATATCAATTCCCTCTATTTCGCTGTTTTGCCACTTATTAGTGCTTTGCGGACGCGCTAATACCACAATAATCAAAGCCAATGCAATGACGCGCAGTATAAATGGAGCATGTAGCAAATAATTCTTATAACTTTTAGGAGTATGCGCGTATACCCGTGCATCTGAAATCTGAAGGGTAGCTTCAGTTTTCTTTCCTTCAAGATATACCATACAATATAAGGTATAAGCAATAATAGCAAAAACAGATATTCAATATTGGCAAAAAACCATTTTATTTTCGATTTAACAGTTTACTATTTAGTATTCACACCACATTATGCAAAGAGATCATAAAGCTGCATACCTATATATACAAAAAGTACCTATTAATGCTGCTGACAAGAATACAATACCGCAGATTAATAATATTTTAGTACGCAGAGAACGTTTCTCGATAATTGTGATTTCCGTTGGTTGCGGTTTCTGATTCTCCTCTTCCGGTTGCTTTGTTTCGTTGATAAAGTCGATTGCATTAATCAAATTCGCATCATTTTCATTCATTTGCGGATCATGCTTGGCAAATTTTACTAAATCAGCTGTCTGGAAGAGTTCCTTCAAATTTGATATTGCCTCTTTATCATTCATTTCCAATAACTTATCGATGATTTCAGAAGAAGTCATCTCTAGTGCATTGAATCCGAAACGATCTTTAATATAAGTACGAAGAGTATCTGTCAATTCCGTATAATATGCCTTCGGCTGTCCTTTCTGCCATACTTTCTCATTCTTGATACGTTCGATTTCCTTCATAGCAGCCTGATGTGGTGGCAACTTAGGTTCTACTTTTTATCTTACGGATAATCGGTTTGTTATCACGTATACGAATGATCAGATAGATCAATAAGCCGAGTAAAGGCAATGCAAGAAATGCGCAACCGATCAGCCCATACCAGTCTTCCCATGCGAAAGGAGCTTTCATCACGGTTTTCTGTCCAAAAAATTGGTCTGGATGCAATGTGTCAACTGGCATAGAATATACTTTCAATGCCAGAGCTTTCGATCTATATTCTTTGCCATCCACAGTGACAGGCATCGGCGGAAGATAATAGAGAGCTGAGTCAAACGAGGTAACAATGTATTCCTGAGTAATCAGCATTCGTTGGCGATCATTCAGAAATTGTGTATCCGGTTTGGCGGTTTCTATAATTTCTACCCCTCGCACCAGTGTATCGGTATAAGCAGGAAAAACAGCACGTTGCTTGGCATCCATAGCTACTTGTAATTGTATTTTCGCTTGTTCACCAATCAGTATCTGCAAAGAATCTATCTTTGCCTCCACTGTTACAGATTGTGCCACAGTTCTACCTATAGAAAGCAGACATAACAATGCTATCAGAATAATATTTTTATTCATCTTTGATTTCATTAGTTTCGTTTGGCAAATAAATTCAACAATGCCTTTACGTAATCCTGGTCAGTTCTTACAGATACAGAGTCTACGTTACTTTTGTAAATGTATCATTCAATTCTGTCTGTTTTTGTATCCACCAGTCGCGATGTGCCCGGCGTACAGCTTTGGAAGAAGTATCAATCCATTGCTCATGTCCGGTTTCTGCATCTTTTATTCGCATCAGTCCCACAGGAGGAAGATCACTGACTCTCCTATCGTAAACCTGCAATGCTACTACATCATGTTTCCGGTTGGCAATAGTCAGAGCGTTTTTAAAAGTTATCCTGATTCGATGAAGTCGGATAGAATAAACGCAGTACAGCGTCTTTTCATTACATTTGTCAGATATTCCAATGCAAGACGTATATTAGTGCGACGGCTTTCCGGTTGAAAATCAATCAATTCACGAATAATATATAGAATATGCTTACGTCCCTTCTTAGGAGGAATAAACTTTTCTATCCGGTCTGAAAAGAAGATCACACCAATTTTATCATTGTTTTGTATAGCAGAAAATGCAAGAGTAGCTGCAATTTCCGTTACCATATCTTTCTTTAATTGCTTGACCGTACCAAATTCTAAACTTCCGGAAACATCGACCATCAACATAACTGTCAGTTCGCGTTCCTCTTCAAACACTTTCACATAAGGTTTGTTGAAGCGTAAGCCGTCACGTTCCAGTCTATGTCGCGTATATCGTCGCCGAACTGATACTCACGGACTTCAGAGAACGACATACCTCTACCTTTGAAAGCCGAATGGTATTGGCCTGCAAAGATATTGTTAGACAGTCCTCGTGTCTTGATTTCAATCTGACGAACTTTTTTTAGTATTTCACTTGTTTCCATTTATACAGTAGTTAAAGTAGTAAGTAGTCAGGTAGTTAAGTAAAATACACTTGACTACCTTTTTGACTGCATTGTAATATTACGGCAGATTAGGGCACTTCAACCTTGTTCAGAATCTTGCTGATGATTTCGTCCGAAGTCATGTTGTTGGCTTCCGCCTCGTATGTCAGTCCAATACGGTGACGGAGCACGTCATGCGCAACAGCACGTACATCCTCTGGAATCACATAACCGCGGCGTTTAATGAAAGCATACGTACGGGCAGCTAAAGCAAGATTGATAGATGCACGCGGTGAGCCACCAAATCCGATCATATCTTTCAGTTCTTTGAGATCGTATTTTTCCGGGAAACGAGTAGCAAATACAATATCTACAATATAACGTTCTATTTTTTCTCATCCAGATAAACCTGGCGAACCACCTTGCGGGCTTCGATAATTTCTTCTGCTTTCAGGATAGGTTTCACATTGAACTTCTCACCGTTGATATTCTGACGGATAATCAGTTTTTCTTCTTCCAGCTTCGGATAGTCAATCACTACTTTCAGCATAAAACGGTCTACCTGTGCTTCAGGAAGCGGATAAGTACCTTCTTGTTCAATCGGGTTCTGAGTGGCCAATACTAAGAAAGGTTCCGGCAACATGAATGTTTCCTTACCAATAGTAACCTGACGTTCTTGCATAGCTTCCAGCAAGGCACTCTGAACCTTGGCAGGAGCACGATTTATTTCATCGGCTAATACAAAGTTTGCAAAATCGGTCCTTTTTGTACTTTAAACGATTCATCTTTCTGACTGTAAACCATTGTACCAATAACATCGGCCGGCAATAAGTCGGGAGTGAACTGAATACGGCTATATTTCGCGTCGATCAGGGAAGCGAGTGTTTTGATAGCCAAAGTTTTTGCCAGACCGGGTACACCTTCTAAAAGAACATGTCCGTCGGAAAGCAATCCGATAAGCAGTGATTCAACCAAATGTTTCTGACCAACAATGATTTGGTCCATACCTGTCGTAAGATTGGTAACGAAAGCACTTTGTCTTTCAATCCGCTCATTTAGCTCGCGGATATCAATTGATTCAGCCATAAATACTTAATATTTTATTATTTAATTCCCATTAATTTAGATGTAAGCCTTACCTGTGTGTAAGGCTTCTTATTTCGCCCCAAAAGTACGCCATATAATTAACGATTGCAACTAATTTTTATTAAAAAACAATGCGAAATCTTTAGATTAAGGTACTTTCATACGCTTTTGTACTTACGTAACATTTCACCCGGCTATACATTGCTGTATGAGCCGGGTGAATAGGTGTTTTTTGTTTTTATTCTTTTGTA
>VOFJ01000003.1_pt1 | contig 84000 bp, 136 predicted proteins | sample 5384081 | NCBI WGS metagenome assembly VOFJ01 (sample SAMN12384729, study PRJNA508395) | human gut metagenome | isolation source: healthy gut I | host: Homo sapiens | reverse complement strand
CCGTCTGTGTCCCGGAACCTGCATACACGTTTATCCAGGTGCCTTTCCAAAGATTCTTTGCATTGATAAATGCCTGCGCGCCCAGCGTACCGCTTCCTTCTGCCGCAGTCACCTCAAAACTTATCCGTAATGCTGTCACCCTGCATTCTGCAAATCTGAAATACTGCTGTATCCTCCGTTTCCCAGATTTACACTTACCTGATTCTGCTCATTTGCAGCCGCAGTCACTGTATCTGTTGTATAAGACAACGCAATCAACTCCTCTGCTGCCTCCGTTTTCTCCTCCGGCACAATTACAAGGCTCATTATCATTGCAAATGATAATAGCCATGCACCGATTCTTTTTCCTGCTCCGGCCTTCATTTTCCCCATGTAACTTCTCCTTTTTGAAAAAATTTTTGAAAATATAGGTAATTGCGAAACGCGGAAATCTTTGTATTGGTTGTGCAAATGCAAGTATACCAACGCAGGACGTTTGCTGATTCGGTCGCAGCGGTACATAAGGCACCAAAATACGGTGCCTAAGTACCGGCGACCTCATATCACCTGCTTATGGTATCATGCATTCTGCACAACCATTATGAAAAATTCATAGTTTCGCAATTATCTATTTGAAAAATATTAGGCAATTACAAAACACATTCGCATTTCCCAATTTTTCCCTAGTTAAAATCATTATAGCATTATACCTGCTGTTTCGTACAGCTTCTTTTTTTTTTTCTCTGATTTTCTGGCACAAAAAAAAAGCAGCCACGTTTGTGACTGCCCTGCTTGCTTTTTTATTATTTTACATATACTTCTACTGTTCTTCTGCCATAGTTTAATGCTGCCTGGTGGCTTGAGAAATAAATATCAATTCTGTTGCCACTGATGGCTCCGCCTCTGTCTTCAACCACATATGTGTGACCGTCGATAATCAGCTCTGTACCAAATGCAAATGAACTTGGCGCTGCAATGGTTCTTCCTTCTGTTGCATATGTGCCGCTGGCTGTGATGCCATCCGACTTGCCGCAGCAGTAAGAACATCCGCAGTAAGCAGTTGTCGTGTATGTACCAAGATATGTTCCTGGTGAATAACTGTCATCTTCTACATAAATAGCGCCTGCTGTTGCTTCTTCTGTAGCTTCTGTCGCTTCAATACCGACCTGCTGTTTTTCATCGCCTGTATTCTTGTCTGCTTTTTTTCTTTGATGATTTCTTACTTTCTTTTGCTAATTCAACCTCAGCTTCTGTTGTAGTAACCTGTTCTTCGGTTGTCTCCTCGGTTGTTTCTTCTGCTGTCGCTTCTACGACTGCTTCTGTTGCAGCAGTTGTTGCCGCCTTTGTGCTTTCCGTTGTAAAATTTCAACTTTATCTTCCTTTGATGCAAGTGCAACTGCTTCTGTTTCTTTTCCGGTTTTCTCTACCTTTGCCATCACTTCTGCATCATAAATGGACTGCTGTAAATCACTGTATTCTATCTTAGAATATTCCACTTTCGTATCTTCAATTGCGGTTGATTCAAAGCTGTGAAACAGCTACCAGTTTTGCCTCTGAGTGAACCCTTGACTCATCTGCTGCCAGCGTAACAAAGGATGCAACTCCAAAGGAAGTGGTTACAACTGCAATACCTGCTCTTTTCAGATATTTCTTAAGATTTTCTGAAAACATCTGGCTGGAGCTTGAAAATTTCTTCATAATATTCTCTCCTTGATTTCTTTTCAGTTTCGAAATTGTTACAAAAGATTAACTTTTGTTTGTATGGACATTATAATGCCTGACAACCAAAAAGGTCAAGCAAAGTAGAGATTTTTATGAATATTGTCGTAGCTACATAATTATTCCTTAAAAATATATGGTATTTTTCAACAATAAGTATTTATTTTTTTTGTTCACATTGAACATTTTAACAACTTAACATTTCTGAAACAACTCAGCACATTGGACACTTCTACAAAGCTATTTTTTTAATTTTCTGCATCAAAATTGCATTATTTTTTTAATATTTATATAATAAACATACACACCAATTGAACACTTTTTTGTAATTTACAGTATTCCATATGAACGCATTTTTTGTAATTTGCAGCATCTCAATTGAACACATTTTCATATATTACAGCGTTCCATCCGTCCATGCATCTAAAAGGGACACCATTTCTTCATAGCTTTCCACCTGATTAATCAGATTCCGCAGTCTGGAAGCATCATATAAGCCTGACGAATACCAGGCAACATGTTTCCGCATCTCATGAATTCCTGTGAATTCGCCTTTAAACTGAACCATCAATCTGGCATGGCGAAGCATCGTCTCTTTCACCTGCTGTTTATCCGGGCGTTCCGGCAAAACGCCGGTCTCAAAATACGTCTTTATTTCATGGAAAATCCATGGATTTCCGCGGGCGCCCCTTCCTATCATAAACGCATCGCAATTTGTCTGTTTCTTCATGCGAATGACATCCTCCGGTGTCAGAATATCGCCATTGCCAATTACCGGTATATGAACCGTCGCCTTCACATCTGCAATTACATTCCAGTCGGCTTGTCCATGATAATATTGCTCTCTCGTCCTGCCATGCACCGCGATTGCAGCAGCGCCGCTTTCTTCTGCGATATGCGCAATTTCCGGCGCATTGATATGTTCACTGTCAAATCCGCTTCGAATTTTTATCGTTACCGGAAGTCTGCACGCCTTTGCCATCGCTTCTACAATCCTTCCAACAAGCAGCGGCTGTTTCATCAGCGCGGACCCCTCTCCATTATTTACAATCTTTGGTACCGGACATCCCATATTTACGTCGACAAAGTCAAATCCCCGGTCCTCTATTTTCTTTGTCATCTCCGCCAACAGCTCCGGGTCCGAACCAAAAAAAGCTGCACGCCGATTGGCTTTTCTTCTGGTTCCATCATCAACAAAGGAACCGTATTCTTATTATTATAATACAGTCCTTTTGCACTAATCATTTCCGTATATAAAATGTCACAGCCCTGTTCTTTCGCAAGCAAACGAAATGGCTGGTCGCAAACCCCAGCCATTGGCGCCAAAACAAGTTTATTTGTAAAATCCATACCTGCTCCTATCCCTGTTTTTGTTTATCCATAATAATTCTAAGTCCATGCAGCGTTAAATCTGAGTCGTAAACATCAATACAATCGGTATTCTCATATATCATCTTTCCAAGTCCGCCGGTTGCAACCACCTTCATATTATCGAAACCGGATTCCTGCCGCATCCGTTTGATGATATATTCCGTCTGTCCGATATAGCCAAAGCAGACGCCTGCCTGCATACTGGAAATCGTATCCTTACATAATATTGTATCCGGAAGCTTAATCTCTATCTCCGGAAGCTTTGCAGTTCCGCTCCAGAGCGCATTTGCGCCTAACCGAATACCGGGCGATGTCACGCCTGCAATAAATGCTCCTGCTTCATTTACAAGGTCATATGTCGTCGCTGTTCCAAAATCAATAACCAAAACTGGACCGCCATACATATCATATGCGGCAACTGCATCCACAATCCCTGTCCGCTCCAAGCTGTTTTGGATTTGGAATTGCAATATTGATTCCTGTTTTGACTCCCTGCTCTACGATTAATGGCTGAATCTTAAAATATTTCTTGATTCCGTTCGTCAGAGAATGCATCACATTTGGCACAACCGAAGCAATGACAACCTTATCAATGACATTCAGCGGCAAATTCATCATTCGAAGCAGCTCGCCCAAAAACACACCGAACTCATCCGACGTCCTCGATATTCCGGTTGTCATACGGAATGTTTTTTCCAGTTTTTTTCCATCAAATAATCCAATTGTGATATTTGTATTTCCTACATCAATTGCAAATAGCATCTTTCACCTCTAATATTCTTCCAGATAAAATACCCTGTAAAACAGTTCCAGACTGGAAAATAATTTCTGTTTTTCGTTTCGAAGCTGTTTAATCTTTAATTCACAGCCAATATCATCATACAGCAAATCTCCGTCATATGCTTCTGTTACAAGGTTCAGATTTCCATCCCCCCGGTCAAATTCAAGCCTCAGTATACCACCTACATCTTCTGTAAACAACACACACATGATTTTTAATTCTTTTTTATATCTTCCGGCAGTCCTTTAAACTCCTCGTTCAGATAATATTTCTGTTCATATTTTGAACTTGCACATAATGTTACCTTTTCCGGTTTCATCGCTTCTCCTATCCGATTACATCTGCCATATCATACATGCCTGCCGGTTTTCCGGCAAGGAACTTGGCAGCTTCAACTGCACCTTTTGCAAATACAGACTTTGAATATGCGGTATGCTTGAACTCAATTACCTCATCAATGCCTGCAAACAGCACTTCATGTTCGCCGACAATCGTTCCGCCGCGGACTGCTGAAATTCCAAGTTCTTTCTTATCCCGCTTTTGGCGCACCTGACTTCTGTCATAGACATATTCATAAACGCCGCCTCTTGCTTCATTGATGGAATCGGCAAGCGCTATCGCTGTACCGGAAGGCGCATCCACTTTCTGATTATGGATGTTTCTCCACAATTTCAACATCGTATCCTGCCGGTGCAAATACATTTGCCGCGTCTTTCAACAATTTTATCAGCGTATTGATGCCAAGCGACATATTTGCGGATTTCAAAATTGCAGTCTTTGTGCTGCATTCTTTTTACTTTCGCAAGCTGTTCTTCACTCAGTCCCGTTGTACAAAGTACCACCGGTATCTGTCTTTCTACGCTGTAATCAAGCAATGCATCCACTGCCGCTGCTGCCGCAAAATCGACAATAACGTCTGCTTCTACATCACATTTTGTAATATCCGTAAAAACAGGATATGGATTTTTCCTGTTATCTGCAATATCAATTCCCGCTGCAATTTCAATTTCTGAATCTTTTTCGACAATGTCTGTAATAACCTGTCCCATCTTGCCATTGCATCCATGCATGATTATCTTAACCATATTCTCCTCCATCTTATCCTATGTTTTCTTCTGGTTCATTTTTATATTTTGCCTTTATGTGAAATCTTGAAGTCTTGCGGACATCGGCATAAGGCGAAAAGCCACATTGAGATGATATAATATAAAATCCTGCATTTACAGCAGGATTTCATATCGGCAAAATTTCCTTATCCTTACAGCAGTCCGTACGCCTGCATCGCATTTTTCAATTTCTCGGTATGGGCAGGTTCCATCTCTGTCAAAGGCATTCTGACCGTACCGCCGCAAAGTCCCATCAGTTCAACTGCTTTCTTGACCGGAATCGGATTTACTTCGCAGAACAACGCTTCACATAAATCAAGCGTCTTTAACTGAAGTTCCAGACTTCCGGCTAAATCGCCCTCTTTGAACTTCTTAACCATATTGTGAACATCTGCCGGAGCAATATTTGCTGTAACAGAAATAACACCTTTTCCACCCAATGATAAAAGCGGTACAACCTGGTCGTCATTTCCGGAATAAATATCAATGCATCCATTTGCAAGCTTTGCCAGTTTTACAACCTGTGCAATATTGCCGGACGCTTCCTTGATACCAACAATATTTTCAACATTTTTTGCCAGTGTGACTGCTGTTTCCGGAAGAATATTGCATCCTGTCCGGGATGGTACATTATATAAAATAATCGGCAATTTTACAGATTCTGCAATTGCAGTATAATGTGCGATTAATCCGTTCTGTGTCGCTTTATTGTAATATGGCGTCACTAACAACAATCCATCCACACCATAGCTTTCTGCTTCAGTTGAAAGATAAATCGCTGTTCCGGTACAATTCGAGCCTGTTCCGGCAATGACTGGAATTCTGTGATTTACATATTCGACGCACGCTTTAATACATGCAAGATGCTCCTCATGCGATAATGTGGACGCTTCTCCGGTGGTTCCACAAACAATAATGGCATCTGTACCATTCTGAATATGAAACTCAACCAAATCTTTCATCTTATCAAAATCGACCTCACCATTTTTTTTTCCTTAAATGGGGTGACTAACGCTACACCTGAACCTTCAAAAATTGACATCTTCATATCCTCCTTTAAAACATAATAAAGAATGTGCCTTGGCACATTCTCGCGCCGAGCGCGGTCGCTTGCGACATACTTCCTCTTCGTGCGAGTGCGCATCCTCGCAGGGCGTTTTATGTGATAGGAATTTCCTATCACATAAAAAAATAGGTCGACATGAGCCAACCTATCAAAATAACCATTCTAATAAGTAGCTCTCCATCTAATGATGACAGTCATACAGCTATTAACTGCATAACCAGGCTGCAACTGTATGGACCATTGCCTCCTTCGGCGATATCCCCTTTCACACTCCATCCTATGTATCCATATACATCCGTCATACTACTTTTTTGAATATCGCGCCTCTACTATAATATATGCAAAATATATTATTAAGTTAGTGACATAATAACACTCAATAAAACCTGTGTCAACTACATTTCTTGTTCTTCCAGATATCCGGTATCATTGCATTTCCTGTTCTTCCAGATATCCGATTACCACCGTCCTTGCTTCCTCAAAATTCATAGGAACAGGTCGATAGCAGAATCAGTTGTTTTTCCTTCAGCGTATCCGTCGAAAAGTCATTTAAAACCAGCGCCTGTTCTTCTGCCTGCTCCAGATAATCCGTCTTTTTCTTTATCCGTTGGAAATGCAATATTATAGGCAAAGCTGTCGCTTTCCGTTACAAGACAGGCAACAAAATGAATCGTATATTTTTTTTTCTTTTCCGTAATCAAAACGCCTTGCTTATGCGCCTGAAAATAATCCGCCTGCTTATAAGCATCCAAACCGGAAAACATCATGCCGCCTTTTTATATGATGTCCATAAATAATCGAGAGAAAATCCGTAAAATCGCCTGCGCATCTGTAATCTAAAAACGGAACGCCAAGGCTGGAATATTCCTGCTCAAAATTGTGATTCAAATACCACGCATTATCCTGCCCCTGCACCACCGGAAAATCAATCTCCGTATCCGGAATCCGAACCCATGCTACCGTATCCGGATTCACCTTTCGGCATTCCTGAAAGATAATCCACCTGTTTCCTGTCGGAAAAATCCGGCTTAACATTTTCATAAACGGTAAGCTGTGTTTCATATTCCTGTTCTTCTTTTCCGCTTCTGCCAAGCAAATACAAAAGCAACGCAAGCATTGCGGCAAGAAGCAAAACCAACAAAGCCACCCATCTACGCCAACTTTTTTTCTCTCTCATTCTGTCATCTCCCCCCTGCCCGATTCCGCCATATTTCCCGGCATTCATCGGCTCCTCATTTCCGTTATCTCACCTCCGTCTGCATCGGTTCCTCATTTCCGTTATCTCATCCGTCTGCATCGGTTCCTCACTTCTGCCATCTACCCCGTCTGCATCAGTTTCCCTGCGTATCGCCCGTTGTTGCTGCAGACGTCACCGACGATACCTGTGTATAGTCCTTTTCAAATGCGTTCTTTATCGCAGTTTTCTTTTTTCTTCCTCTGTTTCCGCACCACGCGCAGATGCTCCCCGATACCGCCTGCGCAATCACTTCTATCTGAAAATCCGTATCAAAAAATACCATTATATTCCTTTTTCAGCACCGGAATCTGAAAATTATCAAACAAACGCGTTGTACTTTCCCCGGATGCAACCATCGTATACACATCTGTTTCCCCTGCCTTTTATAATAAAACCATCCATCCTCGTAAACAAAATCCGGGTTCTGCGACACACCATTTTCATCAAGCAGACAGATACCATCGGTATCCCCCTTCTGTTCCGCCGCCTGTACCGGACGTTTTGCAATAGATTGCTTTCCATATTGCCTGACAGCGTTCGGAATCCGCGGTCAGCTCCCCATACTCCGCATTTTCATCCTTGCCTTTTATCACAATCTTCATCCGAATATATACATCATCTTCCGATTCATTCAATACATATGGGTCCTTTTCAATCACCATGCCCGGCTCCAGCTTTGCCGCCTTTGCTTCTCCGGTTTCTCTCCATTCTGGTTCCATCAGTCGGATTGTGATTTCTTTTTTGCTTTCTGCTGATTTGTTACCACATCTCTGTTCGAAAAGAAAGCAATGCTGAGTCCGCAGATTAAAAGTCCGATTGCAAATACCAATCCGGATACGACAGCCGCCTGTTTTTTATTCAGTTTTACCTTTTTTCTGCTGTTTCCTCATCCCTGTTTTCCTTTTCCTTTTTTCTTCTTTTTTCTGCATTCTGTGATAAATCCACTGCTGAATCACAAAAAATACAATTAAAATAACAATTCCCCGAAGGATAATTCGCCCAGCTTTGCTTTTTGCAAAAATAACCAGATATCCAAGCACCGGAATTCCAAACCTTACTTTGCCAATCAGATTTTCAAATACGACCGGCCGACTGTCAGCAACATTATTGCTGTCGCCCTTTGTATAAAAGCATCTGTTTTCAGAATCAACCGCGATTACCCGATGCGTCACAACCGTAAGCGCATCATCTGTTACATACGATATAATATCGCCGGTTTCAATTTCATCCGGAGAAACTTTATCGGCAACAACAAGCGTCCCAACATCGTATACCTCTTTCATGCTTCCGGTCGTAACAGCCAGAAAACGAAATCCCAGAAGATACCCCAGTATCATACCGATACCCAGCACCAGCATACAAAAACAGATAACTCCAGACACCAGACTGCATGCCTTTTTTAAATATTTCATTTCAAATCATTCCTATTGTTTTCTTTCTTTTTTTCTGACGACAACTCATACCAGCATGCCGCAGACAAGAACGCTCATGACAGACAACAGAATTACTTCTGTTTTGGCGTCAAATATGGATAATCCTGTTTTTGGCGGTTCATAATCTTCATCCACAATCGCATAGAATATCCACTTATACCGTACCTCGCCATAAATAGAATTTTCACCGCTTCCTGTCCGAAGAATCGTTGTTCCATTCTCATCTATCAATTTGTGTCCATAATCAATAAACCCACCGGAATCGCCTGCATTCCAGGTAACCGAACAAGATAACGTTCTGCTTTGTCCCGGCTCTCATACAATCCCAAATCAAGTGGGGTATCCGTCATATCCACATTTCCGTCCCCTGTTACAAGTCCCTGATAAAGCGGTTCGCCTTCCAGCGTAATCGTCGTCGTACACTCCTGTTCCAAATCAATCTCTCCGCTTTTATCAACAGGCAGCGCATAAAAAAAAATATGATATGCTTTGTCTTCCCGCAGATTCATAATCTGTATATCCTTCGAATACTGTTCTCCAGGAATCATGTCCTCTACCTCAAAGAAATATTCTCCGGTATCACTGTTTACCGCTTTTCCATCTTCGTCTAAAATTGTCAGCTCCTCCGGAAGCCCGGCTACCGTTCCGTCCGGCAGTTCTACTTCCGCAAAAGCCGAAATTGAACTGCAGAGCAGGAGGACAGCAGCACAGAATATAAGAATGAATCGTTTTCCTCTTTTTTATCATACTATGTCCTCCTCTCTCTACTGTTCTTTTTTCTGGTAATTGCATTCATTTGGTTGTGCTAATGTTGCATACCGGCGCAGGTATACAATATTTACACAACCCGCTAAAAATTCGCTTGATTGTACTTACCTGCATTCGCGTTCGCCTGGTTGTGCTAATACTGATGCCAAAAAGCAGGGGGGATATGAGGTCGCCGGTACTTAGGCACCGTATTTTGGTGCCTTATGTACCGCTGCGAACCGAATCCAGTGCGAACGTCCTGCGCTGGTATACAGTATTAGCACAACCGGGTGAATGACTATTATTTTGCTGTCCAGGTTACGTCAGTTCCGTTTAATGCAGCAGTTACTTCTGTCCATTCTGCAGCAACAGCAGTTGTCTTGGCATCATCGGATGTAACCTGTACGCTGTCTGATGTAACGGTCAGATAGTAATCAAAATCTACATATGCATCTGCCTGCACGTCATCTGCTAACACTACGGATGTAACAAGATTGCTGCTTGCATCTCCTGATGCAAGAATCTTATTGTAATAGAATACTCCATCAATACAAGTCCAGTCCTCGTCATATCCAGATTGATGTAAATTACAATGTCATCACTCGCGTCATCCGGAGTACCTGCATCATAGGTTGCTTTTTACACGCGGATTCGTAGCAGTTACCTCTGTATAATCAAATTTTGGTTCCAGATTGCTGTCTGTCTTTTTCTGTGGATAGTTTGCTGCGTTTGCTGATGTAGGTTCTACAGCATAATATTTTTTTCACCCAAACGATAATATCCTGCATATTCATATGTATCCGGTTCTCCCTGTGTTACATTTCTTCTGAAGATATACAGACCATCTGCTGTCGGTTCAAACTCTGTACCTGCCGCTTTGTCAGCATCGCTTATAGTATCGCCTGCCTTATATACAAGCTCACCGCCCGCCTGCAGGGATTTCACTGCTGCCGCTTTCAGTTCAACATACGCATCTGCTGTAGTTGCAGTCGGTGCGGTTGCGGTTGATTCTCCCATAACGGTTAAATCCAATGCATTTGCAAGAGAAAGCTTAACAAATGCATCCAATATTACCGGTATTTACAACGCCAACCTCTTTTTTTTTAACGTCTTCACCCGGCAGCCACTGTTCCGGCGGGGTAAATGTTTCGGTAATCGTTACGCCATAATCATTCGAAGCGCTTAATTTGTTCGTTACCTCATCCTTCGATGTAAACCATGCAAAGGTACCGCCGGCAACGATTAACGCAGCCAGAAGCACAGAGACAACTAACACTTTTTTCTGTTTTGATTTTGTCTTTGTCTTTTTTTTCATATTATCTCGTCCTTTCTTTTCAATTTAAAAACCATTTCCATAACCCATTCGCTTATCTGTTTGTTCCTGATTTTTAAATTATATTTTATTCTCATCCGGAATGTATTCCGGTTTTGAATCACTTGATTCGGTTTCGCTTTCTTCTTTATCGAAAGCCAGATATCGCTTCAATAACTCAAAGAAAACAAATATCATAATTACAAGCGGTATTACAAAATACCATTTTAATTGTACGAATCGGACAATATATCCGATTTTTGGTATATGGAACGCAACTTTTTCCAATCAGGCGGCTGCTGTCAACCAGAAAGCTGTCCTCGGTTTCATTCGCATCTCCCTTTGTTTTAAAACAGGTAACGCCCGTTCCCTGATAATCCGGAAATAGCTGTGTCACCCGGTGCGTCAGATACGCATCCGTTTCACTCGATGGATTAAAGGTTATCACATCCCCTTCTGCTATCTCATCTGCATTTGCCAGTTTGACAATTACCATATCGCCTACCGACAGCTCCGGCTCCATCGAAGGCGTCAGAACCGTATAATACCGATAGCCAAACAGCGACTTCTGCGGACTTTTATCGGTTGCAAAAAGTATGGCGGCAATGATAATGCATGCCGAAAGCAAATAAATAAATATCGTTCGTATGATTTCCACCACACGATATCCCTTTGATGCAGGCTCCTCTATTTCCGTTTCCTTTTCCGATTCAATATTTTCTTTTCGTATATCTCCTCACTCCCTCTTTGCGCTTCCTTTGTTTTTTTTAGTTCACGCATTTTTTATTTATTCCCGTTTCCACTCGCTCCAGCGGCTTTCAACCGCGCCGCCTTCTGTCTGAATGGAATCGGATAGAATATCCACCCGCAGAAAAACCGTATTCTCCATTTCGGTATAGGTTTTCTGTGAAATAGATACACTTTCTAAAAGCATCTCTGTTGTGCCGCCCGGCGGCACTGCATTCTTATAATAGAAATAACCATCGGCTTCATTGTAAGTCCAGTTGGCACTCCAGTTTTTATCTAGTTGAAATGTAACAACGCCCATTTGATACGTCTGGGCCTCCTCATCAATCTGAATATCTGTCAAATTGCCAAAGCCGCCATACGCTGCCACATTTGTAATATCTGTTTCTTTTGTCGTTACTGCCTGTTCTTTATCAACTTCATTTCCATCTGCATCCAGATAAACGGTGCGCACCATCTTGGAATGATGCAAACGCGGATATACGCATCTGTGTTGTTCTCAATTTTCCGCATCTACATTCTTTATGCAGACCTCTTTCTTCGCAGTATAAATAGTCGGAGCATCCGCATTATCCGGCTGCCATTGCAGCTCTTTTTCGGAAATGGGATTCTCATTATCATCACCATTTTCCTGTACCGCATTGGAAATTTCAGCAGGCAGGAAATCATTCTCGGCGCTTTTTATGGACTTGTAATTATAAACTGCCAGTACCACAGAAACAGACAGAATCACAATCAGCGCAACAACGATATATGGTATTTTCTTTTTTCCAGTGTGCCGCATGTCTGTTCTCACTCACGCTATATCTCCTCCTGCTTTTTTTCTTCGTCTTATGCCGATTTGCATAAATACATCGTCCTAAGACTTATCGTCTTTTGCCGACTGCATTTATACAACAGGCGCAAGACTCACTTTTTAATATTATTTTCTGAGTAGGACTGTCCGGATAAATATGCGTACTCGCTTTCGGTATTGTAGAATACCGCAGTCGGCACGTTTGTCCGATTGATTCCAATCGATGTTGGAAATGCCCCGGATACATAAAACAGTCTTGGCAAATCAATTGTGACGGATTCCGCTCCGCTTGTTATCGCCTTGCTGTTTTCCATCACATCAGATGGATATCTTGCATTTCCTGCACTGTCCGTAAGGCTCATATCGGACGCAGTGGATTTGTCAAAATCATAATCCGTATTCGACCAATCCGTTACTTCCGTTACAACATAAGTTCCACGCCTTCCGCATTGCAATATCTGATTTCCCTGATATCCTACCGTATTGCCGGAATCATCCAATACCGCATCGGTACAATTCACTCTTGTATAGAATACTTCCGCAGGCGCCGCATCCGTACCATCCTCATAATAAGCAACCTGCATCAGGAATGACTGTTCCTTATCATCTGCCGGAATATTTTTCTCGATATTCAGATACAGCCATGTCACATCCGTTGCTACCTCGTTGGAAATACGCTCCGTCAAAGCAACCGAATTTGCTTTCGTATTGTTCTCCGCGTTCGTATACCGCACAGACGCTTTGTTGCTGATTTCCGTAACAATCTTGCCTGCAGCGTCTTTCTTCCCAAGAGGAACCTGCGTTCCATCAAAGGAAATCAGATATTTATCGTCCGCTGTTTCGATATTTAACCCATATACCGTAAAGGCTGTATCGGTACAGATTACAGCAATCTTTCCATTGGCAGCCGCTTCTTCCGCTTCCTCCGGTGTCGTACAGTTTGCATAATCAACCGTTTCCTCCAGATATTTTCCTGCAGCGCTGTCCCATTGATGTATCCGAATCGAATCCTTTGTATATTGGAAACCATCACTTGGAAAACTATTTGTAAACGTAATATTCGAATATGTTTCTGACATATTTTTCTGTTCAAATTCTATGTCATACGTTCTGTTTTCATCGGTTCCTGTGGCTCCACCCATCTCATTCAGGCGCATCGTAAGCGTAAATATCTCGGCATTCTTCAGCTCCTGAAGATTTGCGGCAGAGGGAAATCCTCGGATACATCGCCATTCCGGCACCGGAAATCCCAATCCGCCGTATTTGTCAATAACCGGCTAACTTCATCCGCAGGCAAATCATCTACCGTTACCTGATACTGGACATAATATTCATAGTCCAGCGACAGGCTTGGAAGCACCCACTGTAAGCTGCCATCTGCGCCCGGCGACGAAAGTTCATATCCTGCTTCTGTAGACGTTTCATAGCTGCCAGCCGCGTTACGCGTCTGCTCCGCCATCACTTCTAAGTCTGCATATTCATTGATACTATCCAGCAAATCTATTTTCTGCCGATAAATCTTCATGGAACCGTCCACATAAGTGCTGCCTTCCGGCACCGTATCATATACATGAACCACGTCGGACTCAAAGAATCCCTGGTTTTGCAATTTCACCCGGTAGGTCAGCGTATCCCCGCTCAGAACCGCTTTCCGCAAATCATTATTTGCCGCATCTTCCGCAGAAAGGACGTTGTTATCCACTTCATAGCTTTTCTGTCTGCTTCCGACAGAGAATTGTAATAGGAATACGTCTGCTCCTCATATGTAACATTGCCATCTGCATCCGTTATCGGAACCAGTTTGCTTGCTGTTATTTGCTCCACTTCATCTGCAGAACCTTCCGGCTTCCGCAATACGGTCTTTGTACCGGAAATATTTGCTGAATTCTCCCGGAATAATGCAGTTACGCGAAGGTCATCCGTAACAGAGGCATATGTCGCCTGCTGGTCGTTATCGCCTTTTCCGGAGTTGAAGTTAAATATAATGTATCTGTCAATACCGGTAGCAATATTCTCATCGGCAGATACTACCTCAAATTCTACCGGCACACTGTCCCGCGAAACAATACTGAATAATTTTGTTTCCGGGTCCTGTGTAATCGAGTATATCTTATAATTATATGCATACTGGGCATTATCAAATGTAAATTTCTCCTCATCCAGATTATCGACACGCGCCATAACATGAGAAACGCCGCTCGTATCAATCGTGCCTCAATAATCAGCGTTGTCAATTTATAATCCGTTGTCCGCTTCCATCCGACTACTGTCGTATCATTATGCGTCGTAAGACTCATGGTTTTCGTATAATATGTACTATCGTTATAATCGATTGCTTTATTATAAGAACCTTCATCATAATAAGATGCTGCAGTTTCCTGTGCAAAATCCGACTTACTGGTGGAAGGATACAACTCGGACGTCTTATTCTCGAACCATTTATATTCCTGACTGTCTGTGTCATAAGCTGCTTCTGCCACATACTGGTCAACCGCTGTTTTGTCGTTGCCGAATTTGTCCAAATCTACGGTATGCTCCTGCTCCAGTATACCGGTCACCATCTCAACCTGATATGCATCCGCAGTAATTCGTACCAGCTTGGAATCCGTAAGGAACCGTCCGTCGTCCAGTCTCCAGTAATAATCCAGATAATAGTAGGCGGTATCATCAATCGTAAACACTTCGGTTCCCTGCCACTTTTTAATATTTTCAGAAGTATAGTCGATTTCCTGTTTCTTTTCCAGCTCGTTTGTCTTATCATTAATCTCCGCACGATAAATCTTCACCATCGTTGCTCCGGACGTATACGAAAGATTGTTATTGCTGTTCGCATCATATCTTACATTGATTTGCTGCTGCAGCATGCCGGAAATCGCAGGTTCTGTCTCCGTACCTGTGTTTGCTCCTATCAGGTTTGCCTTTGTCTTATCATTTGCAGAATATCTGGCATAAAATGCAAATGTTCCTGTATCCTGTGTAGCGGCTTTTGTTTCTCCTATGTATTCTGTCAGATGCTGATTCGAATAAATCGTTTCATCTGCCATACGCGTTTTATCGGTAATCGCGTAAGCAACGCCGACGGAATGATTAAAGCTGTTTTTCAGTTCAATTTCGTTCGACGCATCATCCGTATAATAAACCGCATTTGTTACAGAACCGTCTTCCTGATTTGTAACAACATTTACATGCAGGATATTGCCTGCATTCAGAATAGGCGGTTGGCAAAAGACGCAGATTCCGCCTGCCTGTAATTCCGTTGCCCGCTGCAGTGACCGTTACCCACTGTTTACCCGGTGCAAAATCCAGACATTTGTATACGCCGCCATTTTTTACAATTGTAAGAACATTCGGACGAAATGTCTGCGAAACTTCTTCATAATCAATCGTAAATCCGCCTTCCGTCTGCGTTTTATTGCCGCTTTCATCCGTTTCAATCTGACTTCCAAGCTTGGACACAAAATTTTCTTTATAGTTTTTGCTTGCGGCATCGTTTTCCGCCGCCCATACAATGTTATTTCCATCATCCGTTGTAAATGTAAACTTTCTTGTAATATCCCGGATGGTGTCATAAACCAATCTGTCTTCGTCTGTCGATTTTGCATTTCTTACGCTTCCATCCGCTTCCAGCATCTCATCGTAATGGTCCAGAAATACCGCCGCTGTCGAAGCTTTGCCATAGTAATAATAAATCAGACCACGCTCATATTTCATCTGCTCCGCAATCGACGCCGATGTACCCGGGTTTCCCGGCAATGTTGTGAAGCACTGCAGTTCCGGATAATATCCGCTCTCGTTTTTCCATGCGTTGCTGTCATTCATATCAACCGTATCCGTAAGACCGGCAATCTTTTTTCCGCGATGAAGCAGACGTATAAACGCCCATCAGACCATCCAGCGTCTGGCATAAATTACTTCCATCTTGTACTTGTACCGACTGTTCCCTCGTGTCATCATAAATATACGCTGTTCCGCCAATATCACGTTCACGCATCGCTGTTGTCTGTTTATCGTAATAACAGTTCTGCAGGTATGGTATGGAATCTTCCTCGAATTCAATCAATTCCGTTTTATTGTTTTTCGTTCCAAGATAATATTCTCCAAAGAAACCGCCAGTTGTGTTAAGACTCGTCGTTGACGTATCCGTTGTAATTCCACCAACTTCTCCCGCTGCATAACAGTTGATAAAAATATGGCTTCTATCCGCAGCCTCCTCCGCCCGGACATTTCCATAAACCGTACCCGCGAAGCCGCCGACACGACTGCCCGCATACTGCATACCTACCGACGCTGTTGAATAACAGTTTTTAAATACCGCCTGTCCCCGGTAAGACGTTGCTCCACCGTCAATACTATATGCCCGTACATCTTGATAGATGCCGCCTACAAAACCGCCTATACCATCTTGTCCCTCTACCGTCCCGGAAGAATAACAATTTTCAAAATAAACATTGGCCAGTTTCTTTTCACCTTCCACTTCATAATAAAAGCCATTTCCCGAGCCAATGATACAGCCAATAAATCCTCCAATTCTACTGTTTGCATAAATCGTACAGTTTGTGAAGCAATTCTTAAATATAATCGCGCTCTGCATGCAGGATACAAACGTTCCCGAATGCTCTAATACATCATATACTTCAGAATCAATTGCTGCACAGTTCTCATAGATAGACGGGTAATGGTCGGAATATATCTGACCATCCTTTGTCCTTCTCTGCCATGCATATTCGGCTTCCGAAAGCTCCGGCACCTCGGTATGATAATATTCCGTCACTCCATCTGACGTATCACCAAAATAAGAAGGATAATAGGTACGATTTCCTGACGTATAAGTATGGTAATTGCTCGCACCGTTATACGATGAAAACATCGCACAATGTCCGTTGCCATACACATACGAATTCCGAACCATACAGTCTTTCAAATAGCAATAAAGATATCCCCACCCCAGAACAATTGCAGCACCTCCACTCGTCGAAGTTGCCAAACAGTGTTCAAAATTCACATTATTAAAATATCCATAGAAAGCGCTTTTACCAAATAAGCCCCCTCTATGCGATAAAAACATATTGGCAAACGTCGCGTCATGAACTGCAAATCTATAATCGCCTCGTAAAAAGCAGCCACAATCCGTTGTAGTTCTGTCTATACTTCCTGCCTCATGATTGCCATAATCCTGCAGCCACTTCCGTACCCTTGTATCTCTCGACAGCGAAATAAAGGAACCATTATATACGGTATGACCGTTTCCATCCAGTTCCAGTAATACACTACTATTCCGATAGCCAATCCAGTGCTGGTCTGTCACGCCTCCCAAATCAATATCACAGAGCAGGCAGATACCCAGTTTATTTACAACCGTACTTTCCGTATCATGAAGGTTGTCTCCGTTTTTCTGAACTGCCTTTACAGTTTTTTCAAAATCTGTTTGATAGTGATACAGTAAAACTGCAAGCTGGTCGGCTGTACTGACATAATATCTGCGGTAATAACCTGCCAGCGCTTCATCATATTCGATGGAATAGTATAGTGCATCCAACGTTTCACTATCTGCTGCAATTGGCCGAAAATCATATGTATAATTGGTATCTTCGTATTTATCTTTATACGTTGCATCTGTTGGTATGGACACCGTTGATTCTGACGTTTCCGTATATCCACTGTATTGACAGGATGCTACCGATTTTTCCGAATCCGTCCTGATATACGCTGCGACATCGCCGGTAAATGCAATCCGTTTACCGATGCTACCAGTTATCTGCTCTGCAGGTACCAGCATACCGTCAACAACACCAGCGTCAGCAGCATATGGAATTGCCGCATCCGTCATATCGGAAGCCTGCATGACGTCGTCCGACGCTGCTGCATCCGTTGCTGTCGCTGTTTCTGCCAAATCCAGTATCTGTGCATCTGTCGTCGTTTCTGATTCGGAAACAGCAAGCCATGCTGTAGAAAGCGAAGATGTTGTTTCCCACATAGCAGGCAGTGGATTATTGCTGCTGTCACACCACTGCAGTTCCGCTCTTTTCGCTTTCCACAAATTCGCTACAGCGGTTCCATTCAGAGTTGCCGCGTCTACTGCAGACGGCGTTTCATCCGAACATGTCAGTCCAAGCATCATCGCAAGAATTAATAGAATAGAAATACTATATCTGATTATATTATGATTTCTTAACTTTCTTATTTTCCCCATACTTTCTCTCACCTGGCCAAAACAAAAGAATATTTCTGTTCTTTTTTCGAATCGTGTTTCCCCAGGCGCACTTTATTTTTTTATATTATACGCGTATTCGTCATTTATATCAAGTACAAGCGCGCTTTTTGTCGATTTTGCACAATATTTTGCATCCGTTTCCGATGCAAAGCAAATGATTGCAAAATTTCACTATTGACAATGTCCTTTTTGTTTCAGATATATTTTCTTATATTTATTATGCCACGTTCACCTATGAACGAATCAAGTGCTTTTTAGGGGGAACAAAGGAGGTTTTTATGAGTCAGGATACCGAACTCTTATTTTCTATTTCACAGGCTGCCAAAGCCTGCAATCTTTCCCGCAGTACACTGTTGCGGATGGAGGAACGAGGACTGCTTACCCCTGCCTACATTGCCCCAGGCAGCAACCGGCGATATTATGACAATTACAACATTGCCCGCATCTTACAAATAAAGCAATTCCAGTCGATGGGATTTGATACGGAAGAAACTGCCGCATATTTTTTCGCAGAATGGCGAAGTCGGGGAACTCCTTGCCATTTTGGAAAACAAACTGCATATGCTGCAAAGAAGTGTGGAGGAAATGCGTCTGCGTTCCATGCTGATTCCTCAAATGTCCGTCGAAATCATCGAACTACCGGAAATGGTCTGCTGTGTAAAGAAATCTACCGGAGTGACCGTTCAGGAAAAATATGACGTCATGTACGATTTTTATCACGAATGCATTTGTTCCGGATGTGTTCTTGCCAAAGAACCGCTTCTGGTTATCAACGAACGTACAGACTATCTGAATGGAAAGATTTCATCTACACCTTATCCTTATCAGGTATGTGTCCCGGTGCTTCCCGAAAAGGCGCCGCCAGACGCCATACATTTCCCTGCCTGTAAAGCGCTCTCTGTTTTGTACTATGGCGATTACAGCGATGTGGAAAGCGCATGGCTGACGCTGGGAAAGGAAGTAAAAGAACGGGGACTTACTCCGATTGCATTCCCCACGAACGCTTGGTATTGTAGCGCCTTATACCGGACGGGAAATTAATCCAGAGCGGTACTGCTCACGAATCGCGTTGCCGGTAGACCTGTAAATGTTCGAAAACCGAAAATAAACTCCCCTTAAACCATGTTCATCTGATTTAAGGGGATATTATTATCGGCTCTTTCTGCCCTGCTGTTCTATTTTTTATTCCTTTTTTATTTTTATTCCAGACATTCCATCTTGCTGACGGATACTTCATATGCTGTCTTACTGATAATCTGGTCATTTCCAACACGTTTCTGGTATTCCCGGCTCTGGATTCTGCCCCAGACTGCTACATGCTCTCCTACTTTCAATTTGCCTGCAAATCTTGCATTTCTGCCCCAGCAGATACATGGAATATAATCACTTTTTCCGTATGCGCGGTTGACTGCAAGCAGAATATCCGCAATTTCTCTGCCAAGCGGCGTCATCCGGTAAACAGGCTCGTTACAGATATAACCGTCCAGAGAAATCTGGGTTGGTGTTTTCTCTGCCGCCTCATCATGTGCATGCAGCACTGTGATGTCGCGTACAAAGACAGACAAAATAAATCGGTTTTTTGTTTCCTCATGCTTGTTATACGAGCGGAATTGCCCTCTTGCCATTACTTTTTCACCGATGTGGGAATTCTCCACATCAAATAACCGGTCGGATACCATAAGCGGTATCACATCATATGTATCGCTGAGTCTTGCGACAACAAGGTCAACCATATAAAATCCTTCTCCAAAGATTTCATGACTGAATGTGAAATCAGATGCAATCTCTCCTGCTACGACTACCTGGTTATTGTTTAATGTTTTTCCATGTTTTTTCTCCCTTCTGGTATTTCCTTTCGAATGTATACTCTAAAATGTATTCCAGAATGCGAGAATTTATGCTGCCTTTTTGTCTAGTTTTGTCTTTTTTTATGCCAAACGTATTTTACAGTTGTTTTTCGCAGGAGTTTGTCTTCTCTTATCTTCGCTGCCGGTATGCTTCATAAGCGAGGAGTGTCGCCGAAATGGCGGCGTTTAATGATTCCACCTGTCCTTCCATCGGAATTTTTATCAGGCAGTCTGCGCAGGATGCAAGCGATTCGACAAACCGTTTCCCTCGTTGCCAATCAGAAATGCCTGATTGTCTGCAAGCGTTTCCTGATACAGCTCTTTTCCGTTTAAATGCGCGCCATACAGCACTACGCCCTTTTTTTTTCAGCCGCCGGACTTCCTTTGGAAGATTTTCGACATATACAAATGGCACCCGGAAAATCGCTCCCATCGTCGAGCGGACGGTTTTGGGATTGTAGATATCACAGGAAGCGCCTCCTATCACCAGTCCGGCTGCCCCGGCTGCTTCTGCAGACCGGACAATCGTCCCAAGATTTCCGGGGTCCTGTATCGATTCCAGAATCAGATACGTTGCACCTGTCCGCTTTTTATCCATCACAGAAATCAAATCATTCATATCGTAATGATAGCGCGTCAGTACCGCCATCATCAATCCCTGTGGGGTTTTTGTCTGTGATATGCCTGCAAAGACCGTATCGGATAAAAAGAATCACATTGTCATCATGTTCCTCTATCCCTGCCTGTTCCAGTTCTTCCCGATACCGCTCATATGCCGATACAGACAGGTATATCTGCCGCACCTGCTTGAACGGAAGTTCCCGAAACATCCGGATACCTTCTACAACAAACACATCTTCTTCCTTTCGAAAAGCGGCGTTCTTATTCAGTTTATTCAGATATTTCACTTTTGGGTTTGCATTTGCTGTTATTACATCCATCTTTTTTCTACCTGTCTATTTCTTTTTATTCTCACGAACCGTAACCTTGTCTACGCCATACTCCAGCTTCAGGCGGTCAACAACGCCCGATTCCCCATCGACCTGAAATCCACGTCCCATATTTTTTGTACTGTCTTTCTTTCCGTATGAAAATGTAGACCGGACAATTTCCTTTGTGTTCTTCGAGAATCGAGAGAAACTCGTTCTCCAGTCCGTCATATTCTTTTTTTTTTATCTTCGAAGCACACCCAGATTTGATACTTTCCTTCCTGCGGCTGCGTCTGTCCGGCATCTTTCTGCCGGTTCTTCATCTGTCCGCCTGCATAGGTGTGAAACGTTTTTCCGTCAGAAACTTCATCAAACGTCAGGATTTCTTCAGCAATCAGCTTTGCTTCTTCTTCCGAAACGCTGGCTGTGCCTTTGACAAATACTTTGCTGTCTGTCGTCAGCTTGTCCCTGTATTCTTCATACTTCTTCGGAAAAACAATGATTTCCGTCTGTCCAACCATATCTTCCAATGTCACAAACGCCATATTCTGATTTGTCTTCGTAAGCTTCACCGTAACTCCGGCTACCATACCGCCCAGCACGCAAATGCTCTGGTCCTGCACTCTGGCACGCCCCTCGTCTTCGTCTATCAAAAAGTCAGCGGAAGAAAGCGCTGTTTTTTTTCTTCCATCAGCTTCTCATACTCCAACAACGGATGACCGGGATACATAGATACCAAGCACTGATTTTTCCAGTGCCAGAAGTTCCTGCTTCTCGTATTCTTCGACATCCGGATATTTGGTTCTGCTTGCTTCCTCAAACGCACCGCCAAATAAATCGGCAAACGAAAGCTGTCCGGCAGAGGAATTTTTCCGTTCCTTATTTGCCTCGTCTATCAGTATCGGATACGCCATCATCATCTGTCGCCGATTGACGCCAAAGCCATCAAACGCACCGCCCAGTATCAATGCTTCTACAGTCTTTTTTATTTGTTTCTTTCGGACTCATCCGGAGCAAAAAGTCTTTTAAGTCCTTATACCTGCCATGTCCTTCGCGTTCTTCTACCACACGGTCAATGACTGCGCTTCCCACACTTTTCAAACCGGACAATCCGTACCGGATTGCGCCTTTTGCCGGAGAAAATCCGCTGACGCCCTCGTTGATATCCGGCGGAAGAATCTGAATGCCCATTTGTCTGCAGGACTGTATATATCCCGCTACTTTGGGAACTGTTATCTTTGACAGACGTCATCAGCGCCGCCATGAACTCGACCGGATAGTAGCATTTTAAATAAGCGGTCTGATAGGCTACAACCGCGTATGCCGCCGCATGCGATTTGTTAAATGCATATTTCGCAAAATCTGTCATATCGTCAAATATCTTATTGGCAGTTGCTTCCGGTATTCCTCTTGCAATACAGCCCGGCACGCCCATTTCTTCATTTCCATATACGAAATACTGACGTTCCTTTGCCATGACGTCCGCCTTTTTTTCTTGGACATTGCCCTTCGAACCAAATCGCTTCGTCCCAGCGTATATCCGGCAAGCCGCATTACAATCTGCATAACCTGTTCCTGATATACGATACATCCGTATGTCGGTTCCAGTATCTCCTGAAGCTCCGGCGTATCGTAAGTAATTTTCTCCGGATGTTCCTTGCCATTGATGTAATTAGGAATAAAATCCATCGGACCCGGACGATAAAGCGAAATTCCGGCTATGACATCTTCCAGACTGTTTGGTTTCAATTCCTTCATGAAGTTTTTCATTCCCGAACTTTCCAACTGGAAAATACCTTCTGTTTTTCCGGACGTTATCAGTTCAAATACTTTTTATCGTCATAGTCGATTGCGTCAATATCAATCTCTGTTCCGGTTTCCTGCTTTACAAAGCGAACCGCATCCTGAATTACCGTCAGTGTACGAAGTCCCAGGAAATCCATTTTCAGCAGTCCCAGACGCTCTATCGTCGTCATTGTAAACTGCGTAATAATCGAATTATCGCCGCCTCTTGCAAGCGGCACATATTCGTCGATGGAATCCCCTGCCAATCACAACGCCTGCCGCATGCATTCCGGTATTTCTTGGAAGTCCTTCCAGCTTTCTTGCCATATCTATCAACTGGTGAACGTCATCATTTCCCTGATACATTTCTTTCAAATCTTTGCTCACCTGCAGCGCAGTATCGATATTCATGCCAATTTCCATCGGAATGGTCTTTTGCAACCGCATCGCAAAGCGCATATGGCAAATCGAGCGCCCGCCCAACGTCCCGGATTACGTTTCGTGCTGCCATCGTCTGAAACGTTACTATCTGCACAACCTTGTCTTTGCCATATTTCTCAACAACATAATCAATGACTTCCTGACGTCGTTCATAACAGAAATCCACGTCTATATCCGGCATCGATACCCGCTCCGGATTCAGGAACCGTTCAAACAGCAGGTTGTATCGTATCGGGTCAATATTTGTGATTTCCAGACAATACGCTACAATACTTCCGGCTGCCGAACCCCGTCCGGGACCGACCGCAATCCCATGGTCTTTTGCATACCGGATAAAGTCTGACACAATCAGGAAATAATCCACATATCCCATTTTCTTGATTGTGTCTAACTCATAGGTCAGACGTTCCATCAGTTCCGGCGTTACCGGCTGATACCGTTTTTTTGATTCCCTCCATGCAGAGTGCTTCCAGATATTCATCCGCAGAACGTCCGTCCGGCACGTCAAATTCAGGAACCTTCTGCTCGCCAAATACAATTTCGACGTTGCACCTGTCCGCAATTTTCTTTGTATTTTCAAGCGCTTCTTTCGCATATGGAAAAAGCTGGTACATTTCTTCTTTTTGGATTTCAGATAATACTGACCGCCTGTATAGCGCATCCGGTCTTCCTCATGCACTTTCCGGTTGGTCTGGATACAGAGCAGCACATCGTGCGCTTCCCAGTCCTCCGCCAGAATGTAATGGGAGTCATTGGTTACGACCATTGGGATTCCAAGTTCTTTTGATAACCGCATTACACCAGCATTTACAGTTGCCTGTTCCTCCAGTCCATGGTCCTGCATCTCCAGAAAATAATTATCTTTTCCAAATATTTTCAAATGCCGGAGCGCCGCTTCTTTGCGCCCTCATAATTGTTTCTGCGTAAGTTTACAGCTACTTCGCCCGCCAGACAGGCAGAAAGCGCTATAATTCCTTCATGATATTCCTGCAGCACTTTCCATATCGACTCTTGGTTTGTAGTAAAAGCCTTCAGTAAAACCGCGGGACACAATCTTGGACAGATTTTTATATCCCTGATTATTTTCAGCCAGCAAAACCAAATGGTAATACCGTTCTTCGCCGCGATTTGTTTCTCTGTCAAATCTGGAACCCGGACTGACATAAATCTCGCATCCGATTATCGGCTTGATGCCTTCCGCTTTGGCAGCCTCATAAAAATCAATCACGCCATACATAACGCCATGGTCGGTTATCGCCAGCGAATCATATCCCAGTTCCTTTGCCCGTTTTACAAGGTTCTTTATTTTTGCCGAGCCATCCAGCAGACTGTATTCCGTATGTACATGTAAATGTGTAAAATCCATTCTTTGTTCCCGGCTGTCATACAGCCTGTTCCTTTCTTTTTTCATCTTATCATCTGTTTTTTTGGTGTATAGCGATGCAGAACGTTTGTCCTTACTTCTGCTCGCAATAGTACTAAGTATCGACGACCTCCATATCATCTTTAGTATATAGCCAGCAAAGCATCTCTATTTCTTATTATGGAGAACTTCCCCGCCGGATATAATCAAAGGTTGCATCCTCACCCTTTTCGGCAAGCATGACAAGCAGGCTTTCTAACAATGCATCGGTTTCCGGATGAAGCAGATTGTTTTTTCTTGCCTTTCCTTTTCGGAAATATTCCAGTGGGAAAGCATCGTTGTAATTTTCTTTGTTGTAATTCTTACTTGCGGCTATCCTGTCACAGAACATCTCGACAACGTATTTGACCGGCATCTTGCAGCCTGCCAATGCGCCGGATTTATCCATGCTGTAATCCACCCAGTATTCGTAATGATGCCTGTTGCGTCCTTTATGATGCAGCCATGCGCTTGTATACCCTTTCTCCTCCCCTTCTGCATCGTTCGGGCTTCGATTTCCCTGATAATATTTTTTACACCAACGGAAAACTCTGTCCATGAATATTTTGAAAGGTCATGCAGCAGTCCCTGCTTATATAGTCCTACCCGAAAACAGTATTTCATAACCATCCATTTATGATGATTGATTGTCTTTAAGTGTTTATACCAATTTGCCACCTGCATCATCTCCTTTTTCAATCCACCTACCGCTGCGCCAAGTGATTTTCTGTCCTTACTCATGTTTGCACCTTCTACAAACCTTTCGCGGTCTAAATAAATTACGACTTGAAACGTCTTGAGAAATGAGCTATAATGTACTTAACAAGAGAGCCGATGGCTAGAGTACACCTAGCCGCCGGTTGGAAATTTACTACATCAAGTAGCGCCTAGCCGACCAAGCAAAGGGCGCTACTTTTTTTGCGTGATATGTAAATAACAAGAGTTATCACAGCGCAAAGCATTATTACAAATTGATTAAATCCGAAAATGTAACCATACGCATCAGCCCCTTTCATCTTTTGGATTCCAGCGGCTGGCATGTCGCCCCATCGGCTCCCTGATTAAGTACATTATTCTATGGCAGAAATTTGGGGGATTTTTTTGCTGTTTTTTTGATGCAAAAACACCCTTTTGGACAATGTTTTTTAAATTTCTGCCCCTTTTTGCCCTTTTCTGATTTTTCGAGCGAAAGAAAAGTGGCTGAAAGCCTTGATTTACAAGGTTTTCAGCCTGATTGTCCAAAGCCGAAAAAGGGACTCGAACCCTCGACCCACGCATTACGAATGCGTTGCTCTACCAACTGAGCTATTTCGGCGTTTCTTAAAAATTCCAGATGCCATAAAGCGGAACATTTAATAATCCATTGCTTACATACATGTCATCTGTGGAAATACGAATGGATGTCGTATTCTTATATCTCTGCTTGAATACTTTGGAACTTTGTGCTTTTGTGTGCGGCTCCGTCTGTACGTCTACTGGTACGACCTCGCCATCGCCTTCATACACAAAATCTACCTTTGCGGTTGCAGAAGATATCCAGAAATATAACTGACCAACGTTTTTGTTGGCATACAGTTCTTCCATCGCATATTGCTCTGCTATCATTCCGTCCATTGCATCAATGACATTCTCTTTGTCCATATCCTTATAATGGATGCCTGCCATGATTCTTAAAAGTCCATGGTCCAAATGATACAGTTCAAACGATTTCTCATCCACCTGCTGTTCTAATGGCAATCTGCCATGCTGAATCCGGTATACCCTTCGAACGACACCAAGCCGCACCAGAAAGTCAACCGAGGATTCATATTCTCTGGCTCTTGCTTTCGAATCAACATACCCATACATAAACTTTTTATTCTCTTTCGTGAGCTGAACCGGTATACTGTTCCAGACCAGCATCACTTTTGTTAAAAAGTTTCTTCGGTGTTACTTTTACTATATATTCGGTCAGGTTGTCAAGTGTTTTTTGCAAAACTGCGTCAACTTCTTCAAAATTTTCTGTTTTGTAGTACGCACTGACCGCTTCCGGCATGCCTCCTGTAATAAAAAATGCCTCCAGCATCGTGTCGATGCTGTCCCGAACTTCGTCCCGGCATACCGGTCAACCTCTGGTTCTCAATATACTTCCAGAGTTTTCTTCCTTTTCCGGCTTTTAAAAACTCGTCAAACGTCATCGGCATTAATTCATATACAAACAAATCGTCACCGCATTCCTTTTCACCCCGCAGCGCGCCATTTACGGTTGCCAGCATACAGACGCGGGCACCGTCATTCGCCTTGGCATAAGCAGTCAAATTCACAACTGCCATCGGACTGATTTGAACGTTGTCAAATATCAGCAATTTACCGGTAAAGTCATATTTATCCAGTGAGGTTGTCAATTTTGCATGCAGTTTGTCCGGTTTTTCTTTCTTTTGCAATGTACTGACTGAAATCCGGATATTTTTCCAAATCTATAATAATGTGTTCATCAAAAAGCCTGTAGCAAAAAATCCACGGCTGCCCATGTTTTTCCTACAAACTTTCCTCCTCTAATGAGTGCTGCTTTATTCTTACCAACTTCATACCATGTCGCTAAATCATTCATGATATTTCTAAACATTCGTACTCACCTCTATAACGAACACATTTATCGGCTCTAAGCATCTTTTTCCTATCGACAGGAATCCATTCTCATTTGCTTTCAGCAGGAATGCAAGACCAATGTTCTTTCTGTTCTCTCCGGTCGCCTTATAAATCTCACCGGTTTCAACCAGAGATTTGGCGATTGTATTCAAAACGTCCTTGAACTGCATCATCTCGCGTCTGTCTTTTGAGCTTAACTTAAAGATATACTGATTCTTCGAACTAATCAAAAGAATGCTGTATGTATGTACATTGTCTTTTGAACTCCTGATTGCAGAACCTATCATTCTCGAATTTGCAATAATAACCTCTGCATTCTCATCCGGCAGATATTCGGATACAATCAATTTGTAAATCTTCAGATAATCCTGCTCTGCGGTCGCATTGACCGGCATCTCCGCAACTGCAAATTCTACAACAGAATCTGCCAGCTTAATCGTTCCGCCTTCGTCATTAATTGTTGCCGGAACATTCTTTTGGAACGCACAAACGGAAGAACTTGTTTTCAACAACCTTCTGTCCCTTGCCCGGCTCCCGGATAACAAGGTCAACATAGTGCATTTCCAGCTTGTTCATCGCAACAATTGCAGTCTCGTCCCCTGTTTCTGCCAATTCAATCAGCGCGTCATACAGGCTCCAGATTTGCTGTGTTGTAACCGGAACATAGTCAAACAGCTTTTCAATCGCCGGAACATAGCCCATGCTCGCGTTCTCAATATATAACTTGACTGCCTCGTCGCTGTCGAGACCTTTTTCCACTTTGTAATTGATAACTTTAAACAGATTTTCCTTATCCCAGTCATCAAAGTTTGCATTAAATGCTTTTTCAAAATATTTAACGCTCTTTATCTCGCCCTTATAATTTTCCTGCTTCTCCTGAAGCTGGTAAATCCGTCCAAGCTCATATCCGGCTCTGGCGCTTCCAAGTCCAAGTGCTTCCAGATATGCTTTTTCTATCTCATATGGCGTTGCAATATAGAAAATCTGCTGCTGTTTCATCGTTGCAATCTTGATGGCTGCAGATTCGCTGCCTGCCTGAACCGCGCGCTCCCATTTTTCAACCGCAGTCTGAAGGTCCTCGCCTTTCAGTTCTTCCAGGTCTTTAATATAGCCTTCTGCCTCAGGTATTCCATTCTCTCTTGCTTTTTTTGAAGTACTCCAGCGCTTTTCTGCCATCCCGCTTTGTGCGAAGCAGACCGTAGTAATAAATACGTCCAAGATAGAACGCAACACGCTTATGTCCGAGACGCTCTGCATTCTCGTACCAGTTCAGTGCTTTCATATAATCTTTCATCTGCTGGTCGTATACGTTACCAATCAGGAATGCCAATTCCGGGTCTTTCGTCGCGTCAAACAGCTGTTTTGCATAGCTGATGGTCTTTTCCAAATCGCGGTATGGACTTCCTTCGTCATAATAAAGCTCCACCAGAAGATAGCTGGCTTTGATGCTTCCAAACTTCAATGCCCTGCTTTGCTGCTTTCATCGCGCCTTCGTAATCTTCCAGATAATAGCAGTAGATAGCTTCATTGTAATACTGCATATCACGTCTGTTCGCACTCTGCTCGCTGACAAGCGTCGGGTCTACAAACGCAAACGAATTCGCAACCTCAAAAATTATCTCCTCATACTGCTCGATAATCTCCATCGTTGCACATACAAAACGCATGCAGGCAAGACGTCTGCCCTGATAAAATGCAAACGACACAATGCCTTTCTCCAGGTCTTTATGGTAATAGGTTGTACAGATACCATCTGCATATTCTGTAATATATGCCTTTAACTGCAAATCCTCATCAAACGCATCATTGCAGTACCGGAGATAATTCTCCAGTGTTTTCTTGAATCCTTTGGTATACTGTCGTAATAGACATAGATAGCAAAATCCTTTGTATGTAAGACTTGGTGCATAATATTCTTCACCGGTTTCTTCGTTGATAGTCTTTACCCAGTCTTTCGGAAGCTTATGAATATAACCCTCCACCTGATTATGGACATAGGAATACTGATACTGAAGCCGGGACGCCTCAATCACTTTGTATCTCGGTTCTTTTCCCCTTTTTCTTTTCTCCGGTTGGAAATCTCGGTATAAAGCTTGTCTTTTTTTTCTTCAAATTCAAGACTATCCCCATGTGTGCTTGCATATAATACACGCTCATAGGAAGCCTTTGCCTTTGCATCGCCTGCATCTGCCAGACGTTTGTACCAGTTCATGGCTTTTTCCAAATCAACCGGAACAACAAAATCACTCTTGTTTCCGTATTCATCCACACGGTTCAAACCGCTCTCATAAATTGAACCAAGGCTCATATATGCTGCCTTGATGCCATAATCCGTCGCTGCCATCTCGAAGTATTTGATTGCTTTTGAAAAGTTCTGAATTTCCAGCATCATCTTGGCAAGCTTATAAATAATGTCGCCATCTCTGTTCTGGTTCACATACTTCTCATAATATTTTGTAGCCCGGTTTCAGGTCTACGTTTGTTTTTGCATTACGATAAACACCCTTTTCATAAAACTCCGCAAGAGCGAGAAGGGCGTCATCCCCATATGATTTGTACTGGGTATCCATAATACCGATATCCGCAACCTGCTCTAAAATCGTCACGGATTCCTCCGCGTCGCCATTGTCCATAAGGTTCATCGCCTTATTGTACTGTAATTCCACATTGTTTACAGGTTCTTTTTTCTTTGAGAATCTGGATACGAACGGTATTTTCTTAAAAATCCCATCAAAAAATCCCATATCTACTTCCTCCGATGACACATGTCCATTAATAATCTGATTTTATCACATTCCAACAAAGGGTGCAATAAGAACACCGATTAATTAACAGAAGAATTTATGCGTTCGCTGTCAGATATTCCGCAATTTCTTTTACAGCCGGTTCTTCATCGGCTCCATCTGCAGCAATCGTAACCTGCTGTCCTTCGTAAAATCCCATGCTCATCATACCCATGATGCTCTTTGCATTTATCTTTTTTGTCATCTGCAATCAAATGAATCTGGCTCTCGTACTGGCTTGCAATCTGCACAAGGACTGCCACCGGCCTTTCTTCGGCTCCTTTTTGTCATTGATACCTTTACTGTTTTTTCTAACATTTTTTTTTCCTCCTACATAAATGACTTTTGTCTTAGGTCTTCTGCTATCTCACTTATTTTTTCTTAATCTATGATTGACTCCCGATTTTCCAATCGGAGGATTCATCATCTCGCCTAATTCTTTTAAGGATGCGTCCGGTTCTTCCAGTCTGATTTCCGCAAGGCTGCGCAGATTTTCCGGAAAATATGCCATTCCTTTTTTTCTCTATCACATAATTGATATCCTGTATCTGCCGCACCGCCGCACTGACTGTTTTATTCAGGTTCGCCGCCTCGCAGTTCACTCTGCGGTTGACGTTGTTGCTGATATCTTTCAGGATTCTTACATTTTCCATATTCATCAAAGAAATGTGCGCTCCCATGATATTTAACATATCCACAATCATCGTACCGTCTTTTATATAACAGACGCTGTATTTCTTTCTGGCAATCCGTCTGCTTTCCACACCCAAATCTGCCATAATTTTTTTCTGCCAGCGCCGCCCGTTCTTCATTGTCACATACAATTTCCAAATGGTATCCTTTTTGGGATTGCTGACGGACCCGGATGTCATAAACATTCCTTTTATAAATGCACGTTTGCAGCATTGCTGCTGTACAACCATCCTGTCAATTTCCATGTCCTGACAACTGATTTTAGCAATTTTCCCCTGCGCCATACGGTCGTCCGGTTTCAGTTTGAGCGTCATAAGAATCCGCTCAATTGTTTTCGGCTCATCGACTACCATACGATAAATTCTGCTGTCTCTGCCGGTTCGTTTCACCGAGCATTCCATATGAATTCCAAAAAGGAGTTTCATTAAAGTTGCCATGGTCCCTGCAATGATACTGCGTTCTGTCGTGATGCACAATTTGAACAATTTTGCCATTTCTGTACCACACATCCGCCACCATCGACATCATCCCGGAAAGTTCTGCAATCCGGCAGTGCCTTGCATTGCTGATATTTTTTGCGAGTTCTGCCTTTACTTCCGAAGAAAAAGACATTTTTATCACTCCTGTTTTCCTACAATTTTTTTTACGATTGCATCTTTTCCAATATCCCGATGGACGATGCGAACTGTATATGTCGATTTCTGCAGCCGGCTGTATACTTCATTTGCAATCGTAACCGACCGGTGTTTGCCTCCGGTGCATCCAATCGAAATCACAAGCTGATTCTTGCCCTCTCTGATATAATTTGGTATCAGAAACTGAACCAGTTCAATAAATTTATCTAAAAATTCCGGACCTTCTTTGCAGTCCATCACATAATCCTGTATGGCTTTTGTCATTTCCGGTCAGCGGCCGGAGTTTCTCGTCATAATACGGATTCGGCAGGAATCTCACATCCTGCACAATATCGGAATCTCTTGGAATTTCCATATTTGAAGCCAAATGACATAATCGTAATGATAAAATTGCCATATTCTTTATTCTGAACAAATATTTTGTCCAGTTCTGATTTGAATTCCCTAACAAGGAGATTGGTTGTATCTATAATATAATCGGCTTCTTCTTTGATAAAGCTGATTAATTCTCGTTCTTTTTTTGATTCCGTCAATAATTCTGCCATTTTTTGCAGCCAATGGATGATTTCTTCTGGTTTCCTTAAACCGCTTCACCAGCGTTTCATCCGAACATTCCATAAACAGAATCTCATACTGATATCCCTGTTCTTTCATCTCATTCAAACAGGTGTTTAGCTGACTGAGCGCCCGTCCGCTTCGGATATCCACACTGATTGCCACATCATCGACCTGTATCTGTTCATCATATGCAATTTCAGCAAACCGTTTAATCAGCTGAATCGGAAGATTATCCACGCAGAAATACCCTGCATCTTCCAGGGTTTTCATTGCTGTTGTCTTACCGGCTCCGCTCATTCCTGTTACAATTACAAATCTCATACTAGAATGCCCCCAGTGTTTTTTATCTCAAGTTCCAATCGAACGCCAAATTTATCATATACTTTATCCGAAACATCGGAAACCAGTTGTATCACATCTGCCGCTGTTGCTCCGCCTTTATTAATAACGAATCCGCAATGCTTCTCTGATACCTGAGCGCCGCCTACGCATATCCGCGAAGTCCGGAATCCATAATCAGTTTTCCGGCAAAATATCCTTCCGGACGTTTAAATGTAGAACCTGCCGACGGATATTCCAGCGGCTGTTTTGAAATTCTGGCTTCGGCAAGCCGCTTCATCTTTTTTCAATCTGCGCGGTATCGCCTTTTTCCAATTCAAATACTGCCTCTAACACAATCAGGTTCTGCTTTTCAACAATGCTGTGTCTGTATGAAAAATCCATATCTGCGCATGCAATATCATATATTCTGCCTTCTCTGTCCAGTACTTTTACAGAGGAAATAATATTCTTTTCATTTCTCCGCCATAAGCGCCTGCATTCATATAGACAGCGCCGCCAACACTTCCCGGAATTCCGGATGCAAATTCCATCCCGGTCAGTCCATGGTCTTTTGCGACAACTGCTGTCTTTATCAGAGAAGCGCCTGCCTGCGCTGTTATTTTATTGTCGGAAACAGTAATTGCATCCATTCCCTTCAATATATGAATAATCATACCCCTGTATCCATCATCCGATACCAGTATATTACTGCCATTTCCCATAATGAAAAACGGGACATCGTATTCTTTGCACAGCTTCACCAGCGCCGCAATCTGTTCCGGTGTTTCCGGTTCCGCAATATAGTCTGCCGCGCCGCCAATTCTAAATGTTGTATATTGGCTCAAAGGCTCATTTGTTTTTATTCCATTTTCACCTGTTATCGTTGCTGCTCTCTGATAAAAAACCGACATATGGCAACCCCCAATTTATTTTTCCGGCAGCTTCTTCCGGATACCCTGGCAACACAAACCAAAAGCCTCTAATATACAGTTATGCGTGTTTTATGAGATGAATTATTACAATCCAAACACTAACCACACATTATCATACATTAAAGGCTTTTAGCATTCAATATTAAAAATGTATAGTATTTTTTCTGTGTTTTAAAGGTATTTATGTATTTTTTCCACAGTTTTTATACAATCTGCTGTTATCTGTTCAAAATACTGCAGGCGCCGCCATACATTCCGGCGTCATTTCCAAGTGTTGCCAGTGCAAATTTTGTCTGTCTGCAGGCATGGAATGCATACTGGGAAAAAATATTTCTCTGTTGTATGAATCAAAATATCGCCTGCTTTTTGATACGCCGCCGCCAATGACAAATACCTCCGGGTCGACCACGCATGCAATCTGCGCCAGTGCTTTGCCCAGAACTTTTCCATGATTTTCCACCAATGAAGATGCAACTTCATCGCCTTCTTTTGCCGCATCAAAAATTTCTTTTTGCGGAAATGTACTGAACCTGACGAAGCTTTCGATGGTTTATCAGTCGTATTTAAAATGATTTTTGCAGAGCGTACAATTCCGGTTGCCGATGTATACTGTTCCAGACATCCTTTATTTCCGCATCCGCACATTTCTGTTTCATCATCATCAACACAGATATGTCCGATTTCACCGCCTGCGCCATTTGTACCGGCTAACATTCTTCCATTCAAAATGATTCCACCGCCGACGCCTGTGCCAAGCGTTACCATTACAATGTCCTTATAGCCTTTTCCGCCGCCCTGCCACATCTCGCCAAGCGCCGCCATATTCGCGTCGTTTCCGGCTTTTACCGGCAGTCCGATTAATTGGCTGAGTTCATCTTCAACATTGAAAATGCCCCATCCAAGGTTTACGCATTTAATAACCGTTCCATCTGCTTTTACCGGTCCCGGCACGCCCATTCCAACACCGACTACATCGGATTTATCAATCTGCTTTTCTGCTAACTTATCTTCGATGGATGCAGCGATATCGCTGAGGATATATTTTACCCCCTTCGTCCGTTCTTGTCGTGATTTCCCATTTGTCTGTCATTTCTCCCTGGATTGTGAACAGTCCGATTTTTACCGTTGTTCCTCCGATATCCACTCCGAATACATAGTTTGCCATGTTATTTATCCTCCTTATTTGCATTTCCCTTCATGATATTCTGCGTGACGCGGTTGTATAATTCCTGCGCGGCATTATATCCCATCTTCTTCTGTCTGTGGTTGACAGCCGCCGATTCAACAATAATCGCGATATTTCTTCCCGGACGAATCGGTATGTTATGGCTTACGACCTTATTGCCCAAAAATTCCGTATACTGGTCTTCAAGTCCCAGGCGGTCATATTCCGTATCCTTGCTCCATTCCTCCAGATTAATTACCAGGTCAATGTTCTGGTCCAGCTTTACGCATTCTACACCAAACAATGATTTTACGTCAATGATACCGATACCCCTGAGTTCAATAAAATGTCTTGTTATATCCGGCGCGCTTCCGACAAAAGCGTTGCATCGCTGACTTTTTTTATTTCAACGACATCATCTGCAACCAGACGGTGTCCGCGCTTTATCAGTTCAAGCGCCGCTTCCGATTTACCGATTCCGCTCTCGCCCATAATCAGAACACCTTCGCCATATACGTCAACCAAAACCGCATGTACCGATATTCTTGGCGCCAGTTCCACATGCAGCCAGCGGTCTACCTCATGGACAAATGCAGATGTTACCGCATCCGACGTCAATACCGGAACTCCATGTTTTCTTCCTGCTTCTATAATAAAATCATACGGTTCCAGATTCCGGCAGAAAATAAGGCATGGCGGTTTATAGGAAAAGAACTCATTCATAATCCTGATATTTTCTTCCTCTGTATGCATCGCAGCAATATAGGCATGTTCTACATTTCCGCATATCTGTATCCGTCCGGCATCAAAATGTTCAAAGAATCCTCCGAACTGTACCGCCGGTCGGTTCATACCCGGGTCCTGAATCAGCACTTTGTCTTGTATCAATCTCCGGGGTGTAATTTTTCAAATTCATTTTTTCAATGAGTTTGGAAACTGTTATACTGTAAACCATCTTCTCCTCCTGTTTTCACATTTCTTTTTTTTCATTATATTCTACAACCATTTTATCGTCAATTCATGAATTTGTTTTTTTGAATAATATCGTCTAATTGTTCTTGAATCTTATACCCATTTTTTTTCTTAACTTATGCTATACTTGATTTTATAACCAAACGGTAATTGCGAAATATACCCTACGCTGCAGACCGAATCAAGTGCAAACGTCCTGCGCTGGTACCTATACTTCCGGCATCCTGCATTTGGCGCAATTGCCCATTTTAGAAAACAGGTGAAAGATAATTATGTTTAATTTTGAAGAAGAACTGAAAAAAAGCTGCCGCATACTCCCGGCGTTTATCTGATGCACAATAAAACCGATGAAATTATTTACGTCGGCAAGGCGATTGATTTGTACAACCGGGTACATCAGTATTTTCCAGACTGGATATAAACGTTCTCCGAAAATTGAAAAAATGGTCAGCCACATTGCATGGTTTGAATATATTATTTGCGAATCCGAAATAGAAGCGCTGGTACTGGAATGCAATTTAATTAAGGAACATCATCCCCATTACAATACAATGCTTACGGACGATAAAAGTTATCCGTATATTAAAATTACGGTTCAGGAAGATTTTCCGCGGATTCTGTTTTCCCATCAGATGTACCGGGACCACGCGCGGTATTTTGGTCCCTATACAAATGCAAGAGCGGTAAAGGATACGATTGATTTGCTGAAAAAACTTTACCACCTGCGAAGCTGTAATAAAAAACTGCAATTCACATTCGAGCAACCGGATGTCGGCAAAACGGTCTCATCGGGACAGACGCATGATAGCGGCAAAGCGACTGCATCCGAGCAGACGGATAATATCGGCAAAACAGACACATCCGGACAGGCGGATACCGCGATAAACCGCCCTTGCCTGTACTATCACATTGGTCAGTGCAAAGCGCCATGTCAGGGATATATTTCCAAAGAAGAATATGGAAAAAATGTTGAGCAGGCGATTCATTTCCTTACCGGTCATCATCAGCAGACAGTCCGCGAGCTGGAAGAAAAAATGAAACAGCTTGCCGCCGATATGGAATTTGAGCAGGCTGCCGAGGTTCGTGATTTAATTGAAAGCATCAAGCACATTGCTTCAAAGCAGCGTGTCGATAATACAACAACCGATGACCGCGACGTTATTGCAATGGCTGCAAATGAGCGAAACGAGGGCGTCATTTCTGTCTTTTTATCCGAAATGGCAAAATGATTGGACGGGAGCATTTCCATATGACCGGAATCCAGTCAGAAACCTATCGGGATGTTATGAGCGCTTTTTTAAAACAATATTACGCTTCTACCCCATATCTCCCAAAAGAAATTGTTTTGGAGCATGCGGTAAACGATAGCCAGCTGATTGAAGAATATCTGAGCAGCCGGCGCGGCAATCAGGTCCATATTGTAATTCCGCAAAAGGGCGAGAAAGCGAAACTGTTAAAACTTGCCCGCGACAACGCTTTTCTTGTGCTTTCCCAGGATATGGAGAAATTGAAGCGGGAACAGGCAAGAACCGAAGGCGCCGCAAAGGAACTGGCAGCTTTAATCGGCGTACCATCTGCCAGACGTTTAGAAGCATTTGATATTTCCCATATCAGCGGTTATCATTCCGTTGCTTCGATGGTCGTCTTTGAAAATGGAAAAGCGCGCCCAAACGAATACCGGAAATTTAAACTCCGTACCATTGATGGCCCGGACGATTATGCGAGTATGCGTGAAGTCCTGACCAGACGGTTTACTGACGAACGGTTCCGCGTGCTTCCTGATATTTTAATGATGGACGGTGGCAAAGGTCAGGTCAACGTTGCGCTGGAAGTTTTGTCCGAACTGAATCTGGATATTCCGGTCTGCGGTATGGTAAAAGATGATTCCCACCGCACGCGCGGTCTTTTATTACAACAATGAGGAAGTCGCTTTCCCTTCCGGCACGCAGGCATTTGATATGATTACAAGACTTCAGGACGAAGCGCACCGATTTGCTATCGAGTACCACCGAAGCCTTCGAAGCAAATCGCAGGTTCATTCCGTTCTGGATGACATTCCGGGAATTGGTCCTGCCCGGCGTAAAAATTTAATGGGAACATTTAAAGATATTCAGAAAATCAGGGAAGCTTCTATTGAAGAACTGATGGCGGCTCCATCCATGAACCGGCAAGCCGCAGAAGCCCGTGTACCAATTTTTCCACAAGGTATAAGGTATCCTTGTGACATATTTTTAGAAAGCAGAGGAACATACAAATGGAATACAATTTTTTTTTGCTATGATGTCAAGAATGAAATACATCAACCGTTGGGCGCTGATGCGAAACACCAGAGAAGAAAATCTCTGCGAGCACAGCCTTGAAGTCAGTATGATTGCCCACGCGCTTGCTGTAATTGGAAACACCTATTATGGCAAGAATCTGAATGCGGAACGCGCCGCTTTAATCGGTCTTTATCATGATGCTTCGGAAATCATCACAGGCGACATGCCGACGCCTGTCAAATATTATAATGACGACATCAAAGACTCTTTTTAAAACAATTGAGCGGGCAGCCTGTTACAAACTGTTAAACAAACTTCCCGATGAAATGAAGCCACAATACGAACCGCTGTTTTTCAGACAGCCGGGTGACGATTACATCTGGAAGCTTGTAAAAGCAGCAGACAAGCTTTCCGCTCTGATTAAATGTATCGAAGAAGATTCTTCCGGCAACAAAGGAATTTTCCAGCGCTTACGTTTCTACTGAAAAGAACGTCAATGCGCTTGCTGCCGATTTACCGGAAGTCTCCCATTTTCTGACTCATTTTATTCCTTCCTATGGAAAGAATCTGGATGAACTGCAATACGAGAAATAGTCGTTATTTCTGCGGTTCTACCTGTGCGAGAATAGACATGAATTCTTTGCCGGTTATCGTCTCATGCTCGATTAAAAAACTGGCAATGGAATCCAGCGCCGCCATATGGGCAGAGAGTATTTTCTTTGCCCGGTTGTAGGCGTCACGCAGCATATCCCGAATTTCCTTATCTATCTTCGTCGCTGTTTCGTCGGAGCATTGCAGCGCCATACTTCTGTCAAGGTACTGTCCTTCGATAGACTCCAACTGAACCATACCGAATTTATCGGACATACCATACATCGTAATCATGGCTCTTGCAGTTTTCGTTGCCTTTTTCAATATCGTTGGCTGCGCCTGTCGTAATCGAATCGAATTTTAATTCCTCGGCTGCACGTCCGCCAAGCAGCGTAACAAGTTCTGCTTCCAGTTCATTTTTTGGATTCCAGATATTTCTCTTCTTCCGGAACCTGCCATACATATCCGAGCGAACCCATTGTTCTTGGTACAATTGTAATTCTCTGAATCGGTTCGGTATGTTTTTGAAGCGCCGCTAAAAGCGCATGCCCAACTTCATGATAGGCGACTATCTGCTTCTCTTTTTTGCTAAGCAGTCTGTCTTTCTTTTTCTTTTCCGGCAAATACAACTTCAACTGCACCAATCAAATCTTTCTGGGAAACCAGATTCCGTCCATCGCGGACTGCTGCCAGCGCGCCTTCATTTATGATATTTGCAAGGTCTGCGCCCACCGCGCCGGAGGTTGCAAGCGCGAGTTCTCTTAAATCTACCGTTTCATCCATCTTCACATTTTTGGAATGAACTTTCAGCGTATCGATTCTTCCTTTTAAATCCGGCTTTTCAACAATGACTCTCCTGTCAAATCTGCCCGGACGCAGAAGCGCTTTGTCTAATACTTCCGGTCGGTTCGTTGCCGCCAGAATGACAATACCTTTTGATGTATCAAATCCATCCATTTCTGCCAACAGCTGGTTCAATGTCTGCTCCCGTTCTGAATCTCCGCCATGTCTGGAATCTCTGCTCCTTCCAATCGCATCAATTTCGTCGATAAATATAATACATGGCGCCATCTGGGTTGCCTGTTTGAACAAATCCCTGACACGAGATGCACCAACGCCTACATACATTTCCACAAAACTGGAACCGGACATCGAGAAAAACGGAACATTTGCCTCTCCTGCTACCGCCTTTGCAAGCAGCGTTTTTACCGGTTCCCGGAGGACCAACTAACAATGCGCCTTTCGGAAGCTTCGCGCCAATCTCCAGATATTTTTTTCGGGTTATGCAGGAAATCGACCATTTCCGTCAGGGATTCTTTTGCTTCTTCCTCGCCTGCGACATCCGCAAATGTAACGCCGGTTTTCTTCTCCATATATATCTTTGCATTTGCTTTTCCTACGCCGCCGCTTCGTTTCATAATCATCGTAAGCAGCAGATAAAAAGCGACTATCATAACAATATAGGAAATAATTGTGCCGGCGAACGCACTTCCGCTCTCGTCCACGCCTTCATATTCTGTTCCGTATTTTATCTTTGCCTGCCGCAGTTTCTCCGCAAGCTCACTGTCAGATATTCTTGTTGCTGTATAAGTTACTTTGCTTACAATCTTTTCATCCTGATTCGTTTCAAAGCTGACCTCACTGCTGTAAATTTTGACCTTTTTGATTTCGCCCGCATCCAGCATCTGAATAAACTCGCCATATGTGACGGTTTCTTCCCCTGCCGGTTGATAATCTATCAAACACGCGCCAGAATAAAAAGGTCAAAAGAATGGAAATGACAAGAAGCACGACAATTGACCTTCCGTTTTTTCCTTTATTTCCATTGTTGTTATTATTCTGATTATTATTGTTGTTATTGCTGTTTGGTATATTATTGTCCAAAGGAACCTCCTTCTCATGTACAGTCTTCTGCACGTTGTCTCTTGTAATTTTTACAAACGTCATTATATTAGCATTTGCAGAGTCTTGCAACATTATACCATTTGAATTAATGAAATTTTAACCTTTTATTCGATTCACACATCTATATTTACATTTTCATTTAGTCGATGAATACATCCATATACACATATACGTTCTCTCTGCTGATTGCAATATACCAGTTTCCGACATACAGTTCGGTACTGTTGCTGTCTGTTTCTTCTTCGAATATGGTTTATCCCGAAATGTATGCAGATTTTCCAGAATGCTGTCATGGCTGTCAACGCTCAGACTCGTATCATCCAACGCTTTTACAAAAGCCTCAAAGACTTCATCCATTCGATAATAATCGCCATTGCCTTTCATCGCCTGCCAGATGCAAAACGAATGCAGCCGCCCGGTGTTGTAATCGCTGTAAACGTAAATGCCGACTGTCCCGATATTTGCCGAATAACTGTTGATTCTTTCATAATAAGTTTCCCCATCATCATAGCGATATAATGACAGACGGTTATAATATTCTTCCGGCTTCAGGTTCACGCCTTCTTCTTTTGCATATTCCAGCAACCTGTCTGTAAATTCATCGACTGTCACTCCGTCATAATGTCCTATCAGCGTACATTCTTTTCCATCTGCCTCTGCATCTTCGGCTGAAATTGCGGTAAATTCGCCATATAACCCTGTACCGGTTTCTCCCGGCTCCATGCTGTATGTATACCCATCCAATTCATCATAATCACTTGTTCCCTGCTCCGAGGAGTCGGTTTCTGCTTCTGTATCAATCTCATCCTCCAGATAATTTTCCACATCATATTCATTTGACATATCATCGCTGTCATCTTCTCTCCCTCTCAAGAAGCCGACACATAATCCTATTATGACAACAGCAATAATGAGGATACAGAAAAAGGCAATCAGAAAAAATCACAACACCATTTTTCTTTTTTTCTATCTTCATATGTACGAAAATTTGTATTTTCAGGCTGCCAGGACCATGTTGGATTTTGCATAATTGGTTCTACATCTGACCTCTCCTGGTTTCCATTCCATCCCTGATTTGCATTCAAATCCTGACTTGCATTCCATTCCCGGCTTTCATTCAGATAGAACTCCTGACTTGTTTCATTTGGCGTCACAAACCGCTTGCAGGTTTTACAATAATTACGTTTCGTTACTTTTCCATCACACACCGGACATCTTTTAGCACCCATACCATTCTCCTTCAAAGTAAAATTCGAACTCCCCTGCCATCACTTTATAGTCTTTTTTTTCGATTCGTCAACCGTTTTCCATTCCATATATTTTATTTTGTATGTCCAGATTTATACTTTCATTTTTCCATTGCACTGCAAAATTTCTGTTCTTGACACCGATTCATGAACTGTCTATTATTTAAAGTTGTATACTATAATCTTTATATGGATTGTGCAGAATGCATGATGCCATAAGCAGGTATAATGAGGTCACCGGTACTTAGGCACCGTATTTTGGTGCCTTATGTACCGCTACGACCGAATTAAGTGCAAACGACCTGCGTTGACATACTTGCATTTGCTCAATCCCTACAAAGATTTTCACGTTTCGCAATTACCCCAATTTTATATAAAAAAAGAGAATACTATGCCGGGGATTTTTAATGCACCTTGTTGAAGGCGAAATGATACTAAAACAATTGCATGGCAAGCGTCAGTTATCGGATTCGGACCGACTTTTTTTTCGGGCTGTATTCTGCCTGACGTTACCGAGAACAAAAGATTGGACGCATTTTCGTCCTGCCTGGCAAAAAAATCAGATTACCAAATACCCGGATATGGAATTTGTATTGCAGAAATACAGCTCCACCGCTCTGTCACCGATTGATTTCGGCATCCTTGCGCATCTGCATCTGGACGCCGGCTATGTTACCGATTTCTGGCAGGATTACTTCACGTTTCAAAAAGCAGATGGCACGCCTTCGACGGATATTCGTGACAACCTGTATGTAAAATTATACGCCTCGCCTGATTTATGCATACCGCTTTCCGAATTTTTTCCGAAACATATTTTTACCGGGGAGTACGATATCCTGAATCCAATCCTGTATCGGGATTTTCAGCCATTTGTTCCTGTTGATGTTGCTTATCCAAAAACAGGACATCCATATAACGGAATGCATTCCGAAAAATCCGGCTGCGATAAGCCGACTGCTGCAGGCATATATTCCGACCGATGATTTCATTAATCGGAATGACACACATGATTCACCGACTATTTTCCCATATGACGCGATTGTCCGTTTTCTGGAAAAGCAGGCAGACAAATTTGTTTCAATATATCATACGCTGTAAACGTTTCTTCAACCGGGCAATGCACCAGAAACAAAAAAATCGTAGCGCCAAAAACGGTATCTGACATGCTTTGTGCAATATCCGATACCGTTTTCTTACTGTTGTTTCTTTCTTGTTACTGTCTTTTCTGTCTTTCTTCTATTTTATCTTGACTTTTACAACTTTTGAATAAGCGCTGTACGTTTTCTTTCCTTTATAAGTCTTATACGCTCTGACTTTGAAATAGTACGTCTTGCCTTTTTTCAGCTTTGTTTTTGTATAAGACGTCTTTTTTCGTCTGTGCGATTTTCTTCTTATATTTTCCCTTTTTCGAGGTTGCCATGTAGACAACATATCCGGACGCGCCTTTTGTCTTTTTTCCAGCTGATGGAAGCTGTCTTTTTTTCTTCTTGGAAACAGCTTTTTACCTTTTTTCACTGCAGCCGGCTTCGTAACAAATGTATAAGAAGTTCCTGTGCCTTTCACTTTTTGTCTTTCCGGACAACTTATAAGCGTAAATCTTATATGTATACTTTGCCGCAGATTTTAATTTTGTCGTCTTATAAGAAAGTGTCTTTGCACTGGTCGTCTTTACAAGTTTCATCTTTCCGGTCGATGGGTTCTTCTGATATATCAGATAACCGGAAGCGCCGGAAACCTTCTTCCACTGAAGTACCGCAGACGTCGTTTTAATGCTCTTTGCCTTAACACCTTTAACCTTACCCGGTTTTTTCACCGTAGGAGTTACTACCGGAGGTTCCGTTGGTTTCTCCGGTGGATTTACCGGCGGGTTCACTGGTGGATTTACAGGTGGATTCACTGGCGGCGTTACCGTCGCAGCGCTGATTGTAAATGTTTTGCTTATCGTTCCAGTATAATTTCCAATACCGGTGATTGTAACCGTTGCAGTTCCAACCGAAATATTATTTGCATACTGGACGGTATAATCCGTTCCTGATGTCAGTATTTTAGAACCATCGCGGATAGTAAGTTCCGGTGTAATTGCAGAACCAGTATAGGTCTGTTCCGCAATTGCTTCAACTGTAACCGAAGCATCATTGATATTCATTAAAGTCTTTGTTATTGCAAATGTATACGTCTTTGTTCCCGCAAAATTTCCTTTTCCGGTGACAGTTATTTTTGCTGCTGTTGTTGCGTCTACATTATCGGAATAGGACACCGTATAATCCGTTCCATGTGCCAGACTCTTTCCGCCATAAGACAAAGCAATGGATGGTTCAATTGCACTGCCGGTCCATATCGCTTCTGCATTGTAATTTGCTGTACAATCAGAAATATTTCTGGCAGCAATCGCGGAACGTTTTGCTTGTTTCGCCTGCATAATTTCCGATAGCGGTGATAACTACCTTTCCTTCTCCGGCATTTATATTGTTGGAATAAGTAACGGTATAATCTCTGTCTTTGACAATTTCCTTTCCGGTCGACACGACAACCGTTACTTCCGGTGTCTGCTCTGCTCCTGAATAAATCACGTCTGCTACTGTTACCGTCGCATTCTCTATCCTCAACCAACCAATTGAAAAGTCTTTTTGTTACCGTACCTGTATAATTGCTGTTTTTGGCTTGCAATCGTTAATTTTCCGGTACCAGGCTCCATATTATCAGAATATGTTAATTGAAATACAGACATGTCTGTAATTACTGTTCCCGATTTTGTTGTGATTGACACAATTTTCGGTTCTACGCCTTCTTCCGAATATGGATACAAGTATTTATTCAGTTTTACCGTACTATCTGTAATATCAATTGCCGCAATACGGAATGAAACCGTTCTTGTGTTTTTATAGAATCCTTTTCCGGTGATTGTAACCGCTGCAGTTCCAACGGAAGTATTATTTGCATACTGGACTTCATAATCCGTTCCTGCTGTCAGTATTTTATCACCATCGCGGACAGTAAGTTCCGGTGTAATTGCAGTTCCAAACTGATACTCCTGGTCCGGAATCGCATCAATGGTTACTGCCGCATCATTGATATCTGTCAGAATCTTTGTTATCGCAAATGTGTAAGTCGTTGTTCCTGCAAAAATTTCCCTGTCCGTTGACTGTTATTTTTTTGCTGCTGTTGTTTCATCTGTATTCTCTGAATAGGATACCGTATAATCCGTTCCCTGCACCAAATTGTAACCGCCATAGGACAAAGCAATGGATGGCTCGACTGCACTGCCGGTCCATACTGCTTTTTCATTGTAATCCGCTGTACATTCTGCGATTGAAACGGTTTTTATCTGGAATGTCTGCTCCACTGTTCCGGAATATCCATTTTTTCCTGTAATCGTAACTGTTGCGGTTCACCTGCATTTTTATTGTTGCTGTATGCCACGTCGTAGTAATTGAACGATAACACCTGTCCGTTTACTGTTACCTTGATTTCCGGACAGATTTCAGAACCGGTATAAGTCTGGTCGCTTACGCTGATTTGTGCATTGTTCAAACTCTTATCTGCAATTTCAAAAGTTGCGGATAAGGAGCCATCGTAATTGTTCTTGCCTGTGAGCAGAACCGTTGCGGTTCCAACTGTTGTGTTATTGCTGTAAGACACTGTATAGTCTGTATCTTTCACCAGTGTTCTTCCATCTACCGTCAGCACAGGTTCCGGTGTGATTGCAGAACCGGTATATTCCTGTGCAGGAATGGCGGCAATCACGCAATCACTGTTGTTACTCAATGTCTTTTTCTTAATAGTAAATACTACTTCCGTACTGTCTGTTAAGTTCTTGTTTGTTTCAGACGGTGTGATTTTTACAGTCGCTGTTCCGGCGTTGATATTGTTGCTGTATGTCAAATCCAGTCCTTGAAGTATCTGTAACCACAACGCCATCTGCTGTCGTCAGGGACTTGACGGTTGGCTTTTTCTCGGTTCCGTCATATGTATAGTCCGATTCATTTAAAACCACAGCCGCTCCGTTCATCGTAATTCCTGTAATGGAATATGGAATTTGGTAAGTTCCATACAGGCTGCCGTTTGCATATAATATAACTCCCGGCGAACCGCCTGCATTTACAGTATCGCCATAATAATAAATCGTATAATCAACCGATTCTTCTAGCAGATTATCACCGCAATAGACTCTTACCTCCGGTTCAATCGCCTGACCGGTATAGGAAAATTGCTGATTCTCCGTCAGTCCTTCAAATCTGCAGGTATTAATGTTTCTTGTTGTTATATTGAATGTACAGGTCTTCGTACCATAATACGTCGTTCCATTTCCGGTAATCGTAACAGTTCCGAGCCCTTTCTGTTTATTTGTCCCATAAGAAAGCGTATAATCTTTATTTTCCGTCAGCGGTGTTCCCATTATAAGAAACTGTAATTGCCGGTTTAATCTGACCGCCGGTATAAGTCTGGTCTGGTATTTCTGAAATCTCTGCATCTGCCAAATTCGGAAGCGGCGACTCAATTGTAAACAGACCTGTCGCACTTCCCGTAAAGTTTCCCTGAAACGTTGCAACTACCTTTGCGGCGTTTCCAGGTTCTACATTATCCTGATAAGAAAGCGTATAATCCGTACCTTCCGTCAACGTTCTTCCGTTCGCTACAACTTCAACCTCCGGTGTAATTGCCGAACCGGTGTAAGCATAGCTGTCTGCCTGCGGCGTCACAACCGCGATATCGGAAACATCAAGCGGTTCAACAATCAGGGTTCCCTGACAGGTTCCGGTATAATTACTGTTCGTGAGCGCCTGTGCTGTAATCGTATAACTTCCAACTTCTTTTATGACAGAACTGGTTGTTTTATAATCCGTTCCCTCTACAAGTTCTTTGCCGAGTTCTTCATCATATAACGTTATAATTTCCCCATACCGAATTTCCAAAATCGTAGAATGCATTTTCCGCAGTCAACGTTACATTTGACAAATCTCTTTTCTCAATTGGAAAACTGATAGATTTTGTCCCTGTATAATTGCCGATTCCGCTGATTGTTGCCTTTGCTGTTCCTGCATAGGTATTATTAGTATAGGTAACCGTATAATCTTTTCCTGCCTGTAATGTTTTTCCGCCGCAGGTAATCGTAAGATTCGGTTTCTGTTCTGCACCATTATAAGTACATTTTGGAACACTGACCGTTGCCGATGATAAATCCGTCAACGTACTGCTTCCGTCTGAAATTGTAAAATTAATTGTTTTTGTTCCTTTATAATTGTTGATACCCTCAACAACAACAGATGCAGTTCCCGGATTTACATTATCCTTATATGTAACAGTGTAATCTACATCCTGTTCCATCTGTTTATAGACATTCTTTTTTTTTGAATCATACGCACGCAAATCATACATTGTAACCGTTGGTTCTCTTTTCGCAGTTCCATCATATGCATAATTGTAGTTACTCACAATTATCTGCTCATCATTAATGTCTGCTTGCCCAACATACCAGTTAATTGTCACTGAACCCGTAAAATTATTACGTCCGCTTATTGTGGTCGTATTTTTTTTGTGCCTGCGTCCTGTTCATCGCCATACAGCACACAATCCTCAATATAGTCATAATTGGAACCTTCCCGCAGAGCCACTCCATTCCATACGACCGACTCTATCATCGGTGCATTTCCATAATACTTTACATATGGCACATACCATTTCCCTCCGGATTTGTATGTATCTGAAGTAAACGTAACCGTTGCTGTACTTATACTTGCCTGATATATCTTAAATGTCTGCTTCGCCTGTCCTGTATACCCCTCGCTCTCAACACCTGTAACAATCACCTGCGCCATCGAATCGGTCGATGTAACATTGATGTTATTTGTATATTCACAGGTATAACAATCCGGTGAAAGGACTACACCTTCCCACTTTTACTGTAACCGCCGGCGTCAACTCGGAACCGGTGTATTGAACACCTTTTACAGCATGGTCCTTTGTTACTACAATGGTTACCGCCTGGTTCACATTATCACTCAAATCAATCAGTTCGGCAGCCTCCGCATTCTCACCGCCGAGAGCCGGTACGCCCCACTGAAAAAATGGTTGTCAACACCATTGCTGCCGATAACAGCCATGCCACAATACGTTTCCCTCTTTTTTTTCCATATCAGATATCCCTCCATACTTGTTTTTTTCTACCCACATCTACCTTTTTTGTTGATATTGTCGAAAAAAAAAATGTTCTTTTCTCTTTTTCCACAAAAAAATCCCAACTGCAGAATTCACAGAGCAAAAATATATGTAAATTTTACCATTTTTTTTTTGCTTCTATTACAATCCGCATTTGGGACATTTTTTTTCATCATCCTTTTAAATTTTTTATTTTTTTCGGTGAAAGTCATTCCTCTACACTCCGCTTTCCTTATAAAAGATTCCTGTAACAGCAATTCTACCAGTTTTTTTCATTGTCCAGCCGATATTCATCGAAATGATGATTTCTTACATATTCGCCCGGCAGCTCCAGTATCTGGTCTTCTGTTATTTCCAGATTCATGTCTTTCATCTGGTACATCAGATACAGCACCTCATACCGATTCAGGTTTGTCTGTATATATGGTTTTGCTGTGTTGTAAAGCGTTTTTACAATCCCCTTATCATCAGCGAAGCATTGCAGGAATCGTTCTATCCATGCTGCAAAATACTGACTTTGTCTGTCCATACGTTTTGCATGTTCCCCGACAGCGTCTGTCACCGTATCCATTTGTTCCAGATACCGGTATGCGTCTTCCCCTTCCAGCGTCACGCTGTCTTTTTTCAAATACATTCTCGCTCACTGTTGCCTTCGCAAGCAGTGTCACGCCTTTCACCGCATCGTTGATATCCGCAATTCCTTCCATATCAATTGCCACATATGCCTGTATCGGCAATTGGTAACATCATTTTGGAAACCGCATCGGTAAAGTTCTCACAGCTGATTTTCGCTCCATCTGCATATCCGTATGCCAGCGTAAGCTGCATATAGTCTGTCAGCGCGATTTCACCTTCCGTTGTACAAATATTTACGGATGTCACGCTGTCGCGGTTGATATTGATAACATCCATCCGTTTTTCCGACAAATGAAACACCAGAAGAAAACACATATCAATTCTGCCGCCATACCGCACATATTCCGAGTCATTCGCATCGGAATATGTAATTTCATCATCTCTGTCTCTTGTATCTTCCGCTTCGGTTGTTTCTGCCCCTTCTAAATCAGACGCATCAATACCATACAAATCCAGGCTTTCCGATTCCGATTCTTTTTTTCATATGTACTGTTATCGACGCCAAATACCAGAATGGAAATAACGTCATCATCATAATCATAATTTTTTCCATTATAACGGACCGCTTCCGACGGTGAGCCATCTTCGTGAAAGCTGATAGCGGATGAAGCCGCCTGCTCCTGCAATTGCTCTCTACCCTTTTTTGAAAATGATGCCTGCAATACACACCGGAACTGCGACAAACAGCGCTATCAGAATCATAAAAATGACAACCAGTTTCTTTTTTAAACTCCATGGGTCCCGCAGTTTTTTGGTCTCTTCTGTTTTTCTATCTGCTTTGCTGTTTTTTTTTGCCGCTTCCGCACGTTTGCTGTTTTTGACATTTTTCTCCGATTCTGCAATTTCGGCTTGCTTCATATCAAAAAGCAATTCCCGCATCCGGTTTCGGTTCTTCACTTTCTTTAACCGCACTGATTACTTCAGCTTCGCTTCCACTTTCTTTATCTGCGCCTATCTCCTCTGCAATCCTTAATGCCTCTAACAGCTTTTCATCAAAATCGCCTTCCATTGTTTCCCATTTCATCTTTCTATACGTTTCTATGAGCATTAAATTAAGTAATTGTAAAACAATATACATTCTATTAATTGTTGTGCAAATGCAGTAGTATACCAGCACAGGACGTTCTCACTTGATTCTGTCGCAGCGGTACATAAGGCACCAAAATACGGTGCCTAAGTACCGGCGACCTCATATCACCTGCTTCTGGTATCAGCATTTTGCACAACTTATATAATTTTAAAGGATTTATATTTTTTAATTTATAATAGATTTATGTTTTAGTAATTACTTATTCTACAAGTCTAAACATAAAGAGGGTACTTTTCTACAATACTCTTAACAAGGCTCTCTGCCTTTTCCTTATCATGGTCAATGACTGCTGCTTTAATTGCATCTGCAATCACTTCCATATCTGCTTCATTTGCGCCTCTTGTTGTAACTGCCGGTGTGCCAAGACGGATACCGCTTGTTACAAATGGTGATTTCGGGTCATTCGGTACGGTATTCTTATTTGCTGTAATGTGTACCTCATCCAGAAGTTTTTCAACTTCCTTTCCGGTCAGTCAAAGATTCTGCAAATCCATCAGCATCAAATGATTATCAGTGCCGCCCGGATACAATTTTAAATCCTCTTGCCATCAGTGCGGATGCAAGCGCAGATGCATTCTTAACAACCTGCGTCTGATATTCCTTGTACTCCGGTGTAAGCGCTTCCTTCAAACATACTGCTTTACCTGCAATTACATGCATCAAAGGACCGCCCTGAATACCAGGGAACACTGCCTTATTAAAGTTAAACTTCTCATTTATCTCATTGCTGCAGAGAATCATACCGCCTCTTGGTCCGCGCAGCGTCTTATGCGTCGTTGTTGTTGTAACATGTGCATAAGGAATCGGACTCATATGAAGTCCGGCTGCAACAAGACCTGCAATATGCGCCATATCTACCATCAGATAAGCGCCAACCTCGTCTGCAATTTCACGGAATTTCTTGAAATCAATGGCTCTTGCATATGCGGAAGCACCTGCCACAATCAGCTTTGGCTTGCATTCTTTTGCAATCTCAAGCACCTTGTCATAATCAATAAATCCATCATCATTTACACCATAAAGGCACGCAATGAAAATATTTACCGGACATATTAACCGGTGAACCGTGTGTCAGATGTCCGCCATGATCAAGGTTCATCCCCATAAATGTATCGCCCGGATTCAGGATTGCGAAAAAAATACCGCCATATTCGCCTGCGCTCCTGAATGCGGCTGCACATTTGCATATTCGCATCCAAATAATTCCTTTTGCCCGGTCTCTTGCCAGGTCTTCCACTACATCCACATACTGGCATCCGCCATAATATCTCTTTCCCGGATAACCCTCGGCATATTTGTTTGTGAGCAGGCTGCCCATTGCAGCCATAACTGCCTTCGATACGATATTTTCAGATGCAATCAACTCCAGATTATTATTCTGTCTGTTAAATTCGTCTGTCATCGCAGCAGCAACTTCCGGGTCAACCTTTGTGATTTCTTCAAATCCAAACATTTTCTTACCTCCTGGTGTATTTTAGTCATGAACACATTCTATCATTTCTTCCCAGATGACACAAGACACAAAAGATGCTTTTTCAATTTCTGCCGCAATATTTTTTATTTTCTCCTCTTGACAAATAAAAAACTCTATACTAATATTGATGAGTATGTTTACATTGAATTGTCCGTGTCCGGTTTTAATGTAAAAACCTTATTATAACTTTAAATTTCAAATGGAGGTAAGAATTTTGGCTAACATCAAATCTGCAAAAAAAAAGAATTGACGTAATTAATAAGAAGACATTAAGAAACAAAATGATTAAGTCTAAGATTAAGACTGTTATCAAGAAGGTAGAAGCTTCTATCGCTGCTGGTGATAAGGAAGCTGCTCAGGCAAATCTTCTTGTTGCTATCTCAGAGATTGACAAAGCTGCATCAAAAGGCGTTTACCACAAGAACAATGCTTCCCGTAAGGTTTCACGTCTTACAACTGCTGTCAACAAGATGGCATAATTTCATTTCTTGTATATATTCGATTACATATGTTGGCTGCGCATATCTAATCAATTTGAAAAAAAATGCTGTATCAAACACGATACAGCATTTTTTTCTACGTCGGACTGCTTAAACGGATAATCAGAACTTCAACTGCGACGGTATCGGAAGCCTGTCCGGTTTTCAGTCTGTAATCCGTATCCTGACATGCTTCTAATATCTCCTTTAATTCTTTTTTCAGAATATCGCCCACATTGTTCCGCGTATTTTTTTTTTTACCGACCATGACGGAACGCCCAAAACGGAGGCTGTTTCCGCATAATTTTTATTTTCCGCAATACACATTTTAGTTTTTAGAAGCAAATCGTACTGTCTGGCAATCAAAAACAAAATCCGCATCGCCGGTTCCCGGTTCTCCATCAGTTCATGATACAGATGTATCGCCCGCTCCCGCTGTTTTTTTTGAGATGGCGTCTATCATTTCAAAAATATGACCTTCCACATTTCCAACGCAAAGTTCCACGACATCCGCTTCCGTCACTTCCTCGCGCCCAAACGTATAATCAATCAGCTTATCCACTTCGTTTTTTTTTTTATCAAATTCATGTCCGAGCCGGTATGTTCGATGATGGATTGCACCGCTTTGTCCCCGATACGTTTTCCTTCTGACTGAAACATTCCTTTTATCCAGACTGCAAGCGTTTTTTCTCCCGGTGTTTCAAAGCAGAGCGCTTCTCCGATTTTGTCCACCAGTTTATAAAGCTTATTTCGTTTATCGACTTCCTGCTCTACAAACAATATCAGCGATGTTTCCGGCAGTTCCTGCAGCCGATTTGCAAAATCTTCACAGCTCTTTTTAAATAATCCGGTATCCTCTGCAAGCACGACGCGGCGGTCTGCAAAAAAAGGCATTGTTTCGCAAAAATCCGATTATTTCCATCGGGTCCGTTTTTTCTCCGGCAAACCGGGCAAAATTCATATTGTCTTCCAAATCCGTCACCGCTTCCAACAGTTTCTTTTTGTACTGGTTTACAAGATACGTCTCGTCCCCATAAAATAAATAGACAGGTGCGTAGCTTTCATTCTTAATCTGTGTGCATTGATGACTGCCATCGAATCTTTTTTCATTTTGTTTCTTTGCTGCTGCCATTGTTTTGTTCCTCTCATCTCCGGCTTCTTTTCTGATACTCTCATTATGCCAGAGACACTTCCGATTTTCAATACTCAAGATAATCCGAAATCTTTAGTTTTCCATTTTGAATCGTCACTATCACTGCGCCGCTCTCCTTTGTACAATGGATATCCATGCCTGCTTCTGACATACGACGCACAGTTTCATCAGCAGGATGCCCATAGCTGTTATTTCTGCCGCAGCTAATTACTGCATATTCCGGCGATATGTTCTGCAGGAATTCCTGTGACGTCGCATATTTGGAACCATGATGACCAACTTTTAAAACATCACATTTTTCCAACTTTTCCTCAGAAAGCAATTGTTTCTCCGCTTCAAATCCGGCGTCTCCGGTAAACAGGAACCGAAATTGTTCATATTCTGCCAAAAGCATCAGCGACGATTCATTCAAATCTGAAAAGTTATTTTCTGCCCCCCGGATAAATGCATGTCAGCCGCAGGCTTTCCGCTCCCTTTTGTTCTGCAAGCGTATCGCCTGCATTCATATAAAGGATATTCACACCCTGCTTTTCTGCCAAACATTTCAATTCCGCCAGACTTTCAGCATCTCCGTATTTTGCAAAGACTAAATTTTTAATACGAACGCCGGTATGTTTTGTTTCAAGCAAATAGCAAATGCCGGAAATATGGTCTTTATCTCCATGCGTCACAAAAACATAATCCAGTTCTGCCATTCCATAATACCTTACAGCCGGCAGTATCACATACTCTCCCACCTTTTGGTTAAAAGCAGAGCCGCCATCAATCAGAATATGCATTCCATCCTTTGTCCGCATCAAAATGCCATCGCCCTGCCCCACATCCAGATATGCAATAACAAATTCCCTGTCCAGCGATTTGTACTCATAAACTGCCGCGCATATACCTGTAAAAATCAACAGGAGCCATCCGACAGCCAGTCTGGCATCCGCCCTTCTTCCATCGTTTTTCCCGCATCCGCCCGGCAGTTTCCTGCTTTCTGCTATCTGCATATACACGCATTTGAATCATTATCCAAAGCATCAATAAAAGGGCCGCATAGAATACAAACACCATATCCGCAGAAATATGCCCGACGTTCACACTGGGATATGGCAACTGTTCAAAAAACAGGCACAGTTTTTCGTATAGTTCAAGAATCAGCTTTACCGGATATGCCGCAGTTCCGGCAAGTTGTATCGAAAGAATTCCGCAAAATACTGCCAGAATACTGAATAACAAAACCATTGACAACAGCGGCACCACTATCAGATTCAGAAAAATTCCATAGAGCGGAAACTGAAAATAAAAATAGACAACGATTGGGAGCGTCGCTAAATAGGATGCGCTTCCAATCAGAAATGTCTGCTTTATTTTTCCGCCTTTTCCAAATATGGAAACCAGCGCCGGATAAAGAATCCCCATTCCTGCAACAGCACTGAACGAAAGCTGAAATCCCACATCCAGCAAGCTGTATGGATTGAAAAATGCCATCACCATGCAAGCAATCCCTGCCGATGTAAGCATATCGGTTGTCCCGCCTGCTGCTTTTGAAACAAGAAGCAGCAACATCATAAGAACCGCCCGGCAGGTGGACCCGGCAAGACCTGTCATGATACCATATAAGGAAACAAAACTAATCGCCGCAAAGCCTGCTATCCAATACGAACCGATTCTTTTCCTGAGCCAGCGAAACAACGTCATTCCAAGAATCGCTATATGTAATCCTGAGATTGCAAGAATATGCGCAATTCCATTGATTTGATACATCTTTTTTGTATCTTCATCCATCGTGGATTTTTCTCCTAATAACATTGCTTTGACAACCGAAGCATCCGGCTCGTCAAATATCGCATCCAACAATTCTGCCGCTTTCCTCTTTATCTGATACAGGAACCCGCAGACCGTCCGCCTGCGCCCGCCTGCTTCTTCTATCTGCGCAGATACCAGCGTCATAAAAATCTGTTTGCTTTTTATAATATGTATGCGCATCAAACGCTCCCGGATTTGACGCCTGTTCCGGCAATGCCGCCCTGCCTGAAAACACCGCCTGCTGTCCCGGTGAAAACGTTTCTTCAAAATTCACTACCTGCTGCCCCGGCGAAAGTGTTTCTCCCGATTCCACATATGCGATTACTTTTGTGTTTCCCCTGAAAAACAACTGTATTTCCGTTTTCATCTTTTCCCTCTATCTCTGCTGCAGTTATGAAAAAACCTGCACACGTTTTTTCCCCTGCTTTGATTTCAGAAATCACACCCGACACCCGGCACATACTGCCGGATACGGTATCTGCAAACCGTTCCTGTATCCCATCAGTGTATGCATTCAGATATCCAATCACAAATATTAAACTAAATAGGACTCCTGTTTTCAGTCTGTTTGAAATGTCTGTTCGGGGAACCAAAACCGGCATACAAAAGCCGCCGCCATCAGGCGTTCCCGGACTTATAGGCAAAAAAAAAGCTGCAACTATAATTGCAGCAACAAAAAAACCACCTGCCGCCAGCAATCGCCTCCGCCTCTCCAAGCATAAAAGCGCATGCCGCCCAAAATAGTGGTCGTTTTATTTTCAATTCCTCCCTTATCCTGCAAAATGCTGTGGAACTATCTTTCCCCGCATTTGCTCCCTAATTGCATATACTGTAATCCGGCGTATATTCCCGGCTAAAATCCAGATATTCTCCAAAAACCAGTTCCTGACTGCCTTCCACTTCAAATACTACCTTGTCCACGTCAGCAAGCTCCACAAAAAGAATTTACCATCGAATACAGGTATACTTTATTGTCATATTTTTCCACATCATCCAGAAACGCTTTACTGAAATTTACATAACATACATTGTTAAGAACATAAATATCCAGAATATCCACATCCTCACTCAGCGGACTTTTCCAGTCTTTTGAATACCGGAGCGCCTCTATCACCTGTTCTTCCGGTGCCTTATAAGATAACGCATCAATTTCAATCTCACGTTTATCCAATCGTTTTCCCATATTGTCCGGCGTATAAATCGTGAGTGAATACGTCGCATCCAGAAAACTATCGTCAATCGTTGAAAAGGAATCTTCATCATAAACGCTTGTATCTGTTCCGTGTTCACCAATCAAATCCGATACTTCAAACGCTACATGGGACACCCCTTCCACCTGACATAATGTTTTTGTAAATGCCATCTTACATAAAATAACCCGATAGCTTTCTGCTGTACCATAGTCCAGATTAAACATAATCGTTACCTGTCCCTGTCCGTCATATGTGTATCTCTGATACGCCATGCCATTCGGAACCGGCACCTGATAAGTTTTTTCATCATCAGAAGAAATAATCAGGTTCATCAATTTGTCAATTGTATTTTCTGTGGCTTCTAACTGGTCGATATTTGTTTGTTCGGTTGCAAAATCTGTCCAGTCATTATTCATATAATAAATCGTGTATGTGTTCATGCCCTCGCCTGCAGCAGGTTCGGAATCTCCATCTCCGGCTTTCTCTTTCTCTGTGCATCCGGTTACTGACAGCATCATCACGAATAGCAAACATATCCGAATGATATTTGCCGCTTTTATTCTCATGTTCTGCTCCTTTATCGTCTTTACTTCACATAATTCATCGGAACGCGTACTGTAAATGTCGTCCCCTTTCCCGGTTCACTGTATACATTAATTACGCCCTTATGCATTACAATAATATTTTTTGAAATTGCAAGTCAAGTCCGGTTCCACCGGTATCTCTGCTTGGCGCCTTATCCACACGATAAAAACGTTCAAAAAATGTGTTCCACGCAATCTTCCGGTATACCGACGCCGGAATCTGCGACTTTAATATACAGATTTTTATGGTCCGCATTTAACGATACGCGAATCCATCCGCCATCTACATTATACTTGATTCCATTTTCAATCAAATTCGAAATAGCCAGCGTAAACTTCACTTTGTCAATATCCGGCGGAAACCTCACGAAAGCTTTCAAATGTTATCTCAATATTCCGCTTTTCGGCAAGCGGCGTCAGACGCGTTAAAATAGCCTCCATCAGTTCATTGATATCCACCCGCTCAATATTCAGGCTGTCGGAACCTTTGTCCGTCTTTACAAGCGTAAGCAAATCACTGATTATCTGCGCTTCTCTGTCTATTTCAATGCAATATCATTCATAAATTCCCGGTATGTTTCTACCGGAACATTTTCCTGCATCAGAATTGATTCCGACAACACCTTCATGGATGTAATCGGCGTCTTTAATTCATGCGATACATTGGATACAAATTCCTGTCTGGATTCTTCCAGAAGCTGTGCTTTTGCAAAAATATCGTTGATATTATTCACAATACTTCCGGTTTCTTTCCACAACCCCTCGACTGAATCTGTCCCAGAAATCCATCTTTCATATTCAGAAGCTGACGCGATATTTTTCTGGCATCCTGCACAGCGATACAGGAAATAAAAAAATGCCGCCAGCACTCCTATTACCATAAAGATACAGATAAATATATTGGCGCGATAGGACAAATACAGTTTTTCGTTATTAAAATCCTCCAAGCCAATCGCCGCAACCGCAACATCATCAATATAACCTTCTCTGTTAATAACCGGAAACAGATACTTGATATCCTTCTCTCCGACGACCATTTTTTTTCCATATTGCCATTCATAATTTCATGAATATCATTATCCATGATATAAGTATCTTTCATCAGACGGAAGCTGTCATAAATAACATTGTACCCGGTATCCACAACAATAATCCGCGCCGATATGCTGTACGCCAGTGTTTCCACGCCCTGAAATGTCTGACTGGTTCCCTCTGTTTCAGAATTAATATCGTTTATCAGATACGAAAGACCTTTTGCGTTATCCCTGAGCAGATTTTCCAAATCCTCCTGCTTTCGGTTCGTTATCAGTCCGAAAAAGACTGCCTTTATCCCAACTGACACGAGATAAAACATCAGAACAACAAGCAGAAAAATAACAACCTGCACTCTGATATGTTCTTTTCCGCTTGTCAGAATATTCTTTTTTTTTCAATTCTTCATTCTTATTTTTCTTCATTCCAAATATTCCAGCCAATCTGTTTCTGTCCAATCACGATAAAACGTAAACCGTCCCGCCATTTTTTCTGTTCAATCACGATAAAACGTAAACCGTCCTGTCATTTTTCTGACGCATCAGCCTTTGAAAAAAAGTATCCAACGCCCCATTTCGTGTGGATATAGATTGGCTCTCCCGGATTATCCTCAATCTTTTCACGAAGCCTTCTTACATGCACATCAACGGTACGGGCATCGCCCGGATAGGTACTTCCCCAAATTGTATCAAGCAATTCATTTCTGGAGTAGACCTTATTTGGATGTGCCATCAGAAGTTCCAGCAAATCAAATTCTTTTGCGGTCAGATTCAGTTCTTTTCCATTGACAAATACTCTGCGGCTGTCCAGCTCGACTTTCATTTCCATTTATTTCCATCACATTTACAGGCTGAACCGGTTCCGTTTTTGCCGCTTCGTCTTAAAATTGCTTTAATTCTTGCCTTCACTTCAAGAATATTGAACGGTTTTGTGATATAGTCGTCCGCGCCATATTCCAATCCCATAATCTTATCCATATCCCCGCCCTTAGCTGTCAGCATAATGATAGGCACTGTTGAAAATTCTCTCACCATCTGGCACACTTCAATGCCGGTATACACAGGAAGCATAATATCAAGAAGCACAATATCATAATTATTATTCTTTATTTTTTCAAATGCTTCTCCACCGTCATATGCAACATCGACTTCCATATCGTCCTGTTCCAGACTGAACTTCAATCCCTTTACAATTAATTTTTCATCATCTACTACCAGCACTTTTTTCATACGTTTACACCCCTATCCGTTTTTTATTTTATTCTTACATAAAATTATTTCTTTTTTTCTCTATTCTTTCAGGCAAATTTTTATCTTTTTTTTTATTCTTCCACACAAATCTTTTCGTTGTTTTTATTCTTCCACGCAAATCTTTTCTTTGATTTTTTCAAAAAGATTCTCTCAATTCCGCTGACATTCATAATCTCGTCTATGTTTTGAAACGAGCCATGTTCCTCCCGATAAGCAATCACAGCATCCGCCTGCGCTTCTCCAATTCCGGAAAGCGTCATCAATTCCTCTTTGTCGGCTGTATTGATATTTATCTTATGCGCCTTCTCTGCCTGTGATGAAACATCAGACTCCGAATACTCTGTTTCCGCATCCCACGTCTGGTTTTCCACTTCTTCCGCAGAAGGAAAATAAATTCTTTGTCCATCCACAACGCGTTCTGCAAGATTGACCGCATCTTTTGACGCAGCCTTGGAAAAGCCGCCTGCCATTTGTAATGCGTCATTGACTCTGGCATCTTCCGGCAGTTCATAAACACCTTCCTGCTGTACTTCTCCGCACACAAAAGACGCATATGGTCTTCTGCGTATTTTTTTTCATCTGCACGCGTTGTTGTTTCCGATACGTCTTTTTCAAATGCTGTTTCAGAGGATTCCGCCTTTTTTTCATCCCTTCTGATGATTTCGTACCATCTGACTCTGATGAAACCATCGTCATTGAATCTTCTCTGCATCCGGTTAACGCCACAGCCAGACATAAAACCATCACAAACAAACTCATATATTTTTTAATTTTTCCATACCCGCATACCTCCTGCATATGCCGGTATAATCATGCACATTCCCATTTTAACGAACTTCCTGCGCTTTTACAATAGAAAAATTGAAAAAGTGCCGCTTGCCCGGCTCCCATCATAACGAAGGAAGCAGGATAAGCGGCATTTTCTGAAAATCCAGCCAATGTTATCCAACTGGTTAAAATAACGGTTCTTTGAGAATCGCTGTACCAATACCTTTCTGGGTAAAGAATTCCAGAAGCAGGCAGTGTTTTAAACGACCATCTAAGATATGCACTCTGGATACCCCATTTTCCATTGCGGCAATGCAATTATTCAGTTTTGGAAGCATTCCGCCGCCAACAACACCTTTACGAATAATATCTTTTGCTTCATTGATATCCATTTCTGAAATCAATGTTGATTTATCCATCGGGTCAATAAACACGCCTTCAATATCAGTCAGGAAAACAAGTTTTTCCGCATTTAACGCAGTCGCAACCGCACAGGCTGCATCATCTGCATTAATATTGTAGCTTTCATATTCCTCACTTACACCGATTGGCGCAATAACCGGAATAAAATCCTGCTCAACAAGCGTATCAATAACCTCGGTATTCACATCCGTAATCTCTCCGACATATCCAATATCTTTTCCGCCCGGGAACCGTTTCTTTACAGTAAAAAGTCCACCGTCCTTTCCACTGATTCCGACTGCCTTTAATCCAACCTTCTGCATCATGCTGACAAGACTCTTGTTTACTTTGGATAATACCATTTCCGCAATCTCCATTGTCTCATCATCGGTTACACGAAGTCCATTGATAAATTCCGGCTCCTTGCCGATTTTCTCCACCCATTTGCTGATTTCTTTTCCGCCGCCATGGACGATAACCGGTTTTAATCCTACCAGTTTTAACAGTGCAACGTCTTCGATTACGTTATATTTTAAATTTTCATCCAGCATCGCGCTTCCGCCATACTTTACAACAATTGTCTTTCCCTGAAATTTCTTAATATATGGCAGCGCCTCTATCAGCGTCTGCGCCTTTGAAATGACCTGGTCTACCGTATAATCTCCTTTAACCATTGAAACCATATCCTCACTTTCTGTATTCTGCATTTATTTTTATATATTCATATGTTAAATCGCAGCCCCACGCAGAAGCGTTTTCCTGTCCTGCATGCATATCCGCCTGAAAACATACCTGCTTCGGCGACAAAATCTCGGTTGCCCTTCCCTCATCATAATCCGTACAGATTCCTTTTTCAACTATTTTTAATGTTCCTTTTTTTCGCTTGAAATCGTAATATCAACCCCTGACAGGGATTAAATGCAACGCCGCTTTGTCCCATCGCGCATACCAGACGTCCCCAGTTCGCATCCGCACCATATACCGCGCATTTTACCAGATTCGACGTCACTACGGATTTTGCCAGTTTTCTTGCTCCATCCTTCGACTCTGCACCTGTCACCTGCACCTGAAACATTCTGGACGTTCCTTCTCCGTCTGCTGCAATCATTTGAACAAAGCGGGTGTTGATATACCGAACCGCCTGAACAAATGCAGGATAATCTTCATCCGTTTCCAGCAATTCTTCATTTTCCGCCATGCCATTTGCAAACATCATAACCGTATCATTCGTCGACGTATCTCCGTCTACCGAAAGCATATTATATGTATCCAGAACATCCGCCTGCAGCGTTTTTTTCAAGCAGATTCTGTCCGATATTCAAATCCGTTGTTAGAAAAGCAAGCACCGTTCCAAGATTCGGATTTATCATGCCCGAACCTTTGCACATACCGCCAATCGTAACATTCCTGCCTTTTATCATCAGCCGGACTGCAATCTCTTTTTTTACAAATATCCGTGGTACGAATCGCTTCTGCCGCAGCGCTTCCGCTCTCCAGGTCATCGGATATCAAGTTTGACAATTTCTGTATGCCCTGTTCTATCGTATCCATTGGAAGCCGGATTCCAATTACTCCGGTCGATGCGACTGCAACGCTTTCTTTCGGCACGCCAAGTTCCTGTGCCGCAAACGCCGCGATATGTTCCGTATCCTGATATCCTGCATCACCGGTGCATGCATTTGCAACGCCGCTGTTTACAACAAGCGCACGGCATTTACCCATTTCCATACAAAGTTTTTTATCCCATAAAACCGGAGCCGCTTTTACAACATTCTGTGTAAATACGCCCGCGGCGTTTGCATCCCTGTCACTGACAAGCAACGCCATATCCTTCTTTTGTTTGTTTTTTCGGATGCCCGCATGTATGCCTGCTGCGCGAAATCCCTTTGGTGCGGTTACACCGCCCGGAATTTGTTCCATATCCATTACCACCTTTTGTCTCAAACCAAAACCTTTATGGGAAAACCGGAGCCATACGAAGTCCTTCGTCTTCCGGAAGTCCAAACATAAGATTCATATTCTGAACCGCCTGCCCTGCCGCTCCTTTCACAAGGTTATCCAATGCTCCCATCGCAATGATTCTGCCGGTTCTTTCATCTATCTTAAAGTTAATATCCACATAATTACTGCCCTCTACCCAGCGTGTTTCCGGGCAGACGTCTTTATCCTGTACCCGGATAAAGCGTTCTTTTTTTGATAATATTTATCATAAGCCGCGCGAACGGTATCATAATCCGTTTTTTCTTTTAACGATGCATATGCGTAACAAGAATTCCGCGGTTCATCGGAACAAGATGCGGCGTAAAATTCAGTGTAATTGGCGCGCCATTTGCATATCAAGCTGTTCTTCTATCTCCGGCGTATGCCGATGCGTTGTAACGCCATATGCCTTAATGCTTTCATTTTACTTCACAGAACAAATTTGGAATCTTCGCTCCCCGTCCTGCGCCGGAAGTTCCTGATTTTGCATCAATAATAATCGTATCCGGCAAAATCAGTTTTTCTTTTTACCAACGGATATAACGACAAAATTGAACATGTCGTATAGCAGCCCGGATTTGCAAGCAGTCTGCAGTTCTTTACTTTCTCCCGATTTATCTCGCAAAGACCATATACCGCCTCGTCAAGATATTGCGGACTCTGATGTTTGATGTTATACCACTGTTCATATACCGCTACATCCTTGATTCTGAAATCGGCGCTTAAATCAATGATTTTAACTTTGGAAAGAATTTCTTCATTTACAAGCGAAGAACAAAGTCCCTGCGGCGTCGCTGTAAAAATCACATCCACCTGCTCCGCCAGTTCTTCGATATTCTCACCCAGACAGACTGCATCTACAATCTGAAACATATTGCCAAACACTTCATAATATTTTTTATCAATAAAACTTCTGGAACCGTAACCAGACAATCTCCACGTCTTTATGTCCAAGTAAAATTCTGACAATTTCCTGTCCGGCATATCCGGTCGAACCAATAATCCCTGCTTTTATCATTTCTTTCTCCTATCTGCCATCCCGCAGCATTTGTATTCTTCCGAATCGGCAAACGATACAATAAGCTGCCCGGATGCAATGTCCTGAATTATTCAACACTTATACATACGAACCTATCTTACTCTCTGTACGCTCCTACGTCAACCGCTTTTCATACAAATTTGCGGTTCTTTCATTTTTAATAATTATACATTAAAAAAATGAATATTATTCAACCCTGTATTTTTCCAATCTGCGGAAAGCTGCTGCCGGCAACTTCTTTCAAATGCATAACAGCAAAATGGTCCCGATTCTTACCGTCAGGCAAAAAATCAGAACCATTTTCTTTTTTTTCTTATTCCTTTTATTTCTTATTTTTTTCTATTCTCTATTTCTTATTACTTTTTGTTTTCAGCCTGTCTGCCGGAGAGAACCGATTAATCGAGTGCTTCTTTCTGCGCAACCGTTACCGGTTCTTCATAGCAGGAGAAGATTTCCTCAACCATTTCCTTATCCGGTTTCTTTGTAAAAAGACTCACAATCGGAACGAGAATCAGTCCGACCACCATCGCAACCGCACCGCAGTTGACCGGAGACTGAATTGCCTGTGGGAAATCAAACAACTGCCATGTATTGCTGATAAAGTTCAATGTCATAATTCCAACGCCCCAGATAAAGCTTACAAGACAGGCAGCAACTGTTGTCTTTTTTTTCCAGTAAAGTCCATATAAGAACGGAGCCAGACAGGCGCCTGCAATCGCACCCCATGAAATACCCATCAACTGTGCGATAAATGCAACTTTACTTGAATACTGTATAATTGCAATAACCGCAGAAATCGCAATAAATACAACAAGCATAATCCGCATGGTAAGAACCTGTTTCTTCTCCGACATTTTTGGTGACAGTGTATCTTTAATAAAGTCAATTTGTCAGCGTCGAGCTGGAAGTAAGAACCAGCGAGGAAAGCGTTGACATGGATGCGGAAAGAACCAAAATAACAACAAGTCCCATCAGCAATTCCGGAAGATTCTCAAGCAGATGCGGAATAATTGCATCATAGCCTTCTGCCGCTACATCCGTATCAGTCAATCGTCCAAATCCACCAAGGAAATAGCATCCGCCTGCGACAATCGTAGCAAAAAAGAGTAGAAACAATCGTACCTGTTTTGATTGATTTCTCATCTTTGATTGCATAAAATTTCTGAACCATCTGCGGAAGTCCCCATGTACCAAGCGACGTTAAGACAACAACGCACATCAGATTAAAAATATCCGGACCAAGGAACGATGCAAACACACCCGGCGTATCTGAAACTGCAGGGTCACTTACCCTTGCAAGCTTATCAAGCGCGCCTGTCAGTCCGCCATGCTGATTCAAAACCGCATAAATAACAGCTACAATACCAACCAACATGATAATACCCTGAATAAAATCATTGATAGCAGTTGCCAGATATCCGCCGACAATGACATAAATTCCGGTCAGCACCGCCATCGCGATTACGCAGACCTTATAATCCACATCAAACGCCATTCCGAACAGTCTGGAAAGTCCATTGTAAAGGGACGCTGTATATGGAATCAAAAAGATAAATATAATCAATGAAGATACAATTTTTAACACTTTACTGTTGTATCTCTTTTCAAAATATTCCGGCATTGTTCTGGAATCCATTTTCTGCGTAATCAGTCTTGTTCGTCTTCCAAGTACAACCCACGCAAGCAGCGAACCAAGAATTGCATTTCCAATTCCTATCCAGGTAGACGCAATTCCATATTTCCATCCAAACTGTCCGGCATATCCAATAAAAATAACTGCCGAAAAATAAGATGTACCGTATGCAAATGCAGTCAGCCAGGGACCTACGCTTCTGCCTCCCAGTACAAAACCATTCACATCTGTCGCCTGTTTTCTCGCATAAAATCCCTACACCAATCATAACTGCGAAAAAAACAATCAGCATAATTGTCTTAATAACCATGTTATCCTCCCATTTTTCTATTTTCTTTTGCATCGAGCTTTTTGTTGTTTCAAAACGCCCCTCTGCTTTTAGCTAACGCTTTATTGCTTTAAAGTCAATCAGCTTTAAAGTTCTACGTTTTAAACTACAGAAAAAATTATATTAGATATGAGAAAAATAGTCAACAACAAACTAGTATTTTTTCGTGAATCAGAACCACTTCTGCAATCGTATCCATCAATTCTTCAATACTAAGTCCCTCTGCATTGACGGTTATCGTTGCATATTGTTCATATAAGCAGGTCCGCTCGTCATATAAATCCTTTAATGTCTGTCCTTCTTTCAGTACAACACCCCGGCGTTTTACATTTTCCAGTCTTGACGCAATGACTTCATATGGCAGATTAATGTACACGACTAAATCATTTTTTACATACTGCTCCATGGCTTCTTTGCAATATACCACGCCTTCCGCCCGTTGCAATCACCGTATTTTTCCGGTCAATGGACTTATTTACATCATTTTCAATCTGAAGGAATCCGTCCTCGCCGCACTTTGCAATAATTTCCCGAAGCAGCAGTCCCTGCTGTTTCTGAATCAGGACATCTGCATCCACAAAATCAAATCCAAGCACTTTTGCAAGCAGCACTCCAATTGTACTTTTTCCGCATCCCGGCATTCCAATTAAAACAACATTTTTCATATGTTTCTCTCCCATTCTTTTCTGTCTTTAAAAATATTTCATTCTTCTCATCAAATACGTCGTATTACACGCAGTGCTGTAGTTTAAAGATATCCCATGCTTCTCAGCAAATACACCCACACCGTAATGGTAATGGAGGACAACAAGGTCGTCAGAACAATTGTATTTGAAGTTAAAACCTCGTCATTATCCATGTTTTTTGCCATAATGTAACAGGTGACTGTCGAAGGCGAACCGGTCATAATCAAAATAGCCGCCAGTTCACTTCTTGGCGCAAATCCCATCTTTATTGCAACCGGCATATAAATACATGGGAAAATAATCAGCTTCATGACAGAGGCAGCGATTGCAGGCTTCATTTTCTCAAGCGCGGCTTTCATATTAAAGCCTGCGCCAATCGCAATCAGTGCAATCGGCGTTGCGGTCTGTGCAATATACTGAATCGTTTTTGCCGGTATCGCCGGTATCGAAATATGAAAGAGTGAAAATGGAACGCCAATCAAAATACCAATAATAATCGGATTCTTCAATATATTGATACAGGCTTTTTGATTCCTTCCCTTCCCTGCATATGATTTCTGCCGCCAAATGTCAGCATCACAACCGAAAGGATATTAAACAGCGGAACCGCCGCCACAATCATAAGCGGCGCCATTCCGGAACTGCCGCAGATGTTTTCGACAAATGCAATTCCAAGAACCGCCGCGCTGCCTCTGGCTGACGCCTGCGCAAACGCACCTGTCATTGTTTTATCCCTGCAATATAGTTTTTGCAACCATCCATGCAATGGCAAACATCAGCATCGTTCCGAAAAAACAAAAAACAATACAAACCGTATATTCACATGTTCCAGCACCGACGTTGTTGCTATATCACGAAACAGCAAAACCGGCAGCGCCACTTTAAAAGACATATTTATTTGCTTCTTCTGTAAATGCATCATGAATCAGCCCAATTTTCTTTAAAAACCATCCAAGCAGAATTACAAGAAAGATTGGAACGGTCGCATTGATACTGAATATAAAATCATCCATCTTTTTCACCAACTTCTATTTCGAATCTACGACGCTTCTGTCAACAAACACAGACAGCCACCACACTTATTTACGTCAGGCGGTATTATGCCAGATACAAAACTGCCTGCAAGAACAGCAACCTCCGTCATATTCATTTACGCCAGACCTTACTATACCACAGCTTTCCTGCAGATTCAATTTTTTCTGGCGCTGTGCGATTCAATATCCGTCGCCGCGCAATCCTACTGGTTGCATTTGCAAAAGCCAATTCTTCCAAAAGCATTTGGTGTCTCAAAAGAATCACCTCAAAAATTTAATTATAAAAAAATTTGAAAAAAGAAAAATTTTTTTTTTTGTTGACAAGCATGGGGTGTTTATGTATAATATGTCTTGCGTCAAAGATATGGGACAGGAAAAACGCTGGAAAATACCTGATTCCGGGGTGTGGCTCAGCTTGGCTAGAGCGCTTGATTTGGGATCAAGAGGCCGCAGGTTCGAATCCTGTCACCCCGACTTAGATACTTTAAAAATCTAAACACTAGGAAGCAATCATGCGGGTGTAGTTCAATGGTAGAACACTAGCCTTCCAAGCTAGATACGTGGGTTCGATTCCCATCACCCGCTCTTTATTTTCGCTAATATGCATAGCGAAATAAACATATGTGTCCGTAGCTCAGCTGGATAGAGCAACGGCCTTCTAAGCCGTGGGTCGGGGGTTCGAATCCCTTCGGGCACATTGATTCATTCTGTGGCACAACTGCTGTTCCATAGAGAATTATCCTAATATGGTGGGTATGGCGCAGTTGGTTAGCGCGCCAGATTGTGGCTCTGGAGATCGTGGGTTCGAATCCCACTATCCACCCTCTTTATCGCAGAAACGCGATGCTGTTGGGCTATCGCCAAGCGGTAAGGCACAGGGTTTTGATCCCTGCATTCGCTGGTTCGAATCCAGCTAGCCCAGTCAAAAAAACTTCATTATAATTCGGGCCACTAGCTCAGTTGGTAGAGCACTGGACTTTTAATCCAGGTGTCCCGGGTTCGAGTCCCCGATGGCTCACTAAAAAAAATTTCAGATATTTGTTGTATCTGAAATTTTTTTTTTTATCTCTTATGCGGATGTGGCGGAATTGGCAGACGCGCTAGATTTAGGTTCTAGTGGGAACACCCGTGCAGGTTCAACTCCTGTTATCCGCATTTTTTTTATTGTCTTTTTTACTCTCTGCTCCAGAAATCAACCGGCTCGAAAATCCAGCAGTTTTGCAAGGAACCCCTTTTCTTCCAAATCCTTTTGAATGTGGTCTAAGGTTTCTTCGGAATCTGCCTGCACCGTATGGTAATGGTAGTTATCCGTAATTTTTAACAATGGAGATGATATGCCGCTGTTTAATGTTTTCACATATTCATAGATATCTTTTCTCGTTTTTATGTTCATTGGCGCTTTTACAACACCATAGATTTTATGATAGACAAAGACATCTACAATTTTACCGCCATTGTCTACAATCGTCTGCAGCTCCTCTTCTATCTCATCCGCAGTATGGCGTACTTTAAAAATGCGCTCGCATTTTCCCTGCTTCAATAACACATATCCGCGGTTCGTCGGTATGATATTATTTTCCGCCGCGCGCAGAAGCGCAATATCCTGTACAATCACCTGCCTGCTCACAGAAAAGCGGTTTGCCAGCTCCGTACCAGACAGCGGTTCCCTGCTTTTCGATAACATCTGAAGCAATTTGTTCCGTCTCTTTTCCACTCCTGTCATTTTCTTCCTCCCAAATGATACATTCTCCTATATCCGATGCAGATTTTTTAAAGAAATATCCATAATCGGCGCGGAATGTGTAAGTGCTCCGCTGGATATATAATCCACGCCCAGTTTTTTCAAACGCTCAATATTTTCTGCGGTTACATTTCCGGACACCTCAATCTCAGCCTTTCCATTTATCAGCGCAATTGCTTCTTTCAGCATTTCATCTGACATATTATCTAACATAATAATATCCGCACCTGCTTCAACTGCTTCTTTACCATATCCAGATTTTCTACTTCTACTTCAATCTTTCTTACAAATGGCGCATATTCTTTCGCCATACGGATGGCTTCTTTTTACTCCGCCTGCTGCCCCGATATGATTATCTTTTAACAGCACGCCATCCGAAAGATTGTATCTGTGATTATGTCCGCCGCCAACCCGTACCGCATATTTTTCAAAAAATACGATTATTTGGCGTTGTCTTTCTGGTGTCCAGAAGCTGAATACCGCTTCCCTCTAACAGTCCGGAAACTTTATGCGTATATGTCGCAATGCCGCTCATTCTCTGAAGATAGTTCAATGCGGTTCGCTCGCCGGATAACAGCGTCCGGATATCGCCCTTCACAACGCCCATCAATTGACCGGACGTCACCGCATCTCCATCCTTGCAGAAAAAAATTCTGTTTCCGTCGTTTCATCCAGCAGCTCAAAAACACGCTTAAATACCTGCAGTCCGCAAATAATTCCATCCTGCTTACAAATCAGGTCTACCTGTCCCATACATGGATTCGGCATAACCGCATTTGTCGAAACATCCTCGCTTGTAATATCCTCTTTTAACGCCCCTAATATAAATGGGTCCACATTTAATTTCAAAGGTTATCTGGTCGTACATAATATCCTCCTGTTTACTGTTTACTTTTTTTTCTGTTTACTTTTATTATTTTTTACTGTTCATTCATTTTACTGTCGACTGTTTTTATGTTCATTTTTTTTTCATTTGTTTTGTTGTTTGTTCTTGTGCCGCTTATGTTCCATTTTATGTATTGTCCGCTTCATTTTCCTTTGCTATCGCATCTTTCAATAATTTCTTATAGGATGCAGCCAGTTGTTTCTTATCCTGATACGCTTCTATATCATATGGAACCGCTTCATTTGTCTTTGTTTCTGCAAACTCTGCTGTCATTTCCTTTGCCGCCCGCTTTGCAAATACAAGGCTTTCTAACAGCGAATTACTTGCCAGACGGTTTTTGCCATGAACGCCATTGCATGCGGTCTCTCCGATTGCATACAATTGGTCCATCGACGTTTTGCTGGACAAATTCACTTTAATCCCGCCCATAAAATAATGCTGTGCCGGCACAACAGGAATACATTCTGAATATACATCATATCCCATTTTTCTGCAATGCGCGACAATATTCGGGAAATGTTCTTCCAGTTCTTTTTATCAATTACGCTCATATCTTCCCAGACATAATCGGTTCCGTCCTTTTTTCCATCTGTTTTTCTATTTCAATCGTCAGAAGGTCTCTTGGCAGAAGTTCATTGACAAACCGTTCATGCTTGCTGTTATAAAGCAGAGCGCCCTCTCCGCGTACCGATTCTGAAATCAGAAAGCTTCTGTCCTCCGGCTCCTTGCTGTACAGCGTTGTCGGGTGAATCTGGACATAATTTATATGTTCGGTTGCAATTCCATGTTTTAATGCAATTGCAACCGCATCTCCGGTCAAATGCCGGTAGTTGGTCGAATGCCGGTAAATTCCTCCGATTCCTCCGCAGGCAAGTACGGTATAATTTGCTGTGATTGGAAAAATTGTATCCGTTTCATCTCTTGCAACGACGCCATAACAACAGTTCCGCTCGCATAAAATATCCAGCATTGTCACATGTTCATATATCGTTATGTTATCCCTTTGCTGTACATTTCTTAATAACGTACTCGTAATTTCCCGACCGGTCACATCTTCATGAAAAATTATCCGGTGATGGCTGTGCGCCCCTTCTTTTTGTATAACTAAGGCTTCCATCCGGTTCCCGGTGAAATTCCGCACCATATGCAACCAAATCGTTTACAACATCCTGCGACGACCGTATCATAACTTCTACGCTCTCGGGATTATTTTCATAATGCCCTGCCCGCATCGTATCTTCAAAATAACTCTGATAATCTTCTTCCGATTTCAGCATACACATTCCGCCCTGCGCAAGGAACGAGTCGCTATGCTCTACAATGTCTTTCGTGATGATTGTAATTTTTTTGTCCCTGGGGAGATTCAGTGCGGCATAAAGCCCCGCACATCCGCTTCCAACAATTAAAATGTCTGTTTTCATATTGCTTCTCCAGCCGTCTGTATTCGCTTTTCCGGTATCCGGCTTCTCATCTGCCTTTTGCTGTCTTTTTCAAAGCGTTGCCTTAGTATAGCATGATAGTTTCCATCTGACAAGATAGTTTTTTACATAACTTTACAAGTGTCTTGTCACCCAATTATCATTATCCCCGTCCTTAGCATAGAGTTCAAAAAAATATTTTTACCAACATCATCGTAGAACAAAAATGTGCTTCGCACATCCTCACGCATCCTGCCGGAGGCTTTTTTGTGGTATAGGAAAATGCGGAGCACTTTCCTATATCACAAAAAAAGCCTGACTGTTAAGCCAGGCTCTTTCAACATTTTTCGACGGAACCGTTCCTATGCAAATCTGCTATTTCGATTTCCGTTTTCCGATGTTTTTATTTTTCTTTTACTACTCTACCGGAACTTCCTCTGCTTTTACAGACGCTTCTTCTGCCGGTGCTTCTTCGTCATCTTCATCATCATCATCGAAATCATCATCAAAGTCGTCGTCAAAGTCATCATCAAAATCATCCAGAAAATCAGGTGTAAGATAAGAGTATACTGCATATGCAATTCCTGCAATCGCTGCTACTGCACCGATAATAGCAAGAATCACAAAAACAATTCCCTTTGCCTTTTCTTCTGTCGGTTCACTTTTTACTAAGATTACATCATTATTTTTTTCATTGTAAGCTACCACCCTTTCATTTATGTTCTGTATGTCTGCAATTATAACATACTATTTTTTCTATTTCTATATTATCTTGGAATTATTATAATTTCTTAATCTTTGAAAAATTATTCCAGTTTCTTTAATTTTGCAAAAGATGCAAACATTTTCCGAATGCCTACGCGGTCAAAATCCACTGTAACCTCATAATCTCTGCCGCCTTTCACAAGCTGTGTCACCGTTCCGTTTCCAAATTTCATATGGCGCACCCGGTCTCCCACATCATAATCAAGAACCAGTTCACGATTCACAACAAACTCTTTTCCAAATGCAGGTTTCGTTGTCGGCGTAATTCCAATCGCCTCCCTGTTCGGTTTTCTGTAAGTGCTGTACGGTTTCGCTTCGGAATAACTGTTTGCCGCAGCAGAAAAATTCTGTTGATTCCGCTCATTCATACGCTTTACATGTCTGGTAATATCCCCCCGGAATCCTGAAACAGAAGCGGTGGAATTTCTTTTTACGAATCTGGAAATATCATTCCAGTTCCGGCTGCCATGCATCATACGCGTTCTTGCACAGGATAAATACAGTCGTTTCATCGCCCTTGTAATTCCTACATAACAAAGTCTCCGTTCTTCCTCCAATGCATCTTCATCATCGGAATTGAGCGCCATCGAGCTTGGGAAAATTCTGTCTTCCATCCCGCATAAAAAATACATATGGAAATTCCAGTCCCTTCGAACCATGAATCGTCATCAAACGCACCATATTATCGTCATCAGACAATTTATCCGTTTCAGATACAAGCGCTGTATCCTCTAAGAAATCCGAAAGCGTCGCTTCCTCATAATCGGTTTCAAACTGAATTACCCTGTTTCGCAGTTCATCTATATTTTCCAGCCTTGCCATCGATTCATCAGTATGCTCTGCAATAAGTTCATCCTCATAGCCGGTATCTTCAAGAATTCTGTCAAAAAGAGTGCTGAGCGTCTCCCCTATCTGCTATTATTTCCTGAAAACTTTCAATCAATTCTACAAATCCGGAAATTTTAGATATCATACGCTGCAGTCCCGGAATCTGGCTTTACCTGTTTCATTGCTTCCATCAATGTCAAATCGTTTGCTCCTGCAAATGCTGTAATCTTATCCACCGTCGCATCTCCGATTCCACGTTTTGGCACATTGATAATTCTTCGAAGGTATGTATCGTCTGCAGCATTATTTATCACTTTCAAATATGCCATGATATCTTTGATTTCTTTTCGCTCATAGAAATTCTGTCCGCCATACACCCGATGCGGAATGCCGCGCAAAACCAGTTTTTCGCCCAAAACGCGGGACTGTGCATTTGTTCTGTAAAGAATCGCAATATCCCGATACTGTGCGCCGCCTGCTGTCAGACGGATTATCTCATTTGTAACCCGGTCCGCTTCCATATATTCATCTTCACTCTGCCAGAAAATAAGCTTATCGCCATCTCCTTTTTCGGTCCAGAGCGCTTTGTCTTTTCTGCCCGCATTATGTTTTTATGACTGCATTTGCCGCTGATAAAATATTGCCATACGACCGATAATTCTGCTCCAGCTTCACAACTTTTGCATCCGGATATTCCTGTTCAAAATTTAAAATATTCGTGATATTGGCGCCGCGGAATTTGTAAATGGACTGGTCATCATCCCCGACAACGCAAAGATTCCTATATCTGGACGCCAGTTGTTTTACCAGCAGAAACTGTACATGGTTTGTGTCCTGATACTCATCCACCATAATGTAGCGAAACCGTTCCTGATATAACTCCAGCACATCCGGATGATGCTCAAATAATTCCACCGTCTTATAAATCAAATCATCGAAATCTAATGCATTAAACTTCCGGAGCCTTGCCATATATTCAGAATATACATTCGCGGTCTGTGTTTTGACAAAGTCTGTCGCATACATTTTTTCGCATACTGGTCAGGCGAAATATAGCGTTCCTTTTGCATTTGAAATCTCCGCCAGAAACATTTTTTTCAGGATACCGTTTCGAATCAATCTGCAATTCTTTCAGTATATTCTTCAGCGCAGATTTCTGGTCGTCCGTATCATAAATATTAAAATTTCTGTCATAACCGAGCCTGTCCGCGAAACGTCTTAAAAAATGCGCACACATAACGAATGAAAGGTGCTGACCCATACTCGTTCAGCACCCTCTCCAACAATCGTATTTACTCTGTCTCTCATTTCGGCTGCGGCTTTATTTGTAAATGTAATTGCAAGGATATTATATGGATTTACATGGACTTCTTCCATCAGGTAAGCAACCCTGTGCGTGATGACTCTTGTTTTTCCGGAACCGGCGCCTGCCAGTATCAGAAGCGGTCCGTCCACATGTCTGCATGCAATATCCTGCATATCATTTAATCCAGCCATTTTCTTGCTCCTTTATATCAGCTTTGTTCCGCAGTTGCTGCAGAATTTTGCTCCATTTGTCGGTGTTTCCGCAATTCGGACAGAACTTTGGAGCAGTACCGTTTCCGGCAGGCGTTCCCTGATTGTTATTGCTGCCTGCCATATTTCCAGCCATGTTGCCGGTCATCTGGTTCGCCATCATCATTCCCATCTGGAGACCTACCATACCTCCGGCGATATCTGCCATATTCGCTCCGCCTTTTCCATTTGCATTGCCAACTGCATCTACCATCTTCACCTGCTGGAAACGATTCATATCACCAAGCATCGTATATTCAGCCGCTTCATCTGCACGCTTCGAAATATTTTCCGGATATGTGAATTCACTGATTCTGAAATCTGTCATCGTAAGACCAATCTTTAACAGTTCCATATCCAAATCTTCCAGAATGCCTTTGGATATGTCCGCTGCATTCGCCATCAGATTGAATACATCTCCGCCGGTTTTTGTAATCCACTTGATAAGCAGTCCGTCTAAAATACCTTTGATACGGTCTCTGACATCATCCACTGCATATATGGCTTTTTATACCTGCGATTTTCTCAATTAATACGTTGTAATCATCAATTTTAAATGAAAACTTACCGTTAGAACGAACCGGCAGTCCGCCCGGCAGTCCAGGCGCCTGCAGCCGGATTGGCGAGCTGGTTCCCCAGTTACAGGTAAATTCTTTTGTATTTACAAAAAGAACTTCTGCCCGCAAGCCGGAATTGAATCCAAACTTAAATCCTTTTAATGACGACAGGAATGGAATAATCTCTGAATCAATCGTATAACTTCCGGCATCTGTGAAAATACCTTCAATTGCGCCATTATACAGAAAGATTGCATCCTGTCCCGGTTTAATGATAAGCCTGGAATCCTTTTTTATCTCTTTATTTGTCCATTTCCAGAAAAGCAGGTCGTCTCTGTATTCTTCCCACTCAACAACATTGGCAAACTGGTTTGAAAAAAATCCCCATCTGTTTCCTCCTATGAAAGTCCCATCTTTGCTTTCAGCGCTGCCAGTTCATCGGCAACAGCGGATGCGATGGCTCTGAATCGTATTTGTTCATTAAATCTTCGGTCTCATCTCTTTCACCGGCATTTAATTCTGCCATAGCATTTGCCTTGTCAAGCATCGCATCTGCTTTTTGCTTCCATTCTGTCAAATGCGGAAATCGTACCTGCTGTGTCAGCAACGCTGCCCATCATCGAATTCATCTTTTCCTGCGTCTTGGCAACCTGAACTTTTGCCTTGATGGCATCTTTTCTCGAATTCAAATCTGCAATATCCTTTGAAAGCTTATCATGCATTTCTTTCATCTTTGCTGCATTTGCTGCTGCCATATCATAAGACTGCTGCAGTGACGTCCGTTTGGATGCCAACTGATTTTTTCTTCTCTAAGAACTTCATCGCATCTGATTCATTTCCTGCCAAAAGCGCCTTTTCTGCATAATTCTGCATTTTTGCAATTTCTTCGTCGCAGTCAGTCAGCGCCCGCTTACATCTTGCTTCATCTGCCATAACGGTTGCAGTTTCGGATTTAACGTTTCTTAAATCCTCCTGCAGTTCTCTGAGATACTGGTCAATCATCTTCTCCGGGTCCTCTGCCTTATCAAGCATCGCGTTAATGTTTGCTGACATAATATCTTTAAATCGTTTTAAAATCCCCATAAATTTTACCTCCTGTTATCTATTCTTATGAGTTTCCTGTTATGAACGAGTTTCATAAGGAAATAATATCATACAAAGCCTGACCTTCGCAATGTTTTCATCTCAATTAACCGGTAACGTGTCACGTTTCTTCTTTTAAACATTTTAAAGTTCACCCTCGAAGTTCTTATGTAGGTTCCCTCCGATGCGAAACTCCGGTGTTTTTTTTTTGCAGGTTCTGATTCCGCTGTTCCGGATACCCCTGCATCCGTAATGGATTCTTCCAGTGGAACCGGCGTTCTGTCCTCATATAGCGCCTTCTTTTTTTCCTCCAGTTCATCCGCAATTTCAAATGCAGAATCCACGACTTCATCTTCAAAACCGCTGTTTCATGACGTTTTACCGGCTGTCTGGATGGTTTTTACTTTGATTGGATTTTCTTCTTTCTTATTTTCAAAATCAAATTCCCACTGAACCATTTCATTTTCGTCGGTCTGCGGATTTCGATTCTGTTCTTCTTCCTCAAACCGATTCTTTTCATAATACAGTTCATTTGCAAGGAGCTGACTGATTTCAAGAATATCTGCATACCGCTCCTGTTTCTTCATATCCATCAGACCGTCCATCAGTTCCCGTTTATTCTGTTCAATCACATCCGATTTCTGCCGCAGCGAATCGAGTACACGGTCCGTTTCCTCACTAATCATATTGTATGCCTGACGTACGGATTCATTTATCTCCATCAGCATCTCATTTGTGTAAATAATCGACGCCGCATAAATTTCATTTGCAGTCCGAAGCGCCATTTTATCCTGTTTGTTCAGATTTTTTACCTGTCTTTGTACATACAGCGGATTCGGCTTGCTCATTCGTATCCGGGATGCCGACTCCTCTGCTTCTATAATAATATCCTCCGCCTCTTTGTTGGCGTCTTTAATAATTTTTCCTCTCTTATCTGTAATTTCATGATATGCCTTTAATTCAATATCTATCGTTTTCTTCAAGTCTTCTATCATTTCCAGCATTTCTTCCTTATTGACAAGGACTTTTCCTGCTGCAAAAGAACATTCTGTCCATCTTCTATTAAAACCTGCATCTTATCCAGAAGCTGCTTTGCTTTTCCTTTTTTCCATATTATTACTTCCTCCAACTATGGTTCTACAGGATTACACTAAAATCCCGGTCCGGTTTCTTATTATCTCTTGGTATCCCAAGAAAATCCTGAATCAGATGTCTGCTGAAAAGTCTGCCTTCTTCGTTTTCAAAATACCGTTCCGGGTGCCATTGGAACGCAAGGATACTCATGGTCGGCGACACAAATGCTTCTACCGTTCCATTTTCCTCATCAACCACCAATGGATAAAACATCGTCGAAAGATTTTCCAGATACACACAATCACTGTGAAAATTATTTATCTTTACATACCGGTCCGAATTGCATATTTTTTTGCCATATGGTCAACGCCTCTCGGTCTTGGCACCGTAAATGGCGCTGAATATGATATTTTTCCGCCAAACAGTGCATTCAAATGCTGCATGCCGCGGCAGATTCCGATAATTGGAATCTCATTTTCCACACAGTACAGAATCAGTCTTTTTTTCCATCGCGTCGCGATGCGGCTGTAGTTCTGCCTTATGCGGTTCTACATAATACTTCGGATGAAGGGTTCCCCACCCGTTACAATCAATACATCAATCGGTTCTTCAAAAAGGGCTTCAAAATCCCTGGTAAAATTGGATACCGGATGAAGCCGGATTCCCATACTTTCATAGAATTCCGTATAAGCAGATTCCAGTACATCTGTGGATTTTCCATACATATTCTGACCTTCTCTCTGTGTTATCAGCGCATGAAGCATCTGCCTATTCCTCCTTCCGTATCTTTCCATTTTTTTACAATCCAGCGTCAGTTTGTCAAGACCTGTTACATAATTATAGATAACATCACCGCATCCGATAGCCGCAGGAATATTAAACTCCGCGCACCGAATCGCCATATGCGATGCAACGCCTCCATATTTTGTAATAAATCCTTTTTATTCCTTTTGCAAATATCCAGTCATATCCCGGGTCTGCTTTTGAATGACTACAATCTTACCGCTTACATCAACAGCACCGGCATCCCCTTTCTTTGATTCCGCATCTTCCAGCACAACCACTTCTCCGGTTACGTTTTCAAGTGTAATAAAATTCGGTCTGGCTTCCATCTGTTCAATCAAATCAAACTGTTCCATACTGTAAATGACATCCGGAAGCATCAGATTTGAATTTTTTCAAACGTCTTTCGATTCTCGTCAATTACCTGCTGCCATTGATGCCGGATAATATCTTCCGATTTTTGATACACTGCAATTATATCATCAACTGTAAGATATGCCATATCTTCGCTTTCGAAAAAATTAAGCATTTCTCCAATATTTATCAAAATATCAATTGCCAGACTCAGAGATTTTGTAAACTCAAATTTAAAATACTCCCTTTCTTCCATCGAATCAATCAAAAATTCTACAAATTCCCGAACATTAACCGAAAATCCGATATCATTCAATGCTTTCTCCATCCTCACTTCATCTAATGGGTATGCTTCAACCGCTCAATCCGCTGTCTCTGCTTCTTTGCTGTTTCGCTTGCTTTGGAACTGTCAAAAATCCGTTCCGCATATGTTTCACAGGTGATATCATAGGTGCCGGAACGAAGGTGTCCATACTTTTCATCAAATTCCGAACGCGTCATTTTTCCCTCGGCATAATCCTGAAAATCTGCATCATATTCGGATGCAACAGTATAAATAGACATCATAAAATCATCAATTTCCCGCTCGGTAAAATAGCCTTTCGCAACTAAGGAACGACAAAGCGCCTTTGATATAAACGCAAGCCTTGCCTGCTTGCTTGCAAACTTCGGCGTTCCATATTGTTTAATGCTTTCGAGCGATTCAACAAAATACTGAATCGACGTGTTCACGTCTTTCGCCGCCATCATCCAGTTTCCACGAATATTTTCACGATGTACCTTCAGACCATTCAACGAACGGATATCCTTCATGCGGCTTTTCCTGAAATTACGGATTGCGTTGTCCGTCAGCCGAAACAGATTGCTTTTCAAATCTGCAATTTCCTCTGCTGTAAATCCAAACGCCAGTAATTCCTGCAAACGTTCTTCCGTTGTAAAATCATAATTGGAAAATACAATTTCAAATTCTATTTTGTCATGTGCGGTAATATCGGAAAGCAATTTGTTGTTATAATACCGAAGCAGCTTCTGCACCATATCCGAATCCAAATCATCCGGCATCAGGCACAAAAAAAGACTGGCGCAGCGAAATGTACGGTTTGTTTCCGATTTTATACATCAAATCTCCGTCTACATCTTTATAACCTATCGAATGAAGCCCCTGATTCCAAGCAGATTTCGTAATAATCTCCCTGTAAAGAGAAAAGTCCAATGGATGCGGATTTTCTCCAATAATTTCTGCAGGATTCCAGAATGCCATATCCGATAGTATCGTATTTTTTCATACAATTTATTGCCGACATCCTTGTAAGTCGTCTTTGTCTCTGCTATCAACTCCCGGAAATCATCATCTGAAATCGGATTCCGCTCCCTGTTTATGCATGCTGCCAGCGGACGCACCTGAAAAATTGTAACGACATTGTTCTTGTCAATTGCAAACTCTACATCGAGCGGATACTCCGGAAATATCGTTTCCAACTCCCGCATCGCCAGAATCAGCGCCGCAAAATTTGCCGGAAATACTTCTGTTGCCACTGTTCTTGCAATATAAACCGTCTTTCCGCCTCTGCCGCTCGTTACCGCGTCTGTCGAAGCTTCATCATAAGAAATCGCATAGTACGGGCGGTCCAGTTTAATATCTCTGGAAAAATAACGCCGCTGCATGTAACTTCCTCTGTCTGACGCTGTATCAAAACCTGTTCTTCTTCCATGTTGTCAATATCCTTCCGGTAGGAAGAAAACACATCCTGAATAGCTTTTTTTCACCGCATTTTCATCCGAAGCCTGCACATTTAAAAATACTGTCATAATGACCGGCATTGGAGGTTTCAAATGAATCCTCATTCGATGATGAACTTCTTACAACTATCTTCTGTCCGCGAAAATGGCTGCCGATTTCATCTAAAAATATCTGCTTCTCTCTGAAAAAATGCGTTTCCGGTAACAATGAGAAGGTCTTCTATTCTTGATTTTGTAATTTTGTCTTTTAAATATGCAAGTGTATCTGCCTTACTAAAGAACATATTTCCGCCTCGCTTACTACAGACCTGCCGCTGGCAGTTTCTCCCAAATACTCCATAACACAAAACTGCACCTTAGTACGAAAATGACTATTATACTAAAGTGCAGTATATTTTTGCTCCATCTGAAATCCCGTTTCTGACGTTTCGTTTCTTTACTGAATCGTCAGAAGTTCATCCACGCTCTTTCTTGGCGGCATATCCGGTTCAAATACAGGATATCCCATAGCAATAATTGTCGCTACGGTCTGTCCTTCTGGAACGCCTGCAATTTCCGCAACTTTTTATCGTCAAACACGCCAAGAATAACCGTTCCAATTCCTTTTTCATGTGCTGCAAGGCAGAATGTCTGTGCTGCAATTCCTGCATCAAACATTTCCCATCCTGCGCCCTTACTGGTACTGAAACTTCCATCTTTTTCATATCCGCAGATTCCATTTTTCTGCGTTACAATCATCAACTGATTTGCTCTTGATACGGTCTTCTCATTTAATGCAAATCCCATAACGCCTTCTTCCGCAATCTTATTGATAACCGCTTTATCCGAAACACTGATATAACGAATCGTCTGCGTATTTTTCCAGGATGGTGCATACGATGCCAACTCTACCAGTTCTTTTATCACATCATCCGGAATCAATTCCTCTTTAAATTTTTCTTACTGACCGTCTTGTTTTGATGCATGCTGTTGCTTCCATATTGTCCTCCTTCTGTTTATTCCATCTTTCGGTTCGAAACCCATCTTTTATCTGCTTCTTTACTCTGCTGCGAAATACTTGTCAATGCCATCTGCAATACCGGCTGCAAGTAAGTCCTGATAGTCGGAAGTTGCCATTTTCTGGTCTTCTTCTGAATTCGTCATATAGCCAATCTCCACTATCGTTACCGGCACCTTGCACCAGTTTATGCCGCTCATTGAATCGGTCTCCCAAACGCCTTCGCTCTTTGCTCCGGTTGACGCCGCCATGCCATTTAACACATCCGCGGACAACTGTTTGCAGGATTCATAAATATCTCCATTGTATGGATTGTCTTTCGTCTGGCACACCGTCATTACGCCATTTGCATTGGAATCGGTTGAACCGTTCGCATGAATCCGGATAAATGCATCTGCGTTCTCGCTGTTTGCTATCTCGGCGCGCGCAGCGTTGCTGATATCTACATCATTGGACGTGCGTATCATAATCACATGATATCCTCTGGATGTTAAAACGCTCTGCAGCTTTAATGCAACCTGTAGATTCAGTTCATACTCCTCTGTTCCTGTTGTAATTCCTGTATTTCCAGCCGATACTTTTGCTTTCTTTTTTTTTCTTCGGCGCCCGGTCCAATCGGTTCCTCGTCCGTATTTGGCGTTGTCTGATGTCCTGCATCAATACAGACTGTTTTTCCTTCGCCCGTATTGCTGGTTTCTCCCGGCTCCGCTGTCGTATCTTCCGATGTATCCTCTGACGACGCCTCGCCTACAACTTCTACAAATTCGGAGAAAACATAATATGTCTGTCCGTCAATTACAACCTTGCTCCACTCCTCGTTGTAACCGATTCTGTCCAGTTCCACATTGTCTGCCATCTGCATTGGCGCTTCGCCCTCTGTCGACGGTGCTGTTCTGACATTCACATAGTCGGTCGGTTGTTCGCACCTTATCGCTGACAATCGTAAATCCCTCATCATCGACCTGTACTTCTGTTGTCGCCTCTGTCGTATCCTCGGAAGAAGCAGCTTCTTCGGAAGCTTCCGACGTACTTTCCGTTGTTTTTTCTTTCTCCGCATCCTTCTTCCCACACGATGCGAATACAAATACGGAAAGAATAAGCATCAGGCAAATCAGTATATTCCTGTAAATCTTCTTCATAAGTAACCTCCGTCCATATTTCTATATACACTTACTTATTATTATGGCATAAATGCGTTTCTATTTCAACCAAAAAGCGACAAGGAGCTGACACAGAAATTTGTAATCCTCTTTGTGTGCAAGTTCGCAGGCGGAATGCATGGCAAGGACCGGTATTCCCATATCGACTGCTTTTGCCGGAATGTACGAGGAAATAATCGGTCCTAATGTTGTTCCGCCCGGCATTCCTGTCTTATTTACGGTTTTCTGCATCGAAATCTGTTCTTCCTCACAACAACGCTTCTATTACTGCTAACGCTTCACTGTCCGTCACATATCGCTGCGCCGCGCTTTGTTTCAGCACAACGCCATTTCCTAACAGCACCGGATTCGTCGGGTCCGATTTATCCGAATAATTTGGATGTACGCCATGTGCTGTATCAAGGGAAAGCACAAATGTGTCCGGCAGCAGTTCGGCAAATTCCTTTTCCGGCAAAAGTGTCTTTTCTATTTTTTCCAGAATCAATTTTAAAAGATTCGAATCGGCTCCCTGTTTGGATAAGCTTCCGATTTCTTCATTATCAAAAAATACACCAATGCAAAGATTCTGCTTTGCCGCTTCGGATTCTGTTTGATTGGAAAGGCTTCCGATTGTTTCAAGAATTGCTGCAGCAGAGGAAACATTGTCAATTCTTGGCGACGCAAACAGTCCGTTATCTGCTCCAATCAAATAGCATTTGTCGCAATTATACAAATACAAATCGTAATCTAAAATATCTTCCTGCTGTATTTCTAATTTTTTGCAGCGACAGACGCAAAAGGAAATTCTGCGGCTGTTCCGCATCCGATATGCCGACAATCGGAATAAGTTCTTTCTGCATATTCAGTTTTGTTTCCGCATCGCCCCGTTTCAGATGCGGTGCCAGACTTGGAATAATGGCAACCGGAGTTTCCGAATCATACAGCTTTACAATCGGATGAAATGCATCCTCTCCTTTTAAAACTACTTTTCCCGCCATTCCAAGCGGTCTGTCAAACCAGGTTGACGCAAGCAGACCGCCATACGTTTCAATATTTAACATGTGATATCCCGATTTATTCATGTCGGCAGAAGGTTTTACTTTTTAACATCGGAAAATCCGTATGGCAGGCGGCAATTCGGATATTCTTTACTTCTTCCGGAACATGAAATGCAATTAAGACCGAACGGTATGGTTTTACATAATAATTGCCGCCCGCTTCTAAACTCCACGGTTCCTGTATTGCAATCTCGGTAAATGCCTGCTGCTTTAAGTATTCTTCACTGTTTTTTATTACATGGAACTGAGTGACGCCATGTTCCAGCATGTGTTTCAAAAATTCCATTTGCTGCCTTCCTTTCCGTACTTAAGATTGTTTGTAGTAATTGCGCAATGATATAATAACCGCGTTTTTTCCGTTCTTCGAACTCCAAAAAAACGCTCACAATCATTCGTATTTCAGGCTTTCGCCTTCCATACTCATGATTGTTTGTCCATCAAATAGATAAGCCGCTTTCTGCAAGCAGAAGCAGCTTATCTGCTTGATGGAGTTATTATATCACATTTTTCTTGCTATTCCTATTTTATCCGTTTATAATGTTTTTTACACGCTTTAACGTGCTAAATTTATGAAAGGATTGCAGTTTGATTGTATAATCGAATTGCCGGTTTTACGTTATGAATACTTTTCAAATTGGTTTTATCGGACTGGGACTGATTGGCGGCTCTGTGGCGAAATCCATTCGCCGCATTTTTCCCGGCTATACGATTATTGGATATGACGCTGATAAAAATACTGTAATAGAAGCATACAAGGATGGGACTTTAACCCGCTATACGGATTCCATTGCAGACATTGCTGTCTGTGATTACATTTTCTTGTGCGCTCCGGTTCATTATAATATTGAATACCTGAAGCTTTTGAAACCGTTGATTCAGGAGAACTGTATTTTATCGGATGTAGGCAGTGTAAAAACGGATATCTATAACGCTGTGAAAGAACTGGAACTTGGGCGCCATTTTATCGGAGGACATCCGATGGTTGGTTCTGAGCGTTCCGGCTATGACGCCGCTTCCGACAGGCTGATTGAAAATGCTTATTATTTTATTACGCCTTCTCCGGATGCGCCAAAAGAAAGAATTGATGAATTCATGACCTTTATCGGTGACTTGGGTGCGATTCCGATTCAATATTCGCCAGATGAACATGACCAGATTACCGCATATATCAGCCATGTTCCTCATGTGATTGCTGCCGCTCTGGTAAATCTGGTACGAGGTGAGGACTCGCCGGATGGCATTTTTAAATCACTGGCTGCAGGCGGTTTTAAAGATATTACCCGTATTGCTTCCTCCAATCCGGTTGTTTGGGAACATATTTTACTGAGCAACCCGGATAATATTGTGCTGGGACTGCGAAAATATATTGAGCTTCTGAATAAAATGATTTATGATATTGAACATGAGAATGCCGGCGGAATTCATGCGTTCTTTGAATCATCGCGTGAGTACCGGGATTCGATTCCAAATAATACAAGCGGCGTCATTCGGATGCAGTATGAATTATTTGTCGATATTCCGGATGAACCGGGTGCATTAGCAAAAAAGTAACGGTTCTGCTGGCAGATGCAGGCATCAATCTGAAAAACTTTGGCGTTTCCCATAATCGGGAGGATGAGGAAGGCGTTCTGCGATTATCCTTTTACAGCCATGAAGCATGTCAGGATGCCTATACCATTTTGTCAAATGCAGGCTATAAATTGTACAATAAATAA
>VOFJ01002445.1_pt1 | contig 84579 bp, 122 predicted proteins | sample 5384081 | NCBI WGS metagenome assembly VOFJ01 (sample SAMN12384729, study PRJNA508395) | human gut metagenome | isolation source: healthy gut I | host: Homo sapiens | reverse complement strand
ATTCAGCAAACTCTTATCGTGGATATTTGCGTTAAGACTAATAATGGATGAATACGCAGGGCTCTACATCTCCCGGCAGGATCGATATGTGCGTACTGCCGCCCTCCCGCAATACATCCGCTCATTATATTCCGTCATTCGAAGTCAATGGAAAATCTGCTTACCACCGAAACGCCATTTATCTCCGCGAACTCTGTGATCATATACTTCCTGCTCTGCGCGTTCAGCATCAGATCCACGTTTAAAATTCATCACCGATCGGCATGTAATGGAAGTACCAGTTGAAACGAACGCCGTGGCTGATCAGGCATAAGTCGATGAACTCGTCGCTTTGTAACAGCCTTGTAGTTCTGACTGTATAACAAATGGAGGTACCATAAAGCCAGTCCATGCTTCGCCATCAGATCATTATGCATCACCTTATCGAATACGCCCTTCCACGACGGTCATCTGTTGCATACATTGCCTTCGATGGAAATAAAGAATGCCATATTTCCGACCTTCTGTACCTCCTTACGAACTCCTCATCGATCAGGGTTCGTTGGTGAACAGATGGAATACTGAATTCCTGATGTGCTGCTGCCGGCTTCAGCAGGTCGTTTTACGGCACATCGGTTCACCGCCGGTACACATGTACCAGTGAATCCCGCTCTTCGCCACTTGTTACAACTTATCCATTTCTTCATAGGTCAGGTTCAGGGTCTTGCCATATTCTGCAGCCCAGCAGCCTTTACAATGCAGGTTACAGGATGCGGTAGGATCAAACAACAGGATCCAGGGCATGTTGCAGTCGTATTTTTTCTCAGCTCCATCACATAATTGTAACCGGAAAACATACCTTCATAACCAGGTTCAGCACGTTCATTTTTAAAATATGAGGATCGATCTCGTTGATGGCACGGTACGCGTACTCCATCCATTTTCCATTGGGATCCTGTACAAATTTGCGGGCAGCATCAAATGCACTCAGCATCTCTTGCTCAGCAGCGGCTCTGCCAGATTGATCAGCTTGACCGCCTCTTCTGTCATATGTTCTGTTCCTTTTCCTCTTACTGCTTTAATCGCTGCGTCGATCGCAACACTGAAAGCGGCACGCTGCGCTGCATGTACTACTTTGTTTTCAGTCATGTCGTTCTGACTCCTTTCTCACTCTGCCTAAATTTATTTCTCTTTCATTTGTCCCCATCTTACGACGGCTTTTGATTCTTTTTCATTGCCCAAATTCCCGTTTTTTGTGGCATATTTTCCCAAAACAACATTTTTTTGTCCCATGTGGGCACGGACGGGATGCGCGACAGGCGGCAGCATGGACGGGGTGCCCTGACAGGCGACAGAGCGTGGACGCTTTCCAATTGACAGACGCGGTGTGCTTTTGTATCCTGTTAGTATCGGATTAAAGAGGGCACCCCCCACAACAACCCGATAGCAAAACAATTTCGAAAAGGGGTACGAAGATTGAAAAATAAAATTTTTCAATCCCGAGATTTGTGTCTGCGCGCACTTGACACAAACTCGACATGCGCAAAAAACGTGCGCAGAAATGAGAGGAAGAGATGAACGATATAACGTCTTATATGTTAGAACAGACCAAAAAAATTCTTTCCATCGACAGTCCGACCGGCTTTACCGCACACGCGGCGGAGTATGTCCTCGGAGCGTATAAAAAGCTGGGTTACGATGCAAAGCTGACCAACAAGGGCGGTATTTTTGTATGTGTCAATGACGGTCCTGACCAGGCGGACGATCCTGCGGACGCACCGATTTTTGCTGGAAGCGCACATGGATACCTTGGGCGGTATGGTTTGCAGCATCAACGAAAAAAGGACGTCTGATGCTGAGTGCTCTCGGCGGCATGAATCCAAACAATGCAGAGGCGGAAAACTGCCGCGTTTACACCAGAAGCGGCAAGGTTTATTCCGGCACGTTCAATTAAAAAACGCCTCGATCCATGTAAACGGCAGCTACAATGACACTGCCCGTTCCTATGATGCAATGGAGGTCGTATTGGACGAGCCTGTGGAAAGCAAGGCGGATACCGAAGCCCTCGGCATTATGACCGGCGACATCGTCTGCTTCGATCCCCGCACGACCGTAACGGAATCCGGCTACATTAAGAGTCGTTTTCTCGACGATAAGCTGAGTGTCGGCATCCTGCTCGGCTTTGCAAAATATTTAAAGGAAACCAACAAAAAGCCCGCCCGCAAAATCTATCAGCATATCACTGTTTTTGAAGAAGTCGGTCACGGCGGCTCCGCTTCGATTCCTGCTGATGTCGCAGAAATTCTCGCAGTCGATATGGGCTGCGTCGGAGATGGCCTTTCCTGCAAAGAAACCCAGGTTTCCATCTGCGCAAAGGATTCCGGCGGTCCTTATCATTACGATGTTGTTTCTGCTCTGATCGAGGCAGCGCGCACCGCCAGGGTTGACTTTGCAGTTGACGTATATCCCCACTACGGCTCCGACGCAGAAGCAGGGCTTCGTTCCGGTATCGATTGCCGCCACGGGCTGATCGGCTCCGGTGTATACGCTTCTCACGGCTATGAGCGCAGCCATGTAAAGGGAATGGAGAATACATTCCGGCTGCTAAAGGCTTACCTGAATCAGGACTATAGTGCCTGAACGTTTCCTGTCCAGCACAAAACACAGGAAGTTTTGTAAATATTCTTTAACACCGAAGCAAAAACCTCCGGGTCTGTCGTCTTTTCGACGCCAGCCCGGAGGTCGTTTTATTCTGTGCTACAGTTTTCTCCACCTGCGTAGCAGAAGGAGCCCTTTATAGCATTTCAATTCATAGCTGCGTGATCAGCCAATCACCAGCTCCCAATGCATCTTTTCCTCATTCAGGCGATACTGCTTTAACAGCTCCGGTCCGCAAGAGTTGGAACCAACACCGCTCATGCCATAGTCCAGATGCCAGATCACATGTCCGGATTTTTCCAGCTCGTAGTTGTGCATCTTTTCCGTCAGCTCCTGTGCGGTGTAGTAAGAAGCGTTGAAGGAAAGCGGCTTTTTGCCTTCCGCCTTCAGTTCTCCCACCTTTACATACGCACAGTGATAATGGCTGCCATTTTCCTGAGGTTTTACATAGTCCTCAAGAAGCTCATCTACGGTTGTCGTAAAGCGGTCTACCCAGCAGGCTCTGTGCTTATCCTGATAGCTTTCTGTCGGACCGTATCCGATGTATTCCACCTGATCCTGATTTTCCGGCAGTACCAGCTGCAAGCCAAACCGGGGCATGTAAGGGAAGGTCATATCCTTGTCGGCATCCAGCGTCAGTTTGATCTGACCGTCTGCATTGACTTCCCAAAGTGCTTTCGCGCGTAAAAACGGCTGTCTATATACACTGGCGATGGAGAAATCGCAGTGAATGCGTACTTTTTCACCGGCGTTCTCTGCGGTGCAGTCATAAACCCGGATCCACGGTCTGTCATATCCGGCTTCTTCCCAGACCTGACGGACATTTCTGTCATTGTCAACCGGCGCACGCCAGGTTTCAAAGGTCATCGGTGCTTCGATCAGCGCTTTACCATCTCTGACAAGCTCTGTAAACGCACCTTTCTTCTTGCCGAATACATAGCGGATTCTGTCGGAGGTAATGATCCAGGAAGCATCGTTTTCCTCCAGTGCAACTGTTCCGGCTTCTGCAATTTCCAGAACCTTTTCCTTTTCCTCAAACAGCGCAATCTGGTCAAAGCCCATGACTCTGCCCTGTCTGGTCAGCGCCTGATCTGCTTTCTGCACATAGGTCAGCTTCAGATAGGGTCTGATCTCCGGAAAGCTCTCCCAGCTGAGGAATTGTGATGCACACTTTTTTCATGTGCAGGGCAGGCAATCTCCCGGATCTCGCCCTCTGCTAACAGGGTGCCCTCTTTTTTTTGATTTCATAACGGATCTGTACGGTATCTGCAAGGTCAGCAAAATCCTGCACGTTCCACAGTTCTACAGTGCCTGCTGCCAGATCTTTTCCTGCTGCATGTACCGGACGGATTTCGTTTTTCCATTCCAGAAGCCCGGTATGGGGTCTGCGGTCCGGATACACCAGGCCATCCATACAGAAGTTGCCGTCATGAGGGAACTCGCCTGCATCGCCGCCGTAATGGAAAATATCTCTTCCGTCTGCAGCCTTGCCTTCCCAGGTCGCATGATCACACCATTCCCATACGAAGCCGCCGCAGAACTTGTCATATTTGTACATCAGCTCCATGTAATCATGGATATCCCCGGGGCCGTTGCCCATTGCATGGATAAATTCACACTGAATAATAAAGGGCTTTCTCATTCTGCGGTCTTCGCAGTATTCCTTTACCCACTCGGTATCCGCATACATCCGGCTCATTACATCCAGCATGGAAACATCGTTGTGATAGCCTGCGGAATTGTAGATGCTTGCTTCATAGTGCAGCAAACGGGTCGGATCATAAGCCTTTACCCATCTTCCGGCGTCCTCAAAGTTTCCGCCGTAGCCGCTCTCATTACCCAGAGACCAGAAAATAACCGCGCTCTGGTTTTTGTCCCGGATCACATTTCTCTTCTGACGGTCGAGGATCGACTCCGCCCAGGCATCATCCTGCGCGATGTAGCCCATGCAGTCGTGTCCGTCGTTTGTATACAAAGTTCCTACGCCGTGGCTTTCCAGATCTGCTTCCGCAATCATGTAAAATCCATATTCATTGCACAGTTCCGGGAAATAAGGCGCATTGGGATAGTGGCTGGTACGAATCGCATTGACATTGCTTTCCTTCATCAGCTGCAGATCGCGGATCCACGTCTTCTCTGGTCACGGTTGCACCGGTATAAGGGTTGGAATCGTGACGGTTGACACCCCGGAATTTCACCTGTTTTCCATTGATTAAAATCTTTCCATCTTCAACGGAGATTGTGCGGATGCCGACCTTCTGCTCGATGGTTTCAGCGCCTGTCTGGAGCGTCAGGGTGTACAGATAGGGCTGCTCTGCATTCCAGAGCACCGGAGCAGCTACAGGAATCGCTATGTTTTCTCCGTGGGAAACTGCCCTGCCGATTTCTTTGCCCTCTGCATCCGTCAGTGTGCAGTTGATTTCCAGCTCTCCCTCAACCCGGTCAAAACGAACCGTAACCTCTGCGCTGCCATCCTCTGCAACAGGAGTCTGAACCGTAAAGTCATGTACGAATTCCTGCGGGCGAAGCACCAGCTCAACATCCCGGAAAATTCCGGAGAAGCGCAGCTTATCCTGATCTTCCAGATAAGTACCGTCACACCATTTCAAAACCAGAACCGCCATACCGGTTGCTGCCTGCTTTGGTTTTGCCCGTGATTTCAAATTCGCTGGGGCTGTGGGAAACCTGGCTGTAACCAACGAATTCGCCGTTGATCCAGACATAGAAGCAGGAATCCACGCCTTCAAAATATAAAAACTGACGTTCGCCGGCTTCTTTTTCTGTCAGCGTAAAATCCTTTACATAAGCACCGCTGGGATTTTCACCGGGCGCATACGGCGGGTCATAGGGAATAGGATAGCGGACATTGGTGTACTGCTTCTGTCCGAAGCCCTTCATCTGCCAGCAGGAGGGCACTTCCATGTCGATAAAGCCCTCTTTTTCGAGATCCTTTTCCCAGAAATGCTCCGGTACTTCTTCCACGCTGGGATACCAGGCAAATTTCCAGTCGTCCCCGCTCAACAGGATCTTGCTCTCCCTTCCATCCTGTTTCGGCACATACCAACAACGGTTGTCCATTGTGCCGACATGCAAAGTGGAGAGATTTTCATAAAAATTCTGCACTTTCATTTGGTTGTCTCCTTTTTATATCCTTTGGTTGATACCGGGATTTTGTCCCGGCTTTCTTTTTTACAGTTCCTCACACACCTGGAAAATATAGAATTTCAGGTAGTAGGATTCCTCCGCCGCCCAGAGGATCGGATGATCCGGCGCCTGTGTTTTAAATTCCACCTGACGCAGTCTCTTATGCGCTCCGTGGGCCGCTTCGCGGATGGTCTTTGCGAACAGCTCCGGGTCCATAAAGTGGGAACAGGAGCAGGTCACTAAAAACCCGTTGTCTTTTACCAGCTTCATGCCCCGCAGATTGATCTCACGATATCCTTTTTACCGCATTTTTAATGGAACTTCTGGATTTGGTAAATGCGGGAGGATCCAGGATTACGACATCATACTGCTCGCCCATTTTCTCCAGCTCGGGAAGCAGTTCAAAGACATCTGCACAGGTAAATTTTACGCGATCGGAAAGTCCGTTTAATGCCGTATTTTCTTCCGCCTGCTTTACGCCGGTCATGGACGCGTCCACGCCAAGCACTTCCCTAGCGCCCGCAATCCCCGCATTCAGTGCAAAAGAACCGGTATGGGTAAAGCAGTCCAGCACTTTTTTGCCAGGACAGAGTCTGTGAATCGCCTGCCGGTTGTATTTCTGGTCCAGGAAGAATCCGGTCTTTTGTCCGTCTTCCACATCCACGATGTAACGGACGCCATTTTCTGTGATTTCAACCTTTGTGGGGAACGGGTCACCGATGAAGCCCTTGAACCGTTCCATGCCCTCCTGGAGGCGGACCCTGGCGTCGCTCCGCTCATAGACGCCGCGGATCATGATACCGTCCTCTGCCAGCACCTTTTTCACAAGAGAAAGGATCGTCGGCTTCAAACGATCGATCCCAAGCGCCAGGGATTCCACCACCAGCACGTCGGAGAACTTGTCCACTACCAGCCCCGGCAGCCAGTCTGCTTCCCCGAAGATCAGTCGGCAGCATCCTGTGTCCACGGTCGCTTTACGATATTCCCATGCGTTGCGCACCCGCTTTTCCAGAAATTCTTCTGTGATCTCATGTTCTTTTCTGCGGCTCATCACCCGGATCGTAATTTTGGAACGGGTATTGATAAAGCCCCATCCCAAAAAGAAACCATCAAAATCCTTTACCGCAAGAATATCTCCGTTTTCATAGTCTCCTTCAACGCGATCGATCTCGTTGTCATAAACCCAGGCACCGCCGCTTTTGAGCGTGCGTCCTTCGCCCTTCTTCAGAATGGCTTCTGCGTACATATTTCCTCACAATCTGCCGCATGGCGGCTCCGAAAACGCTGACGCGCTGCACAGACTTTTTTGCAGCGCTCCACCGGCTCGGCAATTTTATTATAGTATGAAATTCTATTCGGATGTATAATAAGTCTGTCCGAAAAATATAACATTTTGGAACTAAAAGAAAGGACTCCTATGCCGATTTATTTTCGCAACGCCCCGGTGCGTGAACCCTTTATCTACGATTCCATCGGAAAACCACTGGCTGCAGGATGCGACCTCGCGTCCAAACGGCTACCCTTTCTATCACTATTTACAGACCGAATCCGGCTGCGGGCGGATTACCATTCAGGGAAAATCTTATCTGCTTCATGAACAGGAAGGCGTCCTGATCGCTCCCCCCCATCCGACACTCTTATCTGGCCCAGACTCCGGAGTGGTACACCTGCTTTTGTACCTTTTCCGGAACAGTCGAAGGCAGTATTTCCAAAATCCTGAACAACCGGCCGATTCTTTTTTTTTACCACAAAAAAGAGCAATGTCGGAATATACGCGCGCTGCTGCAGGATGCCATACAGCTTTTCGAACATCCTCCGGTCAACATCCCGGTACTCTCCGTCAACTGTTATCAGGTGCTTTTACAGTTTTCGGATGTCCCGGACGGTCAGAAGCTTCTTTCTGATCCGCTGTATCTGCGCTATGTTGCTCCGGTCATCGAAGAAATAGAAACCTGCTACAGTCTGCCCCTCACAGTGGCCCAGCTGAGTCGTCAGGTATTTGTCACGCCCCAATATCTATCACGGCTGTTTCAGCGTTTTCTGGGCTGCTCGGTCTACGAATATCTGATGACCTGCCGCATCAACCGTGCCAAAGAGCTTCTGCTGACAGCACCGCGGATGGAGGTGCAGGAAATCGCTGCGCAGACCGGCTTTTCCGATCCGAGTCACTTTATCGCCATGTTCCGCAAAAACACCGGACGGACACCGCTAGAGTTTCGGAAAATCAAATAATGCTGTGTGCAGCGGCGTGTTTTATCTCAGTCCATTGAGTTTTTCCCGATCCATCTGAAACGGATAGTTTTTGAGCTTCGCGGGATTGGAAAGCAGATCATTCATGGTGCGCTCCCAGAGCTCACGGGAAATTTTTTCTTCTCCGATCAGACTGTAAATATAGGCCTCGAAGCTCTGATGACTGCCAAAACCAAGCAAAGTCAGAACGCGCATCGCCTCTTCCTGGTCACCGTAGCAGCGCAGGAGAAAGCCCGGCAGAAACATGCCAACCGCTTTGCCGTGGGGCGTTCCCAGTTCGCAGGTTACGCGATAGCTCAATCCGTGGGGCAGACTCGTACCGGTATGAGAAATCGCCATACCTCCAAGGGTGCATGCCTGCATAAGAAGCTCCCTCTGCGCTTCGCCGATTTCATAGGAAGCGAGCGCATCCTTTACCTTTGCAAAGGTCCGCAGGCCCATCTCGCTGTAAACACGGCTGTAGGGCGTAGCGTTCGTGTTTAAATGGCTCTCCACCAGATGTGCTAACGTATCCACCGCCGTGTTGATACAGCCGGTTTTGGAAGCAGTCTGCAGATACGTAGAATCCACCAATGCAAGCTCTGGGAAAATATGGTGGCTGATGCTCTGTTTTACCAGCTCGCCCGCCTTGGCTTCTGTGGAAGTCTCCGAAGCTGCCGCCGTAGTCAGCTCGATCTTCGGCATTACAACTCTCGTTAAGATCGCATACGGTGTAACCTCCGAACCGGTTCCTGCTGTCGTCGGTACTGCCGCGACCGTCAGGGCTTTATTTGCCGCCTGTTTGACCGCTGCATCTGTTTCATATAAAAAGTCTGCTTTTTTTCTCCGGGTTGGCGATCATCAGCGCAATTGCCTTAGAAGCGTCCATGGGAGAACCGCCGCCGATTCCGATCACAAAATCGACCTTTTCCGAAAGCCCCAGGGCAGTCGCCCGCATCACAGTTTCCACCGAAGGATTTTCCTCGATTCCGTCAAAAATCACATAGGGCACTTGCTCGCGGTTCAGCGCATCCTCCACGTCCTGCAGGGAACCGTTTACACGGGAAGAATGCTTTCCCGTTACAAGCAGTGCTTTTGTTCCCAGCTCCGCCAGCTCCTGGCTGTGCTGCCGGACACAGCCTTTCTCGTTATAAACCTTTGTTGGCATGTATAATTTCATTGCAATTCCTCCATTCTAAGACGTGCATAAGCATACTGCTCTGTTTCTGCAATACAGCGCCGCACCCTTTTTTCTTCTGTCGCAGGATCTTCAAAATTCAGCTCTAAAAAACGCTTTTTATAATAGCCCTGTTTCAGCGCAATTCGCAGGCTTTCTGCAAAATTCAGATCAAAGAAAAAAGCCGAGAAAGCTGACCCAGACATCCAGCCCGGTTTTTCGTTCCTGTTTTTTTTTGATGCAGTAATGACCCAAAATGCTCTCATATACCACATCTGAAACTGCTTCCTGTCCCACCTGCTCTGCGGAAAAACCGGTGGTATCTACAGGATCCTCCTGGGTAAACACCCGGAAAATATCGCATTTATCCGCATCCCGGATTAACTTCGCAAAAAGCAGCGTCTTTTCATCCAGGCCATCCTCAATCGCAAGGCGGTTATGGTTTCCAATGGCCGTCAAAACCTGCTCTCTTTCCCTGTCAGAAAGCTCACCCAGAAAATCGCCCTGCCGCAGGATTTCGCACCCTAACTGCGCGTGGTCGATGCTTTTATAATCCAGAAACGTGTGATAGCGCTTCCAGCTGCTCAAATCTTCCGATATCGTGATATACCGCACACAGATACGCCAGCTCTCTGTCACTTTCCGAAAGTGGGAGCGCCGCTGTAAGCTGTTCCATCACCTCCGTCACCCTTTGCGTATGAATAATTTTTTTTTAGTTTGATCCTGGTATCACTTCCGTCGTCATAGGCAGACGTATATTCCAGAAATTTCTGCATAGCATCCATTTTTCGTCTCCATTCTGTGAGCGCATGGCAGTGGCTCTACAGCATTTTCCACATATGGTCCAGCTGCCCGCAGCATGCCGTGATGCCTGCGCTTTTTGTCTCTTTTATTCAATTCAGGCGGCACTGCTGCCTCAGATTTCTCTCCGCAGCGATTCAAACACTGTATCGTAATGCTCCGACATTTCTTCAAAGTTATTCAGCAGCTGTTCCAGCACCCGGTAAAACGTCTGCAAATCCTCCGGCGCGATATTTTTTGTCCGCATTTTCTTGTACCAGCCCGATGACCTGACGGGGATTTTGGCGGTCTGCAGGCTGCCCTGCTCTGTCAGAACATAGCGGGCGCGGTAACGTCCCGGTTCTCCTTGTTTTTCCACCATTCCGGCTGCGATCAGCTCCGAAAATGTCCGGGAAATCAGCGCCGGGTCAAGGTCACAGGCCGCTGCCACCTCTGCAAACTGAAGTCCCTCCGAATGTCCGCTCAGCGCGTACAGCACCGCCGTGTGTGCAGCCTTTAATCCTACCATCCCCATTCCAGCTGTTTTGACTGCCTGTACTTTTTTATTCATTCTGGAAAGAAAAGGGTAAATTTCAAAAAACGGTCATCCTTCATGGCTCTCATTTCCTTTCCCCAGATGTTTTGCATATTCCTGTCCTTCCCGGACATAATGGGCTGCATTTTCCAGATTGGAGGTGATTTCCGCTTCCGTTACACTGCGGATGATTTTGGCAGGGCTTCCATAAACCAGTGAGCCCTCCGGAATCTGCATATTCTGCGTCACCAGCGCTCCTGCTCCAACGATACAATTTTTGCCGACGGACGCGCCGTTTAAGATAATTGCACCCATTCCAATCAGTGTATTGTCCCCAACGCTGCAGCCGTGCACAATCGCGCTGTGCCCGATCGTGACATTTTTTTCCCACAGTCACGCTGTAGCCCTTGTCCACATGAATGACGCAGTTATCCTGCACGTTCGTACCCGTGCCGATCGATACGCTGCCTGCTCCGGCACGCACGGTTGCGTGGAACCAGATACTGCAGTTTTCTGCGATCGAGACGTCCCCCATATATGTCTGCACTGGGCGCAATAAACGCCGACGGGTCAATGTCCGGATTTTTCCACATCTGATTTGCCCCCTTTCTGAGCAGGCTTCGCCTGTTTGTGCTCACTTGCGCTCATTGTAGCATAGAATTCCTGTCAAAAAAAGAGCGGCAGGAATTTCCCTTTATCCCTGCCGCCCTTTTAGCCTTATTTTTTTCATAGTCCTTTTCTTCCAGAAGTCCGTTGGAAACCATGGTCGCCGTGAAATCCAGTTCAAAATCCTGCGCCGCTGGTCGCCGCTGCCGCGTCACCGCAGCCGCCGACACACATTGCAGCAGCGGTAAAAAGCGCTGCTGCGGTCATTTTATACCGATTCTTTTTTATCCTGAAAGTCAAACATAATTTTCCCCCTCCTCACTCCACATTTTTCAATGCCATATCCATCGGGACTTTTTCCGATTCGTTTCAGCTCCAGTGCAGCCACAACCCCATAGCAGATGACTCCTGCCACAAACATTTCCACATAAATCCTCGGGTCAATCCAGTAAGGCAGGTACCCCGTCATCATTTGTGACAGCATTGCTTTCCAGATGATACCGATAATCCTGACGTTCAGCGGAATATTGATCAGCACGCAGAGCACGATAACAATTGAGGTTGGCATAACATAGAGCCTTGCAATCTCTCCTTTGGAGTAACCGAGAATTTTTGCCATGGAAATCGACTGCGCATTTTTTTCAATGATAATTTTACTCAGCAGATAAACAAGAACAGCAAATATCAGAACTGCAAAAAGCTGACCAGCCACATCATCCCGCCCATGGAAATCTTCATGATATCAGGGGCAAAAGGGCTAAGCCTACATGAGCCTACTCATAGGTGGGTGAGAGCCCTTTTTCCCTGACGCCATATCCATCGGGTTCAAAAATTCATTTTTCAGAAGTAGAATAGGCTAACTTTTTGTTCGCTGTCAATGTTTTAAGCTACAGTTCACTCGTACCCTTCTGAGTCCAGATTCCGTGCTTGCACGAAAATCTGAACTCAGAAGGGTACGAAGGGAGCGCCATTTTATGAGCAAAAAGAGCTGCGAAGCAGCGGAGAGCGTCGAAGACGCGGTTTTGCGAATGGCGCGGGTGAACAGTAACTATTTCAGGAAAAGCTCAAGAATTTCTGTGAATTACGGGTTGTCAATTCCTTTTTTTCCCGTTATACTTTTCGGGACATAGTCTTTGCGGATTGTGAGGGCACAAAAGCACGAAGCAATCCGATATCAACACTCAGAATTCAGAAAGTACAGAGAGAACAATATGAGTATTTTAAACGTAGAACATCTGTCTCACGGCTTTGGCGACAGAGCCATTTTCCATGACGTTTCCTTCCGTCTTTTTAAAGGGTGAGCACATCGGCTTAATCGGCGCAAACGGCGAGGGAAAATCCACCTTTATGAACATCATCACCGGTCGCCTGCAGCCCGATGAAGGTAAGGTCGAATGGTCCAAAAATGTCCGCGCCGGTTATCTGGATCAGCACACTGCCCTTGAAAAGGGCATGACCATCCGTCAGGTACTGACCTCTGCCTTTGATTTTTTGCTGGATATGGAGCAGGAATTAAACGGAATTTATGAAAAGATGGGCGAAGCAGATGAGGATACCATGCAGCAGCTGATGGAGGACGCCGGAACGCTGCAGGAGCTTTTGACTGCACACGATTTTTTTATGATCGATTCCAAGGTTGAGGAGGTTTGGCCGCGCCCTCGGGCTTTCCGAAATCGGTCTGGACAAGGATGTTTCCGAGCTGTCCGGCGGTCAGCGTACTAAGGTACTTTTTGGGTAAGCTTCTGTTGGAGAAACCGGACATCCTGCTTTTGGACGAGCCCACCAACTATCTCGATGTTTCTCATATCGAATGGCTCAAACGGTATTTAAATGATTACGAAAACGCGTTTATCCTGATTTCTCATGATATTCCGTTCTTAAACAGCGTCGTCAACCTGATCTACCACATGGACAATCAACAGCTGACCCGCTACGTAGGCGATTATGACAAGTTCCAGGAGGTTTATGCGATGAAAAAAGCGCAGCTGGAAGCCGCCTATAACAAGCAGCAGAAAGAAATTGCAGATTTGAAGGATTTCGTTGCCCGCAACAAGGCTCGTGTTTCCACCAGAAACATGGCGATGTCCCGTCAGAAAAAGCTGGATAAAATGGATGTAATAGAACTGCAGGCTGAAAAGCCGAAGCCCGGAGTTCAATTTTAAAAGAGGCACGCACGCCCGGCAGATATATTTTCCAGACGTCCGACCTCGTAATCGGTTATGACGAGCCGCTGTCCTCCCCGCTGAATCTGTCCATGGAACGCGGCTCCAAGATCGTCATCACCGGTGCAAACGGAATCGGTAAGACAACTCTGCTGAAGAGCATCCTCGGTCTGATCGACCCCCTCTCCGGCAGCGTAGAGCAGGGAGATTATCTGGAGATCGGCTATTTCGAGCAGGAAATGAGTCAGGATATTTCCACAACCTGTATCGAGGAGATCTGGAAGGAGTTTCCGGGCTACAGCCAGTATGAGGTGCGTTCCGCCCTCGCAAAATGCGGCCTTACAACCAAGCATAGTGAAAGTCTTGTCAAAGTCCTGTCCGGCGGTGAACAGGCAAAGGTGCGTCTCTGCAAGCTGATCAACCGTCCCTCCAATGTACTCGTCCTCGACGAGCCCACCAACCACCTCGATGTGGATGCCAAGGACGAATTGAAGCGTGCACTGATCGCATATCGCGGAAGCATTCTGATGGTATGCCATGAGCCCGAGTTCTATGACGGGCTCGCAGATACGGTCTGGGACGCTTCCAAATGGACGACACGAACCGTGTGACAAAAGGACAGCACGACACGCAATATGATAACATGGCTTAGCGCAGTCCAGCACTCTAAAAGGCAGCCGCGTCAGGAAAATTTTCCTGACGCGGCTGCCATATTTTTTAAGCTTCCTGATAAAGTTCTTTTGACCGGTAAGTCAATACCTTTCCTATTTGTAATCTTTGTTTTTGAGCAACGTACCTACAAACGGTATCGTAGCAAATTCCTGCAGGTTACTTCTGATAATGTAATCGATATAATTTCCCACAATCAACGCGTATGCATAGTAGCCCATCGGGTTCGGATGAAAGCCCAACCCGAACGATTTACGCATTTCTGCATCGTATACGGGCGCATGCGCAGTCATATCCAGCAAGTAAGTAAACTCAAACATATCGCACAATTTGGCGAGTTCGCTTGCGATATAACGGATATCGTTATCACACGCTTCACCACGCAGTTGAGGAGTTACAACAAAAATACGCGCGTTAGGCTCTATTGTTTTAAGTTTGGAAACGATTTTGCCCATATTACCGAAAAACGTATCGTCATTATCCTGCGGACAATCGACGTTGACGTCCTTGACACTTCCCAGAGGATGCCCGAACACAAACGAATCGTTGTTGCCTAACGCAATAATATACGCTTGATTCCATTGCCAAAATCCGTTTGCGTCCGCCCAACTTTGAACATACTCGCGCGCGGTCATCCCGCCGCGGGAATAATTGTTGTATTTTGTTCCAGTAATGCGCTCTAAAACGGCGGGCCACGAGTACTCGTACATATCGGTATAAACTATATTTCCGTTTTCATCATGACTTTCAAACTCGCCCGATGCCAAAGAATCCCCTATAACGCCTATTTGCTTAAAAATGCCCGCAAAACCGCACGTTTCCTTAATAATATCTAACGGCTGTTCGCTTGCGCCGATTTCAAATCGTTTGTTATTCATTTTATTCACCCTCCTGTTGTTCTTCTTTAACCTTTTTAGGCTTATCCCATTCCGTACCGGTTACAGTTTTAAGATCAAGTCCGCGAGTTTCGCCGACAAACAGCCACATTATTACAATTGCCCCTACAAGCCCTGGAACCGTCAAGCCCAAATACATATAACCGAACATGCTTTCGGGAATGATAGGCAGCAGTATCATAGTAATAACTGTTGCAAGTCCGCCCATAACTCCGTTAAGCAACGTATTGATTACCGTAACCGACGAACGCAGGTTTGTAGGAGACGATTCGGAAAACATAATTCCGCCGATGGTATCGCCTGCGCCCCAGTAACTGCCCATAAATCCGCCGATAGCAAAACCCGTCAAATACGGAGTCCACTTGAACATACCGCTAAAGATAAACAGCAAATAACACGTCAACGCCCATGAACAAGACATTGCGACTATAGTTACTTTACGTCCGAATTTATCCGACACAAAACCGGAAATCAATGTAAACAGCGCGTTGCCGACGGGATACAGAAACAAAGCAAGAGATATTTCTTCTTCCGTCATCAGCGCCGACTTTGCCATGACCGTACTGTACGTTGCCGTACCTAACGAAGCGAGATAAAAGCAGCAACAAGCAATAATCAAAAAGCGCAATTGTCTGTGTTTGAATGCGAATTTTACAGCGGTCAGAATTCCGCCTTGTGCGTTTTGTTCGCGTCCTTCCTTGCTGCGTTGTTCACGTTCTTCTATAGGCGTTTTTAAATACTCTATTCTTTTTAATCAAAAATGCGTTTGTTTCCTTAGCAAAAAGCAGCGCGAATAACGACATTACAAAACCGACAATTGCCGGCACCAAATATACTACGTGCCAACGCTCACTTACGTTTTGCATGAGTGTAGCCCTAAGCAACGGAACAAGTAACGTGCCCAGTATCGCCACCGCTTTTACGATTGCGTAGTTACGGGCGCGAGACTTTTTGTCGGAGCATTCCAGTATGTACACGCATTGCATATCGTGCGAGACCATAAAACCCATCAACGTGCCGCCTATCATGTAAACGTAGATATCTTTGGATAAATACACAAGGAACAGCCCTAAGCCCATACATAACGTGTTAATAACCAAAAACGGCTTACGCCCGAATTTGTCCGCAAGGGGACGATAGAAAATAATAAGCAGTGTTACCGGATAGGAAATAAAACCTATGGCGGAAAAGAGCGATAATCCCGCGCCGTATTCCATACCCATATTTTTTACGAAGAATTCTGTAACTATATTCGCCTGAAACTGAATGGATATAGTAGACGCGATTTCGTCCGTTATGTAGATGAGCGACAAAATCATAAACAAGTAAATCAAATAAAACTTGTTGCTTCTTGCGTCCAACTGCTTTTCGCGGCGGATAAGTTCCTTGGCTTCGCGCGCCTGTAATCGTGTTCAACGTTTTTTGCCATTTTGAGTTTTCTCCTTTTGAAAATTGTAAACAAGGAAATTCTTGGTCATCTCGTCGGTAATGCCGTAGCGCTCCGCCAAATTGTGTATGGCTTGCAAGAAATCCGCGCCGGAGCAGCCTTTATACAACAGGTTTTCCTTTTTTCGATAAGTTTATTCCAAAAACATTCAAAACAATTTCGTCGGTGGCAAGGGAAACAACCGAATGATTGCGCGTATGCACGTAAACGTTGCGATCGCCTTCTTCTCCGACTACACACTCTCCGCCGTCGATTATAATTGTTGTTCTACGGTATGGAAACAGTGTTGAAACGTCGTTGATATTGTACGAATACACCGTTGCGCCCTCGACCAAAATGCTTTCGAAGGTAAAAATATACACCTTTACCCCGCGGGATATTGCGTTTTCGATATTACTACGTAGCACTTCGAACAGCTCCCGCCAAATGGACAGCGAAATTTCCGCTTGCGCGCTGTCGATAAGTTTCCTTTGCCTTAGCAACGTATTTTTTCTTCGCCCACTATATTCATTACATAATCGACGTCGGCGTTTTCCGTTGCAAGTTGTTGTAGCTCGCGTTCGGCGCAGGCAATATTCTTTTCGTTTTCTTCCTTGATGCTACGTATAAGGTCTTGATACTCGATAGGCTTGTAAAAATTCGGCTCTCCGTCTATACGAATAACCGCGCCCTTTGCCACCAGGCGATTGATAACCTCGTACACCAACGAACGCGCAACGCCCGAAAGTTTTGCGATTTCGTAACCGTTTAACACTTTATGTTTAATTAGTGTTCCGTATACTTTTGCTTCGTTTGACGAAAAGCCGAGTTTCTCTAAAAATTCATAATTGTTCATAGTAGTTATACCCCACACCACTATTATGCTACAACTCTCTGCGTTTTCAATACCCTTTTTTGAAAAATATGGTATTAAATTTACTTTTTGCGTCAATACGGGCTGTCGTCAAAGTACAGTTCGTCGTACAAATCATCGTCTTGCCTATCGAAACGTTCTTGCTGCTGTCGGTTGGTATTCTTTATTAGAGACTGACTGCTCTCACGGGCAAGCCCGTGGGGTTCTGATTGCCAAGTGTAGCTTGTAATCGTACACCATTTTCAGGCTTTGGAGTTACAAGTGTAAACCTGTTTGAATCAGAGCTTTCATTACCAAGCAGTCCTACGACCACATTAGCGGTAAATTTCTGTCTTACGACAAGGAAGTACAATCAATCTCCCTAACATTTAGTTGTTAAGCTACTTTAATTCCACTGTTTAGTATTTTGATATGATTAGCCTTAATCCATGCGATTAGGGCTTTTTTCTTTGTCATAGCACCTGCCGAAATCTGTAATACATTTATCTTTGTCTATATCCTGCGTTCTGTAGTCGTAACAATAGAGCAAAAATGATGAATACCAATCTCTTTGTACCAATGTTCCGTCTCGAAGTCTGTAGAGCCTATCAGACAGCTTTTTTTCTTAATGTAGTCATCTGCCGTGTGGTCGTACTGGCTTGCCCTATAATTATTCGGAACTTCTATATATGCGCCGCCTGTGACTTTGAATTTCTTTTCAACAGTAGTTTGAAATCCAGACGGACAACGATTCTTTATAGATTTGCCAAAACGCTTTTTCTTATTAAATTTGCCTTTGCTATTAACAGTAGTCTTCTTAGCCCGTTTCATCAGCTTGCTTGCATTTTTAGGTTCTGTGACGAATGTATCTCCAAGACTTCGCAGATAGTTAGCATCTTCGTTTATTGCAAGCTGTCTATTTACTGCATTTATACGGCATGATTCAGCGTGTTTGGCTTTCAGCTTCTTGTAGCGATTAGAATATTTCCAAGTCTTTTTACCTTTCTTGATAGTGTCGTCAGGATTGTAATTCTGTGGATTGGTTGCCCGTCTACTCCTGTCCATAGCACGATAATATAAGCGTTCCTTGCGTTCAGAAGTCTGTATGCTGTTGCCACGCTCTGAAAGGTTCTTCAGTCCCGACTTCAGTATCAGAAGTATAGGCAACTGTCTGCGTTCCTATATCAGCACCTATCATGCCTTTACCGTATTTATGTCTTGGATTGCCGAATCTATCATGTTTAGGCTTAGCTTTGCCTTCTATTGTCAGATGCAGATATACTCTGTACTTACCTCTTATCAATCTTGGAACAAGAGTAGCATAGCAAGGTCTGTAAGTATCTATACAACAGGCTTCTTCTATAAGCGTATTGACAGCATCAGCATCCATCTTGTCAGGATTCTCAAGATAAGACAAAACGGCGTTAACTTCATCAGACTGAAACCTGTCGTTGACTTGAATCCCGAATTGCATCTTTCTAAGTTTGAATCGAAGTTTACCATCCTCAACAAACATCGGAATACCACGATTTATCTGTTTTGCTCTGATACATGGTAATTCTCCGTATTTTGAGAAATGTGCGGTCTTACCGTTATCATAAAGGCATTTTTCCATACCTCGCCATATATCTTCGGCTTTTGTGAGAGCAAACACCGCATCTATACTGTATTTCTTGCCTATAGGAATCATAGATGTCCTGCAAAAATCCCATGTAACATTATAAGATTTCTGCATATCATTAAGCTGATTAGCGAGAGCTTTACGTTTGTCCTTATCCTCAGTATTGCCGTACAGTTTTAGTAGTTTACGATATTTCTTGGTACGCATGAGCTGGTCGTAATTCTTCCTCATAAGACTAACAAGCTCGTTGCCAGCTTTGCGAATTTTATCAGAAAGAGCCACGACTTTCAGAACATCAGGATAAGGCATATCAGTTTCTAAACTAAGATATGCCTGTCAGAAAGTTTATGATGTTGTTTCAGAAGTTTCTTGTATTCTTCGTCACTCATGATTTTTCTGTTCCTCGATATATGTCTTTACTGTAGCTTCACTTATATGACCTACGGTAGATACAAAATATCCTCTTGACCATAATACTCCACAACGAGAGTAGAACTGTTTTAATTGTGGATATACCTTGAACATTTCAATTGCACTGATACTTTTCAATGTTCTTACTATATCGCAAGGGGGCAACTGTCTGTGGGCAATCTACAAATATATGTATATGGTCTGGCATCACTTCTAACGCTTTGATTATGTATCCGTACTGATTACAGATATTTGCAAGGATATTTTTGAGTGTGTCATCTGCACCATTCTGCAATACCGGAAATCTGAATTTCGGACACCAGATGATATGGTACTGCGTAAGATATTTACAATGCGAAGCACTATGATATTGTTCCTCGCTCATCGTCTGTTTCTCCTAACTGATATTTTTCCTGAATACCCCTGCGCATCAGGTCAAGAAAGGTAATAGTAGTTCCTTCTTCGACAGAATAGATACGGGCGAGATTTTCGAGTTCAATTTTCCATTTTAAGGGAATAGAAATATTTATTTGTACATTATTTGATTTTGGTCGTGCCATGGCTTAATTCTCTCCTTGTTCCTGTAAAATTTGTAGCCCCAAATCTCTTAGTTGTCTGGCTTTAACAAGAGATTTACAATCTTCGATTGTTGGAATTACAATTTTACTCCATATGCCATAATTCTGATGGGGATACACATATGTAGCATCTTCTATATTTAATACGCAGTCCCATTCACCAAATACCCAGCCATGCATCACTTCATCATTAGTAAAATTTCGAGGTCTCGGATGCTGTTCTTTACATTTGTTGCAGGGACACCATAAATGTTTGCAATGAGTTAGTTCGTAATATGTGTATTTATCTATCTTCTTCTTAACATTCTGTTCATATCCACAAAATTCGCATTTCAGAGTGAACATAGCTAATCTCCTTTTTATCCTTATACATAGATTATATATCTAATATATGTCAAAAACAAGTAAAAAAAAGAAAAAAAAGGCAGGCTTTCATCCCCATAGCAAGCTATGGGGTTTTCGCCTCCAGTTTATAACTGCTTAATTCCAAGCAACAGAAAAGGACAGACGACCTTAAATCGTCTGTCCTCATCCAAGAAGCACGCATTATGCTCTAACATCCTTATGAGAAGGAGCGTAAAGAGCGTGCGTTCTATTTTTCCCGGTTCATCACAAGTTCCCAGACAACACACAGCGCGGCATAAATCACGCCGCCAGCCAGATGGATACGGCACGGATCGCGCGCATACAAATCCATGATCAGCGTTCGACTCCGGCACGTTCACATGCCGCGCTCAGATCTCTTTGATAAACTGCACGCCATCCAGTCTGCCGAACTCTTCAATCACCTTCTCATGGGATACAGGTGTATCAAAATGAAGGGTCATTGTTGCACCAACCACCCTGTTTCCATCCACATCCTTGCTGCGTACAATCTCCAGCCCGTCCATTTTACAGCCATGTCCCCGTCCATAGGCCAAAAAGGCACTCAGATCCTTGATACTTACAAACTCCACATAAACCCCAAACACACGCGCTGTTTTTCCAAGCCTCTTATCTACTGTGCTCAGGATTTTCAGAGAACACCAGATGGCTGCAAAGCCGACAATTGCTCCGGAGTAGAAGCCAGAACCAAGTGCCAGTCCCAGACAGGCATCTGCCCACAGCCCCGCTGCGGTGGTCAGCCCCTTTACCTGGTTCTGTCGGGTCACCAGGATCGTCCCGGCTCCCAGAAATCCGATCCCGCTGATCACCTGCGCAGCAATCCGGCTCGGGTCAGTGCTTCCAAGCTCCCGGCTCAGAAAAATTCCCGTCATCATCGCAATTTCCGAGCCGATACAGACAACCATATACGTCCGAAATCCTGCCGGACGCCCTTTCTTTTCCCTTTCATACCCTAAAATTCCACTGAAAACCATCGCAAGCACAGTTCTCAGCAGCACGGAAAAAATGGTCAGCTCCTTCAAAACGGCTATTTTTTCCAACACCATACCATGCTCCCTCTTTTATCCTTCTCCTGATTTCTGCAGGCGTTCCCGCGAAAATGCCTGCAGCCTTATTCTATATGCTATTTACAGGTATCTTTCGTCATAAACCGCCCGAACCCCGCCGACAAATTTCCGCCGCGTCCGTGCGCATACCAGATGTGCCTCCCCGATCTGTCGAATGGACAGTCTGACCGGAACCGCCACATCCTTTAGATGCATCCCGATCAGCGTATCTCCGATATCCATTCCTGCATGTGCCGCAATATGCTCCACTGCCACAGGATCAGCAAATGCATGCCATGCCGCTGTTGCAAAGGATCCGCCTGCTTTTGGCTGCGGCATAACATTGACCGGCTCATAGCCATACTTTTCTGCCGCTTCTGTCTCCAGAATCAGTGCACGGTTTAAATGCTCGCAGCACTGGGCCGCCAGATAAATGCCTTTTTCCTGCACAGCCGCATAAATTCCGCCAAAGACCTTTGCCGCCAGTTCCGGACTGGAATAGGTTCCGATTTTCTCCCCGCCAACCTCACTGGTCGAACAGCCGACTACTAAAATCTGACCCGCTTTCATCCCAGCTGTCTCTATCAGCTCCACTGCCGCCTGATAAGCGGTCTGGTAAACCTTTTCATATAATGTATTATCATAGGTATGAAGATCCATAACTGCCATAAATAAATATCCCTTCCTCCCCGTTCTATTTCATCAAACAGTACCCTGCTTTTTACAGTACACCCATTTTATAGCTTTTCCATTTAAGTATAACCGATTTCTTCTATTCTGTCAGTTTCTTCCAGTAAATTATTATTTCGTGAGCATAGCTCACTCAATAATTTTGCCGTTCGTCAATCATGCAAGCATGTTGACTCACTTGCGCTCATTATATCAGAAAGAACAAAAAAGACGGCAGTTTCCTGATTCGGAAAGCCACCGTCTTTTTGTGTAATCTATTTATTTTTTACCCGAAGTTCTTTCAGGTAATTGTAAACGGTAAAATTCGTAACACCCAGACACTCTGCCACATATTCAACGGAGCCTTTGACATCAAAAATGCCTCTGTTCGCCAGATTTCCGACAATACTAAGCTTATCTTCCTTTCTGCATGTAAGCAACTGGCTTCTGCACCATTCCAAGCTCTGTGCGTACCATATCCTCCATAACCTCACTGATATCATGTGCAAACAGCTCTTCTGCCTCATCCTCTTCTGCCGGATGCTGAAACGATACCATTTCCTGATGCAGGCGAGAAGCCACGATATAATCTGTCAGATCCTGATTAATACATAAGCTTCCTACAATATGCCCATTCTCATCCCGGATAAAAATTGTCGATGACCGCAAAATGCGACCGTCTGTAGTTACATTTCGGTAATTAATGCTGTTCGGTGCACTGTCTCCATATTTCTGCAGCAGCTGCAAAAGATAATTTGTGACCGGTCCACCGATTTTTCGATGCGTCACATCTCCTGCCAAAGCTACAATTGAACTTTCCACGTGGCTCAAATCGTGCAGAATTACCTCATAGCGGCTTCCAAGCATCTGAAAAATTCCTTCAACCAGCTGCAAGGCCGCCTGCAAATTTGGATGCAGTTCCCTATTTTCCATACTATTTCAATCCTTTACTTTTCCAGATTTTTTTTTCCCGGATCAGCATGTCGATTCCTTTTTCCAGACGGTTCAGCCCTTCTTCCAAAATTTCATGGCTTGTTGCAAAGCAGATACGGATATAACCTTCCGAACCACTTCCGAAAAACTTTTCCCCCACCGGAAACTACCGCCAGTTTTACCTTTTCTTTTCATGTAATCGGTAAACTCCTCGCTCTTCATGCCAAAGGCTCGAATATCCACATATAGCAGATACGTTGCGTGAGGGCGATATGCTTTTATCATTGGCATTTGATTTAAGCGATCAACGGCATAATCACGATTCTTTTTCAGATGTTCCAGAAAAGCATCTACCCAATAGTAGCACTTGCTCATGCATGCAGTTCCGGCAATCTGTGAAATGGAGGCAATACCTCCGGCTGTACTCATTACATCCGAATTTTCCACAATTTGTTCAAACAGCTTTTCATCTGTCGTATACACACAGCCTGCACGCAGGCCGGCAATTCCGAAGCTCTTGGAAAAACCAAACACCGACATAACTCTGCGGCACCGCTTACTACCCAATGAGTAAATGCTTCTGAATGGCTCTTCCGGGAATGCGATATCCGACCAGATTTCATCGTTCATGATATAAAGATTATACTTCTCGCAAAGCGACATGATATGCTCCAGATCTTCCGGGCGATATACAACACCATATGGATTGTGCGGATTACACAGGCCAATCATTCTGGTCTTTGGTGTAATGTAGTTTTCCAGTTCAGACAGATCGATATATCCATCTTTTAACTTAGCCGGAAACAGTACAACCTTTCCGCCTGCTGCCAGACAGGATTCACGGAACAGATAATCTACCGGGTCAAAAACGATCATTTCATCGCCCTGACGTAAAACAGTCTGAGCGATAACATACATTCCTCTCGCTGCACTGTCAATTGGAAGAATCAGATTCGGATCGATCTCTTCTCCTTTTCTTTTCCATCAGTGCTTTGGAAATGCTGTCTTTAAATTCCGGGTATCCAAGCTTAGGCGTATAGGAAAAAATATCCATCCTTCACATAATCCATCATTGCTTCCTGAATTTCAGGAGCAACCGGATAATCCGGATCTGCCGCAGTCAGCGCAATTACTCCGTCCGGTACCTCTGCCCAGCGATAATTAAACGCACGTTTTTTGAGCACATCCAGCTTAATATTCGAATTATCAAATAAGGCCATTTTCATTCCTCCGTATATGCAATCGCTTCAATCTCACACAAAACACCCTTGGGAAGTGCCTTTGCGGCAACGCAGGAACGCGCCGGACAGCTTACAAAATATTTTTCATAAACGCTGTTGAATACCGGGAAATCTGCCATATCTGCCAGAAAACAGGTCGTCTTTACTACCTGCTCATAGGATGCGCCGCCTGCTGCCAGAACTGCTCCAACATTTTTGCAGGACTGTTCCGCCTGCTCAGCAATCGCTGTGCCTGCGACAGTTCCGGTTGCCAGGATCTACCGGAATCTGTCCGGAGCAATATACAACGTTTCCGATCTTGATTCCCTGAGAATAAGGTCCGATTGCAGCAGGAGCTGCAGAAGTTTCAATCTTTTTTCATCTTTTCTTCCTCCATCTTTTGTTTCTTTTTTATTCAATATTCAGATGACATGCCACCTGTGTTCCATCCGCCATTGTTTTCAACTGCGGCTTTTCTTTTTACAGATATCCATACAGTAACGGCATCTCGGATGGAACGGACACCCGGACGGTGGATTGACCGGACTCGGAATATCACCGGTAAGCAGAATTCGATGCTCATTTTCCTGTTTACGAATGTTCGGGATGGCAGAAAGGAGCGCCTGGGTATAGGGATGACGACGCTTTTCATAGATTGCATCCTTCGTTCCTATTTCTACAATATTCCCCAGATACATTACCATAACTCTGTCGCAAAAAAATGCTTGATGATTCGCAGATCATGCGAAATAAACATATATGTTAAACTAAATTCCCTTTTTTAATATCCTGCATCAGATTAATAACCTGTGCCTGAATGGAAACATCCAGTGCACTAACCGGTTCGTCACAAACAACGAACTCCGGATTTAGTGCAATTGCCCGGGCAATGCCGACACGCTGCCTCTGACCACCGGAAAACTCATGCGGATATCTGGTAATATGTTCCGGGCGCAGGCCGACACAGGCTATCAACCTTTCTACCTGCGTATATATTTCTTCCCTGCTCATCTCCGGATGATGGATACGATAAGGCTCTTCCAGGATCTGAAAGACTGTTTTTCTGGGATCCAATGACGCATACGGATCCTGAAAGATAATCTGCATCCTTTTTGCGCATTGTACGCATCTCGCTTTTCTTCAACCGGCTCAGATCCTGTCCGTCAAATGTAACCGTACCTTCCGTAGGCTCCAACAGATGCAGCACAAGGCGACCTGTTGTGGATTTTCCACAACCGGACTCTCCGACAACGCCAAGCGTTTCTCCCTTATAGATCTGGAAGCTGATATCATCTACAGCTTTTACTGTTTTTCCCTTTTCGCCGGTCGGGAAGTATTTTTTCAGATTTTTTTACGTCTACTAAAACTTCACTCATTTCTCATACCTCCTGCACCTGACCTGACGTCCATCCTCCAGATCCAGAAGCTTTATCCGCTCCTTTTCGCATTCCGGGCAAGCAAACTGACATCTCGGAGCAAACCGACATCCCTTCGGCATATCATATAGGCTCGGTACCAGTCCCTCAAGTGTCCGCAGGCGCTCCACATCCTCATCGACATCCGGAACCGAATTCATCAGCCCGACCGTATAGGGATGCTTCGGATCATCAAACAACTCCCGCGTCTTTGCCTTTTCCACAATTTCTCCGGCATACATAACGACAACTTCATCTGCCATTTCCGAGATAACACCCAGATCATGCGTAATGATAATGATCGACATGTTCAATTTCTTCTGAAGAGATTTTAACAGATCAAGAATCTGTGCCTGAAAATCGTTACATCCAGCGCGGTCGTCGGTTCATCCGCAATCAGCAGCTCCGGATCGCCTGCCAGTGCCATTGCAATCATGACACGCTGACGCATACCTCCGGAAAGCTGATGCGGATATTCATCCACACGTTTTCCTGCCTCCGGAATTCCAACAAGCTCCAGCAAATGAATTGCCTGCTGCCTTGCAGCCTTTTTATCCATTCCCTTATGCAGGATCAGCGATTCCTCAATCTGATACCCAATTGTAAAAACGGGATTCAGGGATGTCATCGGCTCCTGAAAAATCATGGAAATCCGATTACCGCGCAATTTACGCATTTCCGGTTCCGGAAGCTTCAGGATATCTGTCCCGTCAAACAGAATTTCTCCGCCTTCATTTTTCCCGGTCACAGGATCCACCAGACGCATGATCGATAGGCTGGTTACACTCTTTCCGCAGCCGGATTCTCCGACAATTCCGAGCACCTTTCCCTTATCTACAGAAAATGTAACCCCGTCTACCGCTTTTGCTACACCGGAATCCGTATAAAAATAAGTTTTTAAATCTTTTACATCCAATAAACTCATGGCTGTTCTCCTTATCCAATATGGATTTCATGAGGCGTATGAGAAAGGTTCTCCACACCGTTCTCGGTCACAAGCACATCGTCTTCCGTCCGCACGCCACAATCATTCGGGAAATAAAGTCCAGGTTCAACCGTAAAAATCATCCCGGGTTTCAAAACGGTTTCATTCCCGATAACGATACGTGGACATTCATGAATCTGCAAACCAATGCCATGTCCCAGTCCGCGAAGGGCATAATCATCCAGATTTTCCCGCAGAAATACAGCACGATGCGCATCCTCGACATCTTTTGCCAGAACTCCCGGACGGATTGCAGCAATCGCTTTATCCTGTGATTCCTGCACCAGATTGAAAATTCTCATATGTTCTTCTGAAACATTGCCAAACAGCAACGTTCTTGTCATATCCGAACAATATCCGTCTTTTAAAACACCGAAATCCACAACAACCATGTCGCCATCTTCAATTTTTTGGAGGTCGGGAACGCATGTGCCAGCGCACCTCTTGCACCGGATCCAACGATTGTGCCAAAGCTCATGGCTTCTGCTCCTTCCTTGGAAACAAGATAATGTAACTCATCTGCAAGATCTTTTTCTGTCATACCAGTCTTCAATCTCGGGAGGAGCTTATCAAACCCTGCTTCGGCTGCGGCGATTGCAGCTTTCGTACACGCAATTTCCTCTGTATCCTTGACCATACGTTGTTCCAGGAAATATTCCTGTTCAAACACGACATCAATATCACCCATTTTTCTCCTTTAACGGGAAATATTCATCTACTGTCATGCAGGATTCCATCACCATTTTTTAATACCACACTTTTTAATCGTATCTGCCACCAGCGAAAGCCTATTTGCTGCATGCTCAATGACTTCCACACCGATCGTCTGCTGCTGTGCCTGTGTTGTATAACGCTTGTCGGTTACAAGACCAGACCTTATCTCTTGTAATGATCAGACATCCATTGCTTCCGGTAAAGCCGCAATAATAACGTCTGTTTTCATAGGAGGTAAACATGGCACCATCCAGCTGGTGTGCATCCATATAGCTGTAAACTCCTGCAAGTCTTTTCTGATAAATCTCTTTTCTGTCCATTTTTCCTCCTTCTTTATTTCTTCTGTTTCACATCAAATGCGTCTCTCAGACCGTCGCCGATAAAGTTGATACTCAGCACTGCCAGGAAAATACATGCGCCTGCCGGAATCCACTGCCACGGTCTTTTTTGTCAGTGTCGCCAAATTATTTGCATCCATCAGCATATTCCCCCAGCTTGCCGTCGGAAGCTGAACTCCGCAGCCAAGATAGCTAAGTGATGCCTCTGTAAGGATTGCTCTCGCCATTTGCATGGTCGCTTCTACAATAATAGGTGCAAGAACATTCGGGATTACATGAGAGAAAATGATTCGAAAATCTGTCGCGCCAAGAGAAACAGCAGCCTGCACATACTCCATTTCACGAACTCTTAAAATTTCACCGCGCACAAGACGTGCTGTACCGGTCCAATTGCATAAACCAATGATAATCATGACATTGTAAATGCTCGGCTTTAAAATAGTTGCAACAATAATGATAAGAAACAAAACCGGAAAGCAGTTCACAACGTCCACGCATCTCATAATGATCGTATCAGCAACACCGCCGAAATATCCTGCAATTGCTCCAAGCACAATACCTATAACTGTAGAAATGCCAACAGCTACAAGGCCAACACTCATAGATACACGTGCCGCATAGACCAGACGGCTGAACCCATCACGCCCGATACTGTCTGTTCCAAGAATCGTATGGCTTTTGGATGGCGACATGTTTTTCAGAACAGTATTTCCATCCTGCAGGCTGACATACGGGTCATTCTGCGCAATAACAGGAGCAAATACTGCTACCAGAATCAGCAGTAAAATCACAGCTGTTCCAACAAGCGCAAGCTTATTTTTGCGGAAACGCTTCCAGGCATCTGTTTTGAAGAAGTTCTGTCTTTGTCTGTATTTCATTCTTTTCTTTTCCATGCCTGCTCTCCTTTAATACCGAATTCTGGGATCTACAAAGGAATACATAATATCCGCCAGCAGATTGCCCAAAAGTACCAAAATCGCTGTAAACAACGTCAGTCCCATCAGCATCTGATAATCACGGTTATTGATTGCATCAACACCAAGCAGCCCCATACCCGGCCATCCAAATACTTTTTCCGTAATATAGGCTCCTCCAAACAGGTTCGGAATAGACTGACCAAAAATTGTGATGACCGGAATCATGGAATTTTTCAACGCGTGCTTATAAATAACTACTTTTTCCGACAACCCTTTTTGCTCTTGCTGTCCGGACATAATCCTGGTTCAGTGTTTCGATCATGCTGGAGCGCGCAAATCGCATTACTGTCGCTAAATTACTCAGAGACATAACCAGTGCCGGCATTATCAGATATTTCAGCTTATGCAGGATCAACGCCATGCCTTCCCCATTGAATGTACTGGAACCAAAACCGGAGGTCGGCAGCCATTTCAATTTCAGTGCAAATACAAAGATCAAACCCATGCCGAAGAAAAAGCTGGGAATGGAAATACCTATAAAGGAGAATACCGTAAGGCCATAGTCAGCTTTAGAATATCTATGTGTTGCCGAATAAACACCAAGCGGAATTCCAACAACAAAGCTGATGACAAATGAGGTTACCGTCAACAGCAGCGTTGCCGGCAGTCTGTCCAGGATCTCCGTCAGGACAGCCTGTCCGTTATAAAGTACTGTAGCCAAAATTTCCCTGTACCAGCTGCTTTAACCAATTCCAGTACTGGACAATTATCGGGTCATTTAACCCGAGTGCTTCTCTGGCTCTCTGCAGCGATTCGCTGGAGGTACGGGGACTTATCATCCCCGTCAGCGGACCGCCCGGTGCCATCTTCATAATAAAGAAAGTCAGAATTGTGATGCCGAACACAACCGGAACTGCCTGCAGTAAACGCTTTCTGATGTATCTTCCCATAATCTGTTCTCCTTATTTTTTGTTCTGCTCCTGTACCGCAGGAATGAAAAGATCCGCACTGCACGCTTCAAATGTAAAGTCTCCGAGAGATTGTACAAATTTCTCATATTTTCCCATCGTCAGACCATCACAAAAGGCATTCCCTTCAGAAAAATCAAGTGCGATTTTTTTCGGTTTTAATTCCAGAACCATCTGCGCCAATGTCTCATCGTAGTTTTCATAATGTCTTACCTCGTCAAACAGACCGGATTCTTCAACATCCTGTGCATCAATGCTGGATGCCGTCGCTAACTTTTTCCCGTCCTTCGTAAACAGGAACGCACTGGAGCCAACCGTATCTACTCCGGGAATAAACTCGGTCATCGGATCGCAGCCCTCTGCTGTGATAATTAAATACAAATCAATATCCGACTCGTTTAATTTTGTAATCACATCATCTATAACTTTTTTTTATGATAGCTATAGTCTTTCATTTTTTTGTCTCCTTTTCGTTCTTCTTTCAGACAGTTTTTCTGTATAACCTCATCCAGCACCTGCGCGCCAAATTCATAGGATGTCTCCAGAATGCTTTCATCCTTTCCGTGCACCTTGGGCAGGATCGCATCGAAGGAATCTCCCATCAAAAGCGGAGAGCAGCCGTAAACCATGCTGCCTGCACTCCCGAAAAATCTTCCGTCCGTTCGTCCGAGCGCAAGCATCGGCAATACACCGCCGTCAAATCCGAACCGCCTGCAGGCCTCTTCCAGATCATTTACAAGCTGTGTTAAATGCGAATTTTCAAAATTACTTTCAAATCCGGCTTCATAACCAAGTACTTCCATTTCAAGCGGCAGACCGGCAATCTGTTTTCGGACAAATGTCTCGATTTCTTCCTGACTGCCATAAGGAAGTACTTTGAACTACAGCACTGCTTCTACATGCGCAGGAATGACATTGCTGCGCTCTCCCGATGCTGTAGTTTCGCATTCCGATGCTGTTCTGAGAAGCATACGCAAAAATGTCAGCCCCTGTTGCATTATCCCAGCTGTCACTGCCAACAATTCTGCGCATGGTCTCCCCAGGTGCGGCGGCTGCCGCAGGTCAGTTCCTTTTCTGCTGCAAAAATTTTCCGTAATCCCTCTGCAAGCTTTAACAGTGCCTGGTTTTCTCCGGGAGCACTTGCATGTCCCCCGGTTCCTTCCGCACTTATTTTTATTTTGCAGACTGCCTTTTCCCCGACCGTCAGCATCATATAGTTTTTTTCCCGTTAATATGTAACGGGGAAGCCACCGCCTTCGTTAATCACCATCGCATTTTGAAACAGATTTGGTCTTTCCTGTCTGACATATTCCATGCCAAAACTGCTCCCTGCTTCTTCATCGATAGTAGCCAGAAAATACACATCCCTGTTCAGATGGTTTTCCTGTTTTTGAGATTCAGGAACGCATACAGCTCCATCATCGTCAGCTGCTTTGGTATCCAGCGTTCCTCTTCCGAAAATTCGCCCGTCTGCTTTCTGGGCTCCGAACACCGGATGTGTCCATTCCTCCTGTATGCCAGGTACGACATCTATATGGGAAATCAGCACAACCGGCTCTTTTTTCAGCCCTCGGTGCATGAATTGCTGCAAGAAGGTTTGGTCGATGCAAGTCTTTTGCAATCCGCTCCGTTTTTATTCCGTTTTCCTGCAAAATATGTTCCAGAAACGCACAGGCCTTTTTCTTCTCCATCTGCACCGCTCCCGGTTACAGACGGGATTCGGAGCAGTTCCATAAATGCCTTCTTATTATCCTCCAGATTCATAGGCTGCTCCTGTTATGCTTCCTCACCGGTACGGTAAGGAATTTCAATCAATGCTGTCTGCCGTTTGCTGATCAGAACACAACCATCCTCCGTCAGGAGCACATTATCTTCAATAATTGCACTGCGCTTATCGCGGTCCTGCAAAACAGTCGGCTCCAGCGCATAAATTTCACATTTTTTCCGGAGAATTCCAGAAGCAGAATATCTCTTTTTTGGGTCCAAGTGTCGTACCGCCATCATGCACCTCCAGTCCTACCTGATGTCCGGTCGCATGCGGGAACGGAGGAAAACCACTGTCAATGATCGACTGTCTGCCAATTGCATCCACTTCATAGCCTCTCATGCCGGGTTTGATCTTTGCCATAACCGCTCCTACTGCATTGATAGCCGCATTTGCACAATCAACCGCATCCTTGGGAGCATGCTCTTCGCCTGGTTTCAGGAAATACATGGTACGTGCAATATCCGATGTATAACCGTTATAACGAATGGAAAAATCGATCACCAGCATATCTCCGGCTTCGATTTTGTTGATGTCGTTAGGGTCTCTGTGGGACATTCCTCCCTTCGGATTCAATACCAGAGGATATTCCGGCGGATTTCCAAATGCAGTCACAACGTTTCGCTTTGCACATTCCTCCATCATCATCTTTGCTACACCAACCTCTGTCAGACCAACATGAATCCGTTTAAAAAGTGCATCGTAAATATCTGTTGTAATGCGGCTGCATTCTTTCATGATCTCGATTTCGCTCGGTGTCTTTACCGCTCTTAACTCCTCCAGCATAGAGTAGCTGCAGCATTTCACTTTCGCCATTGTTTCTGCACCGATCGCTTTTTCCAGTTTTTTAAACAAACCAACTGTCAATCCATCACATCTGGTATCGATCGTAGAATCATTGACTGCAAGACGTTTTACCTGATATTGATCGAATTTTTCTTTGAATACTTTTTCAAACCCGTCACCGGATACTTCAATTACTTCTGTATACAGCCCGGATTCTTCATATGCTTTGGTATCCGCAGCGGTTGCAATCGCAATTCTGTCCCCGCTTTTCGTCAGCAAAAACATCACTTCATTTTTACTGTCCGTATTGAACATCAGTTCCAGTGCAGTATCTGTTTTCAGCCGCGCATAAAATACCCACATATCGATATTATTATCCTGCAGCATTTCTGCAGCGCGCTGCATTTTTTCTTTTGCTACTTCGTTTCTGTTAATCATGTTTACCTCCCGCTCTGCCGTATGAACCGGCAATCTCTCGTGCATTTTTTCGGCAATTGCCGTTTTTCTTTATATTCCGCTCTGTGCTGCCCGGCAGACTGCAAGCGTCAATACTTTACTTCCAAACACGACCGAATCCCTGTGGATTCTTTCATTTATGCCATGAACCATTGTTACAGCACTGTCAAACGTCATATCCCAGGCATAAACCGGACTGTATCCGTATACTTTTGTATCCAGGTCTGCCAGGAAACGTCCATCACTGGAGCCCATCGACACAAACGGAAGAATTTCCGCTTCTTCTTTTGTTTTTCCCAGAATCTCCAGCGTTGCTTCTTCCAGAATTTTTAACATTTCTCCATCCGGGCTGCTTTCATACCCCTGGCTGAGAGAAACAATTCTGTAACTGCAGTCCCATTTTTCTGCAAGATTTTTTAAAACTTCCTCCAGATATTTCTGTCCGAAACCAGGAGAAGTCTCACATCGCAAACCAGTGTCACTTCATTTACATTTTTCCCTGTAATCATCGTTACCGTCATGGAATTTTGTTTCATGGCTGTCAGTATTTTCTGCATCATGGGAGACAGCTGTACTCCTGCCAGCTTTTGTTCAAACTGCTTTACCGTATCCAGAACTCTCCCGTCAAGCTTCTGCTTTCCGATGTCCTCAGCAAGCCCCATCGCTCGCTCCATACCATCTCCGCTGGTAAAAATGCACCTTTCGCGCTTTTTGCTTTCACGGTAAATTCCACTGTACCGCAGGATTTCTGTCCGGATTCGCAAAGGTAAAATTCCCTTTTTCCTCCAACTACCGGGAATCCGCCGCCCTCGCTGATCACATCACTGCCCCGAAAGAGCTCGCGGCCTGTTTTTGTCGTTTCACCAACTGTAATCTCATGATCCAGAAACCACTGGAGCCCATATGCACTTCCACTTTCTTCGTCCCGAGGTTGCCAAAAAATATACATCCCGTTTTAACGGAATTTCTTTCTCCTTTAACGCCAGAAACGCTGTCAGCTCCATTGCTGTCAGCTGTTTTGTATCCACCGTACCCCGTCCATAAATATAGCCATCTACCTCCTGTGCTTCAAACGGAGGAAATTTCCACTGACTTGCCTGCGCGGCAACCACGTCGGTATGACTCATCAGGATCAACGGTGCCTCTTCTGCCTGATCTGCCAGCTGCCATGCCAGCAGATTTCCGCGTCCCTTTGCACTTTTCTGATACACATAAGGAATCCTGTGCTCCTGCAAAATACGTTCCAGATACAGGAGAAGCTTTTTCTTCCCCCGGCGGGTTTGTCGTATTGATCCTGACCAGATCCTTTAACAAAGCAACTGGTTCTATCATTTTTTCGTTCCTTTCTTTTCCTGTATCAAACAACTGTCCATTTATACTTCAGGGGTCTCGGACAGTAAGCCCGAAACCCCTGACCTGTTAAAAAGTCTGTCATTTCTTTTATTCTGCAATATTCCACTTTTCAATCTGGAAGGTAATACCGCGGTAATCACATACAAAGTTCTGTACTTTGTCACTTACGCCTGCGATACCAGCCTTGTTATACAGCGGAATCCACGGAAGATCCTTGGAGATCAAATCTGAGATTTTGTGGAAGCATTCCGCTCTCTCATCAGGATCTGTCAGCAGCAGCTGATCTTTAAACAGCTGATCCACCTCCGGATTGCTGTAATGAATAAAGTTCCAGGAACCAGCGCCGGTAGAAGTGGAAAAGTACTCATTATATTCATTCGGATCTGCTTCAACGCCAAAGCCCAATGTATAGCACTGGAAAGAATCTCCGGTTGTCTCTTCTGTTGCTTCACCAGGAAGCAGCTTTGTATATGCCAGTGTTGCAAAATCCTGTTCAATTACTTCCATCTCAACACCGATCGCCTTCCACTGCTGCTGGATCAAAGCAGCAACTGCTTTACCATCTGTACTGGGTGGACATATCATAGGTCAGATGTAAGGTCTTTCCGTCTTTTTCATAATAACCGGTTGCATCATTCATGGTATATCCTGCTTCCTCCAACAGCTCTTTGGATTTTGCAGGATCATAATCATAAACCGTTACATTATCGCTGTGAGACCAGTGGTTGCTCGGGAATACATCATCACAGACATATGCATTGCCGTCACCATAAACTGTATCAATGATTGCCTGCTTATCAATGCCATATGCCAGTGCCTGACGAACACGCAGATCACTTAAGCTTTCTGTCAGCTGGTTTAATCCAATATAATTAACCGTCATCTGCTCGTATTTGTAATCGGATACACCATCCATCGCTTCTACATTTTCTACCTCTGCAGAAGGAAGATTGTACAACACATCGATTTCACCGTTCAGAAGCGCTGCAGTCAATGTTGTGTCATCACCGAACTGCACGGTTACATTCTGAATAGAAGGCTTTGTGCCATAATAGTCGTCATTCCGTTCCAGGCGTGATGTACTGACCGGATTTCCATTCTACAAATTTGTACTTACCTGTACCAATCGGAGCGCGATTGAAGTCATCATTGCCCCATTCTCCGGGATTCTCTCCTTCCAGAATATGTTTGGGAAGAATACAGGTATACATATTAGAAAGAAATGCCGCATTTGCAGACTCCAGTGTAATCTCTACCGTATAGTCATCTACTTTTTTGATACCGGAAACACTGTCTGCATTACCTGCCTGATAATCAGCAGCACCTGCAATCGACATAACACGTCCGTCTGCGCCGCCGTTATAATTCGGATCAGCCAGAGACGTCAGAGTAAATACCACATCGTCTGCAGTAAAGTCTTCTCCGTCATGCCACTTTACGCCTTCCTTTAAATGGAACGTATAAACTGTTCCATCATCGGAAATATCCCAGCTGTCTGCCAGATCACCTTCATAATTCAATTCTTCATTCGGAACAACCAAGTAGCTGAAAATCATGCTCTGAACATTGCTATCGGGTGTTCTGGGCTGAATCATCGGATTCAAATTTGCTACCTCAGAAGACTGACCGATTACTACGCTGGTATCAGTTGCTACTGTTCCATCTGCGGCAGTGCTTTCCGTAGCTTCTGCTGCTCCCGCGCTGTCTGCACCAGAACTGCCTGTGCTATTGCTGCTCCCGCATGCTGTTCCAAATACCATCATGCCTGCAAGCAGTAATGCAAGGGGCTTGGACATTTTTTTTCATAATGTTTCCTCCTTTGTCGATTTATCACTTTTACTCATTAAAGTGCCGGCTTATAAAAAAATGCAGAATCCTATTCTCTGATCCTGCTCCTTTGCACTTCACAGTGTCATAATACCACGCACCTATTTGAGTGTCAATATTTTTTGGAAAATATTCAAATATTTTAGTTATTCAAATATTAAAATTCTACCAAAACCATATGTTTTTATTCCAGTTCTCATCCGCACAAACTTTATGATAAGTTTTTCTTTTTTTTCTAAAATTTTCCAGTTGACTTTTCCATAAAAATTCGTTATGATAATAAGGCTTGATGAAGCAATCGAAGCGTGGCTCAGTTTGGTAGAGCGCTGCGTTCGGGACGCAGAGGTCGCGTGTTCAAATCACGTCGCTTCGACTTTTTTAAAGACTGTTGAATTTTCAACAGTCTTTTTTGCTACAAAAATCACATAAAGCGCCCATAAGCGCCGTAAAACACCAACCCGATGGAGGATTTTTTTATGGAACAGGATATGACCCAAGGCAAACCGTTGGCCATCATACTCAAATTTACCCTGCCGCTGTTAGTCGGCAATATTTTCCAGCAGTTTTACAACATGGCCGATACGATCATCGTCGACCGCTTCGTCGGAGCGAACGCTCTGGCTGCCGTGGGCTCCACCGGCACAGTCATGTTTCTGATCATCGGTTTTGCACAGGGCATTACCGCCGGATTTACGATCCTGACCTCACAGCGTTATGGTGCAAAGGATGAAAAGGCTGTCCGCGCCAGTGTAGCAAACGGCATCCTGCTCTCTGTCCTTGTCACAATCCTTATAACCGTGGTCGGTCTGAGCACCATGAGGCCTCTGCTTCTCCTTATGAATACACCGGAGGATATTTTTTTTGCCGATGCGTATACCTACAGCATGTTGATCTGCAGCGGAGTCGTGGCCTGTATTTTTTTTATAACCTGTTTTCCTCACTCCTGCGGGCCATCGGCAACAGTAAGGTTCCGCTGTTTTTCCTTGTATTTTCCGCCTGTCTGAATGTGGTGCTCGATCTGCTCCTGATCCTCTGCTTCCATATGGGTGTAGCAGGTGCTGCAATTGCAACCAATATTTCTCAGGGCGTTTCTGCGGTACTGTGTCTGATCTATATTTATAAGAACGTTCCCGTGCTTTGCCCGGAGCGCACCCAGTGGCGACTTTCTGCATCAGACACGGCATATCAGATGAGAATGGGCATTCCGATGGCGCTGCAGTTTTCCATTACTGCATCCGGAGCAATGGTGATGCAGGCTGCCATCAATCTGTTCGGCTCGGTGGCAGTCGCTGCCTTTACTGCTGCCAGCAAGGTGCAGAGCCTCGTAACACAGGGTATGATGTCGATGGGACAGACAATGGCAAGCTACGGCGGTCAGAACTACGGCAAGGGCGATTATCACCGTCTGGAAAAGGGCGTCCGTTCCGCTCTCCTGATCAGCGTCATCTACTCGCTGCTCGCTGCAGCTGCCGTCGGTCTGTTCCTGCGCCCGCTGCTTTCCCTGTTCTTCTCCGGAGACATCGATATAGCTTCCCTGATGCCCTGGGCAAAAACCTATATCTACATGTGTGCGGTCTTTTTATATTCCGCTTTCCACGATTTTTATTTTCCGAAACATCATGCAGGGCTGCGGCTACAGCTTCCTGCCGATGATGGGCGGTGTGGTCGAGCTGTTTGCCCGCATGATCACAGCACTGATCGCCATGAAGCTTGTAAGCTTTCCCCTCGCCTGCTTCTGCGAATCCTGCCGCATGGGTCGGCGCGGCGCTCTTTACCGGATTTTCCTGGTTATCCGTCAAGAAAAAAAGCTCCGTGCTTCTCTGCCGCCAGAGGATACCAGTTCTTCCAGCGAAGCAAAATGATACCCCATTTCCCCCCACTTTGTTAAAACTTCATCCAGAATTTCACCGTTCGTCCGGGACGTATTGTGCAGCAGTACAATCGCTCCCGGATGAACTCTTTTTAACAGCTTTGACATCGCCTCTTCGTGAGTCGGCTGTTCCTCCTGCTTCCAGTCCACATAGGCAAGGCTCCAGAAAATCGTCCGATACCCAAGCTCCTTTGCAAGCTGCAGATTGTTGTCGCTGTATTTGCCCTGGGGCGGGCGGTAAAACTTCGCCATTTTTTCGCCGGTAGTCTGCTCGTACAGGTCTTCCAGCTGCGCCAGCTCCTTTTGAAACTCTTCTTTTCCCATCTGGCTCATATCCGGATGATGGTAGCTGTGGTTCCCGATGATATGTCCCCTCCGCCCGCATACGTTTGACCAGATCGGGATTTTTTTCCAGATAATTTCCTACAATAAAAAAAAAAGCAGCCGGCACATGATGCTTTTTCAATGCGTCGAGAATCGCCGGTGTGTTGCCGTTTTCATATCCGCAGTCAAACGTCAGATACAAAACCTTTTCCGTCGTATTCTCCGCATAAAACGCATCATATTGCGCCAGCTGCTCCATGCTTTCGTCCGCCACAGGCGGTTTGTTGTCCTCCTGAAAGGAAAGTCCCCAGTCCTTCTGTGCAGGACGCGCCATAACTGCCTGATCCCGCACGCTCACCGTATGCCCCACAACGCTTCCGAGGCAGAACGCCACGCCAAAAATCAGACACAGGGAAAGCACCGCTTTTAATTGTTCCATTCTGTCCATGCCGTTGTCCGTCCGAGTCTTTTTTATTATGTATATCGGAAAACGGCTTTTCCTATGCAGGGGATTTATCTGCTGATAATGTACTTGCAGATCGGATTTCCCTGTGCTGAAAACCGTTCCTCATACTCAGTCATGACGTTTCCCTCGTTTAAGCGCGCATCCGCGTGAAGGTCAAAGGTTTTTTTTTCCTTCAAGGTCCATCCCGCTGCTTCCACCTCTTCCAGTGCAAAATCAAACAGGGCGCGGTTGTCCGTCTTAAACTCGATCGTTCCGTCTTTTTTCAGAATTTGATTGTATCTTGCCAGAAACTGTCTGGACTCCAGGCGTCGCTTCGCGTGACGGTCCTTCGGCCACGGATCGGAAAAATTCAGGTAAATGCGATCCAGCTCTCCCTGTGCGAAAACATTTTCCAGATCTTCTGCATCCATGCGGATCAGGCGAACGTTAGGCAGCTCTTCCTCCTCCAGCTTCTGAACCGCGCGCAGCAGCACGCTGGAATATTTTTCGATACCGATAAAGTTGATTTCCGGATAAAGGCGCGCCATATCCATCAGGAAACGTCCCTTGCCCATGCCGATTTCCACATAAACCGGATGGTCATTACCAAACGCTTCTCTCCACTTCCCTTTCATCGTTTCCGGTTCGTGTACGACAAACTCGCTCTCCCCCGATCATTTCCCGACAGCCTGTAATATTGCGCAATCTCATGAATTATCCTCACTATTTTTCATTATTATTTTATTGGGTTTTTGTCTTTCTCCCACTTATGAGCAAGCTCATGTGGGCTCAGACCTTTTGACCCTGGCTTTGATACCTACGGATTGTTCCGTGCTGTGCACTCCCACAATCCTGATATCAATTTATCTTACTATATTTCGGGATAAAAAGGAAGCTTTGCATTTTTGGCGGCGCTCCCTTCGTGGCATCCGTGGGCAAATTCTCATGCAAGCATGGAATTCTGCCCACGGGATGCCACGAGGGAACTGTAGTCTAAATTTTAAAAAATTTTGAATTTTGCTGTTCTGCCCTTAAAATCTGCCTGGAAATAGTGTATGATGTTACTATCTTTCAATAAAGGACGGTACATTACATGAAATTTTTCCAGAAAAGATCCTTCTTTTCTTTTATGATAGCACTTGGAGTCGGCGCCAATCTGTTTTGTGGCGCTGTTTTAACGGCTCGCGCCGAGGTCATCGATTACCAGGCGCTGGCGGAGGCCAACCTTTCGATTCCGGTTGAGAGCAACGAAATCAAAAACTGGCCGGAGGGTCCGATTCTCAACGCTCGCTCCGCGATTTTGATGGATGCGGACAGCGGTGCAATCCTTTATGCCAAAAATATCCATGAAAAGCTCTATCCCGCCAGCACAACCAAGATTCTGACTGCCTACATTGCGCGTCAGAACAGCGAATTAAATGAGATGATCGAATATTCCGATACCGCGGTGCACAGCATCGACTGGCGAAGTGATTCCAACATCGGCATCAAAGCCGGTGAAGCGATCACGATGGAACAATCCCTCTACGGTCTGCTGGTGGGCTCCGGCAGTGAATGCGGCAATGCCATCGGCGAACATATCAGCGGCAGTATGGAAGCGTTTGTAGATTTAATGAACCAAACCGCAAAGGAGCTTGGCTGCACGGATTCCCATTTCGTCAATACCAATGGCAAGCATGATGACAATCACTATACCTCCACCCATGACCTCGCTCTGATCGGGCAGAAGTTTTTCTCCGATGACGTGCTTTGCCGCATGTCTGACACGGTAAGCTACAAAATTCCGGCGAGCGCAACGCTGTCACAGGATCTGATTCCGAACAGCAAAAACAAACTGCTGCCCGGTAAAACCTACGCTTACGAATATCTCGTCGGCAGTAAGACCGGCTACACCGCAAACGCTCGCTCTAATCTCGTTTCCTGCGCCCAGAAAGAGGGGCTGAAGCTGATCTGCGTCGTTATGATGGAGGAGTCCCCGCAGCAGTTCAAGGATACGATAAGCTTATTTGATTACGGCTTCAGCAACTTTTCTTCTGTTACAGCATCCAAAGAAGACACCACCTATCAGGTAAAAAACGGCGACCTGTTCGCCAAATACGTTCAATCAGTCCGACATCCTTTCTATCGACCCGGATGCGAAAATTCTCCTTCCGGATACGCTCACCTTTGCCGATCTGGATTCCGAGCTGAGCTATGATAACCTGAAGGATGGACAGGCCGCTGTCATCCACTACTCCTACGAAGGTCAGGATCTCGGCAGCGCGCCGATCCTCTTTTCCAGCATAACGCCCTTTGATTTCAGTGCAGAACCGGTTTCTGAAACGGAAAGCGCAGCCATCGCAACAGCGGATGGCTCTTCCAAGGCAGATGCGAACAGCGTACAAAGCAGCGCTTCTAATGCGCAAAGCAGCACAGACAGCTCCGGCACGGATGGCAATGTGAATGCTTCCAGTGCAAACGGTTCCTCCGGCACACAGGGCGCCACGAGCGCGCAGGCTGGCACTACAGCGTCTGAATCCGTCGCTTCCACAACTTCTCCGACCGCAGTTTCCACACCGGGGGAAATGTTATTTTCTTAAACGTCCGTAAAATTTTGCTTGCAGTCAGCATTGTCGCGGTTATCCTGATCGTCATTCTGGTGATCCGCTCCATTCTGATCGGACACAGCCGCAATCGCAAGCGCCGCGATATCATGAAACGACACCGCAGCCGTAAAGATGAAATCATCGACTTCGACCGTTACACCGATCCCTTCGCGTAAGACACAGGACGGGATGCACAAAAATGCCGCAGACCATTTCTTTTGAAACCGGTCTGCGGCGTTTTTTCGTATTATTTTATTATATGGGCTCCCCGGCGTGTCTCCGATGTCAGCACCCCGCCTCACCGTTTTCCGAGCTTTTCCTGCGCTTCGCGGTGTCTGTGCTCCTTACGCAGCTGGCGGATGTGATCTTTTCTCTCCATCAGGGCGGCAACCTCTTTCTCTCCGACCAGCTTCGTCGTCTTGACGGCGTAAACCATGTCATCTTCCGCTTTTTTCACGCGGATTTTTCCTTTCATCCAACCGTGCTTATCGCACCACGACAGGCTGTAATAGTGCTTGCCGTTTGGCGAGAACCAGCGGACTTTTTTGCGAAGGTTATGATGGCACAGATAACATCTGGTGGAGAGAACCTCTTTATCCGCCATCAATGCCTCCTTATCCGGAAACGGCCGGGAAATATATTTTGCATAATTATCGAATACGACATGCACCTCGCTGCGGTGATTTTCCGGCAGCTGGAACGTGTCGAAGGAAACCCGCTGCAGTGCAATCGGGTCTTTGATCATCTGAAATACCCGTGCGGTATACACCGCGTCGCTGATCGCCCGATGAAACGGAATATCCTTTGGAATCTGCAGATAATCTACCGCATATTCCAGGCTCCTTCGCACCTTCTGACCTTCGTAGGCGATGGAAAACAGCTTCTGAATATCATAGAACCGGACAGGTCCTTTTCCAAGGGGCTCCATACCGAAAAAACCGCATATTTTTCTGAAGCTCCGTCAGATCCTGCGGTCCCCAGGTACCGAACATGAAATCCTCGCCACACCCACGCCAGAAAGTCCTTCATCACGACATCAAATGTCCGACATCCGGAGAGATCTTTCATATGGATGCCGATCAGCTTTTCTGTAATATGGTGCATGGTATCATAAACCTGCGGACGGATCAGCTCCTCAAAGGTATCCACAATTTCCATCCGGCTGTTTAATTTTACCGCACCGATCTCAATAATTTCAAACGTAAGCAGTCTGTTGCGGGCATCGCGGCTGTCAGACGCCTGATTCCATTCCAGATCCAGAACCACATAATCCATTGATCGTTCCTCCGCCCACTACAACATCGCCATCATAAAGTACAACCGACTGTCCGCAGGTAATTGCCCTCTGGGGCTCGTCAAAGACCAGATGAATGCTGTCCGGTCCGGTGATCTCTGCGTTCGCCCACTGCTCCTGGTGACGGTAACGGATTTTCGCTTTGATGCGCTGCGTGCCCGTCGGCACCTCGCCGCTGATCCAGTGGAAATCTTTCGCCGTCAGCTCCTTTGACCACAGATCCCGGTCGCGTCCAAGGACTACCGTATTGGTCTTTGGATCGATCCTGCACACATACATCGGCTCATGCAGGGCTAGTCCCAGCCCTTTGCGCTGTCCGATCGTATAGCAGATAATTCCCTTATGCTGCCCCAGCACATGTCCTTCCTGATCTACAAAATTGCCCGGCTCAAAGCTTTTGCCGGTGTATCGTTCAATAAATCCGGCATAATCTCCGTCCGGTACAAAGCAGATATCCTGGCTGTCATGCTTGCGCGCATTGATCAGTCCCTGTTCTTCCGCCATTTCCCGGATCTGCGGCTTCGTCATGCCGCCCAGGGGGAACAGCGTATGTGCAAGCTGCTCCTGCGTCAGGCTGTAGAGCACATAACTCTGGTCTTTCTTTTCATCGATGGCTTTTTTCAGGAGGAACTTTCCGTCCTGTTCTTCGATTCGGGCATAGTGTCCGGTTACAACGTAATCGTAATCCAGCTCCTTTGCCCGCTTCATCAGCTTCTCGAACTTCATATAACGGTTACAGTCGATACACGGATTCGGGGTGAATCCGTTTTCATAGGCACAGACAAAGCGGTCCATGATCTGTGTGCCGAAATCTTCCGTAAAATTGAACACGAAATACGGAATGCCCAGCTGACGTGCAACGCTTCTTGCGTCCTCCACGTCATCTAACGAACAGCAGGTATGCCCTTTTTCGTTCGCAGCTGTCCTCTCCGGCAAACAGGCGCATCGTAACGCCCATACAATCATATCCGTCCCGCTTCATCAGCCATGCCGCAACGCTCGAATCTACGCCGCCGCTCATGGCAATCATCGCCTTTTTCATTCTCTGTCTCCGTTCTTTTTATTCCTGCCCTGCCTCTCCCGGAACTTTCCAGCTCATGCTTCTCAGGCTCAGGGCCAGTGTTGTCGTATTATGCAGCAGCGCGGATGTCGTAGGCTGAATCAGCCCGGTCACACCGGCTGCAATTAAACTGCCGTTGATGCCAAGGATTGCACGGTAGTTGACATGAATCCGACGCATCATTTCTTTGCTTAAGCGGCGCAGGTAAACCAGCTCCTGCAGGCTGTCCGCACCGACTGTAATATCCGCAATTTCCCGCGCAAGCTCCGAACCGTCGCTGATCGCAATACCAACATCCGCAGCAGAAAGCGCCGGGGAGTCGTTGATTCCGTCGCCGACCATGACTACCCTGCGTCCGGCTTCTTTTTCCTGCTGGACAAAGTTCGCCTTGTCCTCCGGCAGAACTTCCGCATGGTATTCGTCCACGCCGATCTGTTTTGCGATCGCCGCTGCTGTTCGCTCGCTGTCGCCAGTCATCATGACGATTTTTGTAAAGCCTTCCCGTTTCAGCTCGCGGATAATCTGTTTTGCCTCTTCACGCACCGGATCCTCAATGCAGAGCACTGCTTCCAGTACGTTGTCAACTGCCAGATACAGATGGGAATACTGCAGCGGCAGCTCATCGAAACGCTGCTGATATTCCGGGACGGATCCGGCACTTCTCATCTTCAAATACAAAGTGGGCGCTGCCGATCACCACACGCTTTTCTCCAACATAAGAGGCAATGCCATGTGCAACGATATATTCCACCTTGGAATGTACTTCCTCATGTTCCAGATTACGCTCTGCCGCTGCACGCACAACCGCCTTTGCCATCGAATGAGGAAAATGCTCCTCCAGACATGCTGCCAGACACAAAAGATCGTCTTCCTTTTCCTCACCGAATGCGATAACAGAATGCAGCGTAGGCTGCGCTTTGGTCAGCGTACCGGTCTTATCGAATACGATGGTGGAAGCCTCCGAAAACGCTTCCAGATATTTTCCGCCCTTTACGGTGATCTTCGCTGCGTTTGCTTCCCGGATCGCTGTCAGGACAGTCAGGGGCATCGCAAGCTTTAATGCGCAGGAAAAATCAACCATCAGTACGGATAACGTTCTGGTAACATTTCTTGTAAGCAGCCATGTAAGACCGGTTCCAAGGAAGGTGTAGGGAACCAGCCTGTCCGCCAGATGCTCCGCACGCCCTTCTACTGCGGACTTGAGCTTTTCGGAATCCTCGATCATCGTAACGATCTTTTCGTAGCGGGTCGAGCCGGAAACCGCCTTGACCTCAATCGTCAGCTCGCCCTCTTCCACAACGGTTCCGGCATAAACGAATCCGCCCTTTTCCTTGCGGACAGGTTCGGATTCACCGGTCATGGAAGCCTGATTGATCATCGCTTCACCGTCTGCCACTACGCCGTCAAACGGAATGACGTTGCCGACATGGATCACGATATGATCGCCCGGTACGACAGATGCAGAATCCACAAGGATTTCCTGATCCCGGGTCTTTATCCACACTTTTCCGACATTTAACGACATGCTGCGCGCCAGATCGCTGACAGACTTTTTATGTGTCCACTCCTCAAGGATTTCACCCAGACCAAGCAGGAACATAACCGATCCTGCGGTCTGGCAGTCCCGCCGCAGAATCGATACGGTAATCGCTGTCGCATCCAGAACCGGGACTTCCAGTTTTCCTTTGGAAAGGCATAGGACGCCTTCTTTTTACATAACGGAAAGCTTTCCATATAGTATACACATTTCTGATCGGTAAGGGAAGCATGTATTTTGTAAATAACCGTTTTGCCACATGCCCGATCAGCTTTTCTTTATACTCTGCATTCAACGCACGTCCCGAACTGGAACGGACGGAATCCGGCAGCTGGACGTCTTCATAATGAAAGCTTTTCAGCGCCTCCATCAGTTCTTTTAATTCGCCGTCATACTCGATCACCGCATCCTGCGTCTGCTCGTATACGGTCGCTTTTGTCACACCTGGCTGTGCTTCCAGAAAATACTGCAGGGTGTCCGCCTGATCAAAGCTCATTCTGGACTGCCCCATATGCACCCGGATTCGCCCGGGAATTTTGTGTTTGATTTTAAAGTTCATTTTTTCCGCTCATTTCTGCGCACGCTTTTTGCGCATGTCGAGTTTTGTGTCAAGTGCGCGCAGACACAAATCTCGCGATTGAAAATTTTATTTTTTTCAATCTTATCTCCACTCCGCTGATACGCTTCGCGCTTTTTCAGAAAACGGGACTCCGTCAAAAAGGACGGCGCCGTCTCCGGCTCCGTCCCCCACTGCCCTGAATCAGGCTTCTTCTTTTACTTCAGCTTCCGCTTCTTCTGCAACTCTGTCTTCGTTGATCTGCTTTGCTTCTGCCAGAACATCTCCAGCGTTTTCCTGAACTGTTGTAACAGTCTTCAGAACGCTGTCCTTTGCACGAAGCGCTGCTGCGGTACACTGTACGTATGCTTTCTTCGCGTCTTTGCTGGAAAGGATCTTGATTCCGGCTGTTCCGAACAATACGCCTCCTAAAAATAAACCGATTTTCTTTGCATCAGATGCTTTCATCATGTTCGTTTCCTCCTTCGACCGGCGCAGGATATGTCTATACTACCTATCGTACGGCACGGCTTTCTTTGGTTAGTTACTATTAACCACGAACATGGTAACACGCTTTTTTCCCTGTGTCAATTGCGACTTTATTCCTGCTTTCCGAACACAATCCGTTTCCCGATAAAAATGATCAGAAGCGCTGCAACGCCCACCAAAACGATTGTGCCGCCCGGCTTTAAGCCCAGATAAAACGCCGCAAACAGCCCGATAATCATGAACAGCACGTTCAAACCGACAGCGTACCATACAGTCTGTTTAAAGTTCTTTCCCAGCTGCATCGCACAAGCTACCGGAACGACCATCATCGACGATACCATCAACGCGCCTACTGTCCGTGCTGCAACCGAAACCGTCACTGCAATCATAATCGTGAAGATAAAATTGACGATGCCGACCGGCACACCCGCCAACCGCGCGCTTCTTTCATCCAATGAAATATAAAACAGCTCTTTATATAGAAGCAAAAATAACACAAGCACCACAACAGACACCACGATGACTGAAATCATCTCAGCATCACTGATCGCCACAATGCTGCCGAACAGAAAGCTGTTGAAGTTTGCCGAATTTTTCACAAAACCGGACAGCACACCCGCCAGACCAATTCCTGCTGACATGATAATAGATATCGACATTTCCGAATAGCGCGGAAGCTTTCTGCGGATCGCCTCAATGCCGAAGGACGCTGCCACACAGGCTGCTGCTGCGCCCCGCCACCGGATTGACACCCAGCAAAGTCCTGCTGCGACGCCGGCGAGCGACGTATGGGAAAGTGCATCGCCGATCATGGAAAGACGTTTGCAGACAACGACCATTCCGACGCAGGGCACAACCGCCGCCAGCAAAATTCCGACAACAAACGCCCGCTGCATAAACAGATACTCAAAAATTCTCATGCCTGCCCGTCTCCTTTCCCAGCTTCCTGTTTTACCTTTCCGTCCTCCAGCACCCAGATATCATCTGCATAGGACGATGCACGTTTGAGGTCATGCGTCACCATCAGTACGGTGATCCTTTTCTCCGCATTGATTTTTTTGAGCAGTCGGTAAAAGTGTGACGCATTTTTTTCATCCAATGCCGACGTCGGCTCATCCAGAATCAGAAGCTTCGGCTCGTTGACCAGGGCGCGTGCCAGGAGCACTCTCTGCTGCTGCCCGCCAGAAAGTCTGCCGATCAAACGGTTCTGGTATTCCTCCATGCCCACCTGCGCCAGCGCAGCCCTTACCTGCTGCCGCTCTTTTTTCCCCGCAAACCGGAACAATCCGATCTGCTTATATAAATTTGCGCGCACGATTTCTTCCACGGATGCCGGAAAATCCTTCCAGCCACCCATCCCGTTCTGCGGCACATAGCTGATGCTCGACCAGTCCTTAAACTGTCGGATGTCTTGCCCTAAAATCTCAATGCTGCCGTCGCTGCTGCCTTCTTCTTGATCCCCTTTGTGGCTTTCCCCGATCGGGAGCTCTCCTAATAAAAGCCTTAAAAGCGTCGATTTTCCTGCCCCGTTTTCTCCTGCGAGAAATCGCCAGCCGCCCTTCTTTCAGGCAAAGGCTGACGCCGTCCAGCACATTTTCCTTTCCATAGGAAAAGTGCAGATTTTTGATTTCTATCGCATTCATATGTCTGCTCCTTACCGCAAAGCTTCTGTCAGCTGCTGCAGATTTTCTTCCATGACGGAAAAATAATCTCCGCCGGTTTCTTCCTGTCTGTCGCTTAGGCCTTCCAGCGGGCTGAGGGTCAAAAGCTTCACGCCGGTTTCCGTCGCTACCGTTTCCGCCGTCCTCGAGCCGGACAGCTCTTCAAAGAAAATCGCACGGACGTTGTTTGCCCGGACAAAATCGATAATATCTGCCATCCGTCCCGGGTCGGGTTCGGAATCCGGCGACATGCCCTCGATGCTCACCTGCGTCAGGTTATAACGCCTGCACAGATATCCATACGCCTCATGCGCCACAACGATGTTTCGCTCCGACAGATTTTCCAGCGTCGTCTGATAGATTTTGTCCAGCTCGTCGAGCTGTTTTGCCCATTTCTCATAATTTGCCTGATAGTCTGCGCGATGCTCCGGATCCGCCTCAGAAAACGCTGCGCAAATGTTTTGCATTTCCTGCTTTGCGTTCATCGGGTCCAGCCAGACGTGGGGGTCGTACTCGCCGTGCTCGTGGGCGTCATGACCGTCCGGTGCGGCGACAACAGTGTGGTCGGCGGCATCGTCTTCATGCGCGGCCGCATTGCTCACAGCGGCGTCTTCTTCATCCGCATGATCGTGACCGTCCTCATCAGCATGCGCGGTCCCATGGTCATGGCTGTCCTCTTCGGCCTCATGGTCGTGACCGTCCTCTTCCTCTGCGCTGCGCAGCAGGCTCACTCCCCTGCGACGCTTCCACGGAAATCAATTTTTTATTGGAAAGCCCCGCCAGAACGTCCGAAACCCAGTGCTCCATCCCAGCACCGTTATAGATAAAAACGTCCGCCTGCTCCATCCGGGTAATATCCTTTGTGGACGGCTCCCAGTCGTGGGGCTCTGTGCCGGACGGCACCATGCAGGTCACCTGGACGTGCTCGCCGCCAATTTTTTGTGCGAAATCGTGCATCGTATAAAAACTCGCCATCACCTGCAGCTTGTTGGGATCCACCGGTTCGTCAGAAGCTTCCGTGCCGCAGCCGACAAACACTGTGGTAAACAGTAAGCACGCGCAGAGCGCCAACGCCACACGACGCAGGATGCCGCTTTCCGATACCCGTGTGCAGCGCAGCTGCGGCATTCTGATGCCGGAAATCACAGCATGCTTCCCGCATTTCTTTTTTCTATTCATCCTCATTTCTGTCCTGCAGTCCTTCCTGTGTTTCCCTGAATTTGCGGCACTCCCGACAGCAGCCGTAAAAGATCAGATGCGAGGAATCCAGCGCAAAGTCATGCTCTTTCAGGATATGTTCGGAAAATCCATGGAGCTTGTTACATTCCAGAGGAATGATCTTCCCGCACTGCAGGCAAACAAGCCGCCCCGGGCTGCCCGGCCTCAATTCTCCGATATAGCGGTACTGCGCGCCTGCGCCGTCCACTGCCGGAATTTTGATCACGGCGTTCTCCTCTGTGAGACGGTCGAGAGCCCGATAAACCGTCGTCTGTCCAACGTGAATTCCTTCGGCTTTGAGACAGTCCATACACTGTTCCGCCGTCACAAACCGGTCGCTGTGTTTTTCCAGACAATCTCGGATCAGCTCCTGTTGCTTCGTTCTATATCTGACACGTTCTGCCATTTTTCTCCCCCCTGTGAACCACTGCGGCATCCGCGCATACTCCCCGCACGGCGATATCCAAAACCGCCGCGGTTCATTTTGAAATTAAAAATCATTTTCAATTTATTATATCGACTTTTTCCATCGTGTCAAGGGAAAAAACTGGGAAATGTCACGAGTAAACCAAACCGTTGTCTGATTTCACTGGTTTTTTTGAGAAAATAACGGCTATTATTCTTTTGAGACTTATAGTATCATTTAATTAGAATGAAACATTTGGGCAAAAGGACTAAAACTCTGATACACGGCACACCTTTCGCCCTACATCCAAACAGAACAATTCCAAGGAGACTTTGCCTATGAAAAAGAAAAGAATTTCCGCCTTTTTTCTGACGATCGCTCTTCTTTCCGGCTCTCTTTCATCGACCGCCTATGCTGCCACCTGGTATATGGAAGACGGTGACGTCATCGTGAGCGCTTCTGAGAGCGGGCAGACCGTTTCCCAGAACAACAATACCATAGGAGATAACGATCCGACCTTTACCAATCGGGATTCCGATGTTGCTTCCGACAGCACCATTACGATCACAACCTCCGATGACGCGACAGCGAACATCACGATTGAGGACATCAACCTGAAGCATTCCCAGGAATCTGCCATTGATGTCAAAGGCGACTCCAAGGCAGACATCACGGTTCGCGGTACGAATACGATTAACCGCAAAGACGAATCCTCCCCGTCCATGATCCATGTCAGCGATGGTGATCTCACCCTGCGCGGCGACGGTTCCCTCACGCTATCCGGCTGGACCGATGGCGCTAAAATCGGCTCCAATGGATACAGCAGCGACACCGGACAGGGAGAAGAAGATTTTACCGGTTCTATCCACATCACCGATGATGTAACAATCTCCGCAACAAGAGAATACTATAATCCTTCCGATACCGGCTCTGCAGCTATCGGTTCCGGCGAAAAAGGCAATTTTACCGGCACGATTACCATTGATGGAAATGCAAAAGTCAACGCAGATGCCACCTGGTGTGGTCCCGGCATCGGCTGCGGAGAAAAAAAAGGAGATTATAACGGGGATATTATCATCGGCGGCAATGCTGAGGTTACTGCCTCCGGAGGTTCCGCATCCGCCGGAATCGGCAGTGGATGGGACAGCACCTTTTCCGGCGGAACAATCACAATAAAGGATAATTCCAAAGTTACCGCAATCGGCTCCAACGGTTTTTCCCAGAACACGTCCTGCAGCAATCCTGCCATCGGTGCTTCTGAAAAAGCCAATCCGGGTTATAACCCTGCCAAAGCCCCGATGAACGGAACCATTACCATAACAGATAACGCCCAGGTAAAAATCGGCAGTGACACCAAATTCGGCACTTCCAGAACTCCCCTGATCGGTGAAGCTTCTTCTGAACCGACCGGAACCGGTAAAATCGAAATTTCCGGCAACGCGGCTGTCTCCAATATCGACGGTTCTTCCGATATCGCCATTGGCGGCGGTACAGCTTCCAGCACAATCGATATTTCTATTGGAGCAAATACAAATATCAACGGAACAAAAGGCTCGGATATTCTCGATGGCAAAAGCAGTAATGTAAAGCTCAATACGGTAAAAACGCCGACCCTTGTGCCGGAATCTGCTCCGGCAGTTGAGCCTGTTGCTTCTGTTTCCAACGGTTTCAGACAGACCGAAAGCTCTGCTGTCTCTACAGAAAGCTTTTGTCATTCGGTTACCCTCTCTCTTCCGTCCGCAGGATTGTCGAACTTCTCTTTCTGCCCGGCATGCGGTAAAAAAGACGGCAAAGATTTCCTGTCGCCGGTTTCCGATGTTTCCGCACAGGCTGTAACCGGAACGCTTCCTGCCGGATCGCCGGTTCTCTGCATCGGCACGCTTGACAACGGCGTAGGCATTATGTCCGCAGCAGTGATCAAACATCACCGGGCAGTACAGCCGACCGGCATCGTGCGCTTTACCGTTCCGGCTTCCCTGCTTGCAGGACACCGTCTGGTTGCGCTTCACACTGACGGCACGCAGTCAGAGATTGTAATGACGCCCGACAATGCGCAGACTTTGAGTTTCGAAGTCAATTATGCTGCAAACGGCAACGACAGCGCCTTCCCGGTTCGCATGATTCTCCTGCTGTCGGAAGCTTCTTAATCTGCCAATACCTTTTGGACAGTCGGGCGCTGGCTCCCCCACCTTTTCCAGCGCCCGTTTTTCCCCTCATATCACAGAAGCGACGAAATGGCATAATCCACTCCGTCGCTTCTGCGACCCGCCGCAGGCGGAGCATGTGCCAAGGCACATGCTTTTTTTATTCGTTCATCGATACACAGATCGTCTTAATCTCAAACGGCTTAAACTCCAGCGCGATTTCCTTTTCATCCGGAAGCGTTTCGATCTCCTCTTCCAGCAGATTTGTCAGCATGACCTTTTCACCGGTTTCTGTCAGATGAATCTTTGTCCGCACGGAGGTTCCTTCTGCTTCATAGAGACGCATCGCATAACCGTTTCCATCCTCCATCGGCTTAACCGCTTCTACGATAACGTTCGGCACATCCACGGTTACGAAGGATTCCATATCTTTTCTGCCGGGCATAACGATCGGAGCGATATTCAGCTCATAAGCAGGCTGTACGACCGCTTCCGCTCCAAAGCCGCTGTTATGCGGAAGCAGCGCGTAGGTGCACTCGTGAATTCCCTTATCGCCTCTGTAATCCGGGCAGCAGCCGCCTTTGTGTAGAGACAGCCAGATGCGTCCGTTTTCCACGCTGACGCCATATTTGCAATCGGTGAACCTCACATGACTAAAGTCACGTGCTTCTCAGCCGTTTTAAACGGCAAGACTAAATATCGGCGGATACGCCAGTAACTTAGAATTCGTGCGGATACGCACTTTTTCCATGCCGGATACGGCTGGTTTCCACATTACAGGTAGTCCGCTGTATATCTGCCTGCGTTTATGCTGCTTTTACTTCTACATAAAGCTTTCTTAAATCCGCATAAACACATGAGGTTCTACGCTTCACTGCAGGTACTTTTGCCTCCAGTGAAGACCTTTCCGTTTCCGGCAAGGGTTTTAAAAGTTCCCGTATAAAATATCTCGCTCCAATATTATAGGATGCTGACAGGTCGCAGTTATACTGTTTTCCTGTCTGAAAGATACATAGGCTATGGTTCTCCGGATTTCTTACTACCGCTCCACTTCCGTCACAGGCCAGCCTGCTGGTGTTTTGGGCGCTGACTCTGGATACACACGGATCCCGTTCCGATGAGCCCTGATGCTCACACAGCTTCTGAATGTCCCGCTTTCTCCATAAATGGAGCTTTTGTTTCTTTTTTCCGGATAGCTTCCCCTGCGTTTCCAGATATTCGAACACAATTACATCCGCCTGATATTCTATGGCACATTTCGTGATCGCCGCAGCTATTTTGCGGGACAGCTCCATATTCAACCTTTTTACATAATTCCATCGGCTTTGCACCTGTCTGGAGGAATGTTCTCTCTGAAAACGGCGGATTCTGCCAAGTACATGATACAAATGGTCTTTATCACTGGTAAAATTGATAAATTTCCGTCCCAGGATAGTGCCATCCACACGCATGATACTGCAGACCGCATCCGTATTGATCCCTAAATCAACACTGCATATCACCTGCTCTTTTACCGCTGTTTTCGATAAGCTTACTTCCTCTGTGTACGAAAATCGAAGGAAATATGTATGATGTTTCTTTTTTCCAACGTTGGGGGGCGGACGCCTTTTTCCCGCTCCATTTTTTCCGAAGATATTCCATATCCGTATGGAGTAATTTTACCTGGAACCATTTCCACTCGCGTCCATCAAATAACTTTAAATAAGCAACATCTTCTCCATATTCTGCTTCCTTATACATGACATCCCGATAGAATACCGGCATTGCATGATTCTCACAGACCAGCTTTGGTTTTCCCTTCAGTTCTCCCTTTTTCCACAAACTGAGGCGTGTTTGATAGGAGGACACTGCTCCAAGTGCGTGTTGAATCGCCGCTCTTCTCAGGTAAGATGGCATTTTAGGAAAATGCCGATCAAACGCAAACCTGGCATGATTCTTTTTCGTTTCATGTACCAGATGCTCCGCTGCATTAAAGCGTTTTTGTGGATTCCGGATTTCTGAAAGTTCTTCCCAGGTCTCTGCATACACCGGAATCAGATAGGAAACTGCTTTCCGAAAAATATCCAGCGTAGCGCGGAGCGGTATATTCTTTTTTTTAATTTCTACTCCATAGCTGGATACAATCTGCATAAAGTTCCCTTCTCTTTTTGTCCCTCGATATATGCCGTTACCTGATCCCGACTTCGGTCACTTACGGTAACTGCACAATACGATGGATTCCACAGACCAGATGGTACTGTAAAGAATACACATATCCTCTACCATATGAAAGTTCATTTTCCTTAATAGTAAACATATCTTTTTTCATATTTGTATTATACAATACGTCTCTCTACATGGCAAACATTTGTTCTGTGTTTTAATTAAAAAATTTGGCACACCTAACTCATCACTAAAGTAACGAGAATGCGGTGTGCCGTTTTTCAAAACTGCTACGCCGTAGCCTGGCTCGGAAAGGTCGGTATATTTATGGTTGGAAACCTCGAACTTCGCCTTTTCCCAAGACGTGTTGCGGTAGGTTGCACGCTCGATATAACCAAACTGTACTTCATTTCTTGCAAAACGGCTCTGAACCGAAGTGTCAAACGCCGCCTTTAAGAAGCGGTGATCATCCTGCCAGTTCGTGACGGTATCAAAAACTGTCCTGGCACATTCTCGCGCCGAGCGCGGTCGCTTGCGACATAATTCTTCTTCACGCGAGTGTGCATCCACTCGGAGCGTTTTTGTTTCATAGGACGCACTTTCCTATGAAATAAAAAAGAATCCTGCTCAGCAGTATTCTCCGCCTGCTGACCTCCACCGCGATGTCATTTGTCACGAAGCAATTGCACTGCTTTTTGAAATTTTATATAATAAAGATAAAGTCCGGGTTTAAGGTTTACGGCATTTCTCCTTTTAAAGAGCTGCCAACCGACACTCGTGAACGATACGAATGGAGCTTTCCCTTTTATGAAACAGGAACTTACAAAACTCGCATCCCTCCGCGCCATTTCCATGCTGGCGGTTTTTACATTTCTTTTTGAGCACAGAATATTTCTATGTCAACCAAATCGCTCAGAACGCTTCCAGCGCCCGGACGGTAAACGTCCAGAATTATGCCCTCGGCGTCAGCGCGGTCGGCTTTTGCCTCTATCCGCTGCTGTTTCGGTTTTTCCGCGATCGTCTGCGCAGCGCTGTGTTTTTCACACTTGCGATGCTGGCAATCGTCTGCTTTGTCATCCTTGGCAGTCCTGTTCCGTCCGGTCTTCTGACTGCCGCCGGAATGCTTCTGTTTCTGGTTCTCGGCATCCTCGGCAACGCGGTGCATTACCATTTTCTTTGTGAAATTTCTGACAAAAAAATATTTCGCACGCATGGTTGGCATTTCCTATGGGTTTGCTATCCTGCTGCAGTTTCTAAACAACAGCCTGATTTCTTCTGCCCTGGCAGAACAGCTGTTGCTTTGCGCTGCGTTGCTTTTTATCGTATTTTTCCTGTTCCGGTTTCAACACCGGGAGGCAAGCCGCAGCTCCCAGATGCCGGACACTGCAAATTCCAGCCCTCAGGCGTCCGATGCGACAAATCCCTGTCCCTCAAGTGTCCGATATGACAAATCCCTGTCCACATATGCCAGACGCGTCAGCTTGCGCTGCTTCCGGCAACACCGGCTCACAGCATAAGCTCCCTGCCTCCGGTGCCCTGCCGCAGCTCGTTTTGCTGATCTTTCTCGTCATTTTTATGACCTGTATTTTCAGTACGCTGGACAACACCGTTACACTGGGACACGCAGACGGAACCATGGATATCGGTCAGTGGCCCCGCGTCCTGCTCGCCTGCAGCGGGCTTGCTGCCGGATTTTTGTTTGACCTCCATGACAGACGTTTCATGAATCTCATCATGTACTGCATTATGATGCTTTCCACACTCAGCGTCGCAATCCTGCAGCTTGGCGGTTCTTTCCTGATCGGGCTGATCGTCTTTTACCTGTCCTCCGGATTTTTCGTCGTATTCTTTACGACCTCTTTTCTGGCACTGTCCGAGGACACCCGCTGCCCGCGCCTCTGGGCAGGAATGGGGCGTGCCGTCAACAAATGCGGGCGCTGCCCTGGTCTCAAACCTGTCTCTCTCCCTGATCGCATCGAACAGCAGCATCACGCTGATTATCACGGCTCTTCTCCTGTTCGCAACAGTGAGCATTTTGATCGCAGCCTACAGCATGTTAAAAGAGCCGGGCGTACAGACTGAGACAGGCGGCACTATGACTCACAAAATGCAGGCAGCTTGCGAAGCAAGCGCGAGCCACAACACGAAAGCTGTCCTCGGCAACGATTCGTCCGCCTCTGCGGCTCCGGACATTTCCTCCGATCCGGATTATCCACAGGGCACTCCAAACCCAGACCCTTTTTCCACATTTTCCACGGCATTTTCCCTGACTGACCGGGAACAGTCGGTTTTCGACCAGCTTGTCAACACAGAAAAGAGCATTCAGGAAATCGCAGACAGCCTTTTCATCTCCCGAAGAACCTGTCAGCGCTATATCACATCCATTTATGAAAAGGTCGGTGCAAAATCCCGGATGGGACTGTACCAGTCCTATATCGAATGGCAGCGCAAAAACCTGTAGCCGGAGCTGAAATTATATTTCCGTAAAGTCTTGCTTCCTAAGTCTCAGGAACCAGCTCTTTTAAAATATCCGAATATGTCACAAGCCGGACATTGCCAAGATGTTCGGCTTTTTCTATGCAGCCCTGGGTGAAACCGGTCTTGGCAAACAGATAGAGGAAGGTCTGATCATAATGAAACAAATGGCTACGCTCAACAAGCGTATCCAACACACCAACATCTACTTTTTCATTCGTCCATTTGCATTCTCCAAACAAAGCTGCCTGCCGATCCTGCTCTGCCATAATGTCGATCTCCGTCTGGCTTCTGGTACGCGGATCTGTTCCCCACCAACGTCCCAGCTCCGAAAAATCAACCGGGCTTTTTCCTTTCAGCAGCAATGCCCAGAGATACTGCGAACAGATATCCTCAAAAAATATGTCCCATATAATCTGACAAGTGCGGCTCAATCCGCCTGTAAGCCAGTTCCACCGCGCCACGGGCGATGATCGAATTATTTTCCGGAACAAAACGATACCAGAACCGGAACATATTATCCTCGATCGAATAAATTGTTTTGCGCGTCGTTTTTTTTCTCCATAAGGAACTTCCTTACGAATAACACCAAGTGCAATCAGATTTTTCAAATAGGTCGAACAAACATTGGAATCTTCCCCTACTTTCGTCGAAATCTCAGCCATCCGGGATGCCCCTGTTGCTATCGCTGTAATAATTGCATTGTAAATAGCAGGTTCCCGTACCTCCTGCTTCAGCAGACTGGAGGGTTCTTCATAAATTGCGGAGTTCGGATTTAAAAAGGTATTTTTTAATATTTTCCTCCACACTCTGATGATCATTCATCTGTAAAAGGTACTGTGGCGTACCTCCTGCAACTCCATACATCAAGGCTTTTTCTTCCGGGCTGAAATACTGGCAATAACGACAGGTTTCCGCAAAATCAAACGGCTGTATTTTCATCTGGGCAGTGCGCCGTCCGTACAGGGGGCTTTATATGCCAAAACCTGATCCTCCATATAGGACATCGAGGATCCGCAGAGAATCAACATCAGTTTTGAAGCTTCTTTATATTTATCAATCAACAACTGTAATGTGGAAGCAAGGCTTTTTGGAAGCGCGCGCCACATACGGATATTCATCGATCGTCAGAATGACCCGTTTCTTTTCTGCCAGTCGGAACACATATTCCAGTGCCGCCTGAAAAGAAAGAAAGGACGTCTCAGCCTCTATCCCGCTGCTGTATTCCATAATACTTTTGCTCAAGTTTTCAAGATTTTGTTTTTCACTGCTTTCAACACCCATAAAATAAATCGCATCTTTATCCTGAATAAAACGACTGATCAAAGCAGTTTTTCCCACACGCCGTCTGCCGTAAATAACAGCGAACTCAAAATGATCCGAATAAAACAGCCGCTCCAGCGTCTGCAGCTCTCTTTCCCGTCCGATAAACATTCTGCCGTACCTCCTGTTGTTTCTTTCATCATCATAGTATCGAATTACGGTTTAGTCAATTACGATTTACTAAAGTATGATTCGATAAATTGCATTTTTCTCAAATTACCGACTCAAATCGATTCCTAATCCACACTTCTCCCTATTTTTCCCCTGGCGCACCAGCGCCAAACCGCATTTTTCGCCGTTTTGGCGCGCATACGGCATACCCGGATGACCGCCCGACGCGTAGACTGAAGGTAACAATAAAACTGCAAAACGGAAAATGCCCGCCTGACGCAAACCGCAGCGCAGCGTTCAATGCAGTCGCATTTTCCTTCGGAAAACAAGGAGGACTCTATGAATCAGTGTGATAATGGTCATTTCTATGATGAAGCAAGATTTGAAAGCTGTCCGTATTGCAAGGAGAATACAGGGATCGGAAAGACGATGGCTGCAGCGGATATCGGCAAGACAGTGGCTGCCTTTCCGGGCAATCCTGCTGCAGCAGCTGCGACAGCCTTCGACAGCGGAAAAACAGTCGCTGTGATGAAAAAGAAAATCGGTATTGATCCGGCAGTCGGCTTTTTGATCTGCATCGAAGGTCCACACCGCGGAACGGATTTCCGTCTCATTTCAGGAAGAAACTTTATCGGCCGGGCTGCCGCGATGGATGTTTCCCTGCCAGACGACGATACCGTATCCCGTGAAAGCCATGCACTGGTCACTTACGATGCCAAACACAATGCCTTTTCCCTTTCGTCCGGGCAGGGACGCGGCATTACCTACTGCAATGATGAACAGGTCGAAATGGTTCATCCACTCAAAGCATACGACATCATCATCGAGGTCGGGAAAAGCCGACTGCTTTTCCTGCCTCTTTGCAGCCAACAGTTTCAGTGGAGTGAGGAATAGCTCATGTTCTTTTTTATTAAAAGCGAAAAAAAGCACAAACTCAGCAGCAGCCATCCGAACCAGCACCGGAGTCGCTTTGCATTACCACCGTTCTGACCCCGGAAAAAACTTCCATTCTGGAAATTGCAAACCTGCAGGGGCTCGGACAGCGTGAACAGCAGCAGGATGCCTTCGGAATCTCTCCGGCAGACCGCTATGAAACAGACGGAATTTTAGCCGTTCTCTGTGACGGCATGGGCGGAATGGCGGAAGGACAACGGATCGCAATTCAAACCGTATCCTGTCTGTTAAACCATTTCCCATTTCCTGAGCCGCAGACAAAAGCTGTATCGGAGCTGATCTTTACATGCACCCGGAAGATCTATCAGCAGTTTTACGGCCATGGCGGCTGCACCCTTGTCGCTGCCTGGATTTCGGGAAATCAACTGCACTTCTGGAGCGTCGGAGACAGTGACCTTTTTCTGCTCCGGGAACATCAGCTCTATGCATTAAACACCCGGCAGGAATTTCAAAAGGACCTGCTGCTGCGTTCCTTTCACGGCGCATTTCCCATCGAGGAAGCTTTTTCTGACCCACAGGCAGGCGCACTTTCCCAATATATCGGGAAGGAGGAGGTCACGCCGGATTCGCACCTACATTCCACTTTCCCTTTTTCCCGGGGGACGTCCTGCTCTTATGCTCCGACGGAATCAGCGATCCGCTGACCCTGAAACAAATCCGCGAGGCGATGGAGCTTCCGGTTCAGGACTGCTGCAGCGCGCTTGAAACAGCAATCCGAAAAGCCGCACTTCCCACACAGGATAACTATACCGCAATCGTTTTACATTATTACGGGGAAAAAGGAGAATACTGAATGAAAACCAAACAACTCTCTTCTAAACAGCTGATCGCCCTTGTGCTAATCCTGATCGGCGCTGTCTCATCCATTTTCGGCATCACAGGGCTGACCAAAAGCTCCTCTGAGGATCCCTATGAATCCAGAAACGGTATCGTCATGGTCTATGCGACAGTCTATGACAACGAAGGAAACAGCGAAGCCGGAATGGGAACCGGCTGGGCCATCGGCACGCCCGGACAGCCGATTCAGTACATCGTGACAAACGGGCATGTCGTCAATAAAGCCTATACCTATCCCCGCTATGATTCCAGTCTTTACGGAGGGGAAATTGATGTCTTTTTTTCCGCAGCGGAAAACGACTATGTAAAAGCCAAGGTCGTCTACTTTTCCCCTCAGGAGGAAAAGGATATCGCCATCCTGCAGCTGCCCTCCCCGACGGATAAACGGACTGCCCTGACGCTGCGCGACTCCGGCGACATCAAGATCGGCGACACCGCCTACGCGCTCGGCTATCCCGGCAATTCCTCCCAGCGTCAGGATTTTGCCACCTACGATATAGACGATATTACAATCACCCGAGGCATCATCAGCAAACGTACAACCACCTCTTTTTCCACCTATGAGGCATTTCAAATGGACGTTTCCATCGCTCCCGGCAACTCCGGCGGTCCTCTGGTCGATGAAAAAGGAAACGTAATCGGTATCAACGTTGCAGGCGCCATTGATCCCAATACCGGGCTGAGCCTTGGCATGAACTATGCCATCATCATCAACGAGCTGACGAAAATCCCCTGGATGTTGAGCGCATTCCCTACACGTTTTCGAGCTCTGGTTTTTCCCTGTTCCACGGTCCCGGCAGTGCTGTGCTGCTCCTACTCGGCATTCTGTTGATCGCAGCGGGCACGTTTTTCTTCTGGAAGGAAAGGAAGGCTGCAGCCAGCGTTACAAATAACCGCAGCGGCCTGGCAGATCGAAACAGCGGTCTGGCGAATGGCTCAGCAAGCGGCTTAAACGGCAATCCTGTACACTCCGGTGCGGCAGGCAGCTCCGGCGCTCATGCGATCCTGCGTGGAATGACCGGCAGCTACGCAGGGCAGAGCTTCGACCTGCTCAAGGGAAAGGTTACCATCGGCAGAGATCCTACGTTCTGCAACATCGTTTATGAAAAGAGCACGCCCGGCATCAGCAGCCGCCACTGCCAGCTTTCCTACAATCCGGGGGAAAGCTGCTTCGTCCTGACCGACCTCGGTTCCTCCTATGGAACCTTCCTTGGAAATGGGAAAAAGCTCGCCCCGAACGTCCCCGAAAAAGCTCTATGCCGGAGATACGTTCTTCCTCTGCGATCCCTCAAACCGTTTTCTCGTTGCGAAGGAATAATAGAATGCACGCTCTGCCAGTATTCTATTGTCATGAATAAACGAGATTTGTGTCCGCGCGCACTTGGCACAAACTCGACATGCACAAAAAGCGTGCGCAGAAATGAGAGAACCTATGACTGCATCTGATACGATTTCTACCCAAACAGGGCTTTCCTGTGCGGCTCTCCTTGAAACGCGGCTGGTCGAGCTCTCCCCCGATACGCTTTCTTTTCCCGAAGCTGCCGTCTTTTACCATCTGATGGCAGATGGGCGGCTGCAAAAAGAGACTTCTCTCCCGGTACTTTTTGCCGGGGGAGGGCGGCCTTGTCTGCTGCGGAGATTTTTATATTGAACCTTTGGAAATCCAGATTGAATTTTCAAAAGCCAACAACGCGACAGACTGGCTCGTAGGGCTGCTGTTTCGCCATACGGAACGCATCCGCAGCATCGATGAGACGCTTTTCGTCCTGACCTGCATCAGCCGTCCCGATGCGATCTCGCCAGCCTTTTCCTAATACACCGGAACATTTTACAACTGTCTATCATCAAAAGCCGCTTTTGCGGCGGAATGTGAGGAATTATGAATCCCGAACGTATCTGTTACGGCTGCTTTTCCGAAAAAGAACCCGGCACGGTCTGCCCCGTCTGCGGGTTCGATGAAACAAAGCAGCAGCCCTATCTCGCCCTTCCTCTGGGCACAATTGTAAACGGTCGCTACCTGATCGGCAAAGTCCTCGGCATCGGCGGCTTCGGCATTACCTACCTCGGCTTTGACCTGACCCTCGAAATCAAAGTCGCCATCAAAGAATATATGCCCTCCGCCATGGCTACCCGGAATACCGACCGCTATACTGTCGTTCTGACCAGTCATCAGGAAAAGGATTATCAATCCGGAATGGAACGTTTTCTGGAGGAAGCACGCATTCTGGCAAAAGCTCCAGAACACACCGAATATCGTTTCCGTCCAGAACTATTTCCGGGAAAACAACACCGCATACTTCGTCATGGAATACGTGAACGGCACCAGTCTAAAAGCCTATCTTGCTGCGCACGGGGAAAAAATTTTCTGCGAAGAAGCATTGAAAATCCTGCTGCCTGTTATGAACGCGCTCGTTTCTGTCCACTCCATGCAGCTTTTACACCGGGATATCAGCCCGGACAACATTTACCTGACCGCCGACGGTGACAGCAGGCTTCTGGACTTCGGCGCAGCGCGCTTTGCTTCCGGTGATGGGAAAAAAGCGTTTCCGTTATTCTAAAGCATGGCTATGCCCCGGAGGAGCAATACTCTTCCCATGGAAATCAGGGACCCTGGACAGACGTTTATGCCATGGGTGCAACGCTTTACCGCTGCATCACCGGAGTTCTTCCGCCGGATTCCATCGAACGGATTCACGGCGATACGCTCAAACGCCCCTCCGAGCTTGGCATCTCCCATTTCCCCTGCCATCGAACAGGCGATTCTGAAGGCGCTCAGCATCCGTACGGAAGACCGCTTCATGAGCATGGAAGCCTTTATCTGCGCGCTGAACGGGGATGTCGCAACTGCATCGGCACAATCGCCATCCCCCGGATCAACGGCAAACGCACCGCAGCCATATTCCGGCGCGGTGTCTTCCCGACCTGCCACATTTTTTGCTGTCCTGTCGGCACATCTGAAACAAAATCCGCTTCTGGCAGTCGCTCTTGGCGGCGCTTTGGTCGCGGTAGTCGCCCTCGTCCTCTTTTTGCCCCTTTCCGGAAAGTCCGGAAAAAATACCAGCTATACAAACTCTGCTTCGTCCATGAATCCTTCTTCTGCATCTGCACCTCCCGGTTCGGATACGCCGACGCCCTCTCAAACCCCGCCCGGGCAGGATTCAGACGCACCGGACGATTCTTCTTCCGGCGATTCAAACGACAGCATCGGTACAGAAGTTGTCACCTATGATCTCCGGAATTTTAAATGCTACCATCGACGTTCCGGCAGAGTATAGCGTTTCAGATGATGGTTTTACTTTTTTACCAACAATGCCAGAAACTGCCGGATCGAAACCAGCTTCAACTGGGCTACAATTGTTCCGATCTATTCCCTTGCCGACATCGAAAACTACCGGGAGGATATTGTTTCCTCCTACGCAGAGGGCTACGGTCTTACCGACGCCATGATTCTGACCGCAGGACCGGACGATTTCGGCGGACAGTCCGCTTACCAGATTTTCTTCCAGGGAACAGATTCCAGCCAGACCACCCTGCAGCATGTACTGCTTGCAGTAGAAGGAAGGAATGACTTTGGCGCATATCTGCTCGTCGGCTCCTATCCAAAGGATTCCGAAACAGACCACACACAGATTTACAACAGTCTGACATCCTTTCGTATAAATGGTCCTGTGGATATTACCTACGAGCGCTATTGCGACACCGCTGCAGGCATCCAATGCATCACGGATTCCACCTCAGATCAGCAGCACAAGACGCAGCAGCTTTACGCTTCCAAACGGCAACAGCGGAACCGCCCTCCTTCTTTTCCTTTCCTCCAACGAAGAGGAATATATTGAGGTGGAGCAGGGACTTTCTGCCGGAAAAAACGCAGACGAATGTATTGCTTACCTTTCCGGCATCTGGGAAGATGTCTCCGGCGCTTCCCTTTCGGAGATCATGACAGAAAGCCGTGAAGACGATATTGTCTGGCAATTTCGGATCGTTTCTCACGATTCTGATATTTCTATCTTCGCTGCAGCTGATATCGACGGTGTCCCCCCCTATATCGTCGGTGCAAGCACATCCGAAGAAAATATTGATAACTCCAGCAATGTGCTTGCCGAAATAATAGGCACGCTGCGTCCGCTGTAAGTCTGCAGCATTGAAAAAAGCAAAAAACGCCAGTTTTCATTGGAAAATGTAATAGGCGGGCTCTCTCATGTTCACGCTCAAACAGGATCTAGGCTGTCCGCGGCGTATGACCGTCTATGCGATTTTTGATATTCTGGATCGCCTGAAAAGCTCCTATGACCAAGTTATGACCGGTGATATTCAGGCGCAGGTTTCCGTATTTGGCAAAGAATGTCTCTGTGCCTTTGCAGTTACGGAAAGCTCTCTGGATACCTCAATTCTCCACATCACTCTCCTGCAGCCGATTTCCGACATGACAAAGGAGGACGAGCAACTCGTCCTCCTCTATCTCATGGAACATATTCTTCTTCATATTGATGAAGTTCTGGTACACTGAAAATCATTTTTGTCTAGCTTTCGATAATACCACATGTTTAACAGTGCCGCAAATATCCACGCCAGCGGATAGGCCATTGCCAGTCCCGGGAAGCCCCAGATACGGCTTAAGCAAAGTGCTGCAAAAACACGCATGAGAAGCTCCAAAAATCCGCCCATCATCGGGATCTTCGTATTTCCGGTTCCCTGCACCGCGCCCCGGTAGGTGAACAACAGTGCCGCACACCATAATAAGCAGCTGGCTTCAATACTGTTGTAAATTCTGGACAGCCGGATCACCTCTGCTGCACCGCTTCCAACGAAAATCGAAACGAGCGGCTTACAGAACACAATGATCAATCCGCCTACCACAACACTGAAAAAGAGACAGCTCAAAAGGGAAACCTTCATTCCTTTTCGAATTCTCTGATATTGCTTCGCACCAAAATTCTGTGCTGTAAACGTTACCATGGCAACTGCGATCGAATACATCGGCATCACGACAAAGGTTTCCAACTTATTACATGCAGTGTATGCCGCAATCGCATCTGCACCCATCCCGTTTAGCGCACTCTGAAATACCATCATTCCGACGCCCGTAATGGAGTCCTGAATCGAAAGCGGCAGCCCTACCCGGAGATGATCCGCTAAAAAAGCAATCGATATTTTAAAATCTTCTTTTCTGACACGCAGCTGCGGATATTTCCGAAAGCTGTAGATCAGACAGCCGACCCCGGAAAGGCTTTGGGCCAGAATCGTCGCTGCAGCTGCTCCGACCACATCCATATGAAACACCAGAATAAACACAAAATCCAATATAATGTTCAACACAGAGGAAATGATCAGAAAAATAAGCGGTACTTTACTGTTTCCAATCGCCCTCAAAAGGCTTGCTTCCACGTTGTATAAAAGCTGTCCTCCAAGTCCGATAAAGCAGACCAGCTGATAAGCATACGCACGCTGAAACAGATTTTCCGGCATATTCAAAATATGCAAAAGCCCTGGCAGGCAAACAATACCTACCACGGTACAAAGCAGGGGAAACCACCGCCCAGATCATATAGATCACTGCTGTGGAACGTCTCGCATTTTCCGTTTTTCCTGCGCCAATAAACTGAGATGTCACAACTGTCACACCGCCGGCAAGGCCGGAACAAAATCCAAACACCAGAAACTGCAGACTTCCGATACTTCCAACCGACGCCAGCGCGTCAGAACCAAGGGTACGGCCCACGATGATCGTATCCACAGCAGAATACAGCTGTTGAAATACGTTTCCTGCCAGGATCGGCAGCATAAACATCAGGATCGTCCGGAAAACATCTCCCTTTGTCAAATCGTATTTTCTTTCCAATTTCTTCTTCCAAACCTTTCCTTCGATTTTACCCTGCCGCTATTATATCTGTCCGTTTCGGCACTGTCAACGCTGTAAAAAAGTAAAGTTTTACTTCCTCACAATGTTTTTATCAACTGACAGTTTCGATTATGAAAAAAATCAGCCGAAATGCACTATCGCGCCCCGGCTGATTCCTGTCTTTCTATTCTTTCTCCCTTTACACAGACATCGGGCAGCTTCTTCTTTCTTCCCGATCCATGTCTCCTCTCTCGTATCTGGCATTGAATTCCATGTTGATGTCACGGATTTCTTTTTTTTTTGTCAATGTAATCCTGATACATATCCGCAAGTCCCGCCATACAGCCGTCGCAGCTGGCGGACAGATTGCCAAGTGCCTCCTCCACGATCTGTTTGCGTTCCTCGCAAGTGGTTTCTTTAATCAGATATCCTGCCATTTTTTTTCCTATCCTTTCCGTCCGGATCTTCCGGGCATTCTTTCAAACTGTTCAGTACCCTCACAGTTACGTTTTTTTACTTTTTATCTGGTGCTTTCGCTTGTCAGGATCTCCTGCAGACGCTTTTCCATCTTCTCCACCTGATCTGCATAATCCCAGGCGATGTTGTTCTGCTGCCCGATATCATAATCCATATTGTAAAGCTGCGGATCCTTTGATAAACCGGTTTCAATCCTGGTAAAGGGCATATATGGAGCTCCTTCGCTGGGAGATAAGTATACCCAGCTGCCGCAGCGCAGCATTTTCCCGCAGGATAAGTCCTCTATCATCAGTTCTGATCTGCCTGCAGGGTCCTCTCCGATCAATGCCGCATACCTGTCCTGGCTGTCTACTGCGCTGTCCTCTCTTGTTTCGATGCCAAGCATATGTGCAAAGGAAGCATACAGATCTCACCTGACTGATCAGCGCCTCGGACACCCCCGATGCTTCAGCGCAGAACTGTATACAATAAACGGAATCCTTGTACCACCGTCAAACTTGCTGTATTTTCCGCCTCTCAGCGGTCCTGCTGCCCGATGCGTCCCATTTAATTCATATGCTCTGTCCAGATAACCATCATCCAGTACCGGTCCATTATCACTGGAAAAAATAATCATGGTGTTATCCAGAATCCCTTCTTTTTTCCAACGCAGCCATCACTTCCCCAACGCACCAGTCAAGCTCTGCGATCACATCCCCTCTGGGTCCCAGTCCGGTCGCGCCATCAAAGCGCGCAGAGGGCACGCGGGGTACATGGGGCTGATGAAGGGCGTAATATAAAAAAAAGAATGGTTTTTCTACCCTGCAGCTGTCTGAAATAAACCGCGTTGCCCGATTTAAAAAGGTTTCTGCCAGTTCTTCATCCTTCCAGACTGCTTTGCTTCCGCCGCGCATATAGCCAATCCTTCCGATGCCGTTTACAATGCTCTTATCGTGTCCGTGAGAAGAGCGCACGCGCAGAAGCTCCGGGTTTTATAATACGTTGGAATATCCTCAAAGGGCGATTCTGCTTCGTAGGAAACCTCGATTGGATCTTTTGGATCCAGGTTTACTACCGAGCGTCCCTCTAAGAATACACAGGGCACTCGGTCTGCCGTTGCCGGAAAAATAAACGATTCCTCAAAACCAAGGTCTATCGGTGTCAGATTGATCTCCTGATTCCAGTCGATCGGTTTGCTGCCATCTCCCAGCCCCAGGTGCCATTTTCCAACAATTCCGGTATGATACCCCGCTCTCTGAAACAGCTTTGGAACGGTATCAAGCTCTCTTTTAATAATACAGCCTGCATCTCCCGGCAGAATATGTGCCTGATCATTCCGGAACGGATAACGCCCTGTCAGAATGCTGAAGCGTGCAGGCGTACAAACCGCAGAGGTAGAATATGCGTTGGTAAATTTCAATCCTTCTGCACACAGCCTGTCCAGATTCGGGGTGTCGATCTTCCTGCTCCCATAGCATCCAAGATCCCCAAAACCAAGATCGTCGGCATAAATGATTACCACATTTTGCTGTGCCGGTTTTTTCACAGCCTGTTTTCCTTGTCTGAACATAATAAGGAATCCTCCTTTTCACCCTGGGCATCCTATAGATGATAGTATATCAGATTCCTGAAAGACTGTTCGAAAAAAATAGGAAATCAGATAAAAAATTTTCTTTTGCAAAGCAAACATCTGTTCGTGTATAATATAAAAAAGGCTGCAATGTAAAGAAAGGAGGCCACCTTCCATGAAAGACCGCATCTATATTGCCATCGACTTAAAGTCCTTTTTACGCTTCCGTAGAATGTCCGGAGCGCGGCCTTGACCCCCTTGACACCAACCTTGTCGTGGCAGACATCAGCCGTACAGACAAAACCATCTGTCTTGCTGTCACACCATCTCTGAAAAGCTTTGGCATGTCCGGACGAAGAAGTCGTCTTTTTTTGAAGTAAAACAGCGAGTCCGGGAAGTCAATATCGAACGAAAACAGCATGCGCCCGGACAGCTACTTTCCGGTACATCCTATTTTTTCTCAGAGCTTTCTCAGAATCCGGCACTCGCCGTTGATTTTCTGATCGCGCCGCCCCAGATGGCGCATTATATGGAATGCAGCACCAGAATTTATTCCATCTATATGAAATACGTCGCACCGGAGGATATCGTAGTTTATTCCATCGACGAGGTTTTTATGGACATTACGGATTATCTGCCCGCCAGCGGGATGTCTGCCCGCGAATTTGCCCGTAAAATTATTCTCGATGTCATGGATACGACAGGAATCACCGCTACTGCCGGCATCGGGACGAATCTTTTTCTCTGCAAGGTTGCAATGGATATCGTAGCAAAGCATCTCCCGGCAGATGAATACGGCGTGCGCATCGCTTTTCTCGATGAAATGACATTCCGACAAAAGCTCTGGGCACATCAGCCGCTCACTGACTTCTGGCGCATCGGACACGGCTATGCCAGAAAGCTTGCCGAAAATGGATTGTTCACGATGGGGGATATCGCACGCTGCTCTGTCAAAAATGAAGACCTGCTCTATCGACTTTTCGGAAAAAATGCAGAGCTTCTGATCGACCACGCCTGGGGCTTTGAACCCTGCACCGTCCCGGAAATCAAAGCCTACAAACCGGAAACCAACAGCATCAGCTCCGGGCAGGTTCTGCATTGTCCGTATGAGACAGACAAAGCAAAGCTCGTTTTGAAAGAAATGGCAGACCAGCTCGCCCTCGATCTTGTAAATAAAAAAATCGTAACCGACCAGATTGTCCTCACCGTCGGCTACGATATCGAAAACCTGTCCGATCCCTCCCGGAGATCCGCCTACCACGGTTCCATCGAAACAGACCGCTACGGCCGTTCGATTCCAAAGCCGGCGCATGGAACCCAAAATCTGGACGACTACACCTCCTCTTCCCACAGGATCATGAACGCCGCCGTCGATCTTTTCGATCGTCTTATCGATCCGACGCTCCTGATCCGCCGGCTGTATATTGTCGCCAACCACATTATCCCGGAGGACACTGCTCTGCAAAAGAAAGACCGCTTTACCCAGCTCGATCTTTTCACAGATTATGCAGCAGAAGAACAAAAACAGAAAGCCGACGCTGCTGACCTGGAGCGTGAGCGAAAGCTGCAGGAGGCGATGCTTTCCATCCGAAAAAAATTCGGTAAAAACGCAGTGCTCAAAGCGATGAACCTGGAAGAGGGGGCAACCGCCAAAGACCGCAACAACCAGATCGGAGGACATAAGGCATGAAGTCAGACTACAGCGATATCATCCATCTCCCGCACCACGTTTCCAAAACACATCCTCAGATGTCCATGCATGACCGCGCGGCCCAGTTTTCTCCCTTTGCCGCTCTCACCGGCTATGATTCCGCCATTTTGGAAACAGCACGCCTGACAGAAGAAAAGATCACACTCAACGAAGATCTGCAAGAGCTTCTCGACATACAATTTCAGCAGCTTCTCGAACATCTCTCCGAAAAACCGCTGATTTCCATTACCTTTTTTTGCCCTGACAAACGCAAACAGGGCGGTTCCTATGTCTCTATATCCGGCACGGTCAAAAAGCTCGACCTTTTCCAGCGCATCCTCACACTGGAGGATGGAATGCAGATTTTTCTGGACGATATTCTGTCCATCGAAGCTCATACCTCCACCACCCTGTAGAGATACGCATTTCCTTTTTTTGCCCTCCCGCTTCATCACGCCAAGGTCGTGGAGGATATTGCACACAATGCCAGCCTGCTCCTTTCGAATCTGCACTGCTTTCGAGCTGCGCAGATGTGAAGGGCTCCGGCAGATCGTATGGGATCAGCTGGACATAATCCTGTGTGCAGGTAAATTCCATTTCTCTCTCAATGGAAACAGGAATTCTGTCATAACGGCTGGAGCCACGTTTTTTGTCCCGGCTCCAGCCATTTAACAGCTTATATTCTTCCATATTCAGAAACGTGAGCCGAATCCTCAGGTTCGGGTCTTGCAGATAAGCTTTGATCCGGTACAGCTCCTTAAATGCCAGATAAGGACTTCCCTTTAATGGAGATTTCCGTCCGCCGGAGATCTCCGGTTTCCTCATCGATCCAGTAGACGTGCTTGCAGTATGGGATCGGGTACACGATCGTCACCGGATACAGCGGCAGGAATCGCTCCAGCTTCGGGCGCATCCGATCGAAGCTTCTGGTCTGGATTTCGATAATCTCTTTTCCATTAAATATATCTGCCACGCAGCCCTCCACCGGGATTTCATGCTGCGTTTCATCCGGAGCGTAATAATTTTTCAACACCGCGTGAACCGTCTTTTCCGAAAGGGTGCCGATACCATTGCGTTCCCGATTTTTACCGATGATCCGCTCCTTTGCTGCAGTAAAGCGCGCAGTTTCTTCCGATGTCACAGTCTCTCACAGCCTCGCGCAGTTTTGATGAAATTCCCGGTTTGCGCAGGTACGGATCTCTTCAATCGAATACAGCGAGCCGGTTGCACAGATCACATCCTCCTTTTCAGCATTTTCGATCATACTGCGTACCCCTTCTTCGATCGAATCAAATGCCGTCGTCCTTACCGCGCATTCCAGGCTGATCTGCTGCGCCATTCTTTCATTATCCATCGCTTTTTCAGACGGCGGCATAATCACGCCGATTTCCTCTGCCAAAGGTTCGATCAGCTGCAGCATTGTGCTGACATCCTTTGTAGAAAGAATCCCCAGCAGGAAACGGATTTTTTTATCCGGAAAATAACTGCGCAGGCTTTTCAGCAGTGCCCGGATGCCGTCCGGGTTATGGGAGCCATCCACCAGAAAGGTCGGCTGCTCATGCAGGCGTTCAAAGCGTCCCGGCCAATACACCTCTGAAAGCCCCTTGCGCAGAGCAGCTTCACCGATCCTATACCCTTTTTGTTCCAGCACACGAAGAGTTTCTATGACCACCGCTGCGTTATTCATCTGATAGACACCTGTCAAAGAGAGATGAAGCTCTTTCAGATCCTTATAATCAAATACCTCGCCCGCCGGACTTAACACAACATTCTGAATCTGTTCCGGCGCGCTTGTAACAAGCAGCGCGCCTGTTTTCTGACAGATTTTTTCAAATACCGGCATAACTGCTGTATTGCTTCCGTCCACAATGACCGTGCCGCCTGTTTTTATGATGCCGCCCTTTTCTCCCGCGATTTTTTCCAGTGTATCACCCAGCTCCTTTGTATGATCCAGTCCGATGGAGGTGATAACAGCAGCCTCCGGCGTTCGGATCACATTGGTGGAATCCAGCCTGCCGCCCATGCCGACTTCCAACATCACAAGATCACACTGTTTTTCTGCAAAATACAGCATCCCCATTGCCGTCATGATCTCAAACACCGTCGGCGCATCCTTCATGACTTCTGCCTGTGTTCGGATCCGTGACGCCAACCTCGCAAAATCTTCGTCTCCGATCTCTGTTCCGTTAAAATAAATCCTGTCGTTAAAACGTTTTAAATGGGGAGAAACGAACAGTCCAACCTGATATCCGGCTGCCGTCAGAATTTTCGACAGGCACGCGCAGACCGAACCTTTGCCGTTCGTACCCGCCACATGTACAAATTTCAGCTTGTCCTGCGGATTTCCAAGCCGTTCCAAAAGCTCCTGTGACCGCACGATCCCTTTTCCCGTGCCGCTCCAGTGTCTTGAATCCATCCATTCAATCGCTTCGTTATATGTCATCTCATTCCTCGCTTCTTCCCGTCTGATCCGCACAACCAAACTATATTCCCACTTTATTGACGCCAAACAGCTATCGCGGCTGCTGTTCAGTGATTTCCCCATGCATCGACAGACTCCACTTTATAGAATCCGGGCGCTGCGTCAGGATCCGTAAAGGACGTTGCGATGGTGGAGGCAACCTGATTTTCCTTTGTCGGAACAAAGTCTGTAGAATCGCCCTTATATACACGATAATAGCGATGCTCTGCCTCTGTAGAGGCTTCCCAGGTAACTGTCCCGTCTTCTGCACAAATACCTGTAATTGCTGCCGGCTTATGATCGGTGTAATCCGTTGTCAGCAGAACGATGGAGCTTGCCGGAACGGTCACATGCACGCTGTTGCCGGCGCATGCAATCAGTTCATCGTAATCCTGCAGGTCTGCAAATTTGCTGCGGGGCACATTGGCAGAATCATACAGATATCTGCGCAGAGCCTTGTCTGATTTCAGATTTTCCAGAGAAATATCGATCTCAACAGGCTCTTTGTGACGATTGACGATCGCAACAGAGAAGGAACCGTCATCGTTTACAACGCCGCCGCTGCGCAGCAGATAATCCTCGGAGGAAATCGTAAGAGGTTTGGAATTTTTCCGGAAATAGCGAACCAGCAGGCCATAGGCATACAGCCAGTCCCGTGCGCCGTAATCCGTATCATCCCAGCGCAGCAATCCCCATTTGTTCAGACGGTACTGCAGGTCACGGGGATTCGGAACATCTACAAAGGTCCAGAGTGCCATCGCATACACGCCGGCATTAACTGCTGCCAGTGCCATCTCACAGATCTGCAGCGCAGAGTAGGATTCCTTTCCGTTATAGAAGGCATCACACACGTCCATCTTTACGCCATTAATATTGTTCTGTCCCTGCTTGAATGCCTGCGCCAGACCAAACTCGCCCAGAATAAAACGACGCTCGTAAGGCTTTAACATATTGACAACATCGGAGCAGTGACGCTTGAAAATCTTATAAAAATCCAGATCCTCCGCTTCGAAGTCGTTTACATAATGATGTCCGCCAAATACGTTGGAAATCGGAACCATGCCGTTTGCAATCGCCCATTCCACCGTCTCCCAGCGCTCCATCGGGGAAGCGTCGGTCGCCAGCAGGTAGACCGGCAGATGTCTGTGCGCAAACTCGTTATACAGATAGGTATGATATTTTTTGAACGTAGCCATTTCAAATGCAAGGTCTCCCCAGTCATCCAGGCTCAGTTCATTGGACATACAATAAATCTTAACGTTGCTCAGACCCTTTTCATAGATCAGATACTCCAGGCGGTCTGCAACATTCGATGCATACGCAGTCAGCTCCTCGTCCGTCTCATACCGCACGCAATGCCCGGTCAGATAGATTGTTGCACCAACCTTACACTGCATTTTTTCACAATATTCTGCGAACGCGTCCATCTCTTCCTTCGTCCATTCCGGAAAGCCTCCCCACATTCTGGAAAAACCGGGCGAAAGCTCCCGATAAACCTTGCCGACGTACTGGTTGAACTGGACGTCATCCATCTCCCGCCAGACGTTTGCTTCGCTGTTATGGAACCCCATTCCCCCAAATCGGGCCATAATCGCTTCCTTTTTGACGGTCATTTTGCTGCTCATAGAAGACCCCTCCTTTTGTGTGCTTTTAAAAGCTTGTGTTCCTTCGATCACGAGCCCGCGCTGTCGCGTTTTCCCGCTTGCTGCGCAGGCTGCTCGTGAGCGAATTCCGCCGTTCGTCAATCATGCAAGCATGTTGACTCACTCGCGCTCATTATAGCATACTTCCGAAAGGATAGATACCGGTTTTGAATCCTTTCAAGTCCCTTGCTCAACAAATTCAACAGCTGCTCTCCGGCTGCTTTTTCCATACTGCTGCTGTACCGCCAGTGCGGAGTTGAGCGCAACGATCGCGAAAAATACTGCCATGGAAATTCCGGTTTCCATCGTAATCGCCTTATACAGCCAGAGGATCGTTCCTCCGATTCCGGAACCAAGGTTTACGATGTACGCGTTTTTGTAGCAGGCTGCCAGGCCGATGCAGGCCGTTACGCTGCAGACAAAGAAAAATGTGTCAAACAATACATTTGCGTTGAACGCACCGTTTATTGCGGACAGAATGCCTGTCATAATCACGAATAACACAATCGCGCCAACGACCATTGAGGTCAGTTCTCTGCGGTCCATTTTCTTCATAATCGCTTCGGTCTCTTTTTTCTTGCCATGCCATTTCCGCAAGCTGTAAAGAGCCATCGGCGCCTGCATAAAGATCATGAATACAAATGTTGCGTAAACATTCGTCTGCCATGCCAGAATGCCATTACATACCGCATACACGAATCCGAATAAAAATCCGGACGCGATATTCATGGATACCAGGAAATTGAATGTAATGCCAATCAGCGCCGTAATCAGGGCAAATGTTGTATCTCCCCCGAATACTCCGGATACGGCAATCGCTGCGATCTGTAAAAACAACAGAATATAGTTTTTCTTTTCCATTTTGCTCCTCATTCCACAGCCATTAAATCCCATTAACCGCAGATAAAGGTCACAACACCCTTATCGTTATCAGACAGACGCTCCATGCCTTCTTTTGCAGAACCATTCTCTACGATCTCCACGCCGTAACGGAATTCGCTGAAGCCGGACAGATCCATCTTGAAGTTTGTCTCCCAGGTATTGTTCATAATCCAGCTGTAAACCGGACGCTTGTTGTTTTCTTCCCTGTTATCACACAGAAGAATCGGATGGGATTCCATTGCTCCCATATACAGCAGAGAAGTATCAAAGTATTTACCAGAATCGTCTGATCCTTGGTACGGTAGATCAGGCCTTCATCTGCCAGATAGTACTCCATATTCGTGCCGGGCAGCTGGTCGATACCAGGACGCATGGCTACGCCGCCATTCTGGATGGAAACCTCTGCATCAGGAAGGTTCAGTGCCAGAGGCATAAATACGCTCTCGATATCCTCACTCAGTGTCTTTGCGATATGATAAGAAAACTCAATCTTGGGCAGCTTGTTGTACATCTTGATGATAACGCTGCTGTAGTAGGTTCCTTCCAGATCAAATACCAGTTCCACCTTAGTAAATACCGGGCCATGATCCAGAATCCTTACATCCTTTAAGTCGCCCTGATACTGTTCCGCGTGCAGGCCTCTGATATTTCTGCCGATCAGACGGCGCTCTTCATAAACACCCTTGCGGATTTTGGTACACTCATAGACAGGAGTAAAGAAAGTCTCCAGTCCTGGCTTGCACATTTCCACTTCTGCTTCTTTATTATAGAAAGAAGTAATTCCTTCGCCGACTTCCAGCTGATTTTGAAGAATCATTTTCCATACCGTAAGGCAGCTTGTAGCTTTCGGTATCATAAGTATTGATAATATCACGTACACGCTCTGCGCCGACCCATGCGGTTCTGGTAAACAGAGTCTGTACCGATGCCGGCTGTTCTTCATAAGTGAAGGTCTTTTCTTCCATTGGCTCAAATTCAGCCAGGAAGCTTACCAGAACACCGCGGGGATGTGTAGACAGCTGAACCTCCATCACATCGTTTGTCTTGTCATCGGTTACTTTTACAGCCGGAAGGCTCATAGTTTCCACATAGAACTCAACCGGGAATACTCTCTTTTCATGGCTGGTGGATACTGCTTTTACCTTACCGGACAGATTGTAGTAACGCAGGATATCGCCGAGCAGATGACACTGCTCGTTTTTGCGCATTGCAGCCGCCTCATGTGCTTTGGATGCATAGCTGTTTTTACGCATATCCAGGTTTGTTACCATGGTATCGTAAGGATTGGTTACGGTTGCGGAATGTCCCCAGGTGTGTTCCGCATACAGCAAGGAGTTATCGCCGTAAGCTTTTACCAGCTCTGCGTTATGAACGCCGGTCTTTTCTTCCAGACGGTCGCAGATACGGTTTAAACGGACTGCCTCTTTATAATGCTTTACTGCATAAGGTGTGCTGCCAACACCGTTGCCCCACCAGTCGTTGATCGCACCGCGGTAAACGGGAGCATCCGCTACCTTATCACGGATCAGATCATACAGCTCCTGTAAGGTTACCATGCGCAGGGTAACTTCTTCGCTGTATTTTTCGTTGAACAACGCTACCGTGTCTGCAATTGAGGGATTGATGGGCGCGTTGTCGGAAAATACACCGGAAACGCTTGTGATATAGAAATCGTAGGGATAACCGTTTTCTTCATATTCCTCCATGCTTGCAATCAGGTTGGAGTGGAGCTTCTCCAGCGCCCCTGCAACATCGCCCTGTGCTTTGCCGAAGTAATTCTCTGTCATGAAGTTGACATTTTTGTTGAATACGATACCGAGCGCATTGCCCAGGTTGTAATGTTCGCCGCTCCATACCAGCAGACGCTTGCCGTCTTCATTTTCCCAGAAATAAGGCTTCTGGTTCTGATACAGCGGATACATACCGTGATGGGTGTGGATATTTGTATATAAGAACTCAACGCCATTTGCGAGCATAGCGTCTCTCTGTCCCATGGAAATGCCGTTGATATCCGCAAACATCGCAGTCTTTACGGTAATGCCTTCCTTAGCGCATACTTCCTGCATATCATGGATTTTCTCCGGTCAGATATTCGCAGTCAGCCAGGTCATTGAAGTTTAAGTAGTTTGCAGAAAGACCGATGCTGTTTTTCTTTACCAGATCGAAGAATATCTTTTTCTCTTCCTTTGTTGCAGCCTTTAAAAACTGCTCTACGCAGTACCAGGTCTCACAGTTCCATTTCAGATCCTTCTGATTGGTTCCTTTTTCCAGGCCCTCCGAAATCAGCTCTACTGCCCGGCGGATGTTGTTCGCCTGGTTGTAAATAACCTGTTCCTGCAGGTCTGTGTAACCAACGTCTGTGTGAGAATGATGTACGATGTAGACTTCTCTGATTTTGTGTGCCATTTGCAAAATCTCCTTTTTTTATGATAGAATAATGATTATAATTTCCAAAGCGGACTGTGAGTGCACAGCGCACAGAACAATCCGCGAAATCATGCTTAACCAACGCAACAGGACAGACAACCTATGAACGAAACAAATCTGATTATCCAAAACCGCCTGCGCGAAGCGACCGTCAGTCTGGAGCGCGCCAACCTCATCATCTGCGACGAGACGTGGAAATGTGATTCCTCGGTTCCGCCCTTTTCCAGCATTCAGCTCGTCCTGCAGGGGGAGGGAACCATCTGCATCGATGAGACAACCATCCATCCAACAAGCGGACAGCTGTATCTGCTTCCCGCCTACACGAACCAGGCGTTTTTTACCGATATCCATAATCCATACCGCACCTACTATTGCCATTTCGAGATCACCTGCCAGCAGACCGACCTGTTCGAACTCATTCATCTGCCGCTCTGCATCGACGCGAAAGACCCCAAAAAGGCCGAACAGCTTTTCCTCGATCTCGTCCACAGCGTCCGACAGGATGATATCTTTTCTGCGCTGAAAGCCAAACAGGCTGTTTTAAACCTGCTCTGTTACTATCTGGAATGCTGTCCGCCAGACAGCGTTTCCCTCGTTGCGCAGACCTTTGACTCGCCCCTTTCCGATTCCATCGCTTATGTGGAAACACATTTGAACGAGCAGGTCACGGTACAGCAAATGGCAGAGGCTGCCGGATATCATGTCAGCCACTTTACGCGGCTGTTCCAGTCCCGTATGGGCATTTCTCCCGGTCAGTTCATCCTTCAGAAAAAAACGGAAACCGCAACGCAGCTTTTGACCTCCACCGATCTGCCCATCGCTTCCATCGCAGATTCTCTCGGATTCGGCAGCCAGTTTTATTTTTCGAATTTCTTCAAAAAACAGACCGGCATGACACCGTCCTCCTATCGCCGCTTATATCTGCGCGCCTATCTGGAATCCTGAAAATCTCATAGGTTTACATAACTGCAAATCTCCTGTGCACAAGAAGTGTAGCACAGGAGATTTCTCAATTACATATATTATTCTTTCAGAAATATATAAGATCGTGCGGTCAGCACTTTTTACCCTTTTTACGCGGTCACACAATCCGCTTCTTCTCTTTCTGACGAAGCAAACATGCGATTCCTGCAGTCAGGATCTGTGAAAGCACCATGCTCAGCCACACACCGTCCTGCCTCAAAATCCTCGGCACGATCAACAAAAGGAGCAATAAAAGTACCGGTTCTGCATACACACAGATGTAGGAAAATAGGCTTTGCTCCGTCGCATAAAATCCTGATGTGGTAATTCTCGAAAACGCATAGAACAAAAGTCCGGCCAGAAATATCGGCATCGCGTTTCCGGTCATCTGCGTTACGACATCGGAAGAACCAAAGATCACACCCAGATCATATCTGGTCATATAAAGGATCAGCATACAGGCAAGTGCCAGCACCCACGCTGTTGCATATGCCATGTTGCGCACCCGGTCCACCTCTTTTGTTTTGCCCTCACCGTAATGCAGACTCATCAGCGGCTGGCTTCCATCCCCCACGCCCTGCATCAGCAGATACACGATCGTCAATCCATAAGCGATGCAGGCATAGCTCGCAACCGCAGTTTCCCCTCCATAGGACAGACAGAAACGGTTCATGAACAGCAGGGAGATCATCGGAGAAAGCGACAGTCCAAACGGTGCGATGCCGATCTGCACGATTCTGCAGACCCTTCTTCCAAACTCCTTACAGACGCCCAATACCGGCAGCTTTTCTTTCCATACATAAACAAAAGAGCACACCATTGTCACAGCCTGCCCCAGGATCGACGCCCATGCCGCACCGGCCATACCAAGCTGCAGCACCCAGACAAACAGATAATCCAGTACAATATTCATTCCAAATCCGGCGATCATTGTAACCATCGCAAAGGAAGCGTCTCCGTTATTACGGATCAGCGGCACAATGCCTGTCGCAAATACCTGAAACGTCGTCCCGTAGACCATGATCCGCAGATATTCCTCACCCAGGGGACGAATCGTCCCCTCTGCCCCCAGAAAGGACAGCACCGGATCCATAAAGATCAGCATCACAGCCGTCAGCACAATACTCGTCAGAAGCAGCAGCCGCAGCGCTGTACGCACATACTCGTCTCCGTCCTCCTTTTGTCCCTCTGCACGCCGTACCGTCCACATGACCGCACCGCCCATTCCGATTCCGGTGCCCGCCGACTGCATCAGCGTCACCACCGGATATACCACATTGATCGCAGAAAGTCCGACATCTCCGACACTGTTTCCTACAAAAAAGCCATCTACAATTGCATAAATACCAGAAAGTGCAAACGCCAGTACCGACGGCACAACGTATTTTAAAAATTTTTTCATATCCTCCTCTTTTCCCGCCGCAAACTGCGATTTGTCAGAAATGCAGAAATCTCTGCATCTCCCCGGTTTCTTTCCTTTTCCACAGCAGTTTCCGCTTCATCATAACAAAAATCTATCATTTTATAAATATATCATTTTAATTTATTATATTTCTGTGCTAGGATAATAACTGTTTGCAGGCGGTACTGTAAACTGCTGCATCCGTCAGTTTCAAAAACTTCTGATCTGACACGTAATTATGAGAGAAAACTGGCGGCGAACGTTCCGTCAGGAAGGGAGAACACATGAGTTTCATTCAGAAAAATGTAAAAGGCATCCTGTTATGCCTCGTCCTTGCCATTCCCTGCTGGTTTCTGGGACAGGCTGTCCCGGTTGTCGGCGGTCCGGTATTCGGCATTCTTGCCGGTATGCTGATCACGCTGCTGCTCAAAGATAAGACACAGTTCCAGAGCGGCATCACATTTGTATCCAAAAAGGTGCTGCAGTACGCAGTCATCCTGCTTGGCTTTGGCCTAAACCTTTCCGTTATTTTGGAAACCGGAAAGCAGTCCTTGCCGATCATCCTCGCAACGATTTCCACCTCGCTGATTATCGCCTATGTGCTGCACCGTATCATGCACGTTCCCGGCAAAATCTCCACGTTGGTCGGTGTCGGTTCCTCGATCTGCGGCGGCTCCGCAATCGCTGCAACAGCCCCCGTTATTGATGCAGATGATGAAGAGGTTGCGCAGGCAATTTCCGTTATTTTCTTCTTCAACATGCTGGCTGCCCTGTTTTTCCCGGCCCTCGGCGCGCTGCTCGGATTTTCCACCACAAGCGGCGAAGCCTTCGGCATTTTCGCCGGAACTGCTGTCAACGATACTTCTTCCGTGACCGCCGCCGCATCCACCTGGGATTCCCTCTATCAGCTCGGCACACAGACGCTGGACAAAGCTGTTACCGTAAAGCTGACCCGTACCCTTGCGATCATTCCGATCACACTGGTACTCGCCCTTGTCCGTACGAGAAAAGCCGGTTCCGAGGGCAAAAAAGTCGAGTTTAAAAAGATTTTCCCGATGTTTATTCTCTACTTTGTGCTGGCTTCCGTCATCACAACAATCGCAACTTCTCTCGGTGTTTCCGCATCCGTATTTTCTCCTCTCAAAACACTGAGCAAGTTCTTCATCGTCCTCGCCATGTGCGCGGTCGGTTTAAATACAAACATTGTAAAACTCATCAAAACCGGCGGTAAACCGCTCGCCTTGGGCTTTTGCTGCTGGGTCGGCATCGCTTCCATGAGCCTGCTCATGCAGCATGTGCTGGGAATCTGGTAAGATACGGCACACAAAACACCCCTAGCCCCGCCGGGCATCGCGCTTCGGTCAGGTCTGGGGGTGTTCGATTCTGATATTCTGTTTTCTTTAAAACGCAAACGGAAATTCCGTTTTTTGTCCTACGGGAAATGCATCCGGGTTGGATGTCTCCGTCACTTCAAAGCTCGCGCCGTCCCAGCCGTTGATCTGAATAATTCCCTTTACAGAGCCATCCTCGGATGAAAATTCCAGCTCCCCGTTTCCGTTATCCACAAAGCTTCCTTTTAGCTCGCCCTGCCTGTAAATGGAGATCACCGCTTCATCGCTGCCATTTACGCCCTGCTGGGTACATAACAGGCTGTATACACTGCCGGTCCCCTGATTATCTGCAAATACTCCGTACTTTGTCGACCGCTCCGGCATTTCAAATGCTTCGCCCTTCACCTTTGCCAGCTCATTTGCAAGGACGTAGGCTCTGTTTTTTGTAATTTCTTCCTGAAAAAGTTCACAAGAAGCGAGTACATGCTCCCGTTTTTCTTCGCTGGAACCAAGGCTCTCCTGCGCCACTTCTTCTTTCATGGAGTTCCAGCTTCTCTGCTCTGCGAGGACTTTTTCCTTCGTCTGCGCATCCGCCGAATCGCTGAATCTGCTCCACAGGTTATTCAGTTCCGTATCCCAGATTTTGAGAAACCATCCAGACGACATATTCATTTCCCCCTGCGTCTGAGCAGTTTGGACAATCGCCTCATACTGTTCGGAAAGCGTGTGAATATTTTCCAGTTCCTCTTGCAAAGAAGCCGAAGCCGATACTACATCGTCCACATCTTTTTGATGTCCTCAGAATAATCGCGCGTAAAATCGATCTCCTGAGTATCGGTTGATTCGATATCAGTATCCTCTTCACCGGAACCATTATTTTCTTCACTGGAATCAGCATTTTCTCCGCCGGAATCCTTATTTTCTTCACTTAAATCAATATTTCCTGTGCCTGAAAGCTCAAGCGGTTCTTCTGTCTGAAAAACGGTGTCTTCCGTACCCGAAATATCGCTGTCTGCTTCCTTGTTTCCGCAGCCTGCGCAGAGTCCAAAGGTCAATGCAAATATCGCCAGATAAACGCTTTTTTTCATCAAATTTTCCCTCGTATACTTTTCTTGTAGATTTTGACACTTTTTTCAAGATTTTTGAAACCAGTTCTTTCTGCATTCTAACTCACTCATCTGATTTCTTGTATGTTTCACACTTGTTTTCCACAGCTTCACCCCAAAATAATCCAGCAAAAATTCCGGAAATGCACTCAACACAAATACCCGCTGTCTCTCAGCCTCCTGTACTTCCATGACATATATCTGACCCGGTGTTACCTCTTCGAAATATTGTCAATCACCTGAGGTTCTCTGACCTCTCCCTCGACTATAAATGCCTTATAGTCTTTATTTGCCATTAAATGCACCTGCCTTATACATTTTCTGAAGATTATGAGCCTGACGCAGTTCCTTTTCTGTTAATTGAGAAATCGCTTTTATGCTGTTATTTGCAAGTAAAAATAACTATCCGGTCTAAGCAGATCATTGCTCATCAGATCCGTGTTGTGAGTCGTTGTAAATATCTGAACTCCAGCTATCTGGTTCAAATGTCTTTGCACCGACTCGGATAATTCGAAATGATAAAATGCATCAAATTCATCTATAAACACAAAAGATGCCTTTTCCATACGAATATACCAATAATAGAACAATGCCAGTGATCTGGTTCCGGTAGAGGCGATCTTAAAGAAATCAGCATCTGTATTATCAAAATGACAGTAGATTGCTTTTTTGCCGTCCACTTCGCATCCGTATAATTCATAGTCAATGTCATTTTCTTTCAGGAACCTCTGGAAATCCAGCACTTTTCCACTATTTACAATACCTTCCGCTACACCTTCGTTACCATTTGTAAAGCCTTCATATCCCCGGCTATCTAACGAATAAAACAAAAGCATACGTTCCACAAAATCAATAAACTTTTTAAATACCCGATTTTGCTCATTATCCGTAAGAATAGAGTTGTTGTTCACATACCTTACACGGGAAATCGGACTCTCGCTCTTGATCGATACATTCAAAGTGCCGGAACCATCCAGCAAGGTGAACCCATCCCTAGTAAGAAAATCAAAAAAGATAACTTCCTTTCCATCAATAGATAAACTCTCACTCTTCAAAGTATTTACATCATTTTTGCTGTATCGGTAAACCACTTCATGACCATCAAACATAAAGGTGTATTCAAATTCAGCAAAGGATTTTCTTCCACTCATGTTCAGGTAAAAATCGTAGCTGGAAAGCAATTTCTGTTTATCTGTCAAATGGGTGATGATATCAAAAATAGCCAATCAAGGTTTGATTTACCGCTGCTGTTAATGCCATAAATAATTCCTTTTGTCACACAACCGTTTTTTTATAATTTCAGAATTAAAGTTATAATTGCTGGGTGATCCTATATCAAATGTGATTTTATCCTGAAACCCTTTAAAGTTTTTCTACGCTGAATTTTTTTTTTAACATAACAATCACCATTCCTGCTCTTTTTTTTTCTATATTATATTATTATCTGCAAAAAAATTCAACTTATGCCGTATTTTTTTTTTACGGAACCAAGCTGAATCCACTCCTTTTCTCCGGAAACAAAAAACGACACCAAATATCGTTGGATGGCCACCAGACAAAAGCCATACCGATATTTAATGTCGTTGTTTTTATTCACTTTCCTTCGAAAAAAAGCGTGTCCGAAATCGTCCGCCGCCCCGTTTCGCCAAAATCGTCCTCTGTCTTTTCGAAATCATAGATCAGAAGCTCCGGCTGATTCCGGGTACATTCTTTTAAAATCTGACCGGATTTTCAATCAGTCCCGTTCGGGTATATTCCCGTCAATCTGCGCGCCTTCTTTATTTCTTTTTCCCGTCTTTTCTCTTTTTCTTACGCTCCTGAATTCGACTGCTGAGAAAATCTGACTTTTCTCCGGAGGCTGTATCTGTTTCCTCTAAAGCGATCGTCGGCAGAGAATCGATTTCATCCTTCTTCATACGGGGCAGCTCGTATTTGTGTTCAAATTCTGCCACCTCTGCGCGGAACTCCGGATTGTCCGTATCACGGACCATTTCCAGATAACCATGGGTATCAAAGCCGTCTTCATTGACCTGCAGCAGGCATACTGCGATATTGGAGCAGTGGTCTGCAACCCGTTCGTAACAGGTCGTAATATCCGACAGCGTAAGTCCACGCTCTATGGTACATTTTCCCTTCCGTAATCTGCGGATATGGCGTCTCTTGATCTCCATATTCAGTCCGTCGATCACCTCTTCCAGAGGCTCTACAGACTTTGCAAGCTTCAGATCATCGTTCTTAAATACTGTTACCGCACGGTTCATGATATCCTGAACCGCCGCCGTAAATACCTTCAGCTCTTCTTCTGCTTTGGCAGAAAAATGCAGATCCTTTTCCGCCATTTCCTGTGCATATCCTACGAGGTTGATCGCATGGTCACAGATCCGCTCAAAATCACCGATACAATGCAGCAGCGTGGACAGTGTATGGCTGTCTCTCGTAGAAAGATTCCGGCTGCTTAATTTTACCAGATAAGTACCCAGCTGATCTTCGTAGGAATCCACAAGGTTTTCCAGATTTTCCACCCGCTTTGCCTGTTCTGGATGGAACTCTGTCACAAGACCCATTCCAAGCAACAGGGCTTCCCGGGCATACTCTGCCATATCGTCTGCGGCTGTTTTACACTGCTCCAGTGCAAAATGCGGAGATGCCAGGAAACGCTCGTCCAGAATCTGAATGCTCTTTTCTACCGGAACATCCTCGAGCTCGTCCGGAGTAACCGGAATCGTCTTCATCGCAAGCTTTACCAGTACTTCGGATATCGGCAGCATGATAACCACTGCCGACAGGTTAAAGATACTGTGGATCATGGCAATGATGAAAGGGTTTGCAAGCTCTGCCATAAACGAAAAATGTACGATCGCATCGATCAGATAAAAAAGCACCATGAAAAAGCTTGTCTTTAAAATACAGAAATATAAATGCATCAGCGCTGCACGCTTCGCATTTTTACTTGCGCCCATAGAGGAAAGGATCGCAGTGATCGCCGTACCGATGTTTTCACCCATCAGAATCGGGATCGCAGAACCGATGGTAAGTGTTCCACTCATGGAAAGTGCCTGCAGGATACCGATGGATGCAGAAGAGCTCTGAATAACCGCAGTCAGCACCAGACCGGCAAGCATACCAAGGATCGGATTGGAGAACATCGTCAGAATGCCGGTAAATTTCTCATTGCCCGCCAGCGGCTCTACTGCAGAGGACATAGTTTCCATACCAAACATCAGAACTGCAAAGCCGATCAAAATCGTACCGATATCTTTTTTTTCTTATCATTTTTAGCGGTCATCAGCATGATCACGCCAATGATACCGACGATTGGTGAGAAGTTCGCCGGCTTTAACAGCTGTACAAACACATTGCTGCTTTCGATACCAGTCCAAGCTCAGCATCCAGGAAGTAACTGTCGTTCCGACGTTCGCTCCCAAAATAACGCCTGCAGCCTGCGCCAGCTTCATAATACCGGAGTTTACGAGTCCGACTACCATTACCGTCGTTGCTGACGATGACTGAATTACTGCCGTGACAATACAGCCCAACAGCGCGCCCTTCCATTTGTTGGAAGTCAGCGATTCCAGAATTTCTTCCAGACGTCCGCCCGACGTTCTTTTCAGACCATCTCCCAGTACCTGCATACCGTATAAAAAACAGAGCAAGTCCCCCGACCATCGCCAATATTCCGAATATATCCATTTCATCCTCCATGCTGCGGTCCTGCCGCTCATTTTTCAAAGATATTACTTTGATTTTACATGATTGCGCCTTTTTACGCAACCTTTCGGGTGAAATCCAGCGCATTTCTCCTGCCGGATATCGTCCTTTTCCTTCCCTGCCGCAGTGGGATCCTCCCAAAGCGTTTTTATTGTATGGAATTGAAACTT
>VOFJ01000371.1_pt1 | contig 84889 bp, 131 predicted proteins | sample 5384081 | NCBI WGS metagenome assembly VOFJ01 (sample SAMN12384729, study PRJNA508395) | human gut metagenome | isolation source: healthy gut I | host: Homo sapiens | reverse complement strand
TTCCTGGGCTGTCAGGCGCCGCTTTCCGCGAAATCTCAGAAAGAAACGTTTCAGTCTATTATAGAAGAAACTCTCGATTCCGCCTGTGATTTTTCTACTGTTATGACCATTCAGGAGAACTTAAATACCATGATTGAAGAGCGGAAAAAGACGATCCGGAACCGGTGGTGCTCGATAAACACGAGGTAAAACGTCTGCTCGCCAGCAGCGGCGTACCGAATGAACAGCTTGACGAGTTCGACGAGAAGTACGAATCCATTGCGGATGAGAAAGCAAGCTTCGTTGCCTCGAACGTGGCCAGTACACGGAACTACGAGATCCGCACCCCGGATGTTATCATCAAAGTCAGCCCGGAAAAGGCCCAGCTCATCGAAACCCGTACGATCGACGGAACACCGTATATTCTGATCGAGGCAGCCGATGAAGTGGAAATCAACGGAATTCTTTTAAAACCGTCACGGCCATCCGATGCGGATGATACCGAATTTTAACAGCCAAATGACAGCGAGTCTTTCTCATTGTCCGAAAAAAAAGCGGCAGTCCCAGACAAAAGGGCTGCCGCTTTTTCTTCCTTTTTATTTTATGCTTAGCAGAGTGCTTTTCCAAGTGCAATGCATGCTGCCTCAGCTTCATCATCTGGCGCGTCTGCGCAGATCACGCTGTCGCATACCAGCTCGGCGCCATCATTTTTGCAGCGTTCTTCCCAGGTGCGCATCCATTCGCCGTCTCCCCAGCCGTAGGAGCCGAACAGAGCGATCTTCTTTCCGGAGAGTTTGGATTCACATGCGGAGAACATTGGCTCGAACTCGGTATCTTCCAGCTCTTCTGCCCCCATAGCCGGGCATCCGAAAGCGATTGCATCGTATGCATCTACATCATCCGCAGAGAAATCTGCGCAAGTCAGAACAGAAACTTCTGCGCCTGCCTCTTTTGCTCCCTCTGCTACTTTCTGTGCCATCATTTCTGTGTTGCCGGTTCCACTCCAATAAACTACTGCTACTTTGCTCATGTTTCAAATCCTTCTTTCTTTATTTTTTCTGATTCCGGGGATTTTTCTTTCCCCGATCCTACTGCCCTTTTATGGTATGCAGGATTTTATGTTAAACAGCTACGGTGAGCTGTAAAACGCTTCTTCCCTTGCTTCCAGAGACGCAGATACACGTTTCTGCATTTCTGATAGCGCTGAAATGTTTTCTGTGTTTCGCACTCATTGCAATAGACCTTCCAGCATCCCTTGCATTTATAATTGTGGCCTTTGTTCTCAATAAAACCGATCACATCACCGAGCGGATAGTTGAGAAACACACCGATCTCATGCGGAAATCCTTCTTTACACTCTGCTACCCGGGTTTTCAGGCGATTCAGTGCATAGGCAATGTCTGTATTTTCATATCCATAGGATTTTAAAAACGCTGCATTCTCCGGATTTTCCAGCTCCTTCTGGAGAAGCCCTTCACGGTACACATAGACCAGTGCTCTCGTCTCATGCTCCCGCAATACAAAGATGTGAATTCCTTTTTGGTTCCAGACAGGCACTCCAGTATGAAATCTGATCTTCCAGTTCTTCTTTGGATGAAAATGTCATATTACATAAATTTGCGGCTTTGATGGAAGCCAGCGTTGCCGAACAGTGTTCGATCAGAAATCTCTCAATCATGCCTTTTACGTCTCCTTCTTACATTGCTGCTGCAGTGCTCATCTAATACCGAGCGAAGTGCGGTGGCACTGCTGGTATGGATTCTTGCGATCGGAATATTGTTTTTTCTTTGCTTCCTGGGAAGCAGTGATGACCATTTTGTGGGATACGGTGTTGGTAAAGAGAATCATCAGATCCGGATTCCCAATTTTTTTTTAACGGAGCCATGCTCTTTCAGGGAACACCTTTGCTTTACATCCATAGTCTTTACAGATATCTGTATATTGACACACCATTCTTTCATTTCCACCGATAATTACGACACTCATCTTCTCTACCTGCCTTTCTGTTGTTATCTTATGCTACTTGAAATTAGTTTATTCTAACTCCTGTGTTTTTAAAGAAAGAATCCCTCTACCGGGATCCCGTATGATTTTTGGTTTTATCCGTTGTACTTTAGTTAGCTACATCTAACTGTTGGGTATATCATACCGTTTTTGTCGGATTTTGTCAAGGATATCCTGCAAATTTTCCGGCTTTTCTTGAGAAAAATTGTATCATTTTCTTTTTTTCACATCACGCTGGTGAAAGAATATTCTCAATGGAAGCAGAGACTTTCCCTGCTTTTGTTAAAAAAGCCGCTGGAATCTTAAGAAGAAGACTCGGCGGCTTTCCCGTTGCTATTCTGTTCTGTTTTTTATACCGGCTCGTCCAGCAGGTTACCCATACTCTTTAAGCCAATGTAAAGAGTAGATGTATTGTGAAGCAGTGCGGAAGTGGTTGGCTGTAAAATACCGCCCACGCCGAGCAGAATCAGTCCGGCATTGAACGTAACGATAAAGCGGTAATTCTTATGAATCCGTTTCATCAGACGGTTGCTCAGCATACGAAGCACCAGAATTTTCTGCCAGATCGTCTGCGGCAACGGTGATATCCGCGATCTCACGCGCAATCTCTGCGCCCTCGCTGATGGCGATTCCAACGTCTGCGGCAGAAAGTGCCGGTGAATCGTTAATACCGTCACCGATCATAATGACTTTACGTCCCTCTGCTTTTCTTTCTCCACAAAGTTTGCCTTATCCTCCGGCAGTACCTCAGCATAGTACTCGTCCACGCCGACCTTCTTCGCGATCGCTTTTGCCGTGCGCTCGCTGTCTCCGGTCATCATGACGATCTTTTTCAGACCTGCTTTTTTTTCAGCTGACGGATAATTTCGGCCGCCTCCGGACGAAGCGGATCCTCAATGCAGATAACTGCTGCAAGTACACCTTCTAAGGCAAGATAGAGATGAGAATACTCCTCCGGCAGATGACGGAACTTCTCTTCCATTCCTTCCAGAATGATACTGTTCTCATCCTCAAATACGAAGTGATAACTTCCAATAATCGCTTTTTCGCCATTGTTGATCGTTGTAGAAATACCGTGTGCAACGATATATTCTACTTTGGAGTGCATCTCCTCGTGATCCAGATGTTTCTCTTTTGCCGCGTCTACTACGGCTTTTGCCATCGAGTGCGGAAAATGCTCTTCCAGGCAGGCTGCGATGCGCAGAAGCTCATCCGGGCTCTTTGTTTCGCTGAAGGATACCACCTCTGCTACGGTCGGCTGCGCTTTTTGTCAGTGTTCCGGTCTTATCAAAAACGATCGTATCCGCTTCGGCAACAGCCTCCAGGAATTTACCGCCCTTTATGGTGATCTTGTGCTGGTTTGCCTCGCGGATTGCAGAGAGAACGGAAATCGGCATGGCAAGTTTTAACGCACAGGAGAAGTCTACCATCAGAATAGAGAGTGCTTTCGTTGCATTTCTGGTCAGAAGATACGTCAACGCCGTTCCGCCAAGGGAATACGGTACAAGACGGTCTGCCAGATGCTCTGCCTTGCTCTCCAGTCCGGATTTCAGTTTCTCGGACTCTTCGATCATCGCGGTAATCTTCTCGTAACGGCTGGATCCGCCGGTCTGCTTCACAAGAATGGTAAGCTCGCCCTCCTCAAGAACCGTTCCCGCATAGACAACGGAACCTAAGGTACGGCGTACCGGAACAGATTCTCCGGTCAGAGAAGCCTGGTTTACCATACCCTCGCCGTTGGATACCTCGCCGTCGAATGGAATCAGATTTCCCATATGTACGACAATCTCGTCGCCCGCAACAATTTTTTCAGACGGAACGAGAATTTCCTGGCCGTCTTTTTTCAGCCATACCTTTCCGACGTTCAGCGACATGCTGCGTGCCAGATCTGCAACGGATTTTTTATGCGTCCATTCCTCAAGCAGCTCTCCTACGCCGAGCAGGAACATGACAGAGCCTGCGGTTCCATAGTCGCCGCGGAGCATCGAAACACCGATTGCGGTTGCATCAAGAACCGGAACTTCGATCTTTCCCTGTGCCAGTGTCTGGATTCCTTTCCAGATATATTTTACGGAAACAACCGTAGTATAGATGGCACGGATCGGTGCCGGAAGAAGCCATTTTCTTCCAAAGTGGTAAATCACTTTGCTGATCAGCTTTTCCCGATATTCGTTGTTTAACGCTCTGCCGGAGCTCTCAAGCAGTCCGGTCGGCAGCTCTACTTCCTCGTAGTGGAAGAGCTGTATCATCCGAATCACAGCGGCTCGTTCTCCCTCGTAACAGATCACGGCATCGCCGGTTCTGTCATATACCTTCGCGAAAAGATACCTGGTTCTGATTCTGCAGATAGTACAGCAGTGTCTCTGCCTGTACGGAGGACATGCGCTTCTGTGCCAGATGGATTCGGATTCTGCCTCTGCTTTCGTGTTTAATATAAAATTTCAAATCTTATGCCTCCTAGAAAACACCTGCAGAGAATTCTGCAGGCGTTTTGTTTTTTCCGTATGAATACGACGTAAATCAGATGTTGCTGTGTACAGCTTATGCCTCAACCGTATCCTCTGCTTCTGCTTCAACAGCTTCCTCTGCTGTCTCTTCAGCTACATCCTCTACTGCCTCTTCTGTTGCTTCACGCTCTTCGTTGATCTGTTTTGCGTCAGCATAGATGTCCTCCGCATTCTCCTGGATGGTCGTTACCGTATCCATAACAACTTTCTTTTGCACGAAGAACAGCTGCGGTGCAGTTGGTGTAAAGTTTTTTTCGCATCCTTGCTGGACAGTGCTTTGATACCTGCTGTTCCGAATAATACTCCTGCTGCGAAAAAGTCCTGGATGTTTTAAATCTTTGATTGTCATATTACATTTCCTCCTGTTATTAAAATAAATTTTTTCCTGAATTTTACATTTTCCCCGCTGTGGTTCACAGTATAGCACTCACCTGCTCGGTTAGACAATACGTACAGTTCTTTTTTGATAATTATTTTCATTAAAACAGGGAAAACGGAAGGAATTTTCACCCGTTTTCCCCGTTTTTCAGCCTTCCACCGCTGAAACAATCACATTTTCAATATCCTGATTCTGAATATAGCCCTTTGCCTTCAGTCCGATTTCATCACGTCCATCCACATCTCTCCGCTTAAGCGGCAGATGGTATGATCGCTCAGTTCTACGGTACAGCCCTGATCTTTGAAGCATTCTTCTCCACAGGCAATCTTGTAAAAATTTTTTGCGGCTGATTGCACCGATGCTCTCCAGTGTATTCACCATGCGATACACCGTAGCAGGCCCGATGCTGCTGTCTTTCTGCAGAGCTTTATAGTAAATTTCTTTACAGCAGGAGCACTCCTCTTCCAGGATAATATCGAGCAGAATCCGTCTCTGTCTGGTTATTCTGCATCCCTGTTCCCCGGAGCTTCTGAATAATCAGTTCTCGCTTCATCTGTGTTCTATGATAATTTCTGGCTTCATGCTTTGTCTGTTCCTGCGGCATACGTTCTACCTCCTGATGATGATTCCTGTCCTGTCAGTCGCAATGTCCCTTGCACTGCCCGCAGTTACCACCACAGCTTCCCTTGCCGCTTTTTTTTATCTTTAATCATACTGCGTACTGCAAGTCCTACCAGACCAACAACGACTACAAGTGTGATAAAAAGTTCCCATAGAAACAACTCCTTTCTTTTCAAAAGAGTCCGCATCCTGCAGCGGATGCCGGATACGGACTCTTCATCAGATACATGTTCTCTATCTGTCACAGCAATTATTTGCTGAACATTTTGTTGGTGGAAACGCTCAGAGTTGCGCTCTCTTTGTAAGGTCTTACCAGCAGATATACAAATCCGATGATGAGCAGAACAGCAACTACCGTTCCGATTCCAAAACCGCCGCCGATGAACAGGTTACCGATCTGATAAATGCACAGGGATACAACATAGGCAAGCAGTGTCTGATATCCGATTGCAGTAAAAAACCATTTGGTATTGTTCATCTCACGTTTGATTGCACCCATTGCTGCGAAGCACGGTGCGCACAGAAGGTTGAATACCAGGAAGGAATAAGCTTGCTACCGTAGATAAGCTTCCTGCGAGCTGTCCCCAGATCTCGGCACCGTCTTCTGCAACTTCGCCAAAGCCGAACAGGATACCAAAGGTACCAACAACGTTCTCTTTTTGCGATCAATCCGGAAACAGCTGCAACAGCCATCTTCCAGTCGCCCCATCCAAGAGGTGCAAACAGAGGAGCGATCACGTTTCCGATGGAAGCCAGGATACTGTCATTTAACTGCTCAGCTTCCAGCATTCCGAAGGATCCGTCAACCCATCCGAAGTTCATCAGGAACCACAGAACGATGGTAGACATCAGGATGATCGTACCGGCTTTTTTGATGAAAGACCAGCCACGCTCCCACATGCTGCGGAGAACGTTGCTTACCGTCGGCCAGTGGTAAGCCGGAAGCTCCATAACAAACGGAGCCGGATCGCCCGCGAACAGTTTTGTTTTTTCAGGATGATACCGGAGCAGATGATTGCTGCGATACCAACGAAGTAAGCACTTGGCGCAACCCAGGAAGCTCCATTAAACAGGGCGCCTGCGATCAGGGCGATGATTGGAAGTTTTGCTCCACAAGGTACAAACGTTGTTGTCATGATGGTCATTTTACGGTCACGGTCATTCTCGATGGTACGGGAAGCCATGATACCAGGAACACCACAACCACTTCCGATCAGCATCGGAATGAAGGACTTGCCAGACAGACCGAACTTACGGAAGATACGGTCCATGATGAATGCAACACGCGCCATGTAACCGCAGGACTCCAGAAATGCCAAGAACAGGAACAGTACCAGCATCTGCGGTACGAATCCAAGTACGGCACCAACACCGGCAACAATACCATCCAGGATCAGACCCTGCAGCCAGTCAGCGCAGTGGATCGCGTTCAAGCAGATTTTCAATGGCCGGCGGAATGATCTCTCACAAAGAGTACATCGTTGGTCCAGTCCGTTACAAAAGTACCTACTGTTGTGACAGATACATAATATACAACCCACATAACAACTGCAGCGAAGATCGGAAGTGCCAGCCAGCGGTTGGTTACTACACGGTCGATCTTATCCGATGTTGTCATGGCGTTTTTGTTCTTGTTCTTTGTGACACAGTCGCCGATGATGCTGGAAATATAAACGTAACGCTCGTTTGTAATAATACTCTCGGTATCGTCATCAAATTTGTCTTCCAGCTGTTTGATCTCGGCAGATACATCCGGAACGGATTTCATCTGCTCTGTGATCTTATCATCTTTCTCCAAAGTTTGATTGCAAAGAATCGTTTCTGCTCATTTACATATCACTTCCGAGTTTGCTCTCAACGGTGCGGATGACTGCCTCCACATCCTTGTCAAACTCATGAACCGGTTACAGCAGACACCTTTTTTCTGTGCAATCTGCACTGCTTTATCAGCAGCTTCTTTGATTCCGGTTCCTTTCAGAGCAGAGATGGTTAACAACCTTCACAGCCCAGCTTTTTTTCGCCAGTTTGTCGATATGTATTTTTTCTCCGTTCTTCTCAACAATATCCATCATGTTGACAGCCATGATCACCGGAATACCAAGTTCCATGATCTGTGTGGACAGATACAGGTTACGCTCAATGTTGGTACCATCTACGATGTTGATGATCGCATCCGGGCGCTCACCGATCAGGTAATTTCTTGCTACCACTTCCTCCAGTGTATACGGAGATAAAGAATAGATACCCGGTAAGTCCATGATGGTGACATCCTTATGTCCCTTCAGCTTACCTTCCTTCTTTTTCGACTGTAACACCCGGCCAGTTACCTACGAACTGGTTGGAACCCGTAAGCGCATTAAACAATGTTGTCTTACCGCAGTTAGGATTACCTGCTAATGCAATTTTCACTGCCATTTTCTGCTCCTCTTTTCCCGCAGCGATTTGTCTGCGTTATCTTTCTTTATCATTTTCTCCGATTTTGATTAGTCCGTGCTAACCTATCATCAAAAAAAATTACTCGACTTCGATCATTTCCGCATCAGCCTTACGCAGGGGACAACTCATATCCTCTGACCGTGACCTCTACCGGATCTCCAAGCGGTGCAACCTTTCTTACATAGATATCCACACCTTTTGTGATACCCATATCCATGATCCTTCTCTTAACCGGGCCCTCTCCTGTCAGCTTCTTCACCTTGACAGTCTGCCCGCAGGCAACTTCCTTTAATGTCTTCATACTCTGCTCCTTCTCTGTATAGTTCATCATAGCATTGCCTATGTCTATACCATAATCTTGTTCGCCATATCTTTTCCAATGGCAACCCTGGAATCCTTGACATTGACGATCATGTTGCCGCCTGTCTGGGAAATGACTGTCACCGTACCACCGGTCACGAACCCGAGATTCTCCAAAAACTTTCTGGTTTCTTCCTTACCGCCGACTTTTTTTGATGATATTCGGCTCTCCCTCTTTTTTTACCATAGATAACGGCATCATTTCATCCTCTTCCTTCGTTCTTGTTGTTGATAATCATTTTCACTTCTATTGCATTGGTTAGTATAATCTAACGATAGTTAGTTGTCAATAACATTGTTGAAAAATTTTATCAATAATTATGGTATTGGAAATCTTTGTTAGATCTTACATTTTTTATTCTTTTGAAAGCGGGACTGTATATCATTTTACTATATTTATCTTTATTACGAAAAAAACGCTTAGGCTGTGAATCCTAAGCATTTTTTCGTATTCGTAAATTATTTTAAATCTCACTTCCATTTGTTTCAATCACATGCTTATACCAATAGAAGCTATCCTTCTTGTAACGATTATAAGTACCTTTTCCATAGTCGTCCGCATCTACATATACAAATCCATATCGTTTTGTCATCTCAGAAGTTGTGGAACTTACGAGATCAATCCATCCCCAATAAGTAACACCAAATACATCCACACCATCCTTTATGGCTTCTTTTATCTGCTTTAAATGCGCCTCTACAAATTCGATACGTCCCTGATCGTGAATCTGATGATCGCTGTCCATACTTTCATACATTACCGATCCCGAACTCAGCTATAAATATCGGAAGTCCATAGCGGGTATAAAGCTGATTTAATGCAATTCTCAGTCCAACCGGATCAATGGACCAGCCCCAGTCTGTCATCTTCAGATAAGGATTATTCCGGCTCTGATCAGGAAGCAGCCCGTAAACTTCATCGGTTCGCCCTGATACTCAGAAATATTAGACATATAATAACTGAATGACAGGAAATCCGCTTTTTCCTTTCTTCAATGTCTCAATATCTTCCGGCGAGTAGTTTCTTTTTTATGTTTTTCTGCTCAAAATACCGGTCCAGATAATACGGAACCACACCCTTGCATTGAATATCATAGAAATAATAGTTGAGGTTCATATCAAATATCTGCTGCAGAGTATCTTCCGGTCTCACAGTTTTCGGATAGTACACATGCTTCCATACCATATTTCCACGCAAGAGCTTCAGGCGCAATCTCATGTACAAGAATCACTGCTTTCGCACTGGCCAGAAGCATATTATGTACAACCTCAAACGTAAGCTGTTCTTCGTCTAATCCTTTTAACGAATGATCGCGCATAGCTCCCGAGCAGGTAGAAAGACTCTGAAGACTCATATTGATTTCATTAAACGTCAACCAGTATTTTTACTTTTTTATGATATCTTTCTACGATAGTCCGGACATATTTTTCAAACAATGTAATTGTTTCTCTTGACTCAAAGCCATTCAGCTTTTCGCAGACTGGCAGTGGGAAATCGTAATGTAACATAGTGACCAACGGCTCAATACCATATTTGTGACACTCATCAAAAACCTTGTCATAGAATGCCAGTCCCTCTTCGTTAGGTTTTTCTTCAAATCCCGTCGGGAAAATCCGTGACCACGATATGGACATACGAAACACTGAAAATCCCATTTCTGCCATTAAAGCAATATCTTCTTTATAATGATGATAAAAATCATTTCCCCATCTTTTCGGAAATATATAGGTATCTTCATGTGCTTTTGCCTCTTGCAGAGAGATGCGTAGGTCTGCTCAAAGGTAGCCTCATCCGCCCGCCGCTCATTTGGTGCTACATACTTCAGGAAATCGGTATTTGCAAGCCCTCTGCCGCCTTCATTATAGGCGCCCTCGATCTGATTGGCTGCCGTCGCTCCTCCCCAAAGGAAACCCTTTTTTTGAAACTTTTCTCTCCCATGTTACTTTTCCCCCTTTTTCATATTTTTCAGGCACTGATACAGAATAGAAATCATATACTGTTCGCTTTCAACCGTCATCAGTGTATCCTGTGCATGGGAAAATAACACCGTCATAGGAACGCTGTCTCCCTCTGCTTCATTCTGGAGGACAGATGTCTGCGCCTTATGCGCCTCTACCAATTCCGCAGAAGCTTTCTTTAGAAGCTCCTCCACTCCGTCAAATCCAGAGCCGATAATTTGGTTCCTGCTTTCCTAATATAATCCCGGGCATCTCCCGCATGCATAATGACATTCATCGCTACCTGAACTAATTTTTCGCTATCCATTTTTTCCTCTTTTCTTAAAGTATTTACTTCCTGTTCACTCTCCAGTTCCTGTTTTTCATAAACTTTGAAAAACGGAAGATATATCAAATAAGTCAGTACAAAATAAAACCGCCCAAAGAATAATACCACGAAAATCGCTGTTTACCATAAAGGTGGAAATAGGCTGTGGCAGGAAGTTCATCATCATGGCAACTGCCGGAATAGACACCAGTCCCAGTTTAAATACAATATAGGTAATCGTAGGAACAACAAAGGATACTGTCATATATCCAAGCATCATAACCGGATTTAAAACAACCGGCAGACCATACATAACCGGCTCGTTGATATTAAAAATAGAAGAAGCAATCGCCGCTTTTCCAATGGTACTGATTTTCTTTGACCTGGAACGGATCATCAAAATGTTCAGTGGAAGTGTACATCCCAATCCTCCCAGACAACACCAGCCCATGAAAACCAATTCATCGGTAGCAATATAGACCGGAGCCTGGCCTGCTGCCACAGCAGCCGCATTTGCTGCAATATTAGTCAGATACAACGCACATACGATGGGCCAAACCGTCCACGCCGAGAGTCCACAGCAATAACACAATGCCATAATCATATAGAAAAGCAGGAATCCCAGATAAGTATTTCCGATTGCCGCAAGCGGACTGAACACTTTTTCCAACAGTGAAAATAAATCCACGTTCTGTCCAATGATGATACATACTAAAATCAAAACAAAAATGATCAGGATAGACTCAAACCATACAACCACTACCGACGGAAGAGAACTGTCCTTCTTAAACAGACCATGTTTAAAGTAAGCAGAAAACAGCCAGCCAATCACCAGCCCTATGACCATTGCTACTGTCATGCCTCCCGTCCCAACATAGCCGGAGTTTATTACGAGATTTCCATCCACATACTGAGGATTTGCCAGTGCAATCAATGCAGATACAGACGCAAATCCGTTATCATTTTTTGCTTCTGAAGCTTCTTGCTTTCCATAAATCGTATAAGGAATCAAAAACGCCATAAAAATGGAAATCAGCCCAAAGGAAAAAAGAATTGATCAGGCTCAGATCCGGAAGCCATGGAGCAAAGTTCCGAAACGTATTAACCAGACTTGCCAATGAACCAACCATAATCATAGGCAGAATTATCGTAAAACACACCTGAAGCGCATGCATATACGGATTCTGCATAAACTTCTGCATTTTCTGTGAAAATGGACCTGCCAGCCAATCCTGTAATTTCATATAAAATTTCATCTGTACTCCTCCTTCTCAAATCAGATTTTTCGCAAGCTCGAAACATTTTGTTCCATCCAGTGTGGCAAATGCATAATTGTCAATGATCGCATATTTTTTTTCCCATGTTCCTCACAGGTTTCACGAATCATCTCCTCATTACATTTCATCTGAGGCGCTGCCAGTACCACATCAAAGTCATCAATGACCTCCGACAGTTCTGTATAACTGTAGGCTTCCGTGTCTACATCATACCCCCCTGGGCTTTTCCTGCTTTTCCTGTCCGCGATGCAATCATTCCGCTGGATACGCCGTTTCCGCAAATAAACAAAATCCTCATTACATTATCCCCTTCCTCTGTTATATTTTTGATGAATTCATTATCCATTATTTTCAAACTTATATCTATCCTCCGAGCTTCCTACCCACTAGGAAAGGAATGGATTGATATAGATAATCTCTTATATTATAATAAATAAAATTAAATTTATAAAATACAAAAAGCTGCTGGTTTTTAATATATTGGCACCTTTCACAGAAAGGCAGATTATAATAATGAATAACCTTCAAAAGCTGCTTACAGTTTTAAAACAATCAGATACACCGCTTTCGTCACGGCAATTGAGCTCTTTGCTTTCTGTTTCCGACCGTTCCGTCCGTAACTATATCAAGGAACTCAGAAACGCCGGTGAACAAATTACCGCAAATGAAAACGGCTATCTCTGGATCGGAATAAAGAACGATGAGCCTGACAGTCCTGATAACAAATCGCAGGCTTTATTTGCATTCGCCACTCCGGAGGAGCGTATTAATTACATTATTGAAAAGCTAATACTGGCCAAATCTGGCCTTGATTTATACGATCTGGCTGACTCTATTTATATCAGCTATTCCACCATTGAAAAAGATATGATCCGGGTAAAAAAGAAACTCGCCCTTTTCAATCTGAGTATTCACCGCCAAAACGGAACAATCGATATTGTCGGTGAAGAACATCATAAACGAGCTCTCTTTTTCCCATTATCTTACCTCGAATCTGGATTCTACCATAGATCTGACTTTGGAGTCATTCTGTAAGCTTTTGAATATTTCTCCAGATTCTTTGCGGGCAATTGTCCATGAAGCCTTGCAGACCGAAAACCTTTATGCCTCCGATTACGCTTTCAAAAGCATTATCATTCATGTCATTATCAATATGACCCGTATCAAAATCAGGGAATGTCTATTGGAAAAGCCACTTTACGACAGCGTGACAATTCACACTGCCGAATATCGTGCCGCCAGCCGGATCTTTGACCAGATCTCGCGCTTATGCCCCATACAGTTTAACGAAAATGAACTGCAGCAGCTGGCATTCATTATCATGACAAAAACAAGTGCAATCAACATCAATAATGTCATTGATCTGCCCCGGATTGTGGACAGCGCACTTATTCAGTTTGTCAATGAAATTATAAAACAGGTAAAAACCATTTACTATATTGATTTATATGACACGGATTTTATTAATTTTTTCACTGTCCATCTCTCCAATGCACTATTTCGATGCAGGCACAATGTTTCCATCCGGACTCCCTTGTCAGATGAGATTTTTTTATTCAGAATCCGTTAATTTACGAAATCGCCGTTTTTATTGCACAAGAAATTAAAACTACTTTTTGGTTATGAGTTAAATAAAGATGAGATAACTTTTATATCTCTTCATGTAGGTGCTGTTCTTGGGAAAAAAATGGATGAACATCCAGAAATAAAGGCAGTTCCTGGTAGTAAATAATTATTATAACTATTACAATAAGCATTCTCTGGAATCCATTACTCAAAAATTATCCGGAAAATGCAAAATTGCGGAGGTTACTAACACTCTGGATGACGTTAATCCTGCTTACTATGATTTGATTATTGATGCCACGAATCAGGTTCTGCCACAGGCCAATCTCAGAGTCATACAAACAAATACAATTATTACAGAGCATGATTTTAAAAAAAATACAATCTGCCTGTAACGAACTTCTGGCTGAAAAAAAAAAACGCAGAATATTCCGCGATAAACTAATTAGTTTTATGGATCCGCAATTATTTGAAAAAAAATCATTACGAAAATTCTGTGGAAGATATGATACGCTATATGGCAGAAAAAAACTGGTTGCTCTGGGTATTGCTCCGGAAGCTTTTACTGACTCTGTTCTGGAACGGGAGGCTGTTACCCCCCCACCAGTTTTGACAACAAAGTGGCAATCCCACATTCCATCGTCTGCTCTACCCAAAAAAAAATATTGGATTTGTAATCGTTAACGAAAAACCTCTTCGCTGGGGAACCTTTGATGTTCAAATTATTATGATGATCGGCGTCAACCATCAGCAGCGTATGGATTTTAAATATGTCTATTCTAATTTACTGGAGCATTTTGAGAACAGCACTACCGTAGAAAAGCTTATCCACGCATCAGATTTTCACAATTTTATTGACATACTGACCTCCTGATCCTAATTTTTATCTGTTCTCTAATCTGGAAATAAACAGACTGCCAAACATATATTTCTCAGTCAAAAAAATAAAGTGTGTAAGTTTTGTTAACACCAACAACTTACACACTTTATTTTATAAAGCTTAGCAAACTCCGCCCTTCCGGGACGGAGTTTTTCATTTCAGATCTCTGTTTTATTTCTCAGCACGTGCGATTGCAACCTTGAAATCCTTGGTATCTGCAAAGATCTCGTTCTTGTACGGATTCTTCTTCTGCTCGATTGCGCGCTTGATGATGATTACGCTTAAGCAGATGACATTTGCAACCAATGCAATGATTGCCATGAATCCCTGTACCTTGGTGTTCGGTGCTACGCTGGTCAGATCCATTGTCGTTAAGGAAAACGCATCCAGAGACTCAAAGCCCTCTACGTTAGAGTAGAGTACCGGAAGTACAGAGAAACGTCCCTTGATCTGGAACATCGGAACCACCTGTGCGAACATACACCAGGTTGCCAGCGTATTGGCACGGTTCTGAATCCAGCCGCCCTTGTTCCAAAGTGCATTTGCGAATGTCGGCGCAAGAAGCAGAGCCAGACCGCAATACCAGGAATGCGTCGGCAGGTTATTGTATGTATAGGTAAAGTTCCAAAGATCATATGCCACGATAAACCATACCGTCATATCCGGCCATAACATATCCTGATGATTCTTGTCCTTGGATGCATAAATTCCCCACCAGCCTGTCATACAGAAGATGTTGAGGATACCTGCGATACCATTGACCCAGTTCCACCAGCCACCGTTCAGCCATACATCCTCGATGGAATACCACCAGCCATTGACTGCCTGGGCGCCTTTGATTGCGGACTCAAAATCAGAAGCAACTGCGATCATGATGTTGATTGCAACGATTACAAACGGCCAAACCTTGAACCAATCGGTCTTACCGATCCACTGCTTGTACTTTAAGAACATGAAACCGATGCATCCAAATGCTGCTGCATATAACTTTGCATAATGGAACCAGCCACCCATATATACATAGGTATCATTGGTTGCACCCCAGCCACCATTTACGGCGCTGATCTGAATAGCGATAAAGTATACAGTAAGAATTGCAAGAACTCCTACGAAAATACCATAACCGCCAAGTTTTGTGCGGCGCTCAATCTCATTTAAGATTACAAGTCCTGCAAATACGAGAACCCATCCCAGGAGCTGCCACATGCTGTTAATCTGGAATAACATAACTTTTTCCTCCTTTGTCTTATTAAAAATATGATACTCCCTCGAACCGTCATGCCAGGTATCTGGTATGACCAGTCCACAAATGAATTTTAATACTTTTTTAGAAAATTACAAGTATTTTTACAATTATTAACAAAATCTGGTATGACCACTGTTCAGAATTGCCTGTTATCCCCTGCCGGCACGCATTTTCTGCCGGTTCATGCTATCTTACGCCTTCTCATCCACCTTGATTCCCTTCAGATCCGCTTCAAGCACTTTCATGCTGCTCTTGATGTCGCCCAGGTTCTGATCCACACTCTTCTTCAGATCTGCGCTGTCCGCCAGATCCACCATGTCCGTCATCTGAATGTCCGGGCTGTCATTCTGGCGCTTGATGCGCTCCGCCTCTTCCACTGCTTCATCGGTTCCCTCGATCATCGCGCGCTCAATCGCGCGCTCCAGCTTCATCTCATCCAGCTTTTCCTCGCGCTTTTCCTTCTCCTCCTTCATGGCTTCGTCGGCTTTTTCCTTCGCCTCGTCCATCTTCTCATCCTGCTGGTCTTTTTACCTCCTGCACAAGCATTCCGATAATCTCGTCGTTTGCCGCATCCATGATGTCATCCGCAGCTCCCTGTGCGTCAACCATCGCATGCGTCTTCAAGCGCTCCAGCTTGATACGGGAGACGTTCTGTTTCTCCGCAGTCATGCCGTAGTCGGCTCTCCGGATCTCCCTCTTGTGACCCGCCGCATAATTGTTCAGCTCCAGCGCCTGCTTCTGATACCCGGTCAGCGGCTTTTTGTGGATCTCCGCCAGTCTGTCATATTCTTCGTCCGTCAGCCCTTCATCCAGAACGCCGTTCTTATAATCCTGTTCTTTTTCCAGAAGGAGCAGATCCTGCTGTTCCTGGGAATCCGCATCCACGCCGCACTGCTCCCGCAATGCTTCCTTCTGCTGATTCGTCTCATCGATTGCAGCCAGTGCTCCCTTTTTGCGGTTCTCCAGCTCCGCGTAGCTGTCCCGGTGGCTCTGTATGGTATCATCCACCGACCGGTCATTTTTCCACGCATTTTCCACGACCTTCCACGCCTGCTTCCTCGCTTCCTCCCTGCGCTTTGCCACTGGATCTTCCCCGAGCTTTGTCGCGCCGCCGAACGCTGCGTTTTTACTGTCCGTACGCTCTGTCCATCCTTTGTTCCCATCTGGACACTGTTGTTAAAACCTGCCGCATTGACTGTCAGTTTCATACTCATTTTCCCCCGTATCAAACCAGAATACGTCTCCGTGTGTTACTGCTGCTCCTCCGTCTGTGTCAGCGCGATCAGCTCCTGTGAGCGTCCGGCGATCGTTAAAAGATGCTGCATATTTTCTTGCTCCGCCGCAAGCGTCTCGTTCGCATGTGCCGATACCTCCTCCGACACTGCCGAGATCGTCTGCACGGAATCAGCAATCTCCTGATTTGCCGATTCAAGCTGTGAAACGCTCTCCGTCAGTCTCGTCACATTATCGCGGATCGCATAGGTATGTTCCTCAATCGTACCAAAGCTTTGCGATGCATTTTCGGACATTTCCTTTTCGTCGTTGATTCCGTCAATCATCTCACGGATGACTGTCACAACCTCCGTGATGGAACCGGACACATTGCCGATCAGCTGTGTGATGTTGGTCGTTGCACTCTTGGTCTGGGTTGCAAGCTCCGAGATCTCGGATGCCACGACCGCAAACCCTTTTCCTGCCTCTCCTGCGCGTGCCGCCTCAATACTTGCATTTAACGCCAGCAGGCTGGTCTGGGACGTCACACCGTTGATAAGCTCTACAATTGTATTCATCTCACTGATATACTGATTCAGCGTCTCGAGCTTATCCGCGGCATTGGCGCTGTTTCGCACAGATACTTCAACCTCTCCCACCAGGGTATCCATATCCGCTTTTTCCCTTTTCCAGCACAGAAAGCGTCTTTTCCATGCGCTCGGTAATATCCGATGCAACTGTGCTGACAAGTCCTACTTTCTCTCCAATCGTCTCCGTCTGTGCCAGCTGTCTCTGCACTGCCTCCGCCGTGTCCGCGTCGCGCCGATGGTTACCTGTCCCATCGCGTCCTTTGTCGTCTCCGATGCCGACTGCAGCTGCTCCACTTTTTGCATGGATCTCATTGATTCCGCGTCTCATCACATCCGCATTCCGGGAGACATCCCCGAGAACCTTTTCGGTCTCGCCCTGCGCATCCTTTACCTGCTGCAGCTTCTCCCTGCTGTTCGTCTCGGAAGTCGCCGCTGCGATATAGGAATACGCGCAGAACAAAAGTACCGCCAGAATCTGGATCATGCCGGAACTCATATCACGGAAACCGAATCTGCCGGTTGTCGCTCCAAGAATCACAACCAGAAGGTTCTCTATCACAACCCCGATATTGACCTTGAGGGCATACGCCTTGTCATTGTATACGGAAATCACAACAATCATCGGAAATACATACAAAAAAACAGCATGTTGTTTGTCGTCGTAAACAAAATGACCGTGTACATCACAGCGAATCCCTGCGCCACCAGGTGCTTGATCGCCGGGCTTTCCTTGTCCCTGCTCCAGAAAAAAGCTCCATCAGAGGCGGTCCCATCGCCAGCACAACAACCAGCAGAGAGTACAGCAGTCCCCTGCTGCCCACCAGAAGCTGTGCGATAAACGTAATTGTAATCATCGACGCCTCCACCAGATGGCAGATCATAGCCGTCCGGTTGCAGCGCGCCATATCAGATAACGTTCTTTTTGTCCATTTGTCATTCCTCCGTACACCTTGACACCATTCTTTTTACTCTAAAGTATCATTTTTTTTCGCCCTGTCGCAATATTTGCAATAAAAACTCGTCCAATTTTTAACATTTTTTGAAAATTGACAAATCCAACTTTCTTTTCTGTCACATGCGGACGCGCTCACGCAGCTGCAGCAGCAGCTTTTTTCCAGGCGGCTTACCTGCACCTGACTCATCGACAGCAGTTCTGCCACCTCGCACTGTGTCTTTCCCTCGTAGTATCTGAGTTGCAGCAGACGGCGCTCACGCTCGCCGACGGGTCTCCAACAGCTGTTCCACCAGAATGTGGTTTAGGACCGCCTCCTTCTCTCCGGCTCCTCCCGCCCGCGCTCTGCCCTCCGCTTCCCTCCATCTGATCGATCAGCAGCAGCTCCTCCCCGTCGCGCTCATAGACCGGCTGGTAGATGGATGCCACCTCCCGGTTTGCCTCAAGCGCCAGCACGATCTCCTCGCGCTCCAGCCCGGCGGCTTCCGCCAGTTCCTCCATCGTCGGCTCTCTCCCCCAGTTCCCTGGTAAGCATTTCTCCCGCTCTGCGGATTTTATAGCCGTTCTCCTTTAAGGTTCTGCTGACTTTTACCATACCGTCATCCCGCAGAAAACGCCTGATCTCCCCGGTAATCATCGGTACCGCGTAGGTGGAAAAAGCAAGCTGCAGCGATACGTCAAATTTGTCGATAGCCTTCATCAGCCCGATGCAGCCGATCTGGAACAGTTCCTCCCTGTCATGTCCTCTGTGTTCAAAACGCCTCGTCACCGCGTGCACCAGTCCCAAGTTTTCTGCCACCAGCCGGTTCCTTGCGTCCTTGTCCCCGCGTGAGCCTGTCTGATCTGTTCCGTCCAAAGTTCCATAACGTTCAGCCTTCCTGCACGCCAATGTATTTTTTCATGCGCACGCTGGTTCCTTTTCCGGGCGCAGACTGAACATGAACTTCATCCATAAACGCTTCCATGAACGCAAATCCCATCCCGGAGCGCTCCAGTTCCGGCTTTGTGGTGTAGAACGGTTCCATTGCCTGCGCCACATCCTCAATCCCCCTGCCCGTATCACAGACGATGATCTCCACTTCCCGTCCCATGATCCTGCATGTCATATGTACCTTTTCCTCCGGATTGTCATACCCGTGAATGATTGCATTGGTCACCGCCTCCGACACGGCCGTCTTGACATCCGAGAGTTCATCCATCGTCGGATTCAGTTCTGTGATAAATGCAGCCACCGCCATTCTGGCAAATCCCTCATTGACGGAACGCGCATCAAAACTTAATTCCACTTCATTCTTACTATGCATTGTGCTTCTCCCCTTCCCGCTCTTTCTGCTGCTTAGGTACGCTTGTCCGTATCAGCGTGTGAAGTCCGGACACCTTAAAAATCTTAAGAATTCTGCCGCTTAAATGTTCCGCATACACCTCACCGCCAAAATATCCCATCTTCCGGCTCCGCCCGATAATCACCCCCTGATTCCGGAGCTGTCCATGAACTCCGTTCCCGCAAAATCAAACACGAGCGTCTTCACCTGACCGGTCTCAATAAAGAAATCCGCCTCCTGTTTCAGGCGGTCTGCCTCATGATGATCGAGTTCCCTCGGGACATACACCCGCAGGCAGCTTTTTTCCTGTTCGCAATATCTTTCCATCCTTTTTCCTCCCTTTCTTTTCTTTATGGCATTTTTGTATAATAGGAACAAAGTTTCCTATGAAACAAAAAAGACGCCGGTACGGACTGCTCCGTTCGACGTCTTTTTGTATCATAATTCTTTTGTCTTATCACTGTTGTATCTGTTTGCGCAGTACCCTGCTTCTTCCTGTCCCCGCTTATTCTTCGGTGTTCAGATACCTCTGTGCATTGGCAGCGCGCTCGGTTCCCGGATACAGATCCGCAAACTTCTGATAATAGGTCTTGGCATTGTCCATGTCGTCATTCCTGCGGTAAGACTGCGCAAGGTAGTACAGCGCATTGCCGTTGTCGTAGGTTTCATCGAGTTCGATCACCTTGAGGTAATCCTCGATTGCCTGTGTAAACTCCTGCGCATTGTAAGCATCTGTTGCTTCCTTATATACGGCGCTGATATACTCCGCGTTTACCTGTGCATTGATCGTATCGTACACAGTCATGGAGTCATCCGAAAGATAATCGGTATTGACGTTGCCGAGTGCCGTCCCCGCCTTCTCGATGTCACCGTCGGTGTACGCCACATACGCCTGCAGAAGCTGCTCGTAAGTGTTGACCTTTCCGGCGCTGCTCTCCTCCTCGTTCTTCGCATCCGTGATCTGTGATGTGAGATCTTCGATCTGCGCTTCTAAGGAACTGATGCTCTGATTCTTGGATGCCACGGCATTGTTGGCGTCAAGAACCTCCGCTTTCGCCTGATTCTGGATCTCCCTGCGCACTCCCGGCACAATCAGAAAGCAGGTGATCGCCGCACCGATTGCAATTCCGATCACCATATTGATGATCGTTCCGATTGCGGAATTGTCCTTGAGATAGCGCGGCTGGATGATGGTCTCATTGCCGCTCTGATAGGAGATCAGATCCTCGTTCTTCTGCTTTTTCGGGTTATTCTCACGCAATCCGGCGTTGACTTCTTTTAAATAGCGCAGCGTCGTGGTGTTGTTGGCGTCAATTTTTCCCGCATTCCGAAGCGACTTCTTGGCAAGGTCGTACTTCTTCTCCTGAATGTAGAGGAGCGCCAGCAGCTGATGACCGCTTACCAGCTTCGGATTTAAGGACAGCACTTTCTTGAGCTGGATGATCGCCAGATCCCGGCTGTCCTGTCTGCAGTACAGCAGCGCCTGGTTATATTTTTTGATCGTCTGGTTGATCGTATCCAGCCTTGACGGATTGTTCTGGATCTCATTTAAATACCGGCTTGCGGCGTTGTCCCTCGGCTGGTAATTCTTGCTGATGACCCACTCCGTCAACGCTTCGACCACCTCGCCCGTCTCGGAGTAGACCAGTCCGAGCAGGTTGCGCGCATCGATATTCATCTTATAAAAACGAAGGCTGGTCCTAAGACTCTCTATCGCGCCGGACAGGTCCCGCACTGCCGCCTTCTCTAACGCATCATTATAGTAGGCATTGGACGCCATAATGATCTTTTTTGTATATTTTAACATTGGCTCCGCAGTTCTGGCAGATATCGCCCTTGCCCAGCTTCGCCCCGCAATTATAACATTCCATGGAAAACCTCACTTTATCAATCCTGACCCTGCCTGCTTCTACATGCCGCGCTTCATATCCTGCAGGATCTCCTGCAATACGTCCGTCATATCCGTGAGTTCATGATTATAGATAGCCTGCTCCGCCTCTTCCACTTCCAGGCTCGGCTTAAAATTCTTTTTAATTCTTCTTCAAAATTGATCACTGTTATCACCTCTGTCATCAATATAAAAAACACCACTATATTATTCACTTTCTCATTATAATATAGTGGTGCTAATAATCAAGCTATTTTTGACGCAGAAACTTCTGCTATTCGACACCGGCGCTGCACGGTCTTGTTCCGATCTTGTCCGGTAATTTGTAAAATTCCACTCCGGTTGCCATATTTTTCAAGGCAAGCTTCAACTCGTCCATATTGATGATCACGCCGGGATAAATCTCCTGGATCACCGAGACACATGCGCCTCTGGAACTCTCTGCGAGAATACGGAGCTTCCGCACTTCCTCCTCGTCGCTGGCAAGCATTGCAGAATCCTTGATCTTAATCCGAAGCAGCGACGTCCGGCGCGGATCGTTCGTGTAACTGACGCCACGCTCCTTGGAGAGAATCTCGAACTTCTCCAATCCTTCCTCGATCTTCGCCAGTTCCTCCCTCGTCATCTCGATCTTCTTCTCCATGACACGCAGGCGGCTGTACACATCAATTCCGGCACCGACAAAGATCTCGGTGCGCTTCTCGGCATCATTGCCAAGCGAGGTTGCAATCAGTCCGCGGATCGCCTGTACCTTACCGCCGATAATACTGCCCTTTCTTCCGGTCAGACGTATCTGCCCATGGCAGATCACCGAACAATCCATCAGCACATCCGCCTGCAGATCACCCTCACACAGAATGTTCGTGAACTCAAAAAACTTCGCAGTAATCGCGCCCTTCGTCTTCACGGACGCCTTGTTGCCGCCGAGCATACCACCTCTTAGGATGATGTCCTTTGCCGGCTTCCAGCATGCACGCTTCGGCGACACCGTCGATCGTGATTGATCCGGTTGCCCGGATGCTGACGCCGCTCTCCACATTCCCGTGAATGACAATAATCTCTCCGCGGAAGTCGATATTACCCTCTGCCAGCTCTGCATTCCCCGAGACTTCATGTACCGGAAGAACCACAATCCGGTCATTCTGCATCTCGATCTTACCGTCCATGGAAGCCGTATAAGTCACCTCATCGTCCATACGATCGAAACCTTTGCCCTTTAACGGCATCTGTTCTCTTCCGTGCTTGGCAGGCACCAGCCCGCCCTTGACCGACATTCCATCCTCGCCAGACACAGCAGGGTGATACACGGCAATCACCTGACCGGCAGTCACAGACTCGATCGAATGTACCGACCAGTAATCCACAGAACCGTCCGGCAGAAGCTTCGGCTTGCCGTCAAAGTTCGTGTCGAACTTGTATTCGTAGTAACCGTCCGTTCCATCCACCGGCTTCTTCCCCTGCGCGATCAGAAGCTCTGCATTGTATGTATGCCCCTCCAGCATATCGGAAATCCGCTGCTCATCTATGCCTGTGGTGATTCCTCTCGCTGCCATCTCCTGCCGGATCTGGGCGTCCGTATACCCTGTTCCCTGTTCCGGCTCCGGGAGCAGCATATAGGCCTCCATCTCATCAAATGTTATGCGTATAATAGGTTTCTGTTGTGTAAGTTCCGCCATAGTCCGCCGCTCCCCATTCTGTGTAAATCCCACCTGTTACTGTCAATCCATCTACATTCTATCATACTAGTCCGATGGTACTTTTTCAAGTACATCTTTTTTCCTTTCCGGTACAACACGCAGGGATTTACGAACTCTTTTCTAGCGGTTCATCTGTGCGAGCCGTTCCTCGACCTGTGCCATCATCTGCTCGTAGCCCGCGAGCTTCTCTTTTTCCTCCTGAACCTTTGCCTCCGGAGCCTTGCTTAAGAATTTTTCATTGGAAAGCATTCCTCTGGAACGGGCGAGTTCTTTGGTCAGACGCTCTTTTTCTTTTTAAGAGGCGTTCCTTCTCCTTCTCAAAATCAACCAGATCCTCAAGCGGCAGATACAGTGTTGCTCCCCGGAATTACGACAGATACCGCATCGTCCTCGATTCCGTTCTTGTCTGCCTGTACACTCACATCGCTTGCGCCTGCCAGATTCTGATATGCCTCTCTTGTCTTCTCAAATGTCTCACGCAGTGCGGCATCGTCTGCCACAATGAAAATCTTTGCTTTTTTCTTGAAGGCGGCACATCCATCTCCGTACGCACGTTGCGGACACCTTTTACCAGATCCTTGCAGTGCTCTAACATCTCTTCCTCTGCCGGGAAATTCCAGTCTGCGCGGTACTCCGGCCATTTTGCCAGCATGATCGTCTCCTCTTTGGGATGCAGTGTGCAGAAAATCTCCTCCGTGATAAACGGCATAAACGGATGCAGCAGCTTTAACGCCTCTGTGAGCACCGTCTTTAATGTCCAGAACGCCGCATTTGCTGAAACCGGATCCTGCTCTTTGTTGTAGGTGCGCGTCTTGGTAATCTCAATGTACCAGTCACAGAACTCATCCCAGATGAAGTCGTAAACCTTCTGCACTGCGATTCCCATCTCGTACTTGTCCATGTTCTCGGTCACGTCCTTGGCAAGTGTATTCACCTTTGAGAGAATCCACTTGTCCGCCGGCTGTAACTCATCCGCGGACGGCTCGGTTATCGCAGCCCCCTCCAGATTCATCATGATAAAACGGGATGCATTCCAGACTTTGTTGGCAAAGTTTCTGGATGACTCGACTCTCTCCCAGTAGAAACGCATGTCATTGCCCGGCGCATTTCCGGTAATTAACGTCAGACGGAGCGCATCTGCACCGTACTTGTCGATGACCTCAAGCGGATCGATACCGTTGCCGAGCGATTTGCTCATCTTGCGTCCCTGGGAATCGCGCACCAATCCGTGGAACAGTACCGTGTGGAACGGCGCTTTTCCCATCTGCTCGTAACCCGAGAAGATCATGCGGATGACCCAGAAGAAAATAATGTCGTAACCTGTTACCAGCACATCGGTCGGGAAGAAGTAGTCCAGATCCTCAGTCTTCTTGGGCCAGCCCAGCGTGGAGAACGGCCAGAGTGCGGAGGAGAACCAGGTATCGAGCGTATCCGGATCCTGCTCCATGTGACCGCATCCGCACTTCGGGCACTTCTGGGGCGCACTCTTTGCCACAACCATCTCACCACAGTCCGGACAGTAGTAGGCCGGGATCCGGTGTCCCCACCAGAGCTGCCTGGAGATGCACCAGTCGCGGATGTTGTCCGTCCAGTTGAAATAGGTCTTCTCCATGCGCTTCGGCAGCAGCTGGATATCTCCGTTCTTCACTGCCTCCACTGCCGGTTTGATCAGCTCATCCATCTTTACAAACCACTGCTGCTTCACCATCGGCTCTACCGTCGTACCGCAGCGGTCGTGTGTTCCTACATTATGAGAGTGCGGCTCCACCTTTACCAGAAGTCCCTGCTCCTTCAAGTCGTCCACCAGTGCCTTTCTGCATTCGTAGCGGTCCATCCCCTCGTATTTTCCTGCGAAATGAAATGGTTCATCGTCGCATCGTCGTTAATGACGGTGATCTCCTCTAAGTTGTGGCGTTTTCCTACTTCAAAGTCGTTCGGGTCATGTGCCGGTGTGATCTTTACGCAGCCGGTACCGAACTCCTTGTCGACATATGGGTCTGCGATGACCGGAATCTCACGGTCTGTCATCGGAAGCTTTAACATTTTTCCAACGATGTCCTTTGTAGCGCTCATCGTCCGGATTGACAGCGACTGCGGTATCACCGAACAGCGTCTCCGGTCTGGTTGTTGCGATCTCAACGAATCTGCCTTCCTCGCCGACTACCGGATAGTTGATGTGCCAGAAAAATCCGTCCTGCTCCTCATGCTCTACCTCGGCATCGGAAATGGAGGTCTTGCAGACCGGGCACCAGTTGACAATGCGGGAGCCCTTGTAGATCAGTCCTTTTTCATATAACTTCACAAATACCTCAAGCACTGCGTCAGAGCAACCCTTGTCCATGGTAAAACGCTCTCTCTGCCAGGTCTGCGGAGGAACCCATCTTCTTTAACTGGTTGATGATGCGGCTGCCGTACTCGTCCTTCCACTCATAGCATTTCTCGAGGAAGCCTTCGCGTCCCAGATCGTGCTTGTCAATTCCCTGCTTTTTCAGGTTCTCAATAACCTTTACCTCAGTCGCAATGGAGGCGTGGTCAGTTCCCGGCTGCCACAGTGCATTGTACCCCTGCATTCTCTTGTAACGGATCAAAATATCCTGCATGGTGTTGTCCAGGGCATGTCCCATGTGCAGCTGGCCGGTGATGTTCGGCGGCGGCATCACGATGGTAAACGGTTTCTTGCTGCGGTCCACTTCCGCATGGAAATAGCCGTTGTCCTCCCATTTTTGTAAAGTCTTCCCTCGATCCCCTTCGGATCATATGTCTTGGCAAGTTCTTTGCTGCAATTCTGACACATTGTCTTCTCTCCTTTTCTTTCCTAATTACATAAAAACGCCCTTTGTATCCGTAAGGATACAAAGGGCGACTTATCGCGGTACCACCTTTGTTCACCAGCTGTATACAGCCGGTCTTCGCTCCGGTCAGATGCTCTCTAACCAGCGGTTCGTTAACGGGAACCGGGCGTGAACACTTGCTGCCGTACATCTTCTGTACCGCTTTCTGGGTGTTCCGGTTCAAAAGCTACCTTCCACGCATCTCCTTCCACGAAACCTTGCAGCCGATGGGTCTCTCTCTCTGCGGCGAGTCTGCATGTACTCCTCTTTTCTCTCTACCTTTTACATACTGTTAATGATACGTGCAGCGTCCCGTTTTGTCAAGAAATTTTTTTGGTTCAGACTCTTCACCAGCGCCTCATAGACAAAGCGCTTCGCCTCTTCCCTGCTTACCGCCATCTTCTCTCCTTTTCCCCAGATCGACCAGGTATCCTGCAAACGCTGTCATCTGCGCCGCGGACGCCAGTTTCTGCAAGTACGGATTCGTCTCCCCGATCGTGCCTTCCGACACGCCCCTGGCACATCAGGGACTCCCACAATCCTATCCGCCAGATGGCAGCCCAGAGCCTGCTGTCTCTTTTCACATTCCCTGCGCATGGACCCAGCGACCTCATACGAACCAGTTCCGATCCGTACCAGAAGACAGAACGCCTGTCGCTTCGCGAACACCTCTTCCATATAAGTAAGAATCTGTACAAATTTTCCTGCAAAATCTCCCTCACCTTTGGTGATTTCCAGTACGTGCGCAAGCCGCATCTCCACATCGTAGAGGACCGCATTCGCAATGATCTCCTCCTTGGAGGAAAAATACTCGTACGCTGTTCCTTTGCCGATCCCCGCCTGCGCCGTGATGTCCGACACCTTCATGCGGTTGATATCCCAGCCGTTGGTTACCATGGCAAGCACCGCCTCGTACAGCAGCCGCACTTTCTCCGGCAGTGCCCCGTTTTCATATCTCCCATTCATTATAATTCTTCCTCCACCATATTTTTCTCCCTGTTGAACGCGTCATAGATACACGGAACCACAAACAGGGGTCAGAAGCGTACCGTAAATCAGGCCTCCCTCGGTCACAATCGCCATCGGCTGCATCATTTCCGAACCGTCACCGAGTCCGAGCGCCATCGTGGACATCGACAGGATCGTCGTGAGCGCTGTCATTAAGATCGGGCGCAGACGCGTCTTTGCTGAATTTAAGATCGCCTCTTTTTTTTCGTCATGCCGCCCCTGCGGAGCTGGTTGATGTAATCCACCATAACGATACCGTTGTTGACGATAATTCCTGCAAGCATGACGAATCCGATCATTGCGACAACACTGATCTCATTTCCGGTGAAAAACAGGGCAAACAGACCTCCGGTAAACGCCAGCGGAATCGTGAACATGATGATGAACGGAGACAGGAATGACTGGAACTGTGCCACCATGATCAGATAGATAAATACGACCGCCAGAATCAGCATCAGGTACAACTGCTGCATGGCATCTGCTATCATCTCATCCTCACCCGTCATCTCAATTGAGTATCCTTCCGGCAGATCTATTTTATTCAGTTCTTTCATCAGTGCGTTTGCGACAAGCGTGACGTTGTGTGTGTCATCCACACCTGCTGTGACGCTGATATAGCGCGTCTGGGAATCCCTGGACACTGCGTTTAAGCTGCTGCCAGCCTCAAACGTCGCAATCTCGGTAAGTGGAATCTCCTTTACCGTATCCCCGGTATCCCCGGTATCTTCTGTGTCTTCGATATCCTTGGCATCCCCTGTATCCTTGATATCCTCCGACAGTTTTTCGTCCGTCTCTTTCTCCTCATCGCTACCTGTGCCGCTTAGCTGCGCCATCTTATCCTCGTAGGAAAACGTGAGATTCTTAATATCGTCGAGCGTCACATTCGCCTGCTCCTCGCTCCTTACATACACCTCGTAATCCTGCACGCCGACAGAGATCGTCGTCACCGCGGTCTGGGACGCCAATTTTGCATAGACCAGCTGGAATACCTGCGCTGTTGTCATGCCGTATTCCGCTGCCTTTTCCTTGTCGACATGAATCGTGTAGGACTGCGTCGTATTATCCAGCCCGTCATCCACATCCACCGTTCCTTCCTGTGCTTCCACCACACCGGTCACTTTTCCCTGCCAGTTCCTGGAGGGTGCCAAGGTCACTTCCCTTGATCTGCACTGTAATACCGCTTCCGAGGAAGGAACTCATATCCGACGCCGAATTGTCCGTGTCAACCTGACAGTCCATATCTTTGGTCAGTTCCGCAATCTGCGCCGTGATCTCTCCGCCGTGACGGAGGAATTCTCCTCCAGAAGCAGATACATCGTCACACTGTCACTGCTGCCGCCCATGGACATCAGGGCGCTGTCTCCTCCGGCGATCGCTCCGATCGTCTCCACGCCGTCAATGCCCGCAATCTTCTCTGTCACCTCATCTGCGCGCTCACAGAGCTCCTCAAACGTCAGTTTTTCGTCGTCTTTCGCCGCCACAGTCACGGTCAACTGATCGGTTTCCATATTCATATCCATGAAAGAAAATCCTCTGGAATACGCGGCAAGCGCACTCGTCACAAGCAGGACGATCACACCGATGAATACCACCGGCTTGAACCTGAGCGCCAGTTCCAAAAGCTTCGCATATCCCTGCTGCACTTTTTCAAAGAAGGCGTGCCGCACCTCTTTGGGATTTTTAAGTAGTCCCGCCGCCATCATCGGCACGAACGTCAGCGCCACGATGAGGCTGGCTGTCAATGTAAACGTAATTGTGAGTGCGATGTCCACAAACAGCTGCCTCGTGATTCCCTCTGTGAACACAATCGGAACGAACACACACACCGTCGTTAAGGTCGATGCAATAATGGCTCCGGTCACGCCGCCGGCTCCCTCAACCGCCGCCTTTTTTGATGGAATATCCCTCGCTCCGCAGGCGATAGATGTTCTCAATGACCACGATAGAGTTATCCACAAGCATACCGATGCCAAGCGCCAGTCCCGACAACGAGATAATGTTTAAGGAAATATTTGAAAAATACATCAACACCACCGCAAAAATAACACTGAGCGGGATGGAGCATGCAATCACGAGCGTCGGCCGGATGTCTTTTAAAAACAGAATCAGCACGATGACGGACAGCAGCGCGCCCACGATCATATTTTCCAATACCGACTGCACAATGATATCGATATAAATTCCCTGATTCATCAAGATCGCCGTGTGAAGTGCGGGATTATCTGCCTCCATCGCCTTTAATTTCTGCTGGATCCGCTTTGTCACATCCCCGGTCGAGTACCCGGTCTGCTTTTCAATGGAAAGCATGATTGCGGGGTTTCCGTTTACCTTGGAATAAGACTCACCGGCGTTGTTCACCAGTTCCACTGCCGCCACATCGCTAAGGCAGACTGGCCCGATTCCGTCCAGACCAAGATCAATCAAAACCACCTGCTTTAATTCGTCCACGGAATCCAGCTTATCGCCCACACGCACCATGTAGCGGTTCTCGCCTTCCCCGACATAGCCTGCCGGCATGGAAAAAAAATTCTGTGCCGCGAGCAGGTTACCGAGCATGTCGACCGTGAGAATCTGATCCAGATCCGCAGATTCCTTTGCGCTATCCTTTGCCGCATCCAGCTGGCTCTGTCCCTGCGCCAGCTGATTCTTTGCATCGGCAAGCTGCGCTGTCGCCTCGCTCAACTGCAGGATTCCCTCAATCTGGTTCTTCGTCAGCTGCGCGGAGGCTTCATCCAGCGCAATTTTACCTGCGTCCACCTGTTTTTGCGCCTCCTGCATGGTCGCAATTCCCGTATTGATCTCGGCAAGCTTCTGCGTCATATCTGCGATTGCATAGGGCAGATCATCGAGTGTCTGTACTTTGATGCCAAGGCTCTCCAGCTGCTGTCCCCATGCGGCGATCGATTCATTGATTGTTGCAAGCTGTGCATTTGCCTGCTGCTCGATCTGTGCGCTGCCTGCCGCAATCGCCTCCTGCTGTTCCGGTGTCAGCATATTCTTCAGCGCTTCCAGCTGCTGTCTGGCTGCAATTCCAGCATTATAAAGCTGCTGCAGTGCCGGAATTGCCTTCTCCATGATCTTTTTTTGCCGCAGTCATCATGGTCATATTCGTCTTTAATTCTGATGCGCCGACATACGCCTGAATCTTTCCATTTTCAATCTGATTGGCTGCGGCACTGACCTGGTTTGCCAGTTCGCTCTTGCCACTCTCCAGCTTTTTTCTCGCCATTTTCCAGCTCTGCGGATGCATCATCCAGTTCCTTCTGCGCATCTGCAAACTGTTCCTCGATCTTTTCCTGAATCTTATCATTCAGAGCATCGATTTTGTCCTGATCCATGGTCACCTGCACGGATTCCTCAAGCACGCCGGTAGCGCTTACCGAAGCCACACCCTCCACGCTCTCGAGTGCCGGTGAAAATTCATTTTCCACATAGGAGGACACCTCTGACTCATCCATGCCTTCCACATCCGCCGACGCCACCATGACCGGCATCATATCCGGGTCGATCTGCATAATCATCGGCTTTCCGACGCTGTCTGAAAAACTTCCCTCCAGCTGGTCCAGCTTCTGCTGGATCTCAATCAGAATGGAATCCATGTTGGCGCTCTGCTCGTATTCCAGAATAACCATGGAATAGTTGTCGTACGATACGGAGCTCACGTTTTTTTGATGCTGGATGTCGTCGCCATGGAGGCTTCAACCGGTGCCGTCACATCCGTCTCAACCTCCTCCGGGCTCGCGCCCACATCCGTTGTAATTACCAGCGCATAGGGCAGGTTCATATCCGGCAGCAGATCGTCGTCATTCTGGTAAATGACACCACTCCCAGAACGATCACCAGGATTACACCCACAATGACAGTGTACGGTCTTTTTACACTAAATTTTGAAATCACATCTGTATCCTCTCTTTGACTTTGTATTCCGTCCGACCAGTCGGTCGGCTTTTGACATTTTTTTTTATGCTGCGCGAGAATCTTTCGATTCTCCGCAGCATATCTGCGTTTGTCTATTCTGCTGTCTTACGATACTTATTCTTCCTCATCGTCGTCATCCGCAATTGCCGCCGCTGTTCCGGCTACCGAAGAAGCCACCACAACCACGACCACAATTACAACCAGCAGCAATAAGATCCCCATAAAGATCAAAAAACCCGTCTCTGTCATTCTCCTTCTCCTCGTCTTTCTGTCAGCAGATGCCGCACATCCCGCCGCACCTCTTCCGGCATAATCTCACTCCTGATGCAAGTATAGCATATTTACACCCGCATGAAAAGTCCTTTATCCGGCCTGTTTTGTGAAGAACTTCTGTGTGAATTCCGCCCTGCTGCAAGGTTTTCCGAACAGAAACCCCTGTATATAATCCGGCTCTGTCTGTTTTGCCTTTGTAAGTTCGCCCTCTGTCTCGATTCCCTCAACGCATACGTGAAGCCCCAGGCTGTGGGACATCTCCACGATATGATTTAAAAGCCGGTACTCATATTCACGGTTCAGCGCTTTTAATGTGAACGACCGGTCAAATCTTAATATATGCAGGCTTTAAATCGCTTAAACAACGCAGGTTGGAATATCCTGTGCCAAAATCATCCAGTGCCAGCAATACACCGTATTCTTTGAGTCCGTTCCAGACTTTGTCAAAGCGCTCATTCTCCTCCAGATAACCGCTCTCTGTCAGCTCGATGCAGACACTCGACGGCTTGACTCCGAACTCATCAACAATCCTGCGCACATCCGTGAGAACACGGCTCTTTAACACCTGCACATAGGACAGGTTAACATTCACCTTGAACTCCGGAAGAATCTTCTGCCATTCCCTGCATGCATCCAGCGCCTGGCGCAGCACCCACCTGCCGACCGGAATAATCAGACCGGATTCTTCGAGAATCGGGATAAATTCGCCGGGCGATACCATCCCACCCTCCGGTGAATGGAAGCGGAGCAGCGTCTCCGCCCCGGTCAGTTCACCGTTTGCAGCATTTACCAACGGCTGGAAATATGCCTCAAATCCCTCAAATCCATTATTTACCGCATGATGCAGCTGCCGCAGCAGTGTGCGGCTTTTCAGATAATCTTCGTATTCCTCCTCCTCAAATACATAGCAGCTGTTTTTTCCGCGCTCCTTCGCCTCGCTGAGTGCAAACTCCGAAAGCTTCATGGCATTTTCAAAGGAATTGTCCACATCGCCGTTCTTCACGATACCTCCGGACACCGTATACACCGCTTTGTACTGGTTCTGCTCAATAAATGCGTAGATGGATTTCTTGATCTCATGGAAAAGATCTTCGGCCTGCTGCACACTGCCGCCGGAAAAATCCACAACTGCGAACTCATCCGCCACAATATGGAACAGGCTCTGTTCCGGGCCGATATTTTCCCTCAATACACTGTGCCGTTCTTCTTAAAGATATAATCTCCGTATTCGTTGCCGTGGCTCTCGTTGATGTTCTTGAAATCATCGATGCCGATTCTGAGCAAAAATCCCTGTGGCAGCTTTGGACTGCGGCTCTCATAAAAAATCTTCAGACTATATTCTCCCAACAGGCCGCTGACATTGTCCGCCTTCTGTTTTGCCCCGATCTCATTGATGCAGCCCACAAGGTATCTGGGTGATCCATCCTCCGGATCGCTCAATACTCTGCCCCTGCAGTTGATCCAGATCGTTTCATGATTCTTCCCCATCCAGCGATAGTGCAGATTGTGGAATACTTTCCTGCCCGTGGAGAGAAGCTCCAGCTCTACCAGCAGCAAATCAAGATCATCCGGATATACAACCTGTCTGTGCATTTCCACTACATTGTGAAAATGATCTGCCGGCAGACAAAAAAACGCTTCACCGCATTCGGTGAAATCTGGTAATAATCTTCCTTAAAATCACACACATACAAGTAATCATCCATACAAGGGCTTAAAAGCCCTACCATATCAACCATTTGTTCCGTCGTAAAATGCGCCACTTCCGCCTTCATCTTAGCACCCCCAGATCCCGCATCTATCGTACTTTAGTCTTACTCCATACTACATAATTTTCTGAAAAAAAGTCAATCACAGGGCAGAATATCTGCACAACGGATACCGGGATGTTGACGATGTCTCCACAAAAAATAAGGCTGTCACGCGAACGGACGGCTATGTCATATATTACACTGAAAAAATCGGAAAGGACAACGTTCCAGATCAAACCCGGAGCGTGGACATTCGGAGCGCAAAATACGGAATTTCTAATTCTGCCGTGTTTGCCATCTGCGATGATCCGTGTCTTTCCAAGTTTTGAACACTCCACGAGGAGATGTTCGCAAGCCGCAGACAATTTTAGAACTTTCGTGTGTGCCTTGTGGCACCGCTGAATAAAACATAACCGCGCGAAGCCGATGTCTGAATTGGCATCTGCCATGTTTTCAATAGCAGATGCCAACGAGTTTCGGTTCGCGCAGTTTTATATTGTCTATGAAGCGGTGCCACTAGGCACGCTAGGAAGTCCGCCCATTGTCTGCAGCTTATCGGACACCTCCTGTGGATTGTCAAAACGTGGCAAAGACACAGAATGAGATGAAAAACACGGCAGAAAAGAATTTCACGTATTTTGCTCCAACGAATGTTCACGCCCGGGTTCATCCGGAACTTGAGTCTTCCCGTCTTTTAACAGTTGCAGCTTATCACAATGCCATCGTTCCGTGTGACAGCCACATTTTTTAACCCTTCACACTTCCGAGGGCAACGCCCTGCACAATGTGTTTGGAGAGGATCAGATATACGACGATAACCGGGAATATGGAGAACGCGATCATGACGTACACCTGCCCCATATCGAACTTCAGCCAGTCTGCCGCACGAAAGCTGCGCGATCAGGATTGGGAGGGTTTTCTTCTTGTCATCGTGTAAGATCAATGCCGGTGTAAAGTAATTGTTCCAGCTGCTTACGAATGTGAAGATCGCCTGAACCGCAATCGCCGGTTTCATCAGTGGAAGTACGATCTGATTAAAGGTATGGAACTCGCCGGAGCCGTCGATACGCGCGCGCCTCGATGAGGGACAGCGGCAGGGCGCTTTCCATGTACTGTTTCATGTAGAAAAATGTAACCGGTGCTGCGATCGTCGGCACAATCAGAGGAATAAAGGAATCCTCCAGATGCATCTTTCCAACCAGCTGTACGAATCCAAGCGCCGTTACCTGTGTCGGGATCATCATGATCATCAGGATGAACGGATAGATGAACTTTTTCAGTCCGAAATCAGATGCATGAATCGCGTAAGCCGTCATGGTTGAAAAGTAGACCGAAACCAGTGCGCTTAAGCCTGCTACGATAATACTGTTTAACATACCGTTCCATACCGGAAGTGTTCCCGCGAGCAGATTCTTCCAGTTCTCCAGAAGATGCGAGCTCGGTGCCAGTGTGAATCCGGACTGCAGCTGTCCGTTTGATCTCGTTGCATTCACAAACAGGATGTAGAACCAGAACAGACAGAAAAACGAAATAATCGTCAATACCACATATGCAATGGCTCTTCTTGTATGAATATTCATTCCTTTATGTACTTTTCTTGTTTCCATACAGCTCACCCCTTTCTCTTGTCATTGCCGGTAATCTTAAATACTACAAGACTTAATACACCGGTAATAAAGAACAATACAACTGACAGCGCACCCGCCATACCATAGTTCTTACTGTACAGGTGCTTATTCAAGAACATGATCAGCGTCATGGAGGAACGCATCGGATCTCCGGTTCCGTTTGTCAAAATCTGCGGCACATCGAACAGCTGGAGACCACCGATCAAAGAAGTTACAAGTACATATACAAGGATCGGGCGCAGCAGCGGCAGTGTAATCTTGAAGAACACCTGCATGGAAGTCGCCCCGTCTACCTCGGCAGCCTCAAAGAGTGAGGTATCGATTCCCATCATTCCTGCCATGAGAAGGATTGTCGTATTGCCGAACCACATCAAGCAATTCATGAATGCAACCAGTCCTCTCGTGCTTCCAACATTGGAAAGGAATTTGTAAGGTGTATCGATAAAGCCAATCTGCATGAGCAGTGAGTTGATAGGACCGCTGTCGGAAAACAATGTGAAGAACAACATGGCAAATGCAGATGCCATAATCAGGTTCGGCAGATACATCACTGTCTTAAAGAACCGCTGTCCTTTTTAATTTCAGGCTCACATCCGAGAACCATGCGCCCAAAAAGCAGTGACAGGAAGATCTGCGGAATAAAACACATAATCCACATCACCATGGTATTCTTGGCATAAACCCAGATGTCACCGTCTGAAAACAGCTTTTTATAGTTTGCAAGTCCGACAAAATTCGGTCCGATCTGTGTCAGGCCCGACAGATAATTCTCAAAAGAAACTGTTGTAAATGGTTGTTACCATCGGAATCAACTGGAAAATCACATACACGATAATAAACGGAAGTAAAAAGATATAGCCCCATTTATTATACCGAACGGCTTTTGACTTCTTTTTCATAGCATTTGCCCCCTTCTTCATTCATTGTATACAGAGCTCACAGGCAGCCCTTCCTTTTTTTTTGCAGACCTGCTGTCAGCTCTGCATTTCCAGAGAAATCACCTGTATTTTGGCATAGAATGAGCCACACCCGCCTTCCTGATGGCCGGCAGGCGTGGCTCCTGTCATTCTATCCATAGCATCTTTACTTCTTCATCTGCTGATGCTTTCTGCACCGATGCTTATATCCTCTCAATCACTGAGATTACAGTTCCACGATTAGTGTGTCAGCTCCGGATATTTCTCCTCTACTGCCTTGTAGAACAGATCCAGTGCCTCATCCTCGGTTGCATTGCCCTCGAAGTAATTCTTCATTGCGTGCTGGAACTCCTCGTTGCAGCCCTGGTCGTATGCGGAAAGGTTGCTTAAGTCAAGGCTGTCAACACCTGCGCAGTACATAGCCAGTGGATTCTGTCCGCCTAATACCTTGCTGGAGTAGCTGGTATCCTGTGCCATAGCTTCCATGGTTGGCTTATTGTTTACGAAATCATCATCTGCAACAACGATATCCTTCATAAGGTCTGCGTTTGTTGTCATCTGAAGCATGATATCTTTTACAAGACCTGGGTTATCTGTTCCATTTGCTGCGCAGATCCATGATCCGCCCCAGTAGAAGCCTTCCGGTCCCTGTGTTGCGCCCCATCCGCCGAGGTTTGCGATACTTCCCTCGTCCTCAGCTGCCATGGAGAAGTTTACTAACCAAGCCGGTCCAAAGTAGCAGAATACCTTTCCTTCCGGATAGAAGCCTTTCTTCCAGTCATCGCTCCAAAGATCTGCTGTGCCAGTCTCGCCTGCATCAACAAGTTCCTTGGAATCGTCAACCCACTTCATGATGTTATCATCAATATTGATCTTACCATCAACTACCCACTTGGAAGTTACGTTGTTGGAGTATACACGGTAGGAATCATTTGCGGAAGATGTGATCTTGTAACCTGCAGCCTTTAATGTCTTTGCTGTCTCATTGAATGTATCCCAATCCTTTACATACTCCTGTACGTCTGCCGGATCATCGGAGCCAAGCACTTCCTTAGCAGCTTCACGGTTGTAGAATAATACGCCCGGGCAGCCCTGCCAGGTAAGGCCTTTTAATTTGCCGTTGGAATCAGTAACAATATCCTTTGTGTACTGATACTGGTCTGCAATATCTGCATCTGTGATGCCAAGATCTGCTACGTCCATGGTGTAATCGGTATCTACATATTTTAATGCGTAATCAGCCTCTACGAGGAACAGATCGATCTTGTCATCAGCTGCTGCATCTGCCTGCTTTAATAAGGTAGCATCCAGGTTGTTCTGGTATGCGTTGTCATCACTCGGTGTGATGTTCCATTTTACGGTCACATCGCCGATGGTTCCTGTGGTTCCGTCTACGATGGTGTAGCCCGGATAATGATCTTCCAGTCTGGACTTGAACTCTTCATTCCAGCAGTAGATGTTGAGGACTTTGCCTTCATCGGATGCTGTTGCATCTGTAGCTGTCTCTGTGCCTGCATCTACTGCAGGTGCTGCCTCTGTTGCAGGAGTTGATGCTGTGTTGTCTGTTGTCGTCGTGTCTGCTGTGTCGGATGATCCACATCCTGCTGCCATGGATGCTACCATGGATGCACATAATAATGCGCTAATGATTTTCTTTTTCATAGAAAACCCTCCTCCTTAAGATGTCTGGCTTTCGCCATTGGTTTGGGAAACCTTTTCCTGCGCCCCGCTGTTATTTCTGCAAAATTTTTCCTACGGATTGCCCTGGTACTAAGCTTCCTTCTATAACGACTCTCTCTAAGAGAGTTGTTCGCGGTTTTTCAATTGTGCCAATCAATCGCTTGGCTGCTTCGCTTCCAATCAGCTCTGTGTTCTGACGGATTGTGGTAAGTTTGGGATGCAGCAGCTGTGAGATGCGTGTTCCATCGTAACCTGCCACGGAGATATCTCTCGGAATCCGAAGTCCCATCTCAATGATGACATTCCTTCCGCCGATTAAGGCGGTGTCATCCGGGTAGATGATTTGCAGGTCGGCACATCGGGAAGATTTAAAATCTCTCTGGTCTGCCTTGCTGCTTCCTTCGTCTCAAGATAATCGGCCGTCCGGATATATTCATCCGGCACCTCCAGTCCTAATTCATCCATCGTCCGGTAAAAAACTTGCCAGCCGGTCCTTGGTAACATAGGAATTCTCCTGACCGTGGATATATGCAATTTTCCGGTGCCCCTGCTGGTAAATATACTTCACAAGGTCTTCCATGCCCTGAATGTTGTTGGAGCTTACCGCCGTACAGTTATGATGTACATAGTCGATGGTTACCACCGGCAGATCGCTGTTCATCAGTTCCAGAACGTCCGGATCATTGTAATCGGCACAGACGATTGCGACTCCTTCAAAGTTCCGGTATCTGCAGTGTTCATAGTAGGACATCTTGCGGTTCTCAAAACAGGTATTGATAAATGTGATATCGTAACCCTGCTTCTCTGCCTGAACTTTAAGACCGTTGAGCACACCCGAGAAATATTCATGGGTAAGACCGCTGCCCGCTTCTTCCTCAAAAAGGACTCCTATATTATAGGAACGGTTGGTCTTAAGTGCTCTCGCTGCCGCGTTGGGGAAAATACCCGAGTGCTTCTGCTGTCTTCTTGATCCGATGCTTCGTCTCTTCGCTGACATCCTTCTGGTCGTTGAGTGCCTTGCTTACCGTTGCAGTGGAGACACCGCATTTCTCAGCTATCGTTTTTAATGATACCATTGTGTCCTCCACACTTTCGAAACATCACTTAATCGTTTTCGTACTTTTTACTATATGCCATCTTTTGCAAAAATGCAATACATATTTGTCATTTCGGCGAGTTTAACACTTTTTTCGCTGATTTTTTGTGCATTTTTTGCGTGTTCTATTTCTTTTTCTTCTATTATAAGTTGTATTTTCCCTGTCATTCTTATACGTTTTCGTTTTTTATCCCTATATTTCGGTTTTCAGCTCCTTTGTGTCTTTCTTCTATATTTTACCCGCTTTTTTTGTTCAATCTGCTGTATTCACTGTATTTATACGTATTTCGATTGATTTTTTTATTTTCACAGGTTATACTTTTTTAGTTAGAAATTGTTTACTTAATCGTTTTCGCAATTATTTCAGTTTGAACAATTCACTTACCTATTTTCGTTGCAAATGTTTCGGAAATGCGTATGCTTACATGATATGAATGGAGGTAAGCCCATGAAATTTGGCTATTTCGATGATGCGAAGAAAGAATACGTCATCACTTCTCCGCGGACACCGCTTCCGTGGATCAATTATCTGGGATCAAAGGATTTCTTTTCCCCTGATCTCCAACACCTGCGGCGGCTACAGTTTTTATAAAGACGCAAAGCTTCTGCGCCTGACCAGATACCGCTATAACAATGTCCCGTTCGACAGCAACGGCCATTACTACTATATTAAGGAAGGCGATACGATCTGGAATCCGGGATGGATGCCCACAAAGACCGAGCTGGATTCCTATGAGTGCCATCACGGCATGGGATATTCCACCTTCCGCAGTTCCAAGAATGATCTCTCCGCAGAGCTGACTGCTTTTGTTCCGGTCGACGACAGCTGCGAGATCAACAAGCTCACGCTCACCAACAACGGCAGCGCGCCAAAGACGTTCTCCGTTTTCTCCTACGTGGAATTCTGTCTCTGGAACGCCATGGATGACATGACGAATTTCCAGCGCAATTTTTCCACCGGTGAGGTAGAGGTCCACGGTTCCGCGATCTACCACAAGACGGAATACCGCGAGCGCCGCAATCACTATGCGCTCTATGCGGTCAACGCTCCGATCGCAGGTTTTGACACCGACCGTGATTCCTTCCTCGGCGCATACGGAGAGAATTCCGCTCCCGAGGTGGTTGTCACCGGTGCTTCCAAGGATTCCATGGCAAGCGGCTGGGCTCCGGTCGGCTCGCATCACCTTTCCGTGTCGCTGGCACCGGGCGAATCTAAAACTTTCGTGTTCGTTCTCGCCTACATTGAGAACCCCATCGACCAAAAATGGGTCGGACGCCCGGAGGACGGCGTGATCAACCGCGCACCGGCAGAAGCCCTGATGGCGCGCTACGACACCACCGAGAAGGCGGATGCCGCACTTGCCGCATTAAAGGAATACTGGGACGAACTGCTCTCCCACTTCACCATCTCTTCCTCCGAGGAGAAGCTCGACCGCATGGTGAACGTATGGCACCAGTATCAGTGTATGGTTACCTTCAACATGAGCCGTTCCGCTTCCTATTTTGAGTCCGGCATCGGACGCGGCATGGGATTTCGTGATTCCTGTCAGGATCTGCTCGGTTTCGTTCATCTGATCCCGGATCGTGCCAGGGAGCGCATCCTCGACATCGCCGCAACGCAGTTTGAGGACGGAAGCGCATACCATCAGTACCAGCCGCTCACCAAGAAGGGCAACTCCGACATCGGAAGCGGTTTCAACGATGATCCGCTGTGGCTGATCGCAGGTACTGCTGCCTACATCAAAGGAGACCGGCGACTACACGATCTTAGATGAGATGACGCCATACGACAGTGATCCTTCCAAGGCAACAGACTTCATGGAGCACCTGCGCCGCTCCTTCCACTACACGATGGAGCACCTCGGTCCGCACGGTCTGCCGTTAATCGGCCGCGCTGACTGGAATGACTGTCTGAACCTGAACTGCTTCTCCACCGAACCGGGAGAATCGTTCCAGACGTTCGGTCCGTCTGAAGGTCCGAATGCCGAGTCCGTCTTTATCGCCGGCATGTTCGTGCGCTACGGAAAAGACTATGCGGCAATCTGCCGCCACAGAGGCATGGATGACGAGGCAGCGGTTGCTGAGAAAGCGATCGCCGATATGGAGAAAACAGTTCTTGACGCCGGATGGGACGGCGAATGGTTCCTGCGCGCCTATGACCATTACAAGAACAAAGTCGGTTCCAAGGAGTGTGAGGAGGGCAAGATTTTCATTGAGCCGCAGGGCTTCTGCGTCATGGCGGGAGATTGGTCTCAAGGAGGGCAACTGCTTAAAGGCTAATGCAGTCTGTCGAGAAGTATCTCGACACCAAGTATGGCATCGTCCTGCTGCAGCCGGCTTACCACAGATATCACGTAGAACTTGGCGAGATTTCTTCCTATCCGCCGGGATACAAGGAAAATGCAGGTATCTTCTGCCACAACAATCCGTGGATCTCAATCGCTGAGACGGTCGTCGGACGCGGCAGCCGTGCATGGCAGGTATACACCAGAACCTGTCCTGCCTACATCGAGGACATCAGCGAAATCCACCGCACCGAGCCGTATGTCTACTCACAGATGATCGCGGGCAAGGATGCCAGGAATTTCGGGGAGGCCAAGAACAGCTGGCTGACCGGAACGGCTGCATGGACGTTCCTTGACGTCTCCCAGTATATTCTGGGTATCCGCCCGGATTATGACGGACTGGTGATCGATCCGTGTATTCCGTCCTCTCTGGATGGCTTTACCGCCAGAAGAGATTTCCGCGGTACGACTTACCATGTGACTGTCAAGAACCCGAACCATGTGGAGAAGGGCGTCATTTCCATGATCGTCGACGGCAAGGATGTCGATGTATCCAGCATCTCCGGCGGCATGATTCCGATCGCACTCGCGGACGGAAAGAAGGACGTGAATGTCGAGGTTGTAATGGGATAACCCGCTGAGGCTTTTGTCACAAAGAATTGTCGCAATAAGCATAGATCTCTTTGGGTTGATAAGTAATATTATAAGAAACACACTTGCGGATTTCGTGTGGAAATGCAGATGGAATATTCGTTAGAGAAAAAATGTGAGTATTTCTTCCGGTCGAATGTTTGCATCAGATTCCGTGTCTCTTCCACGTTTGGACAATCCGACGGGGCATGTCCGACACACCGGAGACAATAGGCGGACTTTCTGGTGTCCCTAATGGCACCTCTTCACAGACAATATAAAACCGCGCGAACCGAACTCGCCGGCATCTGCTATTGAAAATAGGGCAGATGCCGCCTCAGACAGCGGCTTCGCGCGGTTATGTTTTGTTCGACATAAAGATGGCATTTATGCCATCTGTTGTCTGGTGCCCATAAGGGACACACACAAAAGTCCTACAAATTGTCTCCGGGATGCGGACATGACCCGCGGAGTGCTCCAAACTTGGAAAGACACGGATCATCGAAGATGCAAACATCCGGCTGGTTAGAAATGCCACATTTTTTGATCCGAATTTCCATTTGCATTTCCAGCTGAAATCCCGCGGTGTGGTCTTCTGATAATATTACTTATCACACAAAAAGTGACTATGCTTATTGTGACAGTTTCTTTAAAAAAAAGCCTCATGCGGTCTTCCCATGGAAGAACCGCGTGAGGCTTTTTCACATATTCGCTATCACTTAGATCGCTGTCACAACTCCGTTTTCGCTGTCAAGCTCTACATAAGCGCTGGACTTTAATACCTCCAGTGCGTTCTTAGCGCCGATCAGTACCGGAATATCCAGGACTGAGTCCTGCGATCGCCGCATGGCAGCTGTCGCTGTCCGCCTCCACGATGAGACCGGATGCCTGACGCATCTGCTCCATCATGCGGTTGTTGGTATCGGCTGCAACGATGATGTCTCCCTCTTTTGAAGTTCGCAAGATCTTCCTCGCTGTGGCAGACGCACAGGTTTGCTGCAATCTTCTTACCTGCAATTCCTTTTCCCTTTACCAGAATATGTCCGGCTACCTGTACCTTGATGAGGTTGGTCGTTCCGGATACGCCGAGCGGTACGCCGGCAGTCAGAACAACCACGTCGCCCTTGCTGATCAGACCTGCCGTCTCTGCAGTGTCAACCGCATAGTCAAACAGTTCTTCCGCCTTATTCTTCTGCTCAAGAAGCAGCGGTGCAACGCCCCAGGAAAGTCCGAGCTGACGGTATACTTTCTCCGTCAGGCACGCGCCGATGATCGGAGAGTACGGGCGGTACTTGGAGATCATGCGCGCTGTGCGTCCGGACTTGGATACTGCCAGAATCGCCGCCGCATTGAGGTCTCCCGCCATCGTACAGGTTGCATGGGAAATCGCGTTCGTCACATCCGGGCTGCTCATATTCTTACGGTCCTTGAAACGCTGCAGATAGTTGATATCGCACTCGGTGCGAACCGCAATGCGGACCATCGTCTTCAATGCCTCGATCGGATACTGGCCGGCAGCCGTCTCACCGGAAAGCATGATCGCACTCGTTCCGTCATAGATTGCGTTGGCAACGTCTGTCGCCTCCGCGCGGGTCGGACGCGGATGTTTCATCATGGAATCCAACATCTGGGTCGCCGTGATAACCACTTTTCCGGCACCGCTGACTTTCTTTGATAATCATCTTCTGAATGACAGGAACGTCCTCAAGCGGAATCTCTACACCCATGTCACCACGCGCCACCATGATACCATCGGACACACGGATGATGTCATCGATGTTCTGCACACCCTGCATGTTCTCGATCTTCGCGATGATATGGATGTCCTCGCCGCCTTTTTTCCTCAAGAATCTTGCGGATTGCAAGCACGTCATCCGCGCAGCGCACGAAGGATGCCGCAATGAAATCATAGTCGTTCTCCACCGCAAATACAATATCGCCGTAGTCTTTCTCGCTGATGTACGGCATGGAAAGCTCCACGTTCGGAACATTCACGCCCTTTTTATTGGAAACCATACCGCCGTTCATAACGGTACAGACAATATCCATCGGCATTTTGCCCTCTGCATCCGCCTTTGTGCCCGATACTTTCTGGATCTTCTTGACTTCCAGACCGATCAGTCCGTCATCGATCAGAATGGTATCTCCCGGCTTCACATCGTCCGGCAGATCCTTGTACGTGATCGCCACACGGCTCTCATCGCCCACGATATCCTCCGTCGTCAGAGTAAATGTCTGTCCGTTCTTCAGCTCCACCTTGCCGCTTGCGAACTCTTTCAGACGGATCTCCGGCCCCTTTGTATCCAGTAGAGCCGCCACCGGACGCTTCATTTCCTCTCGCAGCTTGCGAAGCATCGTAAGTCTTCCAAACTGCTCCTCGTGTCCTCCATGTGAAAAGTTAAAGCGCGCCACATTCATGCCTTCCTCGATCAGGCTGCGCATCACATTCTCATCATCCGTCGACGGTCCTAACGTACATACAATTTTTGTCTTTCTTAACATAATATTCCTCTCTTTATTCTGTCACTTTATTTTGTAATCATGGTGCCCATGCCCGGAGTTACCTGGCTTCCATCCACATGAAGCTTTGTAATCAATACGGAGCGGATCGCCGAATCACCGATAAAGTCGATCGCAGCCTGAATCTTCGGCTGCATATCCCCCCTCGCCGAACTGTCCCTGCTCCATATATTTCTTTGCTTCCGCCACTGTCATGGAACTCAGCGGGCGCTCATTCTCTGTGCCGTAGTCCAGGCACACATTGTCTACGCTTGTCAGTATCACGAGCATATCTGCCTCCAGAAGCTCTGCAAGCTTTCCGGCTGCCCAGGTCCTTCTCGATCACTGCACTTGCTCCCTTTAAATGATTGTCCTGGGAAAGAACCGGAATACCGCCTCCTCCGCAGGCAACAACGATCTGATCCGCATCTGTCAGTGCGCGGATCGCATCCATCTCCACAATATCGACCGGCTTCGGCGCTGCCACGATACGGCGGTAGCCGTCTGCCACCTTCGTCACATGGTTGCCCTTCTTCTCCTCTGCTTCTGCCTCTTCCTCCGTCATCACACGGCCGATGATCTTGCTTGGCTTATAGAATGCCTCATCGTACGGATCAACCACCACCTGTGTCAGGATCGTGGATACGGTCTTGTAGATACCTCTGTTCAGAAGCTCTGCACGAATCGCATTCTGCAGATCATATCCGATATATCCCTGACTCATCGCCGAGCAGACAGACATCGGCGTCGCCGTATATTCCGGATACAGACGACAGAACTCATTCATCGCAGTGTGAATCATGCCGACCTGCGGGCCGTTGCTGTGCGTGATGACCACCTGATAGTCCTCACGGATAAAATCAGCGACCGCCTTTGCCGTGCGCTTCGTAGCTTCCTTCTGCTCCGGCAGTGTCGTTCCCAGTGCGTCATGTCCCAGTGCAATAACGATCTTCTTTTTTCTTCATTTTTATCATCCTCCAACGCTTTTATGCGCGCATTTGTAATCCCTTTTCCCTGTATACACCAAAAAATTTTACCAGTTTTTATTTTATCACGAACCCTCTGTCATGCGCAATGGGCAACTTGTCACGGAAGCGTTAAAGTTTGCCGCACCAGAACGCAAAAAGCGGGAACCGCACACACGTTTTTCGTATGTGCGATTCCCGCCCTGTGTTTTCTAATCTCCCGTTTTTCCGGCTGGAATTCACCGGAATTCGTCCTGCCCAAACTTCTGCCCGGCTCCTACTCGTCCTGCGGCAGGACAAGCGAATCGATCAATTCCCAGATCTCCTCTCTACCCTGCTTGGTCTCCGCCGAGAACGGTATGATCATCGTTCCCGGCTGCACGCCGAGTCCTTCACGGATTGCCTTGACATTTTTTCTGAATCTGGCTTCGCTTGATCTTGTCCAGCTTCGTCGCAATGATGATCGGGGCAAATCCCTGATACACCATCCACTCATACATCATCCTGTCGTTGGCAGACGGATCATGCCGGATATCAATCAAGAGAAAAACAGCCTTCAGACGTTTGGAGGTGTGAAGATAGTTCTCGATCATTTTCCCCCACTTTGCCTTCACTTCCTCGGATGCCTTGGCGTAACCGTAACCTGGAAGATCCACCAGATACATGGCATCGTTGATATTGTAGAAATTGATCGTCTGTGTCTTGCCCGGCTGTGCGGAGGTACGCGCCAGCGCTTTCCGGTTCATCAGCGCATTGATCAGCGATGATTTTCCGACGTTCGACTTTCCCGCAAATGCCACTTCATTGTAAGCCGTATCCGGTATCTTGCTCGTAATTCCGCAGACAATTTCAAGATTTACATTTTTGATGACCATGTTCTACTCCTTCTTTTCGCAAAAAGCGACGCGAAGCACCTGCTCCATTGTCTCTACATAGACGATTTCCAGTCCCTTTTTGATCTCACCTGATATTTCCTCGACATCCTTCTCATTCTTCTTCGGCACACAGACCGTACGGACTCCGGCGTTTTTGGCCGCAAGCAGCTTCTCCTTCAATCCGCCGATCGGCAGCACCCTGCCGCGGGCGTGATCTCCCCGTCATTGCGACATCCGCCCGCACCGGTGTCCCGGTAATCGCCGAGAGCATTGCCGTCGCCATCGTAATGCCGGCAGACGGTCCGTCCTTGGGAACTGCACCTTCCGGGATATGGATGTGAATATCATTTTTCTGGAAAAACTCCGCCGGAATGTCATACTGTCCGCCGACCGACCGGATATAGCTGATTCCTGTCTGTGCCGACTCCTTCATGACGTCGCCCAGCTGACCGGTCAGCTGGAATTCACCCCTTGCCAGGCATCACCGTTGACCTCGATTTCCAGCGTATCTCCTCCCACACTCGTCCATGCAAGTCCGCGCACGATCCCGACCTCATCGGTCTCACCGCGCATATCCTGGCTGTATTTTTTTCCTTGCCGAGATACTTCTCAAGATTGCGCACCGTCACATCGACCGTGCTGCTTTTTTCCTTCGTAGATCTCACGCGCCGCCTTGCGCGCAATCTCCCCCGATCCTGCGCTCTAACCCGCGGACTCCCGCCTCTCTGGTATAACCGCTTATGATCTTCGCGAGGGGCTCCGTCGCTGACTTTGAACTGATCTTCCTTTTTTAAGCCGTTGCGCTCCGTCTGCTTTGCCAGCAGATGTTCTCTCGCAATGTGAAGCTTCTCGTTCTCCGTGTAGCTTGTCACCTCAATGAGTTCCATACGGTCCAGAAGCGGTCTTGGAATCCCCTGCATGGAGTTCGCCGTCGCAATAAAAAGCACCTCCGAGAGGTCGATCGGGAGCTCCACATAGTGATCCCGGAACTTATGATTCTGTTCCGAATCCAGCACCTCAAGCAGCGCCGAGGCAGTGTCTCCCTTATAGTCACTGCTCATCTTGTCGATCTCGTCCAGAAGCATCAGCGGATTCTTCACACCGGCGCTGCGCAGACCGTTCACAAGGCGTCCCGGCATGGCTCCGACGTAAGTCTTCCGATGTCCCCGGATCTCCGCCTCATCGCGCACACCGCCGAGGCAGATCCGCACGTATTTCTTATCCAGCGCACGCGCCACAGAGCGCGCAATGCTTGTCTTGCCGGTTCCCGGAGGTCCCACCAGACAGATGATCGGGCTTTCTCCCTTGCTCGTCAGATTGCGCACCGCGAGAAACTCCAACATACGCTCCTTGACTTTCTCCAGACCGTAGTGATCTTCCTCCAGAATCCGCTCTGCGTTTGCAAGGTCTTTGTTGTCCTCGGACGCTTTATTCCACGGAAGCTCCAGCAGCGTCTCGATATAACCGCGGGTCACCGCGCTCTCCGATGAATTCGCGCTGATGCTCTTGAAGCGGTCAATCTCCTTCTTGATGCGGTTTTTCACTTCCTGATCGGCATCCAGCGCATCCAGTGCTTTCTGGTACTCGTCCGCATCCGATTCCGTATTGTCCTCGCCGAGTTCCTCCCGGATGAGCTTCATCTGCTCGCGCAGTATGTATTCCTTCTGGTTCTTATCCACGCGCTCTTTGACTTTGCTCTGGAATTCATTCTGGATGGCAGTGATTTCAATCTCTTTTAAAAGGAGCGCCATCAATACCTCATAGCGCTCCGTAAGTGTCATTGCCTCCAGAATCTTCTGCTTTTCTTCGTAAGAAACCGGCAGATTGTTCGCAACCTGATCCATCAGCTTCGGCAGATCCTGTATGGTACCGATCTGGCGCAGCAATTCTTTTCCGGCACGCGGATTTACCGTCTGATACCGGCTGTATGTCTCCTGTACACTGCGCACCATCGCAGCTTTGGCCTCTTCCGAAAGCCCCTCCTCCGGCAGCACGCACGGCGCCACCTCTGCCAGAAGATACGGATCCGTCTGTGCAAAAGCCGAAAGTTCAGCTCGCTCGATACCCTCAACCAGAATTCTTACGATATTGTTTTGTAATTTGATTACCTGCTTTACTTCTGCGATCACACCGATATGGTATACATCGTCCGCTCCCGGTTCTTCCTGTTCGACATCCTTCTGCGCCGACAGGAAAATCTTCTGGGAATCCACCATGCACTGTTCGATCGCACGGATGGACCGGTCACGGCTGATGTCAAAATGCGCGATCATTCCCGGAAGAATGACCATCCCGCGAAGCGCAACCGCAGGTATTTTTAAGATTTCTGTATCCAACATATCCTCTATTTTTCTTTCTATGGTCTTTAATTTCTGCTCCTCAATGGAAAGCTTCTCCTCCACCAGATCCTTGGTGATCTCACACTCGGTGATGCTCTCATCCGACGGAATATGGTACATCAGATCCAGCGTCACAGCCTCCATAATCGCGCGCAGTCCTCGCGCTCCCGTCTTGCGCTCGAGCGCCTTGTCAGCGATCGCCTCCAGTGCGTCCGCGTCAAATGCAAGCTTCACGCCATCCAGCTCAAACAGCTTCTCGTACTGTCTGGTCAGCGCATTCTTCGGCTCTTTTAAGATGCGGATCAGGGCGTCGCGGTCTAACATATCCAAAGATACCGTCACCGGCACACGGCCGATGAACTCCGGGATCAGACCGAACTTCACAAAATCCTGCGGCAGCGCATGCTTCAACACATCGCCGATATTGTACTCATTCTTTGACTTGATGTCCGCGTTGAAACCGATTGCCTTCTGATCCATACGCGTCTCAATGATCTTCTCAAGTCCGTCAAATGCTCCTCCGCAGATGAACAGAATGTTCGTCGTATCGATCTGGATCAGTTCCTGCTGCGGATGCTTTCTGCCTCCCCCTGCGGCGGTACCGATGCAATCGTTCCCTCAAGGATCTTAAGCAGCGCCTGCTGTACACCCTCGCCGGATACATCTCTCGTGATAGACACGTTCTCGGACTTCTTGGAGATCTTATCGATCTCATCAATATAGATGATACCGTGCTCGGCACGCTCAATGTCGTAATCTGCCGCCTGAATAATCTTCAAAAGGATATTTTCCACATCTTCGCCCACATAACCTGCCTCTGTCAACGTTGTGGCATCTGCAATCGCAAACGGCACATTTAAGACACGCGCCAGCGTCTGCGCCAGGTATGTCTTACCGGAACCGGTCGGACCGAGCATCAGGATGTTGCTCTTCTGCAGTTCCACGCCCAGATCGTCCCCTGCCATAATTCTCTTGTAATGGTTATATACTGCAACGGAAAGAACCTTTTTCGCCTGATCCTGTCCGATCACATAATCGTCCAGAAAGGCTTTTTAATTCTTCCGGTTTTAAAAAGGTTGATCTGCTCCGTCTCTTCTGCGGCGCCGGTCTCTTCCTCGTTCTCAAACTCTTCCTCAATAATCTCTGCACAGATGTCCACACACTCATCACAGATATATGCCCCTTTCGGTCCTGCGATCAGCTTGCGCACCTGTCCCTGAGACTTTCCGCAAAAGGAGCAGCGGATCTCATCGTCACTTCTTCCTGCCATTTTTAACTATTCTCCATGTTCTATCTTACTTCCTGCCAAAATCAGGTCTTATTTGCTTTCTTCCTTCTTGGTGTCCTTGCGGATGATGACATCGTCGATCAGTCCGTACGCCTTTGCCTCCTCGGCAGACATGTAGTAATCGCGCTCAGTATCGGCAGCAACCACATCGTACGGCTTACCGGTATTGGCAGCGAGAATCTCATTTAACTTTTTCTTGGTCTTTAAAATGTTCTCCGCTGCGATCTGGATCTCTGTCGCCTGTCCTTTGGCTCCGCCGGACGGCTAATGGATCATGACCTCCGCATTCGGAAGCGCATAGCGCTTGCCCTTTGTTCCTCCCGCGAGCAGGAATGCACCCATGCTTGCTGCAAGTCCGATACAGATGGTGGACACATCACACTTGATGTACTGCATTGTATCGTAAATCGCCATACCCGCTGTCACCATACCGCCCGGGGGAGTTGATGTAAAGCTGGATGTCCTTGTTCGGATCTTCGGACTCCAAAAACAGAAGCTGTGCCACAACAAGGCTTGCCGTTGTCTCATTGACTTCCTCTCCAAGGAAAATAATACGATCTTTTAACAGGCGGGAATAAATATCATAATTGCGCTCGCCTCTGCTTGTCTGTTCAACGACGTAAGGTACTAAACTCATATTCGATCCTCCATTTTATACTTTTTTAATAATTACTTATAAGCTTAAACAGACCGGCCCAATAGAGCCAGTCTGTCTGTTTAGCAATAAGAACTGACAGGGGAATTACTCCTCTGTTCCCTCTTTCTCTTCTGCTTCTTTTTCTTTTCTTGGATTTTGCTTTCGCTCTCTCCTTCACGTTCTCCATGATCAGGTCTACTGCCTTGGTCACTGCAAGGTCTCTCTTCATGGATTCCTTCTCGTTGTCGCCGATGTACTCTTTGAGCTTGTCAGCTTCCATACCGTACTGTGCTGCCATTTTCTCAATCTCAGCATCAAGCTCTTCATCTGTAATCTCAATCTTCTCATCCTTTTGCAATCTGCTCTAATACCAGGCTGCTCTTGATGCGTGTCTCAGCTTCCGGGCGAACCTGCTCTTTTAACTTGTCGAGTGTCAGACCGGAGAACTGCATGTACTGCTCCATGGAAAGACCGCTCTGTGCGATTCTCTGAGCAAATTCATTGACCATGTTCTCACACTGTGTCTCGATCATTGCCTCCGGAATCTCCATGGTGGACTTGTCAATGATCTTCTGGATTGCCTCGTCCTCCTTGGTCTTCTTAGCCTCGTTCTCCTTCTCTACCTCAAGGTGCTTCTTAACGTCAGCCTTGTACTCCTCTAAGGTATCGAACTCGGATACATCCTGTGCGAACTCATCGTTCAGTTCCGGAAGCTCCTTTGCACTTTACTTCGTGGATCTTAACCTTGAACATTGCAGGCTTTCCGGCAAGATCTGCTGCCTGATACTTCTCAGGGAAGGTTACGTTTACTTCTACTTCGTCGCCGGCATTCTTGCCTACGAGCTGATCCTCGAACGTATCGATGAAGGAATGGGAACCGATCTCAAGCGGATGATTCTCACCCTTGCCGCCCTCAAATGCAACGCCATCAACAAATCCCTCGAAGTCGATCACTGCGGTATCGCCGTTTGCGATCGGTCTGTCTGTAACGGTAACAGTTCTTGCGTTGTTATTTCTCTCTTTCTCTACTGCTGCCTCTACCTCTTCGTCAGATACGGAGGTATCGATCTTGGTTACCTGAACACCAAGATACTTGCCAAGCTTTTACTTCCGGTCTTACAGCAACCTCTGCTGTGAAGATGAAAGGCTTGCCGGACTCGATCTGTACCACGTCGATGGTCGGTCTGGATACGATGTCAATACCGCTCTCCTCTACTACTGCTGCAGGATAGTTCTCCTGAATCAGGGTGTTTGCTGCGTCCTCATAGAACACTGCCTCGCCGTACATCTTCTCGATCATCTGACGCGGAACTTTTCCTTTACGGAAACCAGGCATGCTGATCTTGCCTTTTTTTCTTTCAGGTAAGCAGCCTGGATTGCTTTCTCTACTTCTTCGGCAGCCACTTCAATGGTAAGCTTTGCCATATTCTTTTCTAAGTTTTCTACCTGTACACTCATTGTAACTATCTTCCTCCTTAATATATATGAAATATCATGTACATCTTCCGTCCATCGCATGACATTCGTCACGCCAGTCGCCTGCAGCCCTTTTTTAAGGGTTCCTGCCTGTCTTTTTCGGAAAAAAGGGCGTACTACGACTATCACAGTCATTTAAGGATTATAACATACAAGACCGGAAAATACTAGCTTTTTTTTGATTTCTTTGCGGTTTTTCCGCCAAAAACACGCCCTAGAGCTCCACACCGCGGTGTTCTACAGAGGTAGAGAACACAATCAGCGTCTTTGTCCGTCCAAAATACTGCAATTCCCCGATAAAACGGTCGAGTTCCATCGTATTTTCAAACAAAACCTCCAGCAGCATGGAATAGTCGCCGGTCACACAGTTACACTCAATCACGTTTTTTTTTCACGGTACACCCTTCCGCCTCTCTCATTCGGCTTTGTACTGCTTTTTTCTCACGGGGTTCTTTTTTCCGCTCCACGCTCCGCAGCTGCTTCTTCCGCGCGATCTCTTCCCGTCGCTTCGCATGCGCCGCCTCCGCCAGAAGCTTCTTATAGTTAAGCAGCCGGCGTTCCGGCAGTCTTCCGTCCCGCACTGCCTCCTGCACCGCACACCCCGTCTCTTTTTCATGTCTGCAGTCTCTGAATCTGCAATGCTGCGCCAATTCCTCAATATCCGAAAATGTCGTATCCATCCCGCATTTTTGCATCCCCCTACGCCAAGTACGCGCATTCCCGGTGTATCTATGACACGGGAGCCATCCGGCAGAAGGATCATCTGCCGGTAAGTCGTCGTATGGCGTCCTTTGGAATCATCCTCCCGGATCGCGCCGGTATCCATAACCGTCTCCCCACACAGCGCATTCACAAACGTGGATTTGCCGACACCGGATGATCCCAGCAGCACTACCGTTTTTCCCGCACCCAGATAGCGTTGCACGTGTTCCATCCCTTCGCCCGTTACCGCACTTACCGCACACACTGCAACTCCCGGCGCCTGCCTCTCCACAAGATTTACATAATATTCCGGTTCCTCGCAGAGATCTTTTTTTTCGTCAGTATGACAGCCGGCGTCGCCCCCGCTCTCCCACGCGGCTGTCAGATAACGGTCCAGCCGGTTCTGGTTAAAATCATGATTCATCGACATGACCAGAAACACATAGTCAAAGTTTGCCGCCACCGCCTGGCGCTCCATGCCGGGCGTCGGATTTTCCCGGTAAAACACGCTCGTTCTGGGAAGCGTCTCAAGGATCAATGCATCCCCGCACCGGTTTGTCTGAATACGCACACGGTCACCCACTGTCGGAAATGCCTCCCCGCCCTTGTCCTGATAATACACACCGGTCTTTAACCTGGCATTAAGCTTTGTATCTGACGTTTCCTGTTCCACAAGAATCTCATAACGTTCTCTGTGTACCGCTGTGATCAGTGCCGTCGCTTTCGTATTTTCTGTTTTATTTCCTGTATGCTCCATCCGTTTTCCTCTTTCCTCTCAATTTTCCATTCACTGTTTCTTTCCATTCCTACAATCTCCATTCTGTTTTTCGCCATTTTTACATTCCTCCTTTATTAAAAAGAATCTCGCTTGCGAAATTCTCCGCGCGCGAGCGGTTCGCAAAGCGATATTTTCCATACCGCGAGCTGCGCATCCTCGCGGAGCGTTTTTTATTTCATAGGGAAGTTCTACTTTCACACATGAATGTATCACGGTATTTCCTATGAAATTAAAAAGCATTCCTGCCACATTCCTGCACCGCAATGCTTCTGCCTTCATTCTATTTTTGTGCCGGATTGCCGTTTCCAGATTGTAAAAAGCAATCGACGGCTTGCAACACCCATTTTTCAACAAGCATTGCCGGCTTGCAACATCCATTTTTCAACAAGCATTGCCGGCTTCCAGTCTCCGGGTTTTCCAACATAATCGCAGATTTATACCAGGCGCTTCACCATAAAGTGATCGTCCGCATAGCTGCCGTCCCGATACCGGACACTGTGCGGCTGCGTTCCCCAGATCTCAAACCCGAGGCTCTCGTACAGTCGGATGGCAGGTGTGTTTGTGCTCACCACTTCAATTTCTGCCTGCTCATATCCGCACTGCTTCGCCACCGCAAGCACCGTCTTTAGCATTTCCCTGCCGATTCCGAGCCCGCAGTATTTCTGATAGAGGGCAATCGCAACACTGCAGCGATGCGCATAGCGCTCATAATTTTCCAGAGACAGCAGGGAACAGTTGCCGACATGTTCTCCAGCAACGGTTCCGATCAACATCAGTTCCCGCGGTTCTTTTACGATTCCTTCTATAAAATGTTCCTCCTGCTCCGGTGTAAGACTGATCTCATCCGGCTCACGTATCAGAAATGGCGTCTCCCCGGCAGTCACTTTCAGATACCGGATCAGATCATTTGCATCCGTCACTGCTGCACTGCGCAGAATACAGCTTCGCCCGTCCCGACAGGTAATTTCTCTTGGTTCATAAATCATAATTGGGTCTCCTCCCTGTGATCTGTATCACTCCGGCACTTTATTTTTTCCACATTTTCTTCCGTGATCGTCAAAAAGTCGATCTGCACGGTATCGCTGCCGCCGCAAATCCCGGCAAAAACAGGTTTCTCTGACACGATGCGTCATGATAGTCCCGGCTTTTCCGCTTTTTGTGCATCCACCGGAATCGGTTTTTCCTCTTTTTATGCATCCACCGGAACATGCTTTTCCGGTGTCAGACCTTACCTGGCTGCGTTTGCATGTATTACGCATCCCTTTAGATCGATTCCTGCTTCCCGCAGATTTCTTCGCAGTTCCGGCATATCCTGATGATAAACGCATCCCCGCATTCCCAGGCGTATCCCCGCTTCAATGTTTGCCGGCGAGTCGTCCACAAAATAGCTTTCCTGCGGCTCAATCTTCATTTTCCGGAAGAAATCCACATACCCTTCGCGTTCCGGCTTCAGATATCCACACTCACACGAAATCCAGATGCCGTCCATATACCCTACAGACGGAATATTTTTTTTGAAAATGCCCGGAAACGGTGTGATGTATTTGACATCAAAAACAAATGGTACCCCTGTTCCTTCAACTCTCCCAGAAGCGCCTCCATCGGCGGATTCGGCTCCTGCTTCATCCGAAACTCCCTCACGAAACGCTCCACAAGCTCCCACTCACTCTGCGGAATTCTCTTGCAAATGGAACGTACCGCTTCCTCATCGGTCATTGTTCCTCTGTCCATGCAAATCCACTCCACCGATGCGCAAACCTGATTTTTTTCAACAATGCTGCCTGCGCTTCATCCTCTGTATATGTCCCGATGTAATCGCTCAGCTTATATTTTGTCAGAACATTTCCCATATCAAATACGATATTTTTCATTTTCTCTCCATATTCCGTTGACCTGCTGCGTCACATTGTTCCGGCGCGTGCGCGTACTCTTATCTTTCTATGTCGATCCGGCGCATGCGCGTACTTTTATCTTTCTATGTTGATCTGGCACATGCGCATTGCGTCGAGCGCTGTCTCGTGGCTTTTCGGCGTTACCCCTGCACAGCAGGATGCATCCACGATAATCGGTGTCTCCGGCAAAAATGCTTTCAATAACAATGCATTTGAGATCACACAAATGTCCGTGCAGAGTCCAACCAGCGTAATGTCCTCGATCTGCTCTTTTCTATTCTCCTCCTGCAGCAACTCGCCAAGCTTCTCCGAACCGAATGTCACCTTATCAATCGCCTCCGCCTCCCGGAGCGCCTCTAGCTGCGGACAGATCTCCCAGCCTTTCGTGCCCTTGATGCAGTGCGGCACCGGAAGATGTTTTTCCCTCCTGTGTCTCTAAATAGCACTCTTCATGTGTATCGCGCGTGAAAATCACTTTTCCTGGGAATTCGCGGATTTTCTGTTCCACCCGCTGAACAATGGCGACCGCCTCCGGTGTTCCAAGCGCTCCATCAATAAAATCATTCTGCATATCCACCACAATCAATATTTTCTGCATCTTTTCTCCTCCTTCTGAAACTTCGCGGGTCTCACGGTCTCTTTTTTTCCCCTCTCAGACCCGCAGGGCACCTCTTTTTCACGAATTTCTTCTGTTTTTTTCGCTCTTCGCGGGTCTCACGAGCTCTTTTTTCTTTCCTAGACCCGTTTTTTCTCTTTTTCGGGTCTCACGGTCTCTTTTTCCCCTCTCAGACCCGCAGGGCACCTCTTTTTCACGAATTTCTTCTGTTTTTTCGCTCTTCGCGGGTCTCACGGTCTCTTTTTTCTTCTTCTAGACCCGCAGGGTGAACCTTTCTAACTCGGCTGCAGACCAGGTCTCCTCGTCCAACTCAGTTGCAGACCAAGTCTACCTTTCCAGCCCAACCGCACCCGCAGCCGGCCTCATCTTCCAATTTTTTATTCCAGCCCCGCGAACTGTGCCATGTAAAGATCGTAATAAGCACCTTTTTTTTTCTCCATCAGTTCCGCCGGGCTTCCCTGCTCTAAAATACCGCCTTTGTCAATCACAAAAATACGATCTGCATTCTGGATGGTCGACAGACGGTGTGCAATCACGAAACTGGTTCTGCCGGACAGCAGTGCCTCAATTCCCTTTTGCACAAGAATCTCGGTGTGTGTATCAATACTGGACGTTGCCTCATCCAGAATCAGAATCTTCGGCATCGAGATCATCGTCCGCGCAAATGCGATCAGCTGGCGCTGTCCGATGGTAAGTCCTGCTCCGTGCTCTTTTAGTTCAGTGTCATACCCTTTTTCCATCTTCATAATAGCGAGCTCGTGCGCATTGACGGCCTTCGCCGCAGCGATCATCTCCTCATCCGTAGCGTCAAGCTTTCCATATAAAATATTTTCACGCACAGTGCCGTGGAAAATGAAATTATCCTGTGTCATGACACCCATCTGCCGCCGCAGGCTTTCGATGGAAATCTTCGTGAGATCGTAGCCATCCACCGAAATAACACCGTCCTCAATATCATAGAATCGGCTGATCAGATTCACGATCGTCGTCTTGCCTGCGCCTGTCGGTCCGACAAGCGCAATCGTCTCCCCGGCTCCACCACAAAACTCACGTCGGAAAGCACCTTTGTCTCCGCCGGCGTTCCCTTATCGTATGTAAAGCTGACATGGGAAAATTCCACTCTTCCCTGTACTTCCGGCAGTTCCGTAACGTCTGCCGCATCCACGATATCTGCCTTTGTATCCAGAATATCAAAAATTCGCTCCGCCGCCGTTAAGTTTGCCACCAGATTATTGTAAAAATTACTCAGATTCATAATCGGGTTCCAGAACATATTGATGTACGTGCCGAATGCAACCAGAAGTCCGACCGAAACCTTTTCAAAACCGAGAAAGCGGACGCCGACCAGATAGAGCATCATCGCGCCGATTCCCCAGCAGAAATCAATCACCGGTCCGAACATATCCGCATAGCGCACCGCGTCCACGAACGACTGCTGATGCTCATCGGTCAGATTTCCGAAAATCTCTCTTGTCTCCTCCTCGGCACCAAAACTCTGCACCACATTCATTCCCGCAATGTCCTCATGCACATAGGCATTGAGGTTGGATGATTTTTTGCGGAAAATCTGCCAGCGCTTATGCGAGGCAGTCTGCACAAACCAGATGCCGCCGATCATCAGCGGAATCGTGCTGAGTGATGCAAGTGCCAGACGCCAGTCCTTTATCAGCATGATCACCACAACGCCGATGACCGTAATCAGTTCCGGAATCAATGTTGTCACCACATTTACCAGCACATCCCGCAGCGAATTCACATCACCGATGATTCTCGCCAGAATCTTTCCGGTCGGTCTGCTGTCAAAAAGGAAAACGACAGCGTCTGAATGTGTTCGTACAGATCCTGACGGATGCGCAGCAGAATCTTGTTCGACACCACCGCCATCACATACATACGGATCTTCACCATAATGATAAAAATAATATTCAGTCCCAGCGCAAACAGACCGAGTCCCATCAGCCCCCTCATATCTTTATTTGCAATATAATGGTCGATCGCCTCCTCAATCAGAAGCGGATTGACCAGTGAAATGGCAACCGTCACAGCCATGCAGAGCAGCACGCCGATCAAGATTGCTTTATAATCCAGTAAGTAGGAGAACAACCTTCGGAAAATCTTCTTTTTGTCAGTGTTCTCCATAAATTCATCTTCACGATAGGAATTAACTGCCATGAACTCTCATCCCCTTTTCCTCTATATAAACCTTTCCATCCCTGCCGTTCGCCTGCCCTCAGCAGCACGCTGCTGGTGCCGGCTCTCCTGCAGGGGCGCTTACAGAAGTTCTCATTCGCTGCGCCCGCTCGGGCGGCTTCGCCTCCCTCGCTGTACGGCATTCGCCGCATCCCTGCCGTTCGCCTGCTCTCAGCAGCACGCTGCTGGTGCCGGCTCTCCTGCAGAGGCGCTGCTCATTGCTAACGCACCATACTGTGCCATGTAGGTGTCATAGTACAAACCTTTCTTTGCGAGAAGCTCCTCGTGTGTCCCGCGCTCCGCAATCTTTCCGTCTGCAAGATAAATAATCTCATCCGCATGACGCACCGCCGAGATGCGGTGTGCAATGATAATCTTTGTCGTATCGCGCAGAGCGTTTAACGTCTGCTGGATCTCATGCTCCGTCTCCATATCCAGCGCCGAGGTCGAGTCGTCAAGCACCAGAATCGGGCTGTGCTTTGCCAGCGCGCGCGCAATGCTGATCCGCTGCTTCTGTCCGCCCGAAAGTCCGACACCGCGCTCCCCGATGACAGTCTCGTACTGTTCATCCATCTTCTCAATGAACCCGCGTGCTTTGGCATCCTCTGCCGCGAGGCGCACCGCCTCCATCTGAAGTTCCTTGCGCTGTCCCATCTTGATGTTCTCCTCGATCGTATCCGAGAAAAGGAACACATCCTGCAAAACAACCGCGATGTTGCTGCGGAGCTGATGCACATCCATATTTCGCACATCCACACCGTCAATCTTCACCGCGCCGTCCGTCACATCGTAAAACCGCTGGAGCAGATTGACGATGGAGGATTTGCCGGAACCGGTCGCCCCCATGATACCGAGCGTCTTTCCTGCCGGAACGGTAACATTGATGTCCTGCAGAATCTTCTGCCCGTCCATGACAAAGCCCGCGTGGTCAAAACAGATCTCTCCCCGGATTTCGTCAAGCACCTTTGGATGCTCGTCGTTTTTTGATCTTCGGCTGCTCCGCATAAATCTTGCGGATCTTCTTATAAGATGCCACCGCGGACGACACATCGTTCGTCAGCCAGCCCAGCATCTCCATCGGCCAGGTACAGTTCCTGCTGTACTCCACAAACGCCACCAGCGCACCCAGTGTCATCTCACCGTTCATGACAAAAATACCGCCCAGGATCGTCGAACAAACCGGAAGCACCTTTCCCACAAACGAAAACAGCGGGTAATACTTTGTCAGTACCTTTGCCTGTGAAACATTCAGTTCGTAATACCGGTTGTTGTGGGATAAAAATTTTTCAATCTCATGCTTTTCCCTTGCAAACGCCTTGACTGTGCGCACGCCTGCAAGATTCTCCTCCGCCACAGTTGTCAGCACGGCATTTTCCTCACTGATGTCCTCGTAAATCTTGTCGAGCTTGCGCTCCATGATGATCGCGACCGTACCGCACAGGATCATTGTGGCAAGCGGCACGAACGCCAGCTTCCAGTTGAGCGAAAACATGCAGTACAGTACCATGGACACATGAATGATAACCTCGATGACAAGCATGCCCACATAGCCCATCGCATTCCAGATTTTATCCACGTCATCCTTGACACGCGCCATCAGTTCTCCCGTGTTCGTGTCCTCAAAATATCCCATGGACAGCGACTGGATATGGTCGAACAGATCCTTGCGCATTGCCGATCCGATCTTGGATGCCAGCACGTCGAACGTGAACTCCTTGCAGTAGCCGAAAATACTCCTGCCGATTCCCACGATCACGATTCCAACCAGAAGTTTCGTCAAAAGCTCCAGTTTTCCGCCTATGATGACATCATCCATAATCTGCTGTGTGATCTTCGGATACAGCATATCCAGAACGATCGCCGTCACCATCGAAAATACCGCAAACAGATACCCATACCAATAGCGTCCGATATAGGTGTATAACTTTTTCATTCCCTAATCTCCTCCTTCTTGTCAGTTCCCCGGTGTCACCTTCCTGCAAAACAAAAAAGCGAGGGGGCATCCCGTTACGGATTCTCCTCGCTTTTTGCGTAAAAAAATCCGTGGCATCTTTCGATCACCACGGTCTATCATCAGGAATGGTATTGTCACATTTTCACGCCATCCGCATCTTCTCATACGGCATGTGCATTACTTCTGACCGTTACTCCCCACCGAGGCAATCATATGATTCTGCTTTTTTCACTTCCACGACGTTACTTGTAATTCTACTCATAATGCTTACCTCTCTTTCCTTAAAATTTAGATTACATGTTGTCTTACAAAAACCAGTATACGCATACCTCTTTTTAAATGTCAAGAAAATTCTCATAATTTACCATTATAATATTTGATTTCGTGCAAATAATAGGATTAGGAATTACAGTAATTCATTATTGTACTCCTAAATCACACCGGAAGATGTTCCGGGAAAACAGACGACAATATGGAGGGAAAAACCATGAGTGGATCTAGCAATTCTAATTCCGGCACAAACCAGATGGCAGTGCCGCAGGCAAAAGAGGCAATGAACCGTTTTAAGCAGGAAGTTGCAAGTGAGATCGGTGTACCGTTAAAGGACGGCTACAACGGCGACTTGACTTCCGCACAGGCCGGAAGCATCGGCGGCGAGATGGTCAAGAAAATGATCATGAAGCAGGAAGAGCAGATGTCCGGCAAATAAACCGGCTTCTTCTGCCCATTGCACCAAAAACGGGGCTGTCGCTTTAAGCAGGCAGTCCCGTTTGGCATGAGAAGAAATAGGACAAGAGAATCATGCCCTTCGATTTCAGATGGAAATGCATATGGAAGATTCTTTGTGAAAAAATGAGAGCATTTCTTCCTGACGGATATTTGCATCGGATTCCGTGTCTCTTCCACGTTTGGACAATCCAGCGGGGACATGTCCGACACACCGGAGACAATGGGCGGACTTTCTAGCCGCCCTAACTGTACTCCCTCATAGACAATATAAAACCGCGCGAACCGAAACTCGTTGCCATCTGCTATTAAAAACAAGGCAGATGACAATTCAGACATCGGCTTCGCGCGGTTATGTTTTATTGCGACATAAGGATGGCTGATTTATGCCATCCGGTGTTTGGTACTGGTAAGGGCGGCACAAAAGTCCTACAAATTGTCTTCGGAGTGCGGACATGGCCCGTGGAGTGTTCCAAACTTGGAAAGACACGGATCATCGCGGATGCAAATATCCGGCTGGTTAGAAATGCCGCATTTTTGAACAGAATTTTCATATGCATTCCATCTGAAATCGTGAGGCATGATCTTCTTGTCCTATTACTTATCATTCCATTACGTGTCACGCCAAAGGGGACTGCCCGTTTCACGCGGCAGCCCCTTTTTTGTGCTCTTTTATTTTTCGTGCATCCAGACGCGCATCTGGTTTAAACCGCGGTTTCCCCATGCAAAATAAGGGATTGCGCGAAGCGTAACCGTTTCTTCCTTCGGCGGTTCCTCGGTGTAGAGTTCCTCCGACGGCACAAGCCGGATCCCCGCCACATCGAGCAGTGTGAGACCGGAAAGCCTGCCTTCCGTGCATACGAAGAGCCTTTGCATCCAGTTCTTTTTTTACCGCAAGCGCCTGCAGATTGGCTCCGTTGTCAGCGCCCTCAAAGCAGTAGACCACAGGTCCGCGCATCAGCGCCACGCATCCGACGTCCTCGCGTACATGCGTACTCGCATAAATTTTGCGCACCGGCAGTGGAAAATGAAGTTCCACCTGATCGTCGCTTCCCCATTTTCTGCTGATATACAAATAGCCATCACGGATTTCTCCGGCAGTATCAAACGCCTCCCCGTTGACCGTCACGCGCAGGTCTTTCACATAAGCCGGGATATGAATGGCAAGTGTAAAGAGTTCGTCGATCTTCGCGGACACATGGTAGGTCACGCTTCCCTCCCACGGGTATGCGCTCTCCACGCGGATGTCCGCCTTGCCGAGCGCCGCCTCCTGTCCCAGAAACAGATGGGAGTACACCGCCGTCTCGTCCTCATCCCACGCATATTTTCCAAGGGAGGTCACCATGCGGACCAGGTTCGGCGGGCAGCATGCGCACGCATACCAGCCCGGACGCTCCGGAATCACATGTTTGTAACCGAAAATCTCGCCGGACACACCCGGATTGACCTCCAGCGGATTGACGTAGAAAAACCGCTTTCCGTCGAGCTGCATACCGCTGATGATGCCATTGTAGAGCGCCCGCTCCATCACATCGGCATATCTTCCGTTCTTCTCCGTCTTTAACATATTTCTCGCAAAAAAGACCAGACCGATCGACGCACAGGTCTCCGCATAGTTCATATCGTTCGGCAGTTCATACTCTTTTTTTGTGAATGCCTCGCCCTCCACGGTCGAGCCGATGCCTCCGGTGATGAACATCTTTTTCTGCGTCATATTCTCCCAGAGCCGTCTGCACGCTGCAAACAACTTCTCATCGTGATCCTCCGCCGCAAGATCTGCCATCGCCGTGTACATATATACGGCGCGCACACTGTGTCCCACAGCCTCATCCTGCTCGTAGATTGTCGCATGGCTCTGGTTGTACTTTGTGTCGTCCGGGATCATATTGCCAAAATGCGTCCAGCCCCTGCGCTCGGTCTCCTCCTTAAAGAAGTTCGGATTCTTTCCACGCTCCTCGAGGAAATAGCGCGCCATGTCCTTGTAGGCTTCCTTTCCGGTCGCATGGTACATGCGCATCAGACCGATCTCCACCTCCTGGTGTCCCGGAATGCCCGGAATCTTATCCTCTCCGAACCGGTTCATGATATGCTGCGCCATCCGCTCCATCACGCCGAGCAGCTTGTCTTTTCCGGTCGCCTCGTAATACGCCACTGCCGCCTCCATCATATGGCCTGCGCAGTAGAGTTCATGGCACTCTAACAGATTCTGCCAGCGGTGCTCCGGCTCCTTGATCGTGAAAAATGTATTCAGATAACCGTCCGGCTGCTGTGCCTTTGCGATAATGTCAATGATGTCGTCCGCGCGCTGTTCCAACGCCGCATCCGGCTTGATCACGAGCGAGTACGCCACACCTTCCAGCCATTTTGCCACATCGCTGTCCTGGAATACCATCCCGTAGAACTCACCTTCCATCAGTCCTGCCGCAATGCGGAAATTATCCAGCGCATGGCTCTTCTCCACGCCTTCTTCTTTATCGTTTAATACCCTCTCTTGAAACGGTATCACAGTATCTGTGATCTTTTCCTGCATACCGCTCCAGAACGGGTCTTTGATCCGAATTTGCTGTAATGCAATCTCTTTGCTCATCTCTTTTCCCCCATCAGTTCCGATATTCACGGGTCATTTCCAATTCTCTGGCGAGATCCTCCGGCGTCCTGTACTTGCGGAATACCTTCTCGAGCACATAGTTTTTCACCAGTGCAAACACTCCCGGAAACAGTACAATCAGGCACTGTGTATCGTTGCACATCAGAACAAACAGCACAAACACAGCTACTAAAAGCGCCGACCATCCCAGATTTGCCACCACCATCACAAGCGTCTTCTTCATGGACTCCCGTATGGTTCCCTCAAACCCTCGCCATATACGCCGTCAGGTAAAACTCCCACGCCAGCGCCATGGCAGAAAGTACAATAAAAAAATAATACAACGCACCAAGCGCCGAGCCCTGTGCCAGAAACTGTCTGGTCACCACAAGGTCCGCCGCAAGAAACGCTGCCAGTATTCCCCACAGCAGCCATGCTCCTGTGGTCTGTTTCAAATCCGTTTTCAGAGCCGTGCAATATTCCCGGAATGCATAGCCCTGTCCATGTACAATGCTTTTATTGACCGCATGGTACACCGCCGCTGTGGCGGCTCCCATGGTAACGACCGGAATGCTGCATACAATCCACAGCGCGCCGAGAATCAGGCAGTCCGCCAGTCCTCCCAGTACGCGGAAAACGTTGTTGTTGTAATCAAAAAACTGATTCATATGCCCTCCATTCCGGTCTAAGCCATTCGGTTATTTTTTCAGACGGATGCTTACCACGCTGCATGCCGGAATCTGTACCCGTATGCCGTCCGCCGTCTTCTCGTAATCTGCAAATGCCTGCTCCGTCACCACTTCCGGTGCCTCAAACGTGTTGTGTGCATTCATCGTTCCTGCCACAACACTCGCCTCGCATACGCCGTATGCAGCGCCGTCGTCCGTCAGCTGGATGGTCACATTCTCCGCAGCTTCCAGTGAATTGTTGGTCAGTGTCACCGTGATCACGCCGTCCGCGTTCTCCGATACAGACTCAATCACCTTCGGCAGTTCGTTCTTGCCTGCTCCTACGGTTCCAGCACCGATCAGATCGCTTCTGAGAAGAGTTGCTCCCTGATGATGACGATACATATGGAATACATGATAGGTCGGTGTCTTGATCATCTTCTCGCCGTCGGTCAGCATGACAGACTGGAGTACATTGATGAGCTGTGCGATGCATGCCATCTTCACACGGTCGGAATGTTTGTTGAAGATGTTGAGTGTCATACCTGCCACAAGCGCATCCCGCATCGTGTTCTGCTGATACAAAAATCCAGGATTGGTTCCCGGCTCTACGTCCGTCCAGATTCCCCACTCGTCAACGATCAGACCGATCTTTTTGTCTCCGGATCGTACTCATCCATAATCGCACCGTGGCGGTTGATGAGTTCGTCCATGAAATAACCTCTGCTTTAAGGTCTGGTAGAAAATCTCCTCCGTGAAGCTCTGTTGCGCTTCCCTTCTTATTCCAGTCATCCTCCACCTCAGGAAGTGTATAATAATGAAGGGAAAGACCATCCATCATTCCATGGAAACGCGGCTCGCAGTGATCAAAGCAGGTCTCCATCACCTTTTTCGTCCACTCGTAATCATCCACGTTCGGTCCGCAGCAGATCTTTGCGATCGGGTCATTTCCAGCATAGTTTCTCACATATGTCTGGTATCTGCGGTACATCCGCATAATGCTGTGGGCGCATATTTCCGCCGCATCCCCAGTTCTCATTGCCGACACCGAAGTAATCGATCTTCCACGGCCTCCTCGACCGTTCTGCTTGCGCAGGTCTGCCATCGGGGATACGCCGTTGAACGTAATGTACTCTACCCACTCGCTCATCTCACGAACCGTACCGCTTCCGAGGTTGCCGTTGACATAGGTCTTGCAACCAAGCTGACGGCACAGCTCAAAGAACTCGTGTGTTCCGAAAGCTGTTGTCCTCGACAACGCCGCCCCAGTGCGTGTTGATCATTTTCTTTCTGGATGCTTTCGGTCCGATACCATCCATCCAGTGATATTCGTCTGCAAAGCATCCGCCCGGCCAGCGCAGCACCGGAATCTTCATTTCTTTTAATGCTTCCACCACATCGGTGCGCATTCCGTTGACATTCGGGATATCGGAATCCTCTCCGACATAAAGTCCCTCATAAATACATCTTCCCAGATGCTCCGAGAAATGTCCATAGATTTCCGGAGCAATCGTGCTCATTTTCTTGTCGTTATTGATGACTAATTTTGCCATAGTAACCTCCGTTATGTATCAGTCCCTTTCAGGTTTTTGCTGTCATTGATTCACATCAGCCCGCTACAGCTCCGGCTGTCATTCCTTCACATCAGCCCTTTACAGCTCCGGCTGTCATTCCTTCGATAATGTACTTCTGGAAGATCAGGAAAATCACCAGGATCGGCAGGATTCCGAACATGGAACCGGCGATCAGCACATCATAGTTGTTTCCGTACGGCGTCAGCAATGTATTCAATCCGATCGGAAGGGTGAACTTTTCTGCTCCCTTCAGTACCAGAAGCGGCCACAGGATCGCATTCCAGATTCCCATTGCCTGCAGAATTCCCATGGAGGCGAATGCCGGCTTCGTCAGCGGAAGAATGATTTTTGTCGCAATACCGTACTCTGTCGCACCGTCAATACGCGCCGCATCCAGAAGTTCTCTCGAAGTCCCGACAGATACTGCCGGAAGAAGAAAATCGTCGATGCGTTACATAGTCCGATGATAATTACTCCGGTGTAGGTATCGATCAGATGCAGTGCAATAATTTCCTTATATAAAGGAAAGGCATCAGAATCTCAAACGGTACCATCATTGTCGCAATTACAAGGAAGAAGAGGAAATTCTTCAGCTTGAAATTGTACATTGTCAGTCCATATGCCACAAAGTAGCAGATGAACAATGTCAGAACGACCGACACGATCGTAATAACCAGAGAGTTCTTATACCACATAAAATATTTCTGACTGTCCGCATTTCCGGAAAACAGGTACTTATAGTTATCCAGATTCATCGTACGGATATCGAGATCGATCGACAATCCACGGCGGATCAGCTCTGTTCCTGGTCTGAAAGAGGCAAGCAGACCTGCGAATACCGGGAAGATAATAATCAGGCTTAAGACTGCGAAAAAAATCCTGTGCCGAGAACTGTTCCCACTGTCCGTTTTGTCTTGCCGCTCTTCGGGCCCTTATCGCCCTTTCTGTTCTTCTCATCTGCCATGTTATTTCTCCTCATTCTTAAATGTTCCATTTGCAATCAACTGAACGATATTGATAGCAAGTGCGATCACTAACAGCACCACGCCGACCGCGCATGCATAACCCATATCATTTTTCTCGATTCCACGCTTATACAGGTATCCAACGATGGTGAGTCCGATGTTGTTCGGTGAGTTGTTGCCCGCCCATAACATGTAGGATTCCAGGAACATTGCCAGTCCGGCATAGATGGAAATCGTGAGCACGTAGACCGTCGTCGGCTTCAAAAGCGGAAGCGTCACATAGCGGAACTTCTGCCATGCAGATGCACCGTCAATCTCAGATGCCTCATAGAGGGAGGAGTCGATCGCCTTCAGTCCTGAAAGGAAGTAGAGCATATTAACACCCGTCCATCTCCAACATGCGACTACCAGAAGAGCCGTCATACCTGACCATCCCATTTTCAGCCATTTATAGGTGCCAAGCCCCAGTGCTGCGGTAATAATATTCATCTGTCCTGTCGAATATTCCGTGAACATCAGTCGGAATAACGTACCGGAAATAACCACGGAGGTCAATGCCGGCATTATATAGAGGATTGCCTTCCACACACCTTTTTTGCTTTTACCAGACGGCTGTCCATCAGCACTGCGAAAAAGCATAGGGAAAGGAATCAAAAGCACCAACGTAAACAGCATGTATTTTGTGCTGTTCCAGATTGCCGTGTGGAATACGTTATCCTTCAACAGCTTCTGGTAATTGGCAAGACCTACCCACTCTGATTTGATTGCTCCGATGTCCTGAAAGCTCATTGTCACGGATGTGATCAACGGATAGATCCAGAAAAACGCAAAGCTTAAAATAAAAGGTATGACAAAAATATATGGCGCTACTTTTTCCGAATACAAGAACTTTTTTAACTTCAACTCAACACCCTCTCTTCTTATGAAAACAGGGATGCCAGAGGAGAACCCTCCAGACATCCCCATTCCCAAAACTTATGTCCTACTGCTCAAGATCGACTGCATCCTGTAACTCCTGGAGAGCATCAGATACATCCATGCCGTCCTCAAGTACCTCATTTAATGTTGTGTTGCATACATACTCGTTGATTGTCGGGCTGATCGCTACAACAGAGATCTTACCGATGTTGTCCATACCGATGGAATTCAATACATCGTACGGATAGTTTCTGAAGTATGCGTTGTACTGGTTGCTGTCGTCATGTGCGAAAGCATCATCTGTCCAGCATGCGGTGTTGCATACGTCGAATCCTAATGTATCCCAGATATTCTTCTCACCTTCGTCAGACATCTTTGCCCAGCAAAGGAACTCAGCTGCAAGATCTGTGTTCGCAGACTGCTGTGTTACAACGGTACCTGTACCACCACCGATACCAACGGAGCACTTCTGACCTGCCTCAAATACCGGGCACTTAGCAATGAACCAGTTCCCCCTCTCCTCAGGCATATAGTTTGTAAAACGGCTCATGTACCATAATGCCTTCGGGAAAGATACGATGTTGTGATCCAGAATGTTCTGGAAACCAGCCTCAAGGTCTACATGTCCATCCGGAGAAACCTCTGCGAAGCCGCTGTCTAACCAGGACTGCTGCATCTCTAACATTTTCTGAACGGAGTCAAGCTGAACGTTTGCCGGATCATCGAATCCACCGGTCCAGTCATCACCGTACTCAGCCATTGCCAGCCATAACCAGTCTGTACCGCCTGTATCTACGGATGTGAAGTATTTGCCTTCCTCACCGATTGCTGCCACATACTCATCACCGAGTGCCTGATAATCATCCCATGTAACAACGGAATCAATCTTAGCAGTTACCTCATCCTCAGAAATTCCCATAGCCTCTGCCATAGCTGCCACGTTATAGTACATTACGGTTGCACCTACATGGTACGGAGCTCCATAATAATGTCCGTCCTCCCCTGCGTAGGTATCCATACGTGCTTTAACCATAGTCTCCATGTACGGAGCTGCGTAGTCATCCAGCGGAACCAGCCACTGGTCAAGACCTGCAACCACGTTCGGGAACTGTCCAACCTCTACATCACAGATGTCCGGTGCACCGGTTCCTGCCTGAAGTGCGGTAAGAAGCTTTGTGTGCATATCGCTGTACGGATATGTCGTACATGTGATCTCGATCGTCTGATCCGGATGCTCCTCGTTCCAAACCTCAGCCATCTTGCCGTAATGCTGTCCGTGAAGCTCTACGAATGTCCACATCTCAAGATGTGTTCCGTTCGGATCACCGAATGTGTTGGTAACAACCTCTGACTCTGCGGATTCTGTTGCATCCTCTACAGCGTCCTCTGCTGCTGCCTCTGTGCCATCCCCTGTTGTGCTTCCTGAATTTGAAGCAGTGGTAGAAGAATCAGAGCTTCCACATCCTGCAAACAGGGATGTGACCATTGCTGCGCACATCAGTGCACTGAATACTTTCCTTCTCATATAATTCTTGCCCTCCTCCTTGAATTATAGGATAATAAAATAAGTTGCTAAGATGATCTGAAATTCACATAAGATCTCGTCATAAGCTGGGCTCATTAGCTATTTCGACAATTTCTTTGTTCGATTTCATTTATCTTATGTAGATAATATACAATGCATTTCCTGTGGTGTCAATATTTATTTTATGTTTTTCCAAAGTATTTTTTGCTTTTCGCTAAATTATACAAAATTATGACCGATATGTCATGCAATAGCGTTCTCGTTTTTTGTGCAACTTGACATATTGTTTTGTTTTTATTTAAATATTTTTAATTTCATCCTTAATAGTTGACACTTTTCTATAACAATTCTATAATAGGAAACTAATAAAGAACACCTTAACTAGTTCCGTTTTTACAGGAGGATACTCAGGAAATGATTCATATTACTTCCTTAGACGATGGTCTGGAGACATTTAAGGCTCTCGGGTCTGACACACGTATCCAGATTCTTAATATTTTACTTGAAAACGAGCAGATGAGCATGAACCAGCTTGCGACAGAGCTAAACATCAGCAACGGAGCTCTCACAGGTCACGTCAAGAAGCTCGAAGAGTGCGGTCTGATCAATATCTCCAATGAATCTGCCGGACACGGCAATCAGAAAATGTGTTCCGTGACGCAGGACCGCATCATTGTGGACATCAAGAAACCGATTGATTATAAGAATGTATTCGAGACTGAGATCAAGGTCGGGCAGTTTTCCAGACATCAGGTGTGGCCGACCTGCGGGATCGCCACCAGCGAATCCGTGATCGGCGAGTTCGACGATATCCGGTACTTTAATCATCCGGATCGTTTTACCGCCAACATTCTCTGGTTCACTAAGGGCTATGTCGAGTATACCATACCGAACCTGATCCCTCCAACCAGCGGATCACGCAGCTTTCCATCTCGGCAGAGCTGAGTTCGGAGGCTCCCGGCATCGACAACAACTGGCCGTCGGATATCAGTTTTTACATCAATGACACAAAAATCGGCATGTGGACGTCCCCGGGCGATTTCGGCGATGTGCACGGTATGTTCACCCCGCAGTGGTGGCCGCAGAACTGGAATCAGTACGGTCTGTTAAAGCTGTTAGTCATCAATGATTACGGCACTTACATCGACGGTCTTAAGATCTCTGATGTCAGCACGCTCTCGCTTCACCTGGACTACAGCAGCGACATCCGCCTGCGTCTCGCGGTTGAAAATGACTCCGAGCATGTCGGCGGCATCACGCTCTATGGGAAATCTTTCGGAAACTACGATCAGGATATCCGTGTCGCCATCAATTATGCGCCGCTTGTCGCTGCGCAGCCGTAGCGGGGGATTTCTTCCGGGCAGTTGTATAGATAGACATTAGCTCTGAAACGGTTGCGGATGCAGCTGCGTGAGGTATTCTTTAAAGCAAAATGCGAGTATTTCTTCCGTGCCGCGTCCGGCATCAAATTCCGTGTCTTTGCCACGCTTTGACAATCCACAGGTGTGTCCGGCAACCCGCAGACAATGAGCGGACTTTTTAGTGGCGCTAATGCCACTTCTTCACAGACAATAAAAACCGCGCGAACCGAAACTCGTTGGCATCTGCTATTGAAAAATAAGGCAGATGCCAATTCAAACATCGGCTTCGCGCGGTTATGTTTTGTTCATCAGTGGCAATAAGCGCCACACAAAAGTCCTAAAATTGTCTGCCGGCTTGCGGACACATCCTGCGGAGTGTTCAAAGCTTGGAAAGACACAGATCATCAAGGATGCCGGACGCGGTATGGTTAGAAATACCGGATTTTGTGATCAGAATACCTCCCGCAGCTGCATCCGCAACCTCTTTCGTTCTTTTGTTCTCCATACAACTGTCCGGGATCATGTCTCTCCCACTACGGCTGTGCGTCGACTACCGCTTCTTCGGGCTGCGGATACAGCTGCGGCACTACCACTTCTTCTTCGGGCACCGTGACACGGCTGCGGCTGCGCGCAGTTCCACGTAGCAGCCGCACGCCATGCAGGTTCCGGCATTCAGCTTCTCACAATCCTGACAGACCGAGAGTCTGCTCTCGTAGATTTCCTCTGTGACCCGGTCCGCCTCTTTGATCGCAGCGCGGTATTTTTCAATCATTTCCATACTGTCCCCCGCCTCGATCATATCCCGAAGCAGACAGCGCGTACACACTCTCGTCTCCATATCTCATGCCCACATTTCTGAATTTTTACCTGCTATCCTACTCGTCGAACCCGAACACCGGTCGGTCGTCCTGCCATCTGATCTTCATAAGCATCGCGTGACGGTTCGATTGTACAGCGGGTTGCCCACAATCTCCGTCTCCGTTCTCGCATGGTAGACCATAATGTCATCTCCTGCCTCATCCTTCGTGAAGGAATTATGTCCCGGGCCGTAGATTCCCGCTTTTTCACTGGATGTAAGTACCGGATAGCGCTCTTTTTTCCAGGAGAGCGGATCTAACAGATCTGCGTCTGCATCCGCCGTCATCATACCCATGCAGTAATGCACGCCGGTATCGCTGGCGGAATACGTCATAAATACTTTGCCGTCCTTCTGAATGACCGCCGGTCCCTCATTTACCCAGAAGCCGTGGCGCTCTCCCAGTCGTAATCCGGCGTTGTCAGAAGAACCTGCACGGAATCCAGCGTGTAGCCGTTCTTCATTCTGGCGATGTAAAGATTGGATATCTGACTGCCGACTCCCACTTTTTCCGCCCAGATGTAATACCAGCTTCCGTTTGCCTCGAAGACGGTCGCATCCAGGGAAAATGCCTCAAACGAGAATTCGTCTCCATCTGCACGGGTCATCTTGCCTTTTTCCACCCACGGATCATGTACCGGGTCATCACCCTGGCATTCCAGCACATACGGGCGAATCGCCCAGATGTCGTCCTTATCGCCGCCGGCATAGTAGAGATACCATTTTCCAAAGAGATAATGCAATTCCGGCGCCCAGATATGGATGCTCTGCGGTCCGCTCTCGTGCTTGTGCCATACCTCATGCTCTTCGGCATCCGCAAGATCCGCAAGATGCGCGGCACGGCGCAGCACAATCCTGTCATATTCCGGCACGGATGCGGTAAAATAATAGGTTCCATCCGTGTGACGGTACACATAGGGATCTGCTCTCTGCAAAATCCACGGCTCATTATATTTCAACTGTTTCTCCATCTTTTTCTCCTTATAACAGATCCGGCTGAGCCCTTGCCGGACGCTTTGCTTTTTATTCTGTTTTATTCCGCGATATATTTTACGCCCCAGACACTCTGGTTTCCGCCCACGGCAGAAAATGTCATCACATCGGTGCCTGCCTCGTCTTTCATCTGGCAGAACACGCCGCTGTAGTCCTCCCCGTCAATCGTAATGTGCATATAGTACGTTCCGTCAACAGCTTCCCAGGTTCCCTCTGCCTCTCTTCCGACGACTGTACCGTCAGCATTCAGGTACAGAATCACCGGGTTGGCAATGTCATTGCTGATATTGGTTCCCTGGTTGATCACAAAATATCTTCCGACCACTGCATCCGTCTCATAACCGGTATCGCTCACCGTCTCTCCCTGTGTCTGATACGGTAGTTCGCACGGCCATCCGTCTTCCGTTCATCAGAATCTGGTGCACGCGCGGCGAATGATTTTCCGTGCCGTTGTTAAAACGGGTATGGTAGACCAGATACTGTCTGCCGTCCTCATCGATGAACGCAGAGTTATGTCCGGTTGCCATGTACGCACGCTCTAAAGACGGAAGCTTATAGTTGCCGGTCAGCTTCAGACCGTAAAGCTGATGATCCACATCCGCGGTCGGGTATTTCCCGTTCATGTCCACATAATCGCCGTCCACGGTCTTGGAACGGAACACGCGCACCTGATAACCGCCGCTGCTCGTGAGCGTACCATAGGAAACATACAGATAATAGTATCCGGTCGTCTCGTCATAGAGAATGTACGGCGCTTCGATAGATTTATGTCCGCCTCCGAGCAGGCGTTTTCCGTAGTAGGCATCCACATTGTGTTCCTCGTCCGCCTCCGGATGAATCACCTGTCCGGTCGCCGGATCCAGCTCCAGCAGGAAAATGCCGCCGCTCCAGGAACCATAGACCATCCACATGCGGTCGTCGGCATCATAAAATATCGTCGGGTCGATCGCATTTGGATATTCCTCAAAGTTATAACTGTTGTTTCTCACATAATTCTTTAACGCATATTCCTCATCCACATAATCAAGCACATCCGTTCCTGTAATTGTATCCTTGTCAAAACCGGAATAGATAAGCGCTCCCTGCCACTCGTAAGGTCCCTCGATCGTCTCGGATGTCCCGTAGCACAGGTTCGATGCATTCCAGGTGGATGTCGTGCAATAGTACATGTAATACAGTCCGGTCGTCTTGTTATAGATTACATCCGGTGCCCAGACATGTGTTTTTTCTTATCATCTGTCTGAATCAGGCTGTTCTTGCTACCAGCGTAGGCAAACGCCTCGTCTGCCACACCATAGATCTGACCGTAGACCGGATTCGTCTTGTTGTATCCGTCCGCAATGGACTCCCAATGCAGCAGATCATCACTTTTTGCTGCCGACATATGAGAACCGAAGATATAATAAGTTCCATCTTCCTCATAGATTGACGGATCATGTACCGCCACCCCGGAGGAAACGTCCCCGGTCTGAATCCCGTCGTAGCTCACCGTAAAATTGTAATCGGTATTCTCCGGCGTCTCAGACTCCGTCACATTCTCTGCCGCCTCTGTCGTTCCGCAGGCAGCAAGTCCGGCGGTCATTGCCGCCACAAGCAGAACAGAAATGGTTCTCCTTCCATTTCGCATAAAAAAAACCTCCCATGATCTTCATTGCCCAGCTTTAGCTACAATATATCAGATAACAGGAGGTAATACAATATTTATTTTTTAGTTTTGTTAAAGTATTTTACATTTTATCAAAGTTTAATTCAAATAAAAGGTTGCCGCCTTCTTATCGCTTCCGTCGGTGAGCACCAGTTTGCCGTCCTGCAGCGTCAGATATTGTCCCGGCATGAGCACGCTCTCAAAGGAAACTCCCTTCTTGTCGGACAATCCCTCCATCGTGTGGAATGTCTGCGCTTGCGCCGTCTCCTCCGCGGCATCCACATCCTGTGCCAGCACAACGGTGCCGTCTGTCTGTGCTGTCAGGTACAGTCCCGACTTGTTCTCGGACTGGATGGACACGTAATATTCGTTGGATGCATCCGCCTTTCCGTCACAGAGCACCCATTTCTCATCCGTCGACAGATCTCCGAGTCCGGTTCCGACCTTGACATTTTTCATCGGATAATCCACATCCGCCGATGAATTGACGAATCCCTCGTGCGAGAGCAGCGCCCCGTCGCCCGCCGCGGACTGTAACGTCACTGCGGTACCGGCAAGTCCCGCCGTCGTCTCCTCGAAGTAATCGATGCTGCCGTCGTCATTGAAATGCAGCTCCGTGATGCATGCGCTTCTGCGGTAACCGTTGCCTCCCGGCAGCGAGCCGTTGTGATAGACAAAATACGTCTTGCCTTTAAAATCAAAGACCGCCATATGGTTCGTGTTCGAGGTCGAAGTCGGGTACATTATGACTTATTGCCGAATGTCCAGTCACCGCTGGTTAAATCCGGCGCTGTCGCATATGCCATGCATTCTCTCCACCCGTACGCGTAAAACAGATAATAATCTCCGTAGTAGTTGCCCTGTTCATCCGATCTGCGGTACAGCCACGGCGCCTCGGTGTAATTCTCAATGCCGCCCTTCTGATACATGATGTCCGCATCGTCAAACGAAGTACCGCTGGTAATCTCCCCGTCTCCGTTCATATCCTTGACTGAAATCATATCCTCATTGAGCTCGCACATGAAAAAAACATGCCGTTGCCCCACGCCAGATACCGGTGCTCCTCACCGTTTTCATCCGTCTCCACCCACGCCGTCGGATCAATGTCATTGAAGGTGGAAAGCTGCGGCTTCGTCACAGAACCGCGCACAAGCGGTTCTCCGATATCGACAAACGTGCCCGTCGGACTGTCCGCCACCGCCACACCGATCGACTGCTTGCCGGATTTATCCCAGCTGCAGTAGTACAGATAATACTTGTCGTTGTATTTCATGACCTGGCTTGCCCAAGCCGATACATCATCCTTCGCCCAGTCCACGGTATCCATCGTCATGACGGTTCCCTCAGACTTCCAGTTCACCAGATCCGTGGAGGAATAACACAGATATTCCGGTATCTCATAAACGGAATTCGCCACCTGTTCGTCCGTCGACGCGTCGTGTCCCGTGTACAGATACACGGTATCTCCGTCCACCAGCACCGATGGATCTCCGCCATAAATCCGCTCTCCGCCGTCATCCGTTTTACAATCGGATTGCTGCTCTCCGTCCTGGCAAGCGCCACCTCTTTTGCCTCGCCGCAGCCAGTCAGACCTGCCGCCATAACCAGCGCTGCCGCCATCATTCCATAACCATACATCCCCGGGTTTTTCCGTGCACTCTGCCGCTTCCGGCTCCCCCGCCATCTTTTCGTCGTCCTGTCTGTAAACATTTCCTTCTCCTTTTACCGATCTCAGACGTTCTCTGCACCGAGCCCCGTTTTCACCTGCAGATTACCATTTACCTGTAACGCTTCCATCGTACGACTTGTATGGTCATGTACACAAGTTGTATTTTATGGAGCTGCCGCTTTCCGTGTCCTGCCCCCTTTAGCGATAAGTAATATTATAAAAAGACCTGATACAGATTTCGGATGGAACTGCATCTGGAACATTCGTTGGAGAAAAATGTGTGTATTTCTTCCAGCCGGATGTCTGCATCTGATTCCGTGTCTCTTCCACGTTTGGACACACTGGTGGGTACATGTCCGACACACCGGAGACAATGGGTGGACTTTCTGGCAGCACTAACTGTGCTCCCTCATAGACATTATTAAACCGCGCGAACAGAACTCGCTGCTATCTGCTATTGAAATTACGGCAGATAGCAGCTCAGACATCTGCTTCGCGCGGTTATGTTTTTTCGGGAGCACAGGTAAGTGCTGCACAAAAGTCCTACAAATTGTCTCGCGGAGTGCGGCCATGCCCCGCCTGGAGTGCTCCAAACTTGGAAAGACACGGATCATCGCAGATGCAGCCACCGGCTGGTTAGAAATGCCACATTTTTTGAACAGAATGTTCCATAGGCATTCCAGCCGAAATCTGTATCATGTGCTTCTCATAATATTATTTATATATTACTTATCGCTAAAAGGAGCAATACACGGAAAGCAACAGCCCCATAAAACACGCCGCATGGAGGACTCTGGCAGACACTTATTACTGCACCACGTGATATACCAGTCCGTCCTTGATGTGCTCCACTGCCGCATCATCCGCAAAATAACGAACAATCTCGAGCGCAAACGGAATTGCAGTTCCCATTCCGCGGCTTGTGATGATGTTTCCGTCCACAACCACGGCGTCCTCACTCGTTGCCGCACCCGTCAGCTTTTCCTCAAACCCCGGATGGCAGGTTGCGCGTCTGCCCTCCAGAATACCAGCAGCTCCGAGGACGCTCGGTGCCGCGCAGATGGCTGCCACCAGTTTTCCCTCGCCCGCAAACTTCTTAATCACTTCGTTTACCGTCGCATGGTCGAGCAGATGCAGTGTTCCCGGCATTCCGCCCGGCAGCACGATCCCGTCAAGTGCGCCATAATCCACTTCCTCCGCCACAGCGTCCGCCAAAAAGGTCACGTCGTGGGAACTGGTCACTTCTCTTTTTCCGTTCACGGAGATCATCGTAATGTCCATCTTCGCGCGGCGCACAATATCCACCACGGTCAGTCCCTCAATCTCCTCACATCCGTCTGCCATAAAAATTCCAATTTTACTCATCATAATTCTCCTCTTTTCTTTTTCTTCGCTTTCACTTCTGCATTCACTATATTACGCAGTGCACGCTCGAAATGCTGCGCATTCCTCGCTGTCGGGCTTTCGCCCTATCAAAAGAATACCACACTTTGCAAAAACGTGCTATGATAGAATCAATACACAATCAATGCATCAGCATGTCTGCCGCCAGCCGGAACACTCCCTGCGGCAGCCGGAAAGGAATTCACATGGAAATCGAACGCAAGTATCTCGTCAAGATCCTGCCGGACCACTTGGAGCAGTACCCCTGCAGACAGATTGAGCAGGGCTATCTGAGCACGAACCCGGTCGTGCGCATCCGGCGCAGCAATGACCGCTATATTCTGACTTACAAGGGAAAAGGACTCATGGTCCGTGAGGAATATAATCTTCCCCTGAACGAAGAGTCCTTCACCCATTTAAAAGAAAAAATTGACGGTCTTCTGATTCAGAAGCGCCGCTATCTGATTCCGCTCGCGGAAAAATATACCATTGAGCTGGATGTATTTGAGGGAGCGCTTGCCCCGCTCGTGCTCGCGGAAGTCGAGTTTGAGACTGAGGAGGAAGCGAATACGTTTGTCCCGCCCGAGTGGTTCGGCGAGGACGTCACGTTCTCCACAAAATACCACAACAGTACCTTAAGCCAGCGCACCTTTTCTTCCTGAACCGGAGCATCAGCCCAGGCGCCCCGCCTCCTTTAACAGGCGGTACAAAGTCGGATCCAGATGGAACTCCTCCATCATGCGCTCCACCTCGCCGAGGTACCTCTTGCGGACGGAGACAGGCACGATCGCTCTCGCCGCATCTGATCCACCTTTTTTCACTGCGCGGATCAGAAGGTTCTTCGGTGTATGTGCAAAATCCACAAATTCCAACACCTGCGTCTTATAGCCGCAGCACTCAAAGCAGATTTGCGCGGATTGCGTCCGTGGCAAGCGCCGCAAAGCGCTCCTTGATAATTCCGTAGCGCGTTATCAGTCCCAGTTCCTCCGACTGGATCTGTCCGTTTAATTCATGCTGGCAGCACGGCACAGAAAGAATCATGCGCGCGTTCCACATGATGGCGTTGTACAGTGCATAGTCCGTAGCCGTGTCGCAGGCGTGAAGCGTTACCACCATATCCACCGGCGCATCCGTGCGGTATCCGTTAATATCTCCCACTTCAAAAATGCAGATTCTCATAGCCGTACTTTTTCGCAGCGGCATTACAGTTCTTAATCACATCCGCTTTCAGATCAAGCCCTGCAATCTGCACGTTTCTTTTCTGAATCTCTGTAAAATAATAATACAGCACGAATGTCAGGTAGGATTTTCCACAGCCGAAATCAATGATGTGGAGTGTTTCTGCCGTATCGTCCCCGACCGCATCCTCAACCATCTCCAAAAAACGGTTGATCTGCCGGAACTTGTCATACATCGTGCGCACGACCTTTCCTTCGGGTGTAAACACTCCCATATCCACAAGCGGTGCAATCGGCGTTCCCTCCTTCAGAATATACTGCTTTTTTGCGGTTGTGGCTCCCGCTTGCCTTTGCCGTCGTCTGTGCATTTTTTTTTCGTCTTGTAGGTTACTTTTCCCTTTTTAGAACACAGGTACATATGCTCTGCGGCATCATCCCAGGCATTGACCTGCAGATACTGCCCAGCAACCGTTTTTCCCCAGATACTCCGCCAGCCTCTCGGGCGGTATGTTCTCGTGAAACACCTGCTTTTCCGTATAGGCTGCCGCCTGGTAATAGGATTCCTTGCGCTCAATGACAATCCGGCGGTAAGGGATCTCCCCGCCCGCCGGTTTGCTGATAATGATTTTATATGGTTTGGCCTGCGCGATCGCAGATAATTTTTCCATCTGTTCTTCCATGTACTCTCCTGCTCTCGTATCTGGTCAGCGCATCCGCTGCGTCTCGTAGCGCTGCTTTGTGCGGATGCAGGCTTTCAACTGCTCATAGCGGTCCGCCACCGGTCCCTCCGGAATCACAACATCCAGCACAACCGCCATGCTGTTGATGAGATGGTCGTCCACCTCATCCCGCATCGACACCAGAATATTATATTTTTCTTCCAGCGTATCAGCGTCAAAAAACTGCATCAGCTTCGGATTCACCTCATCGGAAAGCGACTGCTCCATCTGGCTTACCCGGATCTGATCCGTCAGCTCTTCTGCCTCCGTCTCCTGCACCTCGTCCGCAAACGATGCCGTCGCCTGTGCCTGCTTCCGCGCCTCAGCCCGCTCCATGCGTCCGCTGCCAGCGCCCGCAAGTTTGCTCCGATCCACGCGTTCAAAACGGTAGGTCTGCGCCGCATCCGGATATTTTTCACGATCGACCTCGCTCACAAACATGGCGAGCGGTCTCGCATATACCTGATAATCTCCGTAGAGAGCCTGATAAATGACCAGTTTTTCTCCGGTCTCCGAATGTGTTGCCACTGCGATGACCTGATAAAGTCTGTTTTTAAAGTGACGATAGATCTCCCCGCTCTGCGGGATTCTCACTCTTTCCATTCCTGTAACCTTCCTTCTGTCCCTCTTTGCTGTCCTGCCGTATCTTTATGCACCCATATCCAGCTCATAACCGTTCAGCATTGCCACTCCCTCCGCGATAAAATCGCGCTCAAACGGCAGATTTGCCTGATAACCCATAATCATCAGATCCTCCACCTCATGCATCAGTTCACTGGCACTGTCAATATCGATCGCATTGACGAGCTCGTGTGCTCCCCGCCATCATCTGCTGCTCCAGTTCATCCCCATCGTTCTCGCTCACATTCTCTGTGGCACGTTTTAATATGTCATTCTCCGCCTGATTAGGCTGCGGTCTGCGGCAGCCTGCCATGGCAGCCCCGCCTGCACTCTGCGTCCGCTGTCCCGGCATCCGGTTCGGGCGCACATTCTGCCGTCCTGCCATCTGGTTCGGGCGCACATTCTGCTGCCCTGCCATCTGGTTCGGACGCATGCTCTGCTGCCCTGCCATCTGGTTCGGACGCACGCTCTGCTGGCGCGGCATCTGATTCGGGCGCACATTCTGCTGTCCTACCTTTGTCTGATCCGGACGCATGTACTGCTGCTGCCTCGGCACATTCGGTTTCACACGCTGTCCGTTCTTTCTCTGGAATTTCTTTATCTCACTTATCACCACTACAATCACGATGATCCATATCAGTCCGCCCATAGCTTCCCCCTTATTCCAATCCTCTTTTTGTTCCTGTCATTCATGCAGAGCCCTTCGCCCCACTTATTCTTATTATAGTGTTTTCTTTTTTGTTTCTCAACCAGAACTTTCCCCTACGGTACAGTTCTTCTACATCCACTCTCCCTTTTTGCCTCATTTTGTTATTTTAAATATCATCATTATCCAATATTGCTTTTATTTTCGCCTTGTGGTATGATTTTATCAGATTATTTTTCCAGATATGGTTATTTTAAATAACACGCAAGGAGGAGATTTCATGAAGAAATTATCATCTGTGATTCTGGCGGACCTCGTCGCCAGCAAGAGAAAAGAGAAGTCCATGACACAGCAGTCCCTCGCTGAGGCGACCGGGATCAACCGCGCCCTGATCTCAAGAATTGAAAAACAGGATTTTATCCCGTCCATCCCGCAGTTAGAGCAGCTGGGAGAAGTGCTCGGCTTTGAGCCGGACAGCGTTTTCGCTGATACCGCGCACGACAGGCTTCCCTCCCCGTCACCGTTACGCATTGCGGTTGCCGGCACCGGCTACGTCGGTCTCTCCATTGCCACCCTGCTCGCACAGCACAACCATGTGACGGCAGTCGACATTCTTCCGGAAAAAGTCGATCTTATCAACCGGCGCAAATCCCCGATCCAGGACGATTATATTGAAAAATATCTCGCCGAAAAAGATCTCGATCTCACCGCCACCTTAGACGGCGCCGCGGCATACAGGGACGCCGATTACGTCATCATCGCCGCACCGACCAACTACGACAGCGCCAGGAATTATTTTGACACCTCCGCTGTGGAGGCCGTGATTGAACTGGTTCTCTCCGTCAATCCGGACGCGGTCATGGTCATCAAATCGACGATCCCGGTCGGCTACACGGAATCAGTACGCCAAAAATACCACACCGCAAACATCATCTTCAGCCCGGAATTTCTCCGCGAGTCGAAGGCTTTGTATGACAATCTCTACCCGAGCCGGATCATCGTCTCAACCGACTCCGACGACGAGCGCCTTGTGGCCGCTTCAAGGAATTTTGCAGCACTGCTGCAGGAGGGTGCCCTCAAGGAGAATATCCCGACACTTTTCATGGGATTTACCGAGGCGGAGGCCGTCAAACTTTTTGCAAACACCTATCTGGCGCTGCGCGTGTCCTATTTCAATGAGCTTGACACCTATGCGGAGACAAAAAATTTAAGCACACGGGACATCATCGACGGTGTATGTCTCGACCCGAGAATCGGCACGCATTACAACAACCCGTCCTTCGGATACGGCGGCTATTGTCTGCCGAAAGACACCAAGCAACTTCTGGCTAATTACAATGACGTTCCACAGAACATGATGAGCGCGATCGTGGAAAGCAACCGCACCCGCAAAGATTTTATTGCCGACCGCGTTCTGCAGATGGCAGGATACTACAACTACGCTTCCGCCAACACCTACAATTCCGGCATGGAGCATCCGGTCACCATCGGCGTCTACCGCCTGACGATGAAATCCAACTCTGACAATTTCCGGCAGAGCAGTATCCAGGGCGTCATGAAGCGTATCAAAGCAAAGGGGGCTTCCGTGATTATCTACGAACCGACACTCGAAGACGGAACCACCTTCTTCGGAAGCAAGGTGGTCAACCGGCTCGACGAGTTTAAGAAGATCAGCGACAGCATCATCGCCAACCGCTATGATTCCTGTCTCGACGATGTAAAAGACAAAGTCTACACGAGATTTGTTCCGGCGGGATTAGTTTTATACAAACTCCTGCCGCATCGGGGGTAAAGATGTCTAAGAGGATGCCGTCTTCCAGGCAGACGCAGCCGTGCTCAATATCGTTGCGCTTTAACAGTGCGTCGCCCGGTTTGATGACTCTTCTGACGCCGTCAATCTCGAATTCAAAGCTTCCCGACACCACATATGTGATCTGCGTATGCGGATGATGATGCAGTGCGCCGACCGCTCCCTTTTTGAAGTGGTTTTCCACACACATCAGTTCATCCGTGTACGCTAAAATCTTGCGTTCCACGCCCTCGGCGCACACCTCGGCATCGATCCTGTCATTAAAGTTCCACACCTGATTTTTTACTGTTTTCTCCATTGCTCCATCTCCCTTTTTCTTTTTGTTTTTATCTGTATGCGGCATTTTCCCCGGCCGTCTGCTTGTTCTGCCCGCCGCATTACGATCCCTCTTTTAAGATTTCTTCGATGAGTCCCATGTCATCCCCACAGTATTTTTCATATACCCCGTACACGGCATTCTGGAACCGTTTTTTTTTCCTCAGCGGAAAGCTCCACCACTTTCGTGCCGTTTTCCATGGCAATGCTGCGCGACTGCTCCTCGCGCTGTGTCCACACCTCACGCTCGTAGATCGCCGATTCTCTGGCACATTCCAGGATAATCTCCCGGTCTTCCGGCGACAGTTTCTGCCAGGTATACGCCGAGCAGATCTGCATTTCCGGCACTCTGCTGTGCTCGTCCACCGTATAGTATTTCGCGACCTCATAGTGCCGCATCGCCTCATAGGACGGCCAGTTATTCTCGGCTCCATCCACCACCTGCCGCTCCAGGCTGGCATAAACATCCCCATAGGCAATCGGAATCGCCGTAGCGCCGAGCGCCTCCACCATATCAACGGCAAGATCCGACTCCTGCACACGGATCCGCATGCCTTTCAGATCCTCCAGACAGGTAACCGGTTTTACGGAATTATAAAAATTTCTGGCTCCGGCATCGTACCAGGACAGACCGATGACATCATCCGCGCTGACACTCTCCAGAAACGCATCCCCGATCTCCCCCGTCGAGCACCCTCCACATATGGTCGGAATCCGTATAAAGATAGGGCATCTGCAGCACATTCAGGCTCGGAATATATTCCGCAAGCTGCGCCAGTGACACCCGCGCAAAATCAATCCCGCCGTACTGCATCTGTTTGATGACTTTATTCTCTGACCCGAGCACCCCGACCGGCTGCACCAGAATCCGGATTCTGCCGTTTGTCCGCTCCTCCACGAGTTCTGCAAAATACTTGGCACCGAGTGTCGTCGGATAGTCCTCCGGCTGATTTTCCGCATAGGAAAACACATATTCCGGTTCCATCTCTGTCTTGGAGGGATACGTGTGATTTCTCCAGGCAGACAGTGTGAGCAGTATCAACATTCCAGCCACAGCTGCCGCCGCGCATATCCGTCTCATCGCTCCCCCGCCTCCTTTAATACCTGCGTCCGGTATTCCGTCGGCGTGACGCCGGCAATCCGTTTGAATACTTTCGCAAAATAGTTGGAGTCACGGTAGCCTACCTTCTGGCTCACATCCTTTACATTGATAAGGACGTCACCCAGCAGTTCTTTTGCCCTCGCCACACGATACTCCGAGAGATAGACAATAAAATTCTTGTCAAAGCACTGCTTGAAAATCTTGCAGAAATAGGCGTCGGAATAGTTCATGGCCTCTGCCACCGTCTGCAGCGAAATATCATCCATATAATTGTGTTCAATAAACGCCTGAATATTCCCGGCAACCGCCTGCAGCCGGATTCTTGAGCGCTCCGTATCCGCCGTGTCCTCATGACAATCCCGTTCGGTAGAGATCTGCTCTGCGCTTTTCTTCTCTCCGGCTTCCCTGTCTGTCTCCTGCTCCTCTGCAATCCGCACGGCTTCCTCAAGCACCGCCACCAGTTCCTGATCCTCCACCGGCTTTAGCAGATATTCCATGGCGCGGACCGCAATCGCACGCTTGGCATAATTAAATTCATCAAATGCCGTAAGAAAAATAATACTGCAGTTTTTATCCCTTTTGCGGATCTGCTCCGCCGCCTCCAGTCCGTTCATTCCCGGCATCTCAATGTCCAGCAGGGCGATCTGGCAGTCTCCGGCAAAAAACTGTTCCACCGCCTCCCTTCCGTTTGCAGCGCTCACAACGGTAAGTTCCTCCGAAAAATATTTTTCAACGGTTCTGCTTACAATCATTCTCTCAATCGGTTCATCATCCGCTATCAGCACTCGTTTCATGTCATATCCCCCGTTTCCTCTCTGCACGGAATGTCTATCACGATGACTGTTCCCGCATCTTTTTACTGCATATCTCAAAATCCCCGTCCGGATACATCGCAGTGATCCGCCGGTACACATTGCCAAGGCCGATTCCTCCGTGCCCGGCATCCGTCGTCTTAAGACGATTTTTTAACTGCTGCAGTTCTTCCTCGGTCATTCCGATCCCGTCATCCCCGATTGCTATGCGCAGCCGGTTTTCTTTCTGCCTGACCACGATACGGATGCTTCCGCCTTCCTCCTTCGGCGCAATTCCGTGAATAATCGCGTTTTCCACAAGCGGCTGAAAGGTAAATGCCGGAACCATGACCAGTTCCTGTCTCGCTTTACAGTCCAGTTCATAACGGATCCGCTCCCCGAAGCGCATCTGCTGCAGATACATATAATCCGCGGCCACGTTCAGCTCCTTTGCCAGCAGCACAAACTGTTCCGGCGTCTTTAAGTTGTAGCGGAACAGGGAACTGAGCGCCAGTATCATCTTTTCGGTCGTCTGCGCCTCCTCAAGACGCGCCATCCCGCTGATGACATTTAGCGTGTTGAACAAAAAATGCGGATTGATCTGGCTTTTTAACAATTCCAGCTTTATCATCTCCAGGCGCTTCTCCGTCTCCAGCTTTTCCAGTTCCTCCTCATGCAGAAGATCAAGAGTCTTCCTCTTTTCTTCCAGCGCCATAATGTACTCGCCTGTCGCGTATTTCATCTTGTTGAACGCATGCACCAGTTCCCCAGCTCGTCCTCATTCTGCACCTGCACGTCCTCCGAGAAAAAAAATCATTGGCGGCAATGCGCTGCGCCGCTTTCACGAGCGCCACCACCGGCGAGATAATGGTCTGGTTCATCAATGCCGCCAGCTCCATCATGCCGGTTACGAGAATAATCCCAGATACCACAACCACAATCGGCATGCATATGAGCATGGGCACCTTTTTATGATAGAGGCCGTCGCCGTCCTCGATCGTCTCATTCATCAGCGTCGCCGCGTATTCCTCGAGATAGTCCTGCATCTCGTAGACCTCATACAGGCGCTTGATATAGTCCGGCGCATTTTCCCCCATCGCAAGCATGGCGTCCCGCTTCTGGCAATAGACTTCATAACAGCTCTTGATCGACCAGGTCTTTGCGTAGCGCTGCTCTCCAATCTCAGAATAGCGGAACGGAAGCTTTTCCACCGCTCTTCCGGTTCGTTCTATCGCAATATCCAGACTTTCTCTCTCCTCGCGATTGCCCTTTATGTATGTCTCAAACTGGATACTCTCTTCCTCGAGCGCCTGTGCCAGTTCGCTCACCGCTGCGTTATCCTGTAAAATCCGGTTAAAGTCGATCAGGGAAAACTTGACAACCCATACATTAAAAAAAGAACAGAGACTGCAATGATGAGAAATACT